>Ga0310811_10012052_pt1 | contig 11223 bp, 10 predicted proteins | sample YCmetagenome_FD_207642 | JGI IMG/M metagenome (GOLD analysis project Ga0310811, IMG submission 207642) | Soil microbial communities from experimental microcosm in Duke University, North Carolina, United States - YC | ecosystem: Engineered > Artificial ecosystem > Soil microcosm > Unclassified ... | reverse complement strand
CATGGCCATGACCAGCGCCAGGTCGGCGGCGCTGGCCGCCGATGAGAACCACTTCTCGCCGTTCAGGACGTAGGTGTCGTTGCCCTTCTTCTCGGCGCGGGTCTGCATGCCGGTGGCGTCGGCGCCGGCGGCCTTCTCAGTCATCGAGTAGCAGACGCGCTTCTCGCCGTTCAGCAGCGGCGTGAGGAACTTCTCCTTCTGGTAGTCGGTGCCGTGGGCCAGCAGGGTCAGGATGGTGGCGTCGTCCGGCCCCTGGCTGTTCATGGAGAGCGCGCCGAGGTGGCTGGCGCCGAGCTCCATCTGGACGAGGGCGTTGGCGAGCGGCCCCAGCCCCATGCCGCCGTGTTCCTTGGGCACGAAGGGCAGCCACAGCCCTTGCGCGCGAGCCTTCCGGCGGAGCTCGGCCAGGACCTCGCGGTAGGAGGCCTCGTCCGTGATGCGCGCCTCGGCGGGGATGCACTCGTCCTGCACCCACTGGCGGACGCGTTCGCGGATCTGCTTCGCCTCGGGCGGAATCTCGAAGTCGATGGCCATGGCGGCCTCCTCCCCAAAGTGCTCGTTTTCGTTGGCCTTCACCCTGGGCGGGGGCCGCTTGCGAGGCAAGGGGGCGCGGCGCCGACCTGAAGGCGACGCCGAAGGACGTCGCCAAGGCTCGCGCGCAGGAGGTCAGGCGACGGCGGCGCCGCGGATTCGGTCGAAGTCGCAGACGAGGCCGGCGAGGGCGCCCGGGCCGCGGACGCAGTCCGAGGTTCGGCCCTCGAACAGGATGGCCTGCAGCTCGTCGCGGGCGCGGCGGACGCGGCTCTTCACCGTGCCCACCGGACAGCCCATGATGGCGGCGACTTCCTCGTACTGCATGCCGCCGGCGCCGACGAGGATCAGGGCCTCGCGCTGGAAGTCGGGGAGCATGGCGAGCGCCCGGCGGACGTCCTCCAGCTCGACGTTGGCGGAGGGGTCGTCGGGAGCGACGAGGGTGCGCTCGACGATCTCCTGGTCGTATTCGGCGCGCCACTTGCGGCGGCGCTGGGTGGAGTAGAAGCGGTTGCGCAGGATGGTGGACAGCCAGGCCCGCAGATTGGTGCCCGGCCGGAACTGGCCGCGGCAGCGCCAGGCCTGCAGCAGGGTCTCCTGGGCGAGGTCCTCGGCCTGCTCGACGTCGCCGGTCAGGGTGCGGCCGAAGGCGCGCATGAACGGCACGGCGGCGAGCAGCTCGTCTTCGAACGAATCAGCGGTCGGGTGATCGGCCATACGCGCCCCTCCAACGGCGCTAGAACGGCTACGGCGGAGCTTGGTTCCACGAGGCCGAGAATCGCAGCCTGGCGCGTGGGCGTTTAGGGGTTTGCGGGGGCGCATAGTTGGGCGCAAATGTGGCCGTCCCGCGTGGGGTCAGGGTCCGCGTTTGCCGACGATTCGCCTCAGAGATTTCATTCCGACCGCCCGCGACCTGCCGTCGCTCGCGGCGCTGTTCGTGGCCTACGGCGCGGCGGTATGGCTGGGCCTGCATTGGGCGGTGACGCAGGGCGGCGGCTCGCCGATCTGGCCGGCCGCGGGGATCGCCTTCGCCGGCCTGGTGATCGGCGGCCTGCGGCTGTGGCCGGCGGTGTTCCTGGCCCGCCTGGCGGTCGCCGTGGCCACCGGGGCGCCGCAGCCCTGGTGGGTCGAGCTGCTGATCGCCGCCTTCGCCATGGCGAGCGCGCTCGGGCCGGCCTACGTCACGCTGCGGGCCGGCGGCCTCGACCGTCGGCTGGGCTCGCTGCGCGATATGGCGCGGCTGATCCTGTTCGGCGCGGTCGGCGGCGCGGCGGTGGCGCTGGGCTCCGCGGTGCTGGTGGCCAGCACCGGCGGCGCGACCGTGCCGCTGCCGACCCTGGCCGAGAACTGGATGCTCGGCAGTTTCAGCGGCGTCCTGCTTATCGCCCCTCTGGTGATCACCTTCGCGAGCCGCGAGGCCTGGCGGATCGACCTCCCGGACCTGATCCACTTCGCGATCTGCATGGCGGCCCTGGCGCTCATCGCGATCCACGTCTTCGCCCAGCCGATGGTCCAGCCGGTCGGCACCTGGCAGGTGTTCCCGGTCCTGGTCTGGGCCGCCCTGGCGTTCAGCGTGCGCGGGGCCGCCGTCGGATTGCTGGTCGTCGCGGCGATCGCCACCTGGAGCGCGATGAGCGGCATCTGGCCGCAGCCAGGCGTGGCGTCCGACGCCGCCCAGGCCGTGCTCATGGCCCAGCAATTCCTCGCCGCCACCGGCCTGACCATCCTGATGCTCGCCGCCGTGGCCGACGAGCGCCGCGCCCAGGAGCGGATCGCCCGCAGCGAACAGCGCCTGCGGGCCGAGACCCAGGCGCTGGAGATTCTCAACGGGACGGGGGCGCAGATCGCCGCCGAGCTCAACCTCGATCGGCTGGTGCAGACCGTCACCGACGCCGGCGTGGCGCTGACGGGCGCCCAGTTCGGGGCCTTCTTCTACAATGTGGTCGGCGAGCGCGGCGAGGCCTACCAGCTGTTCACCCTGTCCGGCGCGCCGCGCGAGGCGTTCGAGCGGTTTGGCATGCCGCGGAACACCAAGGTCTTCGCGCCGACCTTCGAGGGGCAGGGCGTGGTGCGCGCGGCCGACATCACCAAGGACCCGCGCTACGGCCAAAACGCGCCGCACCACGGCCAGCCGAAGGGCCACCTGCCGGTGCGCAGCTACCTGGCGGCGCCGGTGAAGTCGCGCTCCGGCGAGGTGCTGGGCGGCCTGTTCTTCGGCCACCCGGAGCCGGGCATGGTCGAGGCCCGCGCCGAGCGGCTGATCGAGGGACTGGCCAACCAGGCGGCGATCGCCATCGACAACGCGCGGCTCTACCAGGCCGCCCAACGGGAGATCGCCGAGCGCACCCGGGCGGAGGAACACCAGCGGCTGCTGATCAACGAGCTGAACCATCGGGTGAAGAACACGCTCGCCACCGTCCAGTCGCTGGCCGCCCAGACCCGCAGGGCGGAGAACGACCCGAAGGCGAGCTACGAGGCGTTCAGCGAGCGGCTGATGGCGCTGTCGCGGGCCCACGACGTGCTCACCCGCCAGCGCTGGGAAGGCGCGGACGTGAAGGAGATCGCCGCCGGCGCGGTGCAGCCGTTCGATCTCGACGGCGGGCGAGTCAGGCTGAAGGGGCCCTCCGTGTGGCTCGAGCCGCAGACCGCCCTGGCGCTCGCCATGGCCTGGCACGAGCTCGGCACGAACGCGGGGAAGTACGGCGCGCTCAGCGTGCCGCAGGGCAGAGTGGCGTTGAGCTGGACGGCCGGGCCGGACGGCGATCATGGCCTGGTCCTCGATCTCGTCTGGACCGAGAGCGGCGGCCCGGAAGTGAAGCGGCCGACCCGCCAGGGCTTCGGCTCGCGGCTGCTGGAGCGCGGCCTTTCGGCCGAGCTCAAGGGGCAGGTGACGGTGGACTTCCGGCCAGCCGGTCTGGTCTGCCGCATGACGGCGCACGTGCCACGGATCGAGGGCGCGGCGATGGCCACGGCGCAGTAGATAGTGTTCACTCTTTGTTCTTGACAGCCGCGCGCGATTTCGTTAGGATTTCGGCATCGTCAAGAACTGCGCCTCGGAGGCGCAGGCGCCATTTCGGGCTCGACGGGAGGCGCCGTCTTCCGGTCAAACGGACGAAATGGCTGCGACACCGTCCGATTCCTCCGCCCGCCGTGAGCGGCTCCTGACGTTCTGGGACTTCCTCTGGCGCGACCATGCCTTCCTGCGGCTGGCGTTCCGGAACGCGCACCGCGTGTCGGACGAGCTGATCCGCAGCAACCAGCCCTGGCCGCATCAGCTGGCGGCGTGGAAGGCGCGGGGCGTGAAGACCGTCGTCAGCCTGCGCGGCGGGGCGGACGGCGCGCACCACAAGATCGAGAAGGCGGCATGCGAGGCGCTTGGGCTGACCATGGTCACCTTCCGCATCGGCTCGCGGGAGGCGCCGCGGGCGGAGCAGGTCCTGGAGGCCAAGCGGCTGTTCGACACCATGGCCTATCCCGCGCTCATCCACTGCAAGTCTGGGTCGGACCGGACGGGCGTCATGGGCGTGCTCTACCTGCACCTGCGCAAGGGCTTGCCCATGGCGCAGGCCATGCGACAGCTCAGCCTGCGCTATGGCCACATCGGACGGGGCGACACCGGTCTTCCCGACTACGTGTTTGCGAGGTACCAGAGCGAGGGGGAGCCCGCGGGATTGTCGTTCCTGGAGTGGGTGCAGCGCCCGGAGTACCACCCCGACGCGATGAAGCGAGACTATCGCTCGCGCCGTCTGGGGCGAGCGCTGGAGAATTTGCTCCGGCGGGAGTAGCGGACGCTGAGGGGGCACTGCCACCGTGTCGTCATTTGTTGGTCAGGCGCACCCAGTTCCGATGCGCCGGCAGGAGACGGCGATGGCGCTGAACTGGCAATGTCTCGAGGCGGCTGAGTTGCGGACGGATCCGTTCGATCACGTCCACGTCCTCGACGCGGTGACGCAGGACGCCGCCGCGGCCATATCGGGAGAGTTCCCCGAAATCCGCAAACCGGGCTCGTTCTCGCTGCACGATGCGCCGCCGGGACCCATATTGGGCGGCCTGATCGGCGAACTGGAGTCCGACCGCTTTCGGGCGCTGATGTCGCGCCAGTTCGGCCTGGATCTCACGCCTTACGCGACCACCGTGACGATCCGCGGCGCGTGCGGTGCGCGCGACGGCAACATCCACACGGATTCGAAGACCAAGATCCTGTCGCTGCTCCTCTACCTCAACGAGGGCTGGGCCGGCGGCGAGGGGCAGCTTCGGCTACTTCGCAACGGACGGGACATCAATGCGGTCGCCGTTGAGATCCCCGCCGCCATGGGATCGCTCGTCGTGTTCCGTCGCGCGGACAATTCCTGGCACGGGCACACGCCCTATTTCGGCGAACGGCGCGTCCTTCAGTTCAATTACGTGGTCAGCGAGCGGACCACCGTGGTCAGCGAGATGCGCCACCGGCTCTCCGCGCTTCTGAAGGGACGTCAGGCGGCCTGACGGGCGGAGCGCGAGGCTCTCGCGCGTTGGCTCGCCAGCCGTCGTCGGCCGGGAGCGGAGACGTCGAGCTCCGGCCGGCGGCCTGGTCTGCGACACTTGTCCCAGGTGAAAGCGTCCTCGCCCCAGATGGGCCAGGATGGCGGTGCTCGGCGGGGCTGGAGGCGGAGCATGACGCCGGCCGGACCACAGCTGAAGGGCCTCTCCATTCTCGTGGTCGAGAACGACTACTACCTGGCCGACGACGCCAGCCACGCGCTCGCCCGGGCGGGCGCGAGGGTGCTCGGCCCCTGCGCCGGCGCCGCCGAGGCCCTGGCGTTGGTCGATCGCGATCGGCCGGACTGCGCCCTGCTTGACGTGAACCTGGGCTGCGGGCCCGACTTCGCCGCCGCCCGCGCGCTCGCCGCCCGTGGCGTGCCGATCGTCTTCGTCACCGGCTACGACACAGCGGTTATCCCGCACGACCTCGCCGAAGCGCCCTGCCTGCAGAAGCCCGCCGATCCCCGGCGCATCGTGGCCGCGGTGCGCCGGAGCTGCGGGCGGTCGGGCCCGGCCGTGGTCGCCTAGCCGAGACCGTTCCACCCGCTCAGCGGCTGGCGCGGGCCTGGACGTCGGCAAGCTGCTCGACGAGGTCGAGGGTGGCCTTGTGGAAGGTCGGACGGACCTGGACGCCGTCGGCGCCGAACTCCAGGACGGCGTCGTTTTCCGGGGTGTAGGCAGGCCAGGCGGGACCGCCGGCGCGAGCCGGGTCGGAGCGCTTGGCGAAGGCCACCCAGTAGGCGATGGCGGCCTCGGCGATCTTACGGTCCTCCGGCGTTGCGGCCGGCAGGGTTCGGCCGCCGAAGGTCACCGGCTCGTCGCGCAGGTTGTTGAACACATAGGGGATCTCGCCGCCATGCGTGGTCCCCCGCGCCTCGCTGCGCTGGGCGGCGGGGACGTAGGAGAAGTAGTAGGTCCAGGCCCGCTGGCCGTTCCGGCTGTGCAGCCGCGCGAGGTGTCGGTTGGGCTCGATGACCGCGGTCTCGGTGACCAGGTCCTGGGCGACGGCTGCCGGATCGCCGCCATAGGCTTCCATGATCTGGGCGCGGGCGGGGCCGAGGCGGACGAGCGTCGCCTCCGGGTCGCGGGCGGTCTGCGGAAACAGGCTCGCCTCCCAGCTGTTGCCGCCGGCGATGTATGGGATCCTGGCTTCGCGGCCTTCGGCGAAGGCTTCCGGCGGCGGCTCGGGAATGACGACGCCGTCCACCATCGGCCCGGGTTGGCCTTGGGCGCCGATGCCCCCAGCCGGCGACGAGAGCTGTTCGGCCGACAGCGCGCGGAGCGCCTGGGCCGCAGCCAGCCCAGCGCCGTCGATGCCGACGGACGCGGCGTAGGCGAGGCCGACCTTCTCGCCGGTGCGGGCCGCCTCGCCGCGGATCGGCACGCCGGGCGACCGGCCGAAGCCGCTCTGCGAGATCGCCTTCTGGAACAGGCCCTTGGCCTCCGGCGCGGTCATCAGGAAGTTGACGAGGATGCCGCCGGCGCTCTCGCCGAAGGCGGTGACGTTGCCGGGATCGCCGCCGAAGGCTGCGATATTGGCCTGCACCCACTTGAGCGCGGCGATGTTGTCCATGATCCCGTAGTTGCCGAGCGGGCCGTTCGGCGCCTCAGCGGTGAGGGCGGGATGGGCGAAAAAGCCCAGGCGGCCCAGCCGATAGTTGACGGTGACGAGGACGACGCCGCGCTCGGCGAACCGGGTCCCGTCATAGAACGGGATCGAGCCGGCGCCGCCGGTGAACGAGCCGCCGTGAATCCAGACCATGACCGGCAGCTTGCGGCCGGGCTGCGCCGAGGCCGGGGCCCAGACGTTGAGATAGAGGCAATCCTCCGACTGCGCGGTCGGCGGCGCGCCGGGCCTGGGCGCCGACATTTGCATGCAGGCCGCACCGTAGGCGCGGGCTTCACGCACGCCGGTCCAGGCGAGGGGCGGGGCGGGCGGGCGCCAGCGCAGCTCGCCGACCGGCGGGGCGGCGAAGGGGACGCCCTTGAAGCTGGTGACCGATCCGGCCGTCTGACCGTGCAGCACGCCCTGGGCCAGCCGTACGGTCTCGGCGGCGCGGGCTGAGGCGGCGACGGCCAACGCGACCGCCACGCCAGCGACGATCTTCCATCGCGCCATGGCGCCTGCTCCCCGACCGCCGCCCGTCCCGCAGCCAGCGCCCCGGCGGAACCGGGCGCAGGCTGCCGCGAAGAGTGGGGAGGGGCGCAGGACCGGTCAAGCGACCCTGGGTAGGCGCCGGTCAGCCGCCGCCATAGGAGCGGTCGTTCGCCGGCGCCAGGCGCGCGAGGTCCGCCCCGTCGAGGTCGAAGGCGCCCGCGGGCCGGACAGCGTATTGGAAGCCTTCCAAGCACTCGGGGTAGCCGGCGTCGTCGACCCAGAGCACGAAGCCCATCTGCAGGAGCTGGGGCCCGAGCGATACGAGAAGATCGGGTCCGTGGACCACGCTGAGGCGCACGCCGAGCGGCGTCAGGCTGCGATCCACGGCGAAGTTGGTGAAGAAGCCATGACCGGTGACATCGCGGCCGCGAACCTTCGCGCTGGCCAGGAGCGCCGCGAGTCCGGGATCGCCCGTTTCCTCATACGGCGCCGCGATAGCGGCGAAGACGGCGAGTTCCAGTGCCGTGAACTCAGCCATCGCAATCTGTCCTGTTGCGTAGGCTTGAACTAACCCGAATAGGGCGCTGACAATGCGGCGATTTTGAGAGCGCGGCGGTGCGCCTTGACGCCGGCCGGGGCGGTCGACTTCGCGGCCCCGCCCATCCTTTGAGAAGGCCGACGGCGAAGGGCGGTGCTGAGCTGAGAACGGGCGGGGACGAGTTCATCCCCAACACAATCAACGATGGAGCCAGGTATGGCGCGCTATACGTTGCGCGTCCTCAACGGCGCACGGCGCCTGACCGGACGCTATGAATTCAGCGCTCCCAGTGACGAGGAGGCCCAGCAGGCCGCCCGGGTGGTCATCGGCGACCGCCGCGGCGAACTGCTTTGCGCGGGACGACGGGTCGCCGCCTGGGCGGGCCGCCCGATGAGCGTCGGGGGCGCATGAGCCAGCGGCGCCTGGAGCGGTCCGAGGGGGCGGCGGTGACGGCTGTCCGTGCACCATGCGCGGCCCGTTGAACCCCGGGCCTTCCTCGCGCTTTTCCACAGGCGCCGCTTCTCGACACCGTCGGGGGGCGCATAGCGCGGGCCCTGCGACGACTGAGGAACCGTTGGCCGAGAGCCAATCCTTCGCGCCCCTCTTGGACGCCATCGATCAGGCGCCGGTGGGCGTCGCGATCCTCGATCGGGAGCTGCGCTATCTGGCGGCTTCGCAACGGTTCCGCGACACCATCGGTGTGGAGAGCCAAGAGCCGCTGGTCGGGCGCTTGCACTTCGAGGTGTTCCCCGACATGCCGCCGAGGTGGCGCGAGGCGGTCGAGCGGGGCCTGGCCGGCGAGTCGCTGAGGACGGACGAGGACTTCTTCCGGCATCCCGACGGCCGCGTCGACTGGATCCGCTGGTCGCTCAATCCCTGGCGGACGGCGGAGGGAGCGCTGGGCGGCGTGATCATCTACGGCGAGATCATCACGCCGGTCGTCGAAGAACGGCTGAAGCTCGAGGCGGCGGAGGCGCGCTACCGGGGGATCTTCGACCAGGTGGCGGTGGGCATCGCGCTCGTGAAGCCCAATGGCCGGTTCCTCGAGGTCAACGACCGGTTCTGCGGGATCACCGGCTATTCCCGCGACGAGATGGTGGGCGCCCACGTGGATGAGGTCACTCATCCGGACGACCTCGCCATGGACTTCGAGCTGGCCCGCGACCTCGTGGCTGGCGAGATCACCACCTACGCGCTGGAGAAGCGCTACCTGCGGAAGAGCGGCGAGCTCGTCTGGATCAATCAGACGGTGTCGCTCGTGCGCGACGCGGCCGGCGGTCCGGCCTTGTACGTGGTCGTCATCCAGGACGTCTCCCAGCGCAAGGCGGCCGAGGACGCTCTGCGGGCCAGCGAGGCGCGCTCGCGCGAGCAGCTCGAGGAGTTGGAGGCCATCTACGAGAGCTCCCCCGTAGGGCTGGCGTTCCTGACCCCCGACCTGCGCTATGTGCGGGTCAACCGTCGGCTGGCCCAGATCAACGGCGTTCCGGCGGCCGAGCACGTCGGGCGCACCGTGGCCGAGGCGGTGCCGAGCATCGGTCAGCCGGTGCGCGACATCGTCAGTCGGCTACGCGCCGGCGAGGCCGTGGTGAGCTTCGAGCTCAGCGGCGACACCGCCGCGACGTCAGGCGCGGTGGGCTCCTGGCTGACCTACTGGGTCCCGCTCAAGCGCTGGGACGGGTCACTGCGCGGCTACAACGTGGTGGTCGAGGACGTCACCGACCGCAAGCTCGAGGAGGACCGCCGCAAGCTGCTGGTCGACGAGCTCAACCACCGTGTGCGCAACACGCTGGCGGTAGTGCAGTCGATCGCTCGCCAGACCCTGGCCGGGCATGCCGGCGCCGACGCCCGCGAAGCGTTCGAGGAGCGGCTCTACGCCCTGGCGGCGGCGCACAACATCCTGACGCGCGAGCACTGGACGGCGGCCGACCTGCGGGAGGTGATCATGTCGGCGGCCGGCTCGCAGGCGGCCCAGCGGCTGCGGCTCGATGGACCGACGGTGGCCCTGCCGCCCTCAGTGGCGGTGACGCTGAGCTTGGCGCTGCACGAACTCGGCACCAACGCCAGCAAGTACGGTGCGCTGTCGCTGCCCGCCGGCCACGTGGACGTGACCTGGAGCCTGACCGGCCCCCGCCGCTCGCGCCTGAAGCTGCGCTGGGAGGAGATCGACGGACCGCCAGTGCTGCCGCCCAGGCGCCGGGGCTTCGGGACCCGGCTCCTGCAGCGGGCGTTGAGCGCCGAACTCGGCGGCTCGGCTCGGCTGGAGTTCGCGCCGGCCGGGGTGATCTGCGAGCTGGAGTGCGAGGTCGGTCCCCAGGCCGAGGCGGCGGCCCTGGCCTAGACGAACAGGCTGGCGATCAGGTCGAGGCTGGCGAGGAAGATCGCCGCTGTGGTGATCCAGCCGAGGACGTTGGCGCCGAGGCCGTTGACCCGGTCGCCCATGATGCGGCGGTCGTTGGTCATCAGCATGATCAGCAGCAGCAGCGGCGGAGTGGAAAAGCCCTGGACGACGCCGGCCCAGACCAGCGCCTTCATCGGGTTGAAGCCCAGGAAATTGAGCGCCACTGACAGCGCGGTGACCGCGCCGATCACCGTGTAGAAGCCCGGCGCGTTACGGGCGGTGGAGTGCAGGGTGGCCTTCCAGCCGATGGACTGCGCGAGGTCGTACGCAGCGCCCGTGGTCATGACCGGGACGGCGAGGAAGCCGACTCCAATGACGCCCAGGGCGAAGAGCGCGGCGGCGCGGCGCAGGCGCCGGAGTCGTCGGGACTGGAGGAGCGGGGGCGCAAAGCACGGCCTGGGGAGGAGGTTGATTCAGAATTGCGGAATGGAAGGGGAGGCGCCGCCCGCGGTTGGAGGTTCCCGAGTGGCTGCGGAATGACCTGCCGTCGGGTCATGCTTGCCGGGTTCGCACCGAGGCCTACACTCGCATCCTCAAGCAGAGCGAAGAGCTGACTGGAGGAAGCGCCATGGCGGATTTCGGAGGCGACCTCGAGCTGGAGAAGTTCCGGACCGAGGCCAAGGCCTGGCTGGCCGCGAACTTCCCGCCCTCGCTGCAGGGCAAGGGCGCGCTGGCCAACGCCGAGGGCACCGGGCCGAGCGATCCGGAGTTCCAAGCCTGGAAGCAGGCGATCGGCGCGAAGGGCTGGGGCACGCCCACCTGGCCCGCGGAATACGGTGGCGGCGGACTGTCGGCGCCGCAGGCGCGGGTGCTGCAGCAGGAGATGGCCAAGATCGGCGCGTTCAACCCGCTGACCTTCGGCATGGGCGTGACGATGATCGGACCGACGATCCTCGACTACGGGACCGAGGAGCAGAAGCGGACCCACATCCCGCCGATCGCGCGTGGCGAGGTGCGATGGTGCGTCGGCTATTCCGAGCCCAACGCCGGCTCGGACCTGGCGAGCCTGCAGACCCGCTGCGAGGACAAGGGCGACCACTGGCTGATCAACGGCTCGAAGATCTGGACCAGCGGAGCGCAGTGGTCGGACTGGTGCGGCTGCCTGGTCAGGACCGACCCGACGGCGAAGAAGCACGA
>Ga0310811_10012050_pt1 | contig 11224 bp, 9 predicted proteins | sample YCmetagenome_FD_207642 | JGI IMG/M metagenome (GOLD analysis project Ga0310811, IMG submission 207642) | Soil microbial communities from experimental microcosm in Duke University, North Carolina, United States - YC | ecosystem: Engineered > Artificial ecosystem > Soil microcosm > Unclassified ... | reverse complement strand
AGGCCGTAGTGACCGAGGGTCTGCGCTGCGCCCCTCAAATTGGATCGCACCGACAACTCGCGCAGCATGGCCGGGCTCAGCGGCTTCAGGCGATGGCCGGGCTCTGAGACGATCACGTCGGTCATGTCAAATGCCTACCCTTATTTGCTGAGAAGTGCTGAGATCTCGGCCTTGATGAAAGCCTGGTCGCGCGGATTGTTGACGGGATTGCCGGCGCGATGGCCGTGCAGCGACGGGATCGGATGCAGCACCGCCGATTTCGCGTTGACCAGCTTGCCGATCTCATCCTCATTGTCGCGAACGTCGAAATAGCGATCGGTCGCGCCTGGCATCAGCAGCATATGCGCCTTGATCGCCGCCAGCGCACGATCGAGATCGCCGCCGAATGCCTCGCAAGCGCTGATATCGCCGCGCTGCCAGATGCCGGCTTGCGCGAGGAGATCGTTGGCGTCGCGACGCGCAAAAGTCGTGTCCCAGGCGCGGACAAGATAGTCTTCCAGCGAGGTGAAGCCTGCCTCGCGCCACAACTCGTCGCGATAAAAGCCGTGCGACATCGCCCAGCCGGCATAGACACGCCCCATGGCACGATAGCCTGCGACAGGCTTCTCGATGAAACGGCCGTCGCGAAAGGCAGGATCGCCTGATAACGCGGCCTTCACGCTTTCGAGGAACACATGATTGTAAGGCGCGCAACGCGCGCTGCCGCAAACGACGGCGGCACGTTCAACCATCTCGGGGTGCAGAGCGGCCCAATGATAGGTCTGCATGCCGCCCATCGACCAGCCATAGACCAGCGCGAGCCTTGTGATGCCGAAGCGTTCGCCGAGCAGGCGATGCTGGATGGCAATGGCGTCGTGATAGCTGACTTGCGGGAACGGCCCGTTGCCGGAGTTCGACGGCGAGGACGACAGGCCGTTGCCGAACAGGTTCGGGATGATGATGAAGTAGCGCGTGGGATCGAGAACCCCGTCGGGCCCGATCAGCCACTCGGTGTCGAAATGCTGCGCGCTGAACGAGGTCGGATAGAGGATGACGTTATCTTTGGCCGGGCTGAGCTGGCCGTAGGTCTTGTAGGCGAGCTTCATCGCCGGGAAGACAGTGCCCGATTGAAGCCTGACGTCCCCGGCCTCAAAGATCTCGTAATCGCGCTGCCCGGTCATGCGTCCAACTCCCGCTTGCGCGGCCACAAAACGCGCCCGCCGCAACCACGATGCATCGATTGTGCCGGTCCAGCAAACGTATCGTTGCGGCTACAGAATAAATGTACTTTTAGTACATTTATTTGATCGAGGCAACGGGGATTTCGGCTGCCGCCCGCTTAGGCGATGGCCGCGATGTATCGCTCTACTGACGCCGCGAAGGCCACCTTGGCGCCTGTGGCGATGTTGCGGCCCCACCAGGCGCCGTAGATGCGGTCGAAGGCGAGCGGCTCGACCGCATCCGCGATCCGCCGCACCGCGGCGGCGTTGAGTGGCATGTAGTTCGGATAGGAGTACATGAAGCTGAGGAAGCGACGATCCATCGTCACCTGCGCGATATCGCCGGTGAGCAGCGCACCCTTACCCTCGGCGCCGCCCGGATAGTGCAGCATGGTGGCGCCCGCGAAATGACCACCGGTGCGCAGCAGCAGGACATCGTCCGATATCCGATGCTGATCGCCGGTCCAGTGCACGATCGAGGGATGCGGACGCGTCACCCATTGGCGATCATCAGCGTGAAGATAGACCGGGACACCTCCGAAGGCCTCGCTCCAGTCGGCGAGCGCACCATAGTAGTGCGGATGCGAGACCGCGATTGCCGTAAGGCCGCCGAGTAATTTGACATGTGCGATCGCATCCGCCGTTGCCAATGGAATGCAATCCCACATCACGTATCCGCTGCCGTCGGGAACCAGCAGCGCGCGCTGGCCGATGCCAAAACTCGGCTCGAGCGCGATGCCGGTAAGGCCGAGATCATCGCGCCAGACGAGGCTGTGACGTTCCGTGAGCGTTTCGGGCGCGAGAAAGGTCTGCCCTTTCCAATTCACATATTGCCGCTCGTCTTCGCAGATCGGACAGGATGCTGGCGGCTTTTCGCTGGCCGGAAATTGGGCGCCACAAGTTTCGCAGGTCCAGAGAGGCATGGCTGTGATCCAGAAATAAGACCGTTGCAGACATGCAATGACATTGCGGTCCGGCGATCGCAAGTCCGCAGGAACCAACGCGGTTAGCACAGGTTATTTTTCGGTCCGCCCCGGCACAAACGTGCCGGCCATGTCAGCCTGCGCGAGATCATAGTCGATCGGCAGCATCACGTTCAGCGTTTCGATGACATCGCGCCCATCCTCACTCCGTCTCTGGCCTTTGTTCGCCGTTAACTTCTTCATGGCGGATATGCAGTCCGGCATCGGCCCGTTCGTCGGCGTGTTCCTTCAGGAGCGCGGCTGGGCCACTGGCCTGATCGGCACCGCGCTGACGATCGGCAATGTCGCGGGCATGCTGGTCACGACGCCGATTGGCGGCTTCATCGATTCCAGCCGCAACAAGCGGCTCTGGGTGGTCATCCCCGGAATCTGCGTAGTCGCAGCATCCACGATCATCCTGATCTCGCAGAATTTCTGGGCAGTAACTCTCTCCCAGGTAGCACAGTCACTCGCGAGCGCAGCCATCGTGCCCGCGGTGACCGGCATCACGCTCGGCATCGCCAAACAAAAGGGCTTCAATGCGCTGAACGGGCGGAACCAGGCCTTCAACCATGCCGGCAACATGGTCGGCGCAGCCCTGTCAGGCTATCTCGGTTACAAGTTCGGCTACGTCGCAGTGTTCGTGCTGGCGGCCATATTTGGCGCCATCGCGATCGCGTGCGTGCTGATGATCCCGGCCAAGTCCATCGACGATCGCCAGGCCCGCGGCAGCAGGGAGGACGAAAGCAAGAATCCGCCGGATGCCATGTCCGTCCTCCTGAAGCACAAGCCTCTCCTGGTACTGGCGCTCGCTCTTGCCGTCTTCCATCTCGGCAACGCGGCGATCGTTCCGCTATATGGCCTCGCAGCGGTGGCGCAGGGGCAGGCCAACGGCCCGAGCTTCGTTGCGACCACCGTCGTCATTGCGCAGGGCGTCATGGTCGTGACGTCGCTAGTCGCGATGCAGGTCGCGGGAAAACGCAACTATTGGCCGGTGATCCTGGTGTCCTTCATGTTTCTGCCGATCCGGGGCGTGCTGGCGTTTTTCGTCACAGGATGGTGGGGAGTCGTTCCCATGCAGGTGCTCGACGGCATCGGCACCGGATTGCAGACGGTCGCGGTCCCCGGCATGGTCGCACGCTCGCTCGACGGCACCGGCCGGATCAATCTCGGCCAGGGCGCGGTGATCACGGTGCAGGGCATCGGCGCGAGCCTGAGCCCCGCACTCGGCGGCTGGATTGCGCAATGGATCGGCTACGGCCCGACCTTCCTGCTGCTCGGCTGCTTCGGCCTTGCCTCGATAGCGCTGTGGCTGGCATTCGGCGTGCATGTGAAGAAATATTGAGGCGAACGGGCCTTATGGAAACTCCACCACGATCTTGCCGAAATGCCCGCCCTGCTGCATCAGCCGCAGCGCATCAGGCACGGCGTCGAAGCCGAACACGCGATCGATCACCGGCTTCATCACGTTGCGCCCGATCGCAGCAGTCATGCCCTCGAACATGCGCCGGCTGCCGACGGAGAGGCCGATAACGTGCAAATTCTTGGAGAACAGGCTCGGGATCGCGATCTGCTGTGAGAAGCCCGAGAGCACGCCGATCACCAGAATCGTGCCGCCGACGCGCGCCGCTTCCAGCGATTGCGCAAAGGTGTCCTTGCCGCCGACTTCGACGACATGATCGACGCCACCGCCGGTCCACTCTGCCGCGGCTTTGCCCCATTCCGGCACTGAACGATAGTTGATAGTGTGGTCGGCGCCGAGCGCCCTGGCGCGTTCGAGCTTCTCATCGCTCGACGAGGTCACGATCACGCTCGCACCGGCGAGCTTTGCGAATTGCAGCGCGAAGATCGAGACCCCTCCGGTGCCCTGCACCAGCACGGTGTCGCCGGGCTGGACCCAGGCTTCCTCGAACAGCGCGCGCCAGGCAGTGAGCCCTGCACAAGGCAATGTCGCAGCTTCCAGGAAAGTCAGATGCGAAGGGATGCGGCTGACGCCCTCGGCATCGAGTACCATCACCTCCTGCAACACGCCAGGCCGCGTGCCGCCGAGCGCGTAGCGGCGGCTGGCCGCCGACACCTTTTCATCGATCCAGGACTGGAAGAACATTGGGCAGACGTGATCGCCAACGGCGACGCGGGCAACGCCCTCGCCCACCGCGATCACCTCGCCTGCTCCATCCGAGAACGGGATCAGCGGCAATCTGGTGACACCGCCCTTGCCTTGCACCGTGAGCAGGTCGCGATAGTTCAGCGACGCCGCCCTCATCCGCACCGCGACCTGGCCGGGGCCAGGTGCAGGTTCCGGCAGATCGACCAGCTCCATCCCCTCGATCGACCAGTCCCGCGCGACATGCCAGGTCTTCATGGGAAACGCTCCACCTCAGCTGCCAAAATTTTTCTGGATGGCCTTGTCGAGGGTATCAGCCCCGACGAAGCGCTGGCGCAGCTCGCGCTTGAGCAGCTTGCCGCTCGGATTCTTCGGCAAGGCATCGACGAAGATGACGCGCTTCGGCACCTTGAAATGCGCCATCTGGCCGGCGCAATGCTGGATGACGGCATCCTCGTCCAGCTTCTCGCCGGCCTTGACCACGACGATCGCCGTGACAGCCTCGATCCAGCGCGGATCCGGCAGGCCGACGACGGCGACTTCGGACACCGCGGGGATGCGATAGACCATCTCCTCGACCTCGCGGCTGGCGACATTCTCGCCGCCGGTCTTGATCATGTCCTTGACCCGATCGACCACGGTGATGTGGCCCTCGTCATCGACCGTGGCGAGATCGCCGGAGTGAAACCAGCCGCCTGCAAACGCGGCCGCGGTCTTGACGGGATCGTTGTAATAGCCTGACAGCAGATGCGGCGAGCGATGCACGATCTCGCCGACCTCGCCGACCTTGACGTCTTCCATCGACACATTCACGACGCGGGTCTCGACATTGAGCACGGGCTTGCCGGCCGAGCCGGCCTTGCGGAGCTGATCCTCCGGGCGCAACACGGTCGCGAGCGGCGCGATCTCGGTCTGGCCATAAAAATTCCAGAACTTGACCTTGGGCAGGCGACGCTGCAATTCGAGCAGCACCTCCACCGGCATGATCGAGGCGCCGTAATAACCCTTCTCCAAGGTCGACAGATCGGTCTTGTCGAAGTCGGGCGAACGCAGCATCGCGATCCAGATCGTCGGCGGCGCGAAGAAAGACGTGATCTTGTGCGCCTGGATCAGCGCCAGGATGTTGTCGGCGGTCGGCTTGCCGGTGATGACGCCGGTAGCGCCGAGATAGATCTGCGGTCCCAGGAACACGTCGAGCTGGGCGCAATGATAGAGCGGCAGCGCGTGCAGAAACCTGTCGTCTACGCTCATGCCACCATCGATGATGCAGCTGACATACTGCCACATCACCGCTTCATGGGTCAGCATCGCGCCCTTGGGCAGGGATTCCGTGCCGCTGGTGTAGACGATCTGCGCGAGATCCCGGCTGTCGACGGACGCCTCCAGATACGAGCCGTCGGCGTGAAGCAGGTCATCGAAGCTCGTGAGGTTAGCCGGCGCCGTGGCGGGATCCTCGCCCGGCAGCCAGATCATCTTCTCGACGGCGCAATCCTTGGCGCTGGCCGCACGCGCCTGTTCGACGAAATCCGGTCCGGTCGCAAGCAGCTTTGCGCCGGAGCTTTTCAGGATGAAATTGATCTCGTCCGGATTGAGCATGAAGTTGATCGGCACCAGCACCGCGCCGATCCGCGCCACCGAAAATCGCAGGGCGGCAAAGGCATGCGAATTGCGCGAGAGCACGGCGAGACGATCGCCCTTCTTGACGCCGAGCCCGAGCAGGCCGCGACCGAGCCGGTTGCAGATCGCGTCCATCTCGGCAAACGTCCAGCTTACATTGCCGCAGCTGACCGCAAGCCTGGTTGGCTCGCGGCCCGCTGATCGGCGCAAGAGATCGCCGATGGAATGCTCGCGCGCCTTCGAGATGGTCGCTCCGATGTCGCCGGTCATGTGTCCCTCCGTCTGATGTGCCTGCTTGTGCGATTTCTTGCTTGAAATCTTGCGTCTTGTAGATTTGCGCTACCTGCGTCGGGCCGCCTGCGCGTGTTCCATGTACATGTGCTCGACCGACCGATCGAGCGAGGCGATCTTCTCGAAGCCGCGCCGCCAGTCCTGCAGATGACGCCGCGTCCACAGTACGCCGGCCTCGCGGTCGCGGCGGCGGATCGCGTCGATGAGGTGGCGATGCGCGGCGACGAGGCGCGGGCCGCCTTCGGCGACGCCGGTCACGATCATCTCCGTGGTCGGATAGAACAGCTGCGCCGCCGGCTCGCGCGCGAGCTGAAGCACGCGGTTCTGCGAGGCTTTTGCGACCAGCACGTGGAATTCGGCATCGCATTCGGCCAGCGCAGCGGAATCGCCAACCACAGCCTCGCTTCGCACGAGATTGTCGGTGAGCTCGGCGAGGCTCTCTTCCGTCGCGCGCTCCACCGCACCTTCGATGCTGGCGACCTCCAGCGTCATCGAGGCCTCGTAGAGTTCACGAAACGTGACCTCATGCAACACCAGCGCGCGGCTGAGGCGGCTCGTCAGCTTGCTGTAGCGCGGCAGGCAAGCATGCAGGCGACGGGAGGAATCACGGCTGATGAGGCCGCCTTCCTCCAGCACGCGAATGCCCTCACGAATGGTCGAGCGATTGACGCCGAACTGCCGCACCAGGTCGTGTTCGGTGCCGATGGGATCGCCTGGCTTGATGCGGCCATTGACAATCTCACGCTCGATGGCGTCAGCGACCTTCTGATAGGCCGGCGCGACATCGATCGGACGGAAAAGCGGCGAGACTGGCACGAAAGCCTCCAATGGCGATTGTCCGACAAACGGTATAAGCCGCCTGATTGCGCGTCAACTGGCGCCTGGGATAGCGGATACGCAGTAAATTGACTCCTTCGGAACCGCGCTCTAACTTTGTCGGACAAAGGGACGGCACAGTCCCGCAAGAGGAAACGTCCATGAGACCTATCGCAGCCCTCGTGTCTGCGGCCGGCCTGCTGTCGGCTGCCCTGATCGCGCCCGCCTCCGCCCAGCAGACCCCGCTCAAGATTGGCGTGCTCTCCGACTTCTCCTCGGTCTATTCCGACATCGGCGGCCAGGGGAATGTCGAGGCCACCAAGATGGCGATCGAGGATTTTGGCGGGCAGATGTTCGGCAAGCCGATCGACATGGTCGCAGCCGACGTGCTCAACAAGCCCGATGTCGCCTCCGCCATCGCCCGCAAATGGTGGGAGACCGAAGGCGTCGACATGATCATCGACCTGCCGACCTCGGCCACCGCGCTTGCGGTAATGGAGCTGTCGAAACAGTACGAGAAGATCATGATCGTGACGGATGCGGCGAGCTCCGACATCACCGGAAAATCCTGCTCGCCCTATACTGCCCACTGGACCTACGACACCTATTCCAACGCCCACACGGTCGGTAGCGCCATCGTCAAGAATGGTGGCGACAGCTGGTTCTTCCTCACCGCCGACTACGTGTTCGGCCATTCCATCGAGCGCGACACGGGCGATGTCGTGAGGGCCGCGGGCGGCAAGGTGCTCGGCAGTGTCAAGCACCCGCTCAACACGGCTGATTTCTCGTCCTTCCTGCTCCAGGCCCAGGCCTCGAAGGCCAAGATCATCGGCCTCGCCAATGGCGGCGGCGATACCATCAACGCGATCAAGCAAGCCGGCGAGTTCGGCATCGTCGCCGGCGGCCAGAACCTCGCTGCGATCGTGATGTTCATCTCCGACGTGCACAGCCTTGGCCTGAAGCTCGCGCAGGGGCTGATCATCACCGAGGCCTATTACTGGGACCTCAACGACAAGACCCGTGCCTTCGGCAAGCGCTTCATGGAGCGCGTCAAGCGCATGCCGACGATGAACCAGGCCGCGACCTACAGCGCCACGCTGCACTACCTCAAGGCCGTGCAGGCCGCCGGCACCAAGGACACCAAGACCGTGATGGCGAAGATGCGTGAAATGCCGGTGAAAGATGCTTTCACCGACAACGGCGTGCTCCGCGAAGACGGCCGCATGGTTCACAGCATGTTCCTGTTCCAGGTGAAGAAGCCTGAGGAATCGAAGGCCCCCTGGGACTATTACAAGCTGCTTGCCGAGGTGCCGGCCGACCAGGCCTTCCGTCCGCTGAAGGATGGCGGCTGTCCGCTGATAAAGTAACGCGACGGACCTGCATCGCCTCGCGCGGCGCAGGTCCAACTCTAGCGGCGGCGCAGGTCGGACGGGCTATGCCCGAACTTTCTTCGAAACACCGTGCTGAAGTAGGACGAGCTGCTGAATCCCAGTTGATAGGCGACTTCGGTGATCGACAGCGAACGCAGCTCGGAACGCGTCAGGACGTCGTAACAACGCTGCAACCGTCGATCCAGGATCCATTCCGACACAGAGAGGTCGGTGAGCCGGAAGAGATAGTGCAAATGCCTGAGCGACACGCCATTGCTCTTCGCAATCCTCTCGAGCGACAGATCCGCGTCGGTGAGGTGCGCCTCGATCCAGGCCTTGACGGACCGCAGCCGGGCCTGCTGCGCGGTCGCATCCTCGGTGAACTCTTCCCTGCCGCCCATGTCGAGCGCAAGCGCCAGCACGTCCATCAGCTCACCGCCGAGCCGCGCCCTTGCGATCTCGTCCAGCGGCGCGCCTTCCTGCGCAAGCGTCGCGCAGAACTCCGCGGCGATGCGGCCCAGGCCGCGACTCGTCGTCATTGTCGTGATGACAGGCAGGCGTCCATCACTGAAGCGCTCCGCGAACTCCGTACGGGGTATCTCGAGGTAGAGCGATCGCACCTTGCCGATGCATTCGAGGTCATAGGCCTCGGAAGCCGAGAAGACCGTGCTCATTCCGGCGTTCGAACGCAGGGTCTGGCCGGCCTGAAGAACGTTGATACTGCCCTGCTGGACGAATTCGAGGTAGTAACAATCCTTGTCGAGCTTCGCGATGTGCCGCTCGCGCCGAGATATCCGCTGTTCCGACAGCAGCACATCGGTCATGGTGATCGCGCCGAAGTTCAGCTTGCGGATAAAGCCCTGATAGTCGGATCGCTCTTCGGCATTGACGTCGACATGAACGTAGGCATCGCAAATGGCGCCCTGCCACGCGGCGAAACGCTTGGATGGCTCGAGGTCGTCCGTCGAGAATATCAGGTCCATCGTTCACCTATCCGTCGCAAGGCCAAGATGAACAATGTTTGTGCGTCGCACAAGCTGGCCGGGCGCAGGATACTAGATTGCCGCCGCCTGTACGCAAGACCAGTTTGCGCGGACAAGCAAAAGCTTTGCGCTCCGAAGCAAGCCGCGTTCAGGCATCTGGCCTATGAACAACAAGAAGCAATCGTTGAATTAGGCAGGAAACATTCGCTTGCATCAGGTCAGACTGACTGCCGCACAGTACGATGTGCAGCTTGAATGGCGGGGCCCGTGAGCAACGTCTTGCCCTCGACTATGACGACGCGCTTCACGCGGGCTGTCGCTGATATCGCCGACATCGAGGCGCTGGAGCGCTTGCCGTATGATTCCCTTGTGCCTGCCCGCAATCTCCATGATCTCTTCGACGCCACTGCACGACTGCATCCTGACCAGCCTGCACTCACGGTTCTGACCAGGGGCTCGCGAGAGTCTGGGGACATCACGCTGACTCATCGGCAGTTGCTTGCCGAGATTTCCCGCGCAGCCAATCTGTTCAGGGCACACGGAATCAAAGAGAGCGGCGGCACAGTCGCGCTTCTCTGCCCGATCCTGCCGCAGCTCTTTCCGGCATTGCTCGGCGCCCAGATCGCAGGCGTCGCCAGCTCGATCAACTATCTCCTGAACGAAGATGCGATTGCCGATCTGCTCGACGCGCAGAACGCAACCATCCTGGTGGTCGCTTCTGAAGCGGCCGATCGCGCGATCTGGACCAAGGCGGCCAATGTCGCGAGCCGCGTCCCATCGCTGAAGACGATTTTCGTGATCGGCGCGAATGGGCCCCTGACGGGCGGTGCGGCGAGCTTCGACGAAGCAGTCGCGACAATGCGCGACACCCTGGATTTTACGCCTTCATCGGATCGCGACACGGTTTGCGCACTGTTCCACACCGGCGGGACCACCGGCCGGCCAAAGCTCGTCCGCCTGACACATGGCAACCAGATCCACGCCGCATGGAGCTTTGCGCAGGTCCACGGACTGGACGAGCGAGATGCCGCCGTCAACGGTTTCCCCCTGTTCCACGTCGGCGGCACAATGACCCTCGGCCTGTCGATTTTGGCGGCCGGCGGTCATGTGATCATTCCCTCGCCCTACAGCCTCCGAAGCCCCGATGCGATCCGCGACTATTGGCACACCGTCGAGCGGTTTGGCGCGACCATCGTCAGCGGCGTGCCGACCTCGATCGCCGCGCTTGCCGAGGTGCCGATCGGGTCATCCGATGTCGGCTCGGTTCGCATGGCTCTCACCGGGGGCGCCGTGGCGCCCAAAGCCGTGAGTGAAAGGTTTCAGGCCCGTACCGGGATCAGATTGTTCGAAACCTACGGCATGACGGAGACCGCGGCGGCAATCGCGTTCAATCCCGGCCGCGGCACACCCGTGCAGGGAAGCGTCGGCTTCAGGGCGCCGTTTGCGCAGACAAAAATCGTCACGCTTGATGATGCGGACCTCAGGACGGAATGCCCGCCGCTCACCAGCGGCCTCGTCCTCGCCAGGGGACCACAAGTGTTTCCCGGATATCTTGATCCCCAGCACAACAAGGGCGTGCTCACCGACGACCACTGGATCGTCACAGGCGACGTTGGCTACCTCACCACCGATCAACGGCTGGTGCTGACCGGCCGCGAGAAAGACCTGATCGTGCGCAGCGGCCATAACATCGACCCTGCCGCTATCGAGGACGTCGCGAATGCCTTCCCCGGTGTCCAGATGAGCTCAGCCGTCGGCATGCCGGACGCCTACGCCGGCGAGGTGCCCATTGTCTTCGTCGTTCCGTCTCCCGGAAAAAACATCGACATGCCGCGGTTGCGCGAGCATCTCGAACGCAACGTCAATGAGCCTCCGGCCA
>Ga0310811_10012049_pt1 | contig 11224 bp, 10 predicted proteins | sample YCmetagenome_FD_207642 | JGI IMG/M metagenome (GOLD analysis project Ga0310811, IMG submission 207642) | Soil microbial communities from experimental microcosm in Duke University, North Carolina, United States - YC | ecosystem: Engineered > Artificial ecosystem > Soil microcosm > Unclassified ... | reverse complement strand
CAAAAAGTTAGTATTATATCGATGACTTGATGATATTACAGCGGCAAGGAGTTGCATGATGAGTCGAGGTCGTGTGTTATTTACTTTAGGCGAATCGTCAGCATGTAATAGAAGCGCTAAAAATCTGGCGAATGCATTTTACCCTAGTGAAACAGCAAGCATTATTGATTTATCACTTTTAGATTGTTTCGCAAAATTAAGTCACTCAGGTTTTGATAAAATAGTCTTCCTCGCTCATGGCAATGAATCTACATTTGGAGGATATTCCGCGCATGAATTCGCTGAATTATTCAATCAGCGATACTTGAACTCATGCTCGAAAACATCCAAGAATGAAGTAAAAGACATCTATCTCATTGGGTGTGATATTGGTTATATTAGCGAGGAAACGCAATCATCTTTTTCACAAGAATTTGCAAATACGTTATTTGATCTGGGTTTCAAGAATGTCAAAATCCATTGTATTGCCAAACCCGACAATGCAATCGGTGATGTACTACATGTGGAAGTGTTAAATTGTTCTGGTGCGGCAGGACTTGCAGCTTATGCATCTGCATTGGCCCACCATCATCTTGGAGACATTCTGGATGTCCAGACAGGTTATCTTAAAGCATATTTATTAAGCCAGAATGACGCGGATCGTCTAAAAGAGCTTGAGCGTAACAGTTTAAAAAATGCTAAAGAAATTGTAGAGCTGAAGCATCAAAAATCATTTTTGTTAATTAATCATGCGCATCCGGAAATTGAATTAAGCAAGCCGCACAATACATTTTATCCAAATGAAGCCGCATTGCAACGTAAAGAGCGTGTGTTGAAAGAAACTGCGAGAAAATTTCCTCGCCGCCAGGCAGAAGCTATTGCATTGTTGGTAAAGCAACGCGATCATCTTGCTCAAAAATCACCTGTTAAACTTAAAATGATGGCTACGCGTCTGGACTTTTTGATTGTGCAAGTGCAGCTTGCTAATGAAAAGCACTGGCCAAATGTGGTTGGTGAATATACAAAATATATGAGACAAAACCCGGCTTATTCGAGTTTTTTTCATAAGGAAAGCAATACGACCAGGTTGCTGACGGCATTAGCAAAATCTGATTTTAAGAGAGCAAATGCAATCATTGCTGCTCATGAAAATATAACATCTGACAAAAAACATTCTCGATTAGGTTTATTATTCACGACACGTAAAAAAGAGCTGCCAGATACCGCGGCAGCTTCGATGCAGTCGCGGCTACCTGGAGAGATGACGGGGAAAATTCAACGGTTAGCTCAAGAGCTTCGTTTCGAGATTAGAAAATTGCGCTCCAGCTGCTTCGCATTTTTCCATGCATACGAGATCAATACGAAGTGTGCCAAGCTTGATGTATTGAATGACTTATTAAATTGTAACAACATGGATGATGCCAAACTCATTGCAAGTGAAGCGGTTAAGGCACCGCGGGTGATGAGAAGCATGAAACACACCCGCACAAAAGATCTCTTACTGGAAGTTATTGCTAATAAGACTGCAGATCAGATGAACAGTGAGTTTTTCACAATTACGCCTGCCGGGGAAAAATCCGCGTTATAATCAAAGTGATTTGAGATCTGGTTTGACATATTCCTGTTTTGCTCTATCACTATTTAATATTTCTGGTGAGTAATATATGTGAATGAGTTTGCTGTTTAGCAGGTCAGGGTGCTTTGCAATGAAATTTTCAAAGTCATCTGATTTATAATCTATTGCACTGGCAACTATATTGATCCAGGCTTGTGTCATTGTCTCATGATATATTTGCAGTGCATCCAGACTTGCCGCGTATTTTTTTATTCCGTCACAGATTTTTTTATTTGCTTCATCAAGCGGGAATTGTTTTAGATACAGATAGCATATTCTGACGTGGCCGCGATGTTTAAATAATTCTTTTGGCAATATGCATTGCTCAAATTGGTGTAAATATTCTTGATCATTCATGGCTTATATATCAACTTTACTGGAACCTGTTCAGGTTCATTCATTTGCTTATCTGTGAGGTAGAATTTTTGTATAACGCAGAAAATCCAGCCCAATCTGCTATTGTGTAGTGCCCCGTAGTGAGCGCGTAGTATATTCGAATCTTCTTTGTTATCCAATACATTGAGTAGTGCTTTTGCTGCTTTTAATTTCTGGGTTTTGCTATATCCTGCACCCCGTTTAACAAAGAAATATGTATGTTTAACATACTCATCTTCACTGCTGCGTCTTCGAATGTATGATGTAAGTAAGTGGCGGCATAAGGAAAACACAGTTTTTTTAAATCCATATCGAGCGGCAAGAAATAAAGCGGTTCCAGGGTTTCCTGTGCATTCGTCTTTGATGTCACCAAATTGTGGCAATAATTTGTCAACGACATGATGGTGTCCGTGTTTGCTGGCTATCCTGATACTGTTTCGAAGTGTGTCATGGTTAACGTGTTCGTTAATAGTAATGTTGGAGTCATCGACTGGTTGCGCATTCAACCAGCGCGCGAGTAATGGTAAATTGCCTTTTGCTGCGGCAATTGAAAATGGTGATTTACCTTTTTTATTACAGTCATTCACGCCTTTATTAGTATGTAAATTTAAATATTCCAAATATGTCACTGCGTCATTATTTTTATCAGCAATAATGTGTAATGAGGTATTACCAAAACTATCGGGTAGTAAATAATTTGCACCTGCATCAATTAATATTTTAGCGATTACTGGATCGCAATAGCGCATCGCAAGATGCAGTGGCGTATTGCCGCGAAAATCTCTTGAATTTAAATCAGCAGAATGTTTGATGAATAATGATATCATGTCAATGTCATTATTAATGATTGCAATATGCAGTGGTGGAGTTGATCCGACAGCATGAACTTCTGGATCCTGTGATGCTGTGATGATAATATTCGCCATCTCAGTGTTGCATTCGAGTACAGCCAAATGCAATGGTGTTAACTGATTGAAGCGTATTTGATGAGGAAGATCAGCATCTTTTACTCCGTTTGGAAATGATTTGTATTGATAAGAAATTAACTCATTAATAACATTCTCTGGTTGTCTGCATAACACGGCCCAGTGAAGAAGAAAAAAATTATTTGCGGGGTTGGTGTCGCAGCAATGATTGTAAATCCAAGTTAACAAACCATCACGTCCAGCGAGATGCAGCCATGTTGCTAAAGAATATGTTTGCTGATTGATCGTGTAAGAGTTGGTTAGGCTTTCTAATCGCAGCGATTTTACATCGCTGAAGTAATCAGGGCTTATGTCCGGATGCTCAATCAGGCAGTCAATCTGCAGCATTATTGCGCGTACAGAAGGTGGTATTGGTCTATTGATCATGGATATCCCTGCTCTGAATGCCTAATAAATCAGTCATTCGATAATTATATATAAATACCATTTACTTTCAATGTGATAGGAACAATATTTTGCGCGTATTCGTGTCTATACTTATGGAAAGGGGGGTATATGTCAAATACTCGGGGCAATGAAAACAAGCAGATTTTATTTCTCGAAGCAAATGATGTTGATGGTGCATCAGATTACATCGTTGCCGATATTCATGGTTCTCAGGAAGTACTTTCTGACTTACTTGCTTTATTGACTGAGGATGGCGACAGATTATTTTTGTTGGGGGATCTCGTTGATCGAGGGGATGATAATGTTGAAGTGATTAAAACTCTTGCTAGTTATAAAAATGCAACTGATGTTAGTGTTTTTAGTATTTTAGGAAATCATGAAAAAATGTGTATTGATACTATTAATGCAATGAATAGATTGATTGCGATGAAGCTTACCTGCACCAAAATGAATACCTATCTAAAAATTCTATATCATGAGGATAGTGAACAATTTACAAAGTTAACTGAAAATTATGAGTTCATAAGTATTTTTCATGAACTTTTCGATGATGAAATGAAAATAGACTTGGATAAATTAGATATTGAAAAAGATTATCTTCAAATCGCTAACGAAGAGCTGTCCGATGTAAATTCGAAATACGCATATTATGTTTGGTTATGGCAGTGTAATAATATAATTGATCAGCTTGATATGCATGTGGAAAATGGTGGTGAATGGTTAATGGATTTATATATAGATGAGTTTTACCAGAAAAAAATACATGCTATTGTTCGTGATGCTAATGAAGTTGAAGTTGTATATAATTCTGATAGTGATGTCAGTGTTATTTACGAATACATGTCTGATTTGCCGACGGTGATACGAGTAAATGCGTCTGATACTGTTCGGGCTTTCAATGCGGTCCATGCGGATATGCCGGTAAGTGATAAGAAGTTACAAAAATTGTATGATGCAGGTAAGAGATTGGATGAAGACAGGCATGATTATGCAATATGGGCAAGAAGTCACGAGTACGGCGGGGATAGGCTGATTGATAATATAAATGGGCGAACTGGCTCATCAATCATCACTTATACTGGGCATTCACCTTATGATGGTGTCAGGGCAGACACGAATACTGTAAATCTTGATGTTGCGTCAACATTCTCAAAAAAAGCGCTCGTCGTGAATCATACCAAAATGGAGTGTATTGTTACTAATGTACCGTATGATGAGGAACGCAAGATGTATGTTACTGGGGATGAAGACCTCGATAAGGTATTTAATGAGACTCAAAAATTACTAGATGCGCAGCGTCCGAAGCAGCAAAAAACGAAAAAGAAAAAATCCACAACTGGCGCAAACCTCTTTGCGTCAGTTGTGGATAGTGAAAAGAATAGTAACGTTGGCAAATCAGGAATTCCCAAACCTCGAATTGCTAAAAAGCCATAAATAATTAATACGGCCTCACAATCACTTTCGTTCCAATACCGGCAAATTCATATCGCAGCCATTCTGCATCGCCTACTTGCAGGCGCACGCAGCCGTGACTGTAATTCCCTTCGCCGATTTCGCTTGGTGGAACGCCGTGTAATGCCTGTCCTGAATTAAAGAACATACAATACGGCATGGGTGAACCGCCGCGGCCTAACGGGAAAGTGTGTGATACGCATGTTGGACTTCCTAATGAATGTATGCGGAATGTGCCAACGTGCGTACGGCATGGGCTTCCCAGGTCACGGCACCAGCTGGATCCAGCAGACGCGAGGCCGGCTTTCACCAGATCGCCATTGGCATTATATGCGCCCCAGGCGTGTACGCTCGGGTCAACGACAATGGTATTTTCACTGGTATTGATATGTTGCGGTAAGCGAGATGAATAATCAGCTGGGTAGCTGGAAGATTCATTTCCGTCCATACCGCTTTGACGGGTAGTTACACAGGCACTTAACATGGTAGAAGCGGCTATGAGCAAAACCGCTCTGACGAGCTTGGTTTTCGGTTTCATTGCATCCACTCCATATTATTGTTTTTATATCACCCTTATATTTTACCCTGTAAAATGTGGCGAATTATTATCCATAACTAACATATAGTTAGCGCATTTAATTAAAGCTTTCTCCAGAATCTATGACTAGGTTGGGTCGAATATGGTAGAGTGGGCGAAATTTTTTAAAAGGGTGATGTCATGTTTCGACAATTGAATCGCAGTTTTATATGGGTATTTACCCCAGTTTTATTCGCGGCATTCTTGAATACATCTCATGCCGCGGAGAGCGTCAGCATACGCAATAGCAGCATCGCGTGGGATGATATTGATAATAGAATAAAATTATTAACATCTGCACCTGGCTGGGATGAGGGTACGCTGAAAGCCATGTTTGCTGTTTATCATGATGTATTGAAAAATGGACTGCCCCAGACATCTAATCCAAAGCAGTATAATGTCGAATACATTAATGGCATGTGGGGTCCGCTTGGTAATCCGTTTGCAAAATCGCAGCGTCCGGTGAAGGCATTTGTATCATTCACAAATTCATCTGAATATTTAATGGTGCCGTTAATCAAGGATCTAAATGATAGTAATTTTTATATATTCGAAAGTTCAGTGAATCAACCTGTGTTATTGAATGACTGGATTGCAGATGTTGCTGCAAAACATGGCGGCGTAAGTAATATCAAATTTAATATTTGTGACGGATATGCAGATTCAATTGATGATTCCTGTTCTGATAAAGCATATCAAAATGAAATTAGCGATGCGTTGAATGAGAATTCAGCTGTGAATGGATTTCGTCTGGCGGCAGCGCACAGCGGTATGGCCAGCGCCAAACGTAATCTCGGTGAAGACTGGACAACAAAAGTTAATTCAACGAGGGCGGTGCGTGCGCTATCGGAAAGTATTTATAACAGCAGTGTGTTGTGGAATAACAAAAATTCAAGAACGAAGTTGTTAAATACCGTAACGACATGGCCGAATTTGAAAATCATTCAAGAGAATTTTGAGAAAATTCGTGATATTCGCTATTTCAACGACTCTGAATTCAGTGGGTTCAAACGTCGTATCTCCTGGCTCTATCCGGATGACGGCTGCTGGACGCGTGCAACAGCTGTTATCAAAGATTTGTTTGGTCCTTTTAATAATCCCGTTAATAATTATGAACGCCCCTCAAAGATATTTGCATTCGGTAATTTATGTGTGAATACCGACAATCATCCTGCCGGCTATGTCAGCTGGTGGTATCATACGGCGCCAGTTGTCAGGGATGCATCTACGAATCAGGTTTATGTGATTGACCCGGCAGTTAACTCGAAAAACCCATTAACAGTTGAACAATGGATGTCTGCCATATCGGCAAATAACGGCCGCTGCGGTCACGGCAACAGCGTCAGTCAATTTAATATTTGTAATGGTTACGGCACCAATCCTGGCAGTAACTGTAATAGTTCTTTCGCTGAAGAAGAGTCAACTGATATGCAGCAGCCCGGTTACCAATACAGTGAACGCAGCCGTATGAGTGAACTTGGGCGTGATGCCAATAAAGTGCTGGGAGATAATCCTCCCTGGTTGAACTAAATAACGGCTGTGATATTGTTACAATAATTTCTCACATAAGGATGATGTCATGGCGATTAAAAAGCCTTCGTTAATTTTGGGTGCGGTTATATTAAGTATTGGCGTGTTGGGTGCGGGATATTCTATTGGCTGGGGTATGTATCAGGTCAGAAAGATGAACCGCGTGACAACGGTGAAAGGCATTGCAGAGCGCGATGTGAAGTCTGATCTGGCAATCTGGGAAATTAATTATCGCGAAATCGGTAATGATCTGGTTCAGCTGAATCAAAAATTACAACAAGACCGGCAAACGGTCGAAGCGTTTTTGAAAGAACAGGGTTTTAGTGATGCTGAAATTACTCGCGGTTCTTTCAAGGTGGAAGATCGTTTCGCAAATGTGTATTCACAAACAAGTCAAAATCCAAATGATCAGCGTTATGTGTTAATCGGCGGTACGCGAGTGCGTTCGCCGCAAGTTGAACTGGTACAAAAGAGCGTAGACCAGACCGACAAATTGCTGCAGGCTGGTGTTCCTTTGGCATTTGATGTCAGTGGTTTCTTCCCTAATCCAAGTTATTATTTCATGGGTCTGGATTCTATCCGTCCATCCATGATGGCTGACGCGACTAAGAGTGCGCGTACACTTGCAGATCAGTTTGCAAAAGATGCGAGTTGCACACTTGGCGGTATTCAGCGTGCATCGCAAGGCGTATTCCAGATCATGAGCCGCGATACCAGCACAATGAATTCTGATTGGAGCAGTAATGAAAGTGCGCTCGGCACGATTAACAAAAAAGTCAGACTGGTGACGACGCTGGAATATAGATTGAAATAAATGTCATTGCGAAGCTCACAATGCGTGATTAACGGGAGAAGAATATGCAAAATAGTTTAAACAAACTTCTCAAAGGATATGAAACTTTCAGAGATAAATACGTGAATGGCGATGTGTCTGTCATGCCGTATCTCTCTTATTATGGACAATCGCCGCAAGTCATGGTTGTGGCATGCTGCGATTCTCGCGTTGATCCAGCTCTCATTCTGCAATGTGATCCGGGTGATTTGTTTGTCGTTCGCAATGTTGCGAATATCGTGCCGCCTTATGAAATTGATGATGCACATCATGGTACGAGTGCAGCGTTGGAATTTGGTGTCGGTTCTTTGGAAGTGAAGCATTTAATTTTGCTTGGCCACAGTCAGTGCGGGGGTATTCAAACTCTCATGGCTGCAAAATCCGCTCCAGAAAATGACTTCATCAGTAATTGGGTTTCTATCATCAATACTGATGAATGTGATATGCACAGCGCGGAAGATTGTGCAAAGTCGGCTTTAAAGCAATCTTATCAAAATTGTTTGACATTCCCGTGGATAAAGAAGCGCGTTGAGAGCAATGTACTGCAAATTCATCTCTGGTTTTTTGATATTGAATCCGGGCAGATATATACGTATTCAAAAGAGAATGATAAATATCAGCCGTTGGGGTGATTTTTGTTCCCGGATTACGCGCTACGCGCTAATCCGGGCTACATTTTTATATTTTGAGCGAACTCGTAACCGCTCTCATTATTTAATCTTCCGATATAGCGTCCCATCAAACATAAAATAGTGGTTTCCCCTTTTTTCTTCATAAAAGCTGACGCGTGTGCCGTGAATATGGTCTTTGCCGCGAACGTAATATTTTCCGTATATGCACACTACATCATAGCGGACCATGTCTGGATTTCTGATTTCGATAAAATCAGTGCCCACTGTAAACAAAATTGATAGTGTAGATTCATTGATATTAACGCGGTGGTAGCTGCCAACGTATTCTTCTGGAATTGGTTTCAGTTCTGTAATGTCATGAAAATGCGATTTGAAGTAATGATAATCATTTTCTGCATATTCCGGGACTTCATCAAAATCATGATAGCCAAATTTACCATAAATCACATCATAGGCTGCATCTTCATCCATGATGGTGGTGATATATCCCTTTTTGTGTAATGTGGAGTACGCCCAGATATTGCAGCCGCTGCAAGATAATCCTTCGTATCCATATATTACATCTTCATTCACGCGTCTGATTTCAACAGACATGCCGTTCAATAAGCGGTGTGAAGCTGCGCGTGCATGTTTCAGGTTTGTCATGACTTTGAATACAGGGTCAATTAACAGATTTTCTATGATGGTTTTATGGTCTCTGAGTGTTGTATAAAAACCATTGCTATAACAAAAATATCCAAAGTCAGCGATAGCAATTGACGGGTAATCATAACGATTACTCAAGTCAACTCGATATGAATTTTTGGGTATCGTGCGTGAAAAGCAGCTGGATTGCAGTCCGAAATTTTTAATGACATATTTTTCATATAAAGATTCCATACTTACGGCGTAAACTTTTTCGATGAGATAGCCGAGGCAGATGATGGATAATTCTGAATAATGAAATTTACTGCGATCAGCATAAAGCTGCGAAATGTGACTTTGGCACATGGTATGAAAAGTGTTTTCATCCATGAGGTGATGGTGTTTGAAGGGTAAACCCTGTTCTACTTTTTCAAGTTCAGCGGAAGATAATTCGAAAGTATAAGGCATGCCGGTGTAATGTGTGCAGAGGTCGCGAATGGTAAAGCGGCCCCCGATGTGCTTTTGAAATACCTGTAAGAAATGCTGGGATTCCTGATTACTGCAAATAATATCCAGAAAATTTATATCATCCAGAATATCATCCAGATGATATTGTTCTGATAGTAATGACAGGCAGACATATGTTGTCATCATCTTGGTGAATGATGCGGTGCAATAGAGACGGTCTATATCTACATCGCCAATAATTTCTATTTCCATTTTCATGCTCTCGATGTTGAATTCATTTCAACTAATCCATTTTGAATATATGTTAAGCCTTTGTTATAACATTCCAATTCTTGCGGAGATAACCTTGCTGCTTCCTGTTTGGTGAGCAACAAGGGTAACAGGGATGCAAGTGACCTTGATGTGATATAAAATTCGCTCCCCGCTGCAATATTCTTGCGGTATACAAGACCGCCGAATCCAATAAACCGGTCTGAGACATCGTGTGCGGCAAAATCATTCATACCGTCTCCAATATGTGCGGCGCGACCGCATGCATCTTTAATTTGCTTAACAACGAGACGTTTACCGTCATGCATAGTCATCGGCGAAGTATGATCAAATTCAAGGTATTGACCATTATCGTCAAAAGTAAAGTTAACCGAAAATATATTTTCACGCGGAACATTGAGTTTAGCTCCCATGGCAATTACGGCAGGAGCCAGTCCGGCTGAGATAATGAAAATCTTTTTATTCAAATGCTGGAGTGCATGAATGACGTCTTCAACATCAGGTACTATTTCTTCATAATATTGCTCTCCCAGCATTTCAACCTGTTGACGGCTGGGTTTGACCAGTTCGACTCGCTGCCGGTAAATGTCAGGGTTAATACCGGTTTTACCCATGGCTTGCTCGGTGAGGGCGGCAACGGCGCCGCCGACATGATTCTGCATGGCCAGTTCATCAATACCCTCTATGGCGCTGAGTGTTCCATCGCAATCGAAAATGACTGCATCTATTGGTGTTTGTAGTTGCCAGCCGGTGGTTGTCGGCATAGTATTTACCTTTAGCAAAAAATTAATATAGGGATGTTATGTTTAAGGTACAGACTTTCAATAAAATTGCAGCTGCAGGTTTAAACCAGTTCCCTAAAGAATTATACGAGGTATCGTCTGATATACAACAACCGGATGCAATTCTAGTGCGTTCCCAGCCGCTGCATGATTTGAAGGTACAAGATTCACTCAAGATTATCGGACGTGCGGGAGCGGGTGTGAACAATATTCCCGTTGCAGCGATGACACAGATTGGTATTCCTGTTTTATGTACTCCCGGTGCCAATGCCAATGCCGTGAGTGAATTGGTGCTCGCGGGAATGCTGCTTGCAAGCCGTAATATTTGCCAGGCATGGGACTATGTAAAATATCTTGAAGGTAATGATGCGCAATTAAATGATGATATTGAGCTAAATAAAAAGCGTTTTATCGGTAATGAATTGCTCGGTAAAACATTGGGTATTGTCGGCCTTGGAAGTATCGGAGTGCGTGTCGCCAACGCCGCAATTCATCTAGGCATGCAGGTAATTGGGTTTGATCCAACAATCACAGTGAACCGCGCATGGCAATTGTCTTCAAATGTCATTCAGGCACACAGTCTGGAAGAGTTACTATCACAATCTGATTATGTCACGCTGCATGTACCGCTGCTGCCGGCAACGAAAAAAATGATGAATGCAGAAAAATTAAAGTTGATGAAGCCGACAGCTGTCTTATTGAATTTCGCTCGTGA
>Ga0310811_10012048_pt1 | contig 11225 bp, 10 predicted proteins | sample YCmetagenome_FD_207642 | JGI IMG/M metagenome (GOLD analysis project Ga0310811, IMG submission 207642) | Soil microbial communities from experimental microcosm in Duke University, North Carolina, United States - YC | ecosystem: Engineered > Artificial ecosystem > Soil microcosm > Unclassified ... | reverse complement strand
GCGCTTCTTGAACGCCGCGTCGACGAACGGCTGCAGGATCTGGTACGGCAACAGGTTGACCAGCATGACCTTGAAGTACGGGCCCGAGGCCACCGCTTCACCAAGCGACGCAACGAATTTCGCGACTGTCGTCAGCGTCTGCATCAGGTCGCCCCTGCGGTCCTTCAGCACGTCGCTGATGGTGCGCAACTGCTCGAGTACGTGGTTGAGGTTCGGGTTGTCGTCGATGAAGCCCTTCACCTGGTCGGAGAAGGACGACACCCGCTCCAGCAGCATGCTGACGGCGTACTGACGCTCGTTGATCGCGGCAAGCAGTGACTGTGCGTTGACCAGAAGCTTGTTCACCTGCTCGCTGCGGGTGCCCAGAATGCCCGCGATCTTGTTGGCATTGGCCAGCAGTTGCTTGATCTGGTCGTCGCGCTTGCCGATGGTGTCGGAGAACCGGGCCACCCCGTCGAGCGCGGCGCTCAAATGCGGGTAGGTCTGGTCGATGGTCTCGGACAACACGTTCAGCGACCGCTTCACGGTCTGGGTGTCCCAGCCGGACGCCGCCTTCGTCACGTCGAAGAACGCGTCGTAGATCTGATACGGCGTGGTGGTCTGTCCCAGCGGGAGAACCCCGTTGGGCCGCAACGGATCCTTCCCGCGCGGCTCGAGTTCGATGTTGCGCCGGCCCAGGATGGTGTCGGTGCGGATGGACGCGCGGGTCTCCTTGCCTATCTGGGTCCCGCCGAGCGAGTAGCCGATGACGACCTTGTCGCCGTCGATGGCCATGGAGCGCACATCTCCGACGTCGACGCCTGCGATGCGGACCTTGTCGCCCTTGTTGAGGCCGCCGGTGTCGGAGAACTGGGCGTAGTAGGTCGGCGTCGCGAACAGCATCGGCACACTGGCGAAGCTCTGCCCAACGCCGATGACGATGACCAGGATGATGATGCCCATCAACCCGTTTCGAACGCGGTTCGAACCCTCGAGTGTCCTCATTGCGGCGTGCACCTACCCGAGGGCTGCGTGGTGAGCTTGACCGTTCGGACCGGCCCGCCCGGCTGCAAACCGTTGAGCTTCAACGAGATATCGCAGGCGTAGAAGTTGAAGAAGTCGCCATAGATGCCACCGGCACGGCCGATGATGTTGAACGCGGTTGGCAGCCTGACAAGGATGTCGTTGAGCTGATCCTTCTGATCCACGAGCGGCTGCTGTACCCCTTCGAGATAACCGACTGTGCTCTGCAGCAGCGGCCGGTTGTCGGCCAGCAGATCGCCGATCGTGCCCGCTGCATCACTGATGTTGGCGACCGAGCTCGCGATCGGGTCCTCGCGGTCTTTCAGTCCGGTGATGAGCTTCTCGAAATCGACGAGGGTCTGGTCGAACTGCTGCTGATGCTTGACCGTGGTGTCGAGCACGGTGTTCAGGTTCTTGATCACCTCGCCGATCGCCTGGTCCTTGTCCGCCAGTGCCGACGTCAATGACGCGGTCTGGTCGAGGATGTCGTTGATCGTGCCGCCCTGGCCCTGGAAGACCGTGATGATCGACTGGGCGATGTTGTTGACCTTGTCTGGGTCGAGTGCGCGGAACACCGGCCGGAATCCGCCGATCAAAGCATCGAGATCCAGCGCGGGTTGGGTGTGCTCGATCGGGATGGTGCCGCCTGAGGGCAGCCGCTTGTCGCTGTCGCCGCGCTTGAGTTCCATGTACCGGTCGCCGATCAGGTTCAGGTACCGGATCGAAGCGGTGGTCCCGTCGAAAAGCTGCAGCGAGCGATCGACACTGAAGTGGATCTTCACCTGCGATCCACCGTCGACGAGTTCGACCTCGTTGACCTTGCCGACCTCGACGCCGGAGGCACGGACGAACTGGCCGGCCCGCAACCCGCTGGCGTTGGAGAAGATCGCCGTATAGCCGGTGGTGCGGTCGAACCGCATCTGACCGAACACCACGATGATGATCGCGGTGAACATCAGCAGCACCAGTGCGAAGATGCCGAGCTTTATAGCTGTGCCACGGATACTCATGGGTTGATCGTGTTCTCCCCGATCTGGCGACCCCACACGTACTCGATCAGGATCGGCTGGCCGAGTTCGAAGTGGTTGTACGGCGCGATGGAGGCACCGGTGTCCATCACCAGATACGGTGCCGGCCACAGGTCACGCGTAATCGGCTGCCAGCAGCCGGGCCTACCCTCCGGGCCACCCCTTGCGTTCACCCGCGGGAGGTTATCGGGGTAGACGTACGGGTTACCGGCGCCCATGGGTTCGGACAGCGTCCGCAGTGAATACCCGTTGCCGCCAAGGGAAGCCGCGACCTTGGGCTCGACGTCGTGGAAGTTGCGGATCGTGCAGAACAGCGCGGGGCTGTAGGTATCGAGCAACTGTGAGGTGGGCACCAGGTCCTCGGTGCCACGCACCAGATACGGTCCGCCGCGTTCGAAGATGTCGCCGCCGGTGTTGCCGAAACCGACTGCGGCCATCAACGCCTGGTCGATGTTGCCCTGCTGCTCGTTGAGCGTGCGCGCGGTGGTGACCGCGTTGTTCAGCCCGTCGAACAGATCCGGCGCTGCGTTGGCGTACGTGTCGCCCAGATCGGCCAACAACTTGTTGTCCCGCCGGATCTGGGGCATCAGCGGATTGACCTCAGCCAGAATCTCGTTGCCGTTGACTATCGACTGGCCGAACCGGTCACCGAGCCCGTTGAGGGCTTCCGCGGTCGCCGACAAGGTCTGGTTCAGCTTGATCGGGTCGACCTGCTGCGACACATCGACGACCGTCTCGAACAGGGTGTTGAACTCGGTGGTCACCGACGTCACGTCGATGACGTCCTTGGGCGTGATGCGTTGCGCGTCAGGGTTCTTCGGCGACGAGAACGAGATGTACTTGTTGCCGAACACCGTGGTGGCACTGATGTCGGCGTTCACGTTCTTCGGGATGTACTTGAAGTACTTGGGATCCACCTTCAGGGTGATCTTCGCGCGTGGCTCGTCACCGACGGTGACCTCCTGGACACTGCCGACACGGCCGATCTCGACGCCGTTGTAGGTGACCTTCGCACCGGGATCCATCGAAAGGCCCGCGCGCGCCGAGATCATCGTCAGGTCTTGGCGATCCAATTGATAGCCACGGAACAGCGCGTAAACACCGACGATCACACCGATCATCAGCAGCGCCAGGATCAACCCGGCCAGCTTGTACGGTGGTTCGCGTTTCGTGTTCAACGGTGCGGTCATTGGCTACACCGTCAGGTTGAAGTTCGGGTCGACGCCGTAGAGCGCCAACGAAGCGAACAGGACCACACAGACGATCGCGACCAACGAGGCGCGCATCGACCGGCCGACGGCTTCGCCGACGCCCACCGGTCCGCCACTGGCGAAGTAGCCGTAGTAGCAGTGGTTGAGCATCACGATGACCGAGATGATGACCGCCTGCACGAACGACCAGAACACGTCGTCGGCCCGCAGGAACGTGCGGAAGTAATGCTCGTAGGTGCCGATCGACTGGCCGTAGAAGAAGGTCGTGGTCACCTGTGCGGACAGGAAGCTCATGATGATCGCCATCGCGTACAGCGGGATGATCACGATGAAGCCTGCGACGATGCGCGTCGACACCAGGTAGGAGATGGACTTGATGCCCATCACCTCGAGCGCGTCGATCTCCTCGCTGATTCGCATGGCACCCAACTCGGCGGTGGCGCCTGCGCCGACGGTGGCCGCGAGCGCCTGGCCGGCAACGACGGGCGCGGCGATGCGCACGTTGATCAGCGCGGCGAAGAATCCGGTGAACGCCTCGACGCCGATGTTGCCCAGCGAGGCGAAGCCCTGGATCGCGACCAGTGAGGAGCCGGACAGTGTCACGAAGCCGACGATGGCGACCGTGCCGCCGATGACGGCCATGGCGCCGGTGCCCATGCCGATCTCGGCGATCAGCCGCAGCATCTCCTTGCGGTAGTACCGCATCGCATGGCCGATCGAGCCGACGGCCGTGACGACGAACCACGCGACGTGGCCGACGCTGTCGAGGAACCGTGTCGGTGCGCCGACCACTCCCTCGACACGAGCGAATCCCTGCGGGAATCGAGAACGCAGGACTTGGGATGTCGACATGTCAGCGCCCCGTTCCGAACCGGACACCAATCGTGGTCAGCACCACGTTGACTGCGAAGAGCGCGATGACGCACAACACCAGCGTCTCGTTGACCGCGGTGCCGACGCCCTTGGCGCCGCCCGCCACCGTCAGGCCGCGGTAGCAGCCGACCAGACCGGCGATCAGACCGAAGGTGCCTGCCTTGATGATGGAGATCAACACCTCGGGCAGCCCGGTGATGAGGGTCAGCGTCGAGACGTAAGCGCCTGCCGAGACGTTCTGTAGATACACGCCAAAGATGAAGCCGCCGACCAGACCGACGGTGATCACCGCGCCGTTGAGCAACACGGCGACGAACGTCGATGCGACCACGCGAGGGACGACGAGGCGGTGGATCGGGTCGATGCCGAGCACCTCGAGCGCGTCGATCTCCTCGCGGATGGTGCGGGCGCCGAGGTCGGCACAGATGGCCGTCGACCCCGCGCCTGCCACCACCAGCACGGTGACCAACGGGCCCAGCTGGGTGACAGCGCCGATCGCGGCACCGGCGCCGGAGATGTCGGCAGCGCCGAACTCCGTGAGCAGGATGTTCAACGTGAAGATGAGGAGCACGGTCAGCGGGATGGACACCGCAAGGGTGGGCAGGAACGCCACCCGCATGAGGAACCAGCTCTGAAGGATGAACTCGCGCCACTGAAAAGGCGGCCTGAACAATGCCTTTCCGGTGAGCACGCACATGCGCACGAAGCCGCCGACAGCGGTGAGGCCCGGCCTGACTTGATCGCGGACGTAATCAACCACGCCGGGCGAAGCCGTCATCGGTGGCCACCCACGACGAAACCGCGACTGCCGTGGCGCAGCGGCAGGACCTGTCGCACGCCCCCTCCTTGCCCCAACCCCGTGTGAGTGACCGGCGTCTCCCTACTCGCGAGTAGTAAGACAGACCACAGGACTGTACCCGATGCTGTACCGCGAGTGCACCGCATCGGCAGGATTGTGCCCTTAACCGTTAGCAAATCCTCCCCCGTCCTTTAATTGTCTTGTGCCGCAGCAGAAACCGTTGGCGGAGTAGAACTTTCGCCAGCGTCAATCAAATTGCTCACGCCGAAACGCGCTCGCAGTTCCGTTTTCAGGACTTTGCCAGCCGGGTTGCGCGGCAGTGCGTCGACGATCTCGAGCGCCTTCGGATGTTTGTACCGCGCCAGCCGTTCGGTGAGGAATTGATCGAGATCGGCGAGGTCAAGATCGGTGTTTATGGCAGCGACCGCTACAGGCACCTCGCCCCACTTCTCGTCGGGCCTGCCGATCACTGCCACCTCGACGATGGCGGGATGGGCGGCCAGGGCGTTCTCGACCTCGGCGCAGTAGATGTTCTCGCCGCCGGAGATGATCATGTCCTTCTTGCGGTCGACGACCCAGACGTAGCCTTCCTCGTCCTGCCGGACCAGGTCACCGGAGTGGAACCAACCACCCGCGAATGCCTCGGCGGTGGCCTTCGGGTTGTTCCAATAGCCGGCCATCAGCGTGGGAGCGCGGTACACAATCTCTCCTACGTCGCCGACGGCCACATCGTTCATGTTTTCGTCGACAACGCGCGCGGCCACCGTGGGGATCACCTTGCCGACCGAGCCGAGCTTGCGAATTGCGTCCTGCGCCAACAACATACAAGTCACTGGTGACATCTCGGTCTGCCCGAACGCCGCGTAGATCTGCGTGCCGGGGAAGGTGTCGGCCATTTCACGCAGCAGTGTGTCAGACGCCGGTGCGGCGCCCCACGACAGCACCCGCAGTGCCAGCTTGCGCGGGTTGGTGCGCTGCTCGGCGACCACCGCCTGCCATTGCGCGGGCACCAGGAACATGGTCGTGACCTGTTCGGCCTCGAGCACGTCGAGCAGGTGGGCCGGGTTGAATGCGCCCAGCGGATAGATGACGGTGGTCAGCCCGAGCTGCAGCGGGGTGATCGTGTTGCCGATCCCTGCGATATGGAAAAGGGGCACCCCGATGAAGCCGACGTCGTTGTTGACGTCGGCCGCGATGGTGAACAGGTTGGTCATCGCCTGACCGGAGATGTTCGTGTGGGTGAGCACTGCGCCCTTGGGCCTGCCCGTGGTGCCCGAGGTGTACATGATCAGCGCGGGCGAGTCGTTGGGAATGTCGACCGGCTCCGGCTCATCACCGGGCTCCGCGATCAGGTCGTCGTAGCCGATCACTGGAGAATCGCCGGACTCGGTGCCCCCACCTGCGACGATCACGGTCTGCAGGGTCGAATCGAGTGCCCGCACGGCGGTCGCCACGTTGGCCAGCACGGCCTCGGTGATCACCACCCTGGCCTGGCAGTCGCTGACCAGGAAGGCGATCTCGGGCGGGGTCATCCGGAAGTTGACGGGCACCGCGATGGCGCCGAGCTTGTTGGCGGCCAGGAACGACTCGACGAACTCGGTGCGGTTGAGCATCAGGATCAGCACGCGATCACCGAAGCCGACGCCGCGCCTGCTCAGCGCGCCGGCCAGCGCGGTCACCCGACGGTCGAGCTCACCCCAAGTGGTGGTGTGGCCGAGGAATCGCAGCGCCGTCGCGTCGGGCTGCATCAGCGCGTGCCGTGTCAGCTGGTTGACCCAGTTCTGCCGGCGCGCCAGATACGGCTGCTCGGTCAGTGACGGCTCGGCGGTCAACAGCTGGTGCTCCCTCGGGCGGTGGGTTGCGCGGTGTTGATATTTGATCAAACATTGTGTTGCGGTGGTCACACTATGGCCTCGGCGGCGCGGGGACAACCCCACGCCCGACAACTGGAGACAGCCATGAACGCACCGGTCAGGCCCCGCGCGCCGCGGCGCAGGGCGGTCCGGCGCGAGCAACTGTCCGACGAGGTCGCGGCCCGTTTGCGCACCGACATCATGACCGGCACGCTGCGGCCGGGGACGTTCATCAGGCTCGATGAGACGGCCGCTGCGCTAGGGGTCAGCATCACGCCGGTGCGGGAGGCGCTGCGCACCCTGCGGGGCGAGGGCATGGTGCAGTTGGAGCCACATCGAGGGCATGTGGTGGTACCGCTGACCCGCGGCGACATCGAGGACATCTTCTGGCTGCAGGCCACCATCGCCAAGGAACTGGCTGCGACGGCGGCCGAACGGATCACCGACGCGGAGATCGAGGAGCTGGAACGGCTCAACGACGCGTTGGCCGCCACCGTCGAGCGGGGCGTCGCCGAGGAGGTGGTCGCGGCGGAGTTCGCGTTCCACCGGGCGTTCAACCGGTCGACGGGCCGGATCAAGCTGGCGTGGTTCCTGTTGCACGTCGCGCGGTATCTGCCAGGGCAGATCTACGCCAGCGACGCCGAATGGGGCGCAGCGGCAGTCGCGGGTCATCGTGAGCTGATCGCGGCGTTGCGCCGCCACGACGTCGACACCGTCGTCCGCTTGACCAGCGGGGAGTTCAGCGACGCCGCGCAGCGACTGGTTGCCCGGCTCGACGAGATCCGACTGTGGAGCTAACGCACGTCGAGGGCTAGGAGCTTGCGGACAGCTGCTCGGCGCGCGTCTTGAGATTCTCCGACAGGTAGTCGAGGGTGTCGCCGATCGCCTTCTTCACCATCATCGCCGGGATCGGCAGTTTGGTCTCGACGTCGAAGTCGACGGTCAATAGAGAGGTCGGCCCCATCGACACCACCGAGAACCGCTGCTCCTGCTTCTCGAAGAACTCGCCCTGCTGCAGCACGGTATAAATCTGGCTCTCCGCGGGGTAGTACACGGCGGTGATGAACGTGCCCGACTGGCCCTGCACCACCACGTCGAGACGAAGCTGGCTCGGCCTGCCGTCCTCGTACCGGGCCAGCACCCAGCAGCCCTTTATCTCCTCGTTCCACTCCGGGTACGACTCGAAATCGGCGACGATCGCCATGATCGATTCTGCGGGCGCGGCGACTTCAACTGTCTTGCTTACGAGCGGCATCCGGCGAGCATATCGATTCGAGCAGCGACCGAATCGCCCCCGGGATCGGAACCGGCCGCCTGCTGTCCCTGTCGACGTACACATGCACCCAGTGCCCCACTGCCGCCAGCGGACGATCGGCCTGGAAGAGCGCCAATCGATACGTCACGCTGCTGTTTCCGAGCCGAGCCACGGCAAGTCCGACCACGAGTGGATCGGGGAACTTCAACTCCGAGAAGTATTTACACCCCGACTCCGCGACCACCCCGAGCCACGGCACCGTCAACGGATCGAGCCCGCACGTCGTATTGATCCACCCGTTGATCGCGGTGTCGAACAACTCGTAGTACACCGCGTTGTTGAGGTGGCCGAACATGTCGTTGTCCGTCCACCTCGTCAGCACCGGCCAGTGCACCGGGAAATCCCGGCTGGTGAGCGATTGCTCGCTTGTCATGGCAGCAGTCTTTCAGTCACGGCAGGCTGGTCACCATGAGGATCCGCGGCGCCGTGCTCGAAGAAATTTCCAGGCCGCGGCCGTACACAGAATCGCGGCCGCTGTCCGTCGGCGAGCTCGAGCTCGCGCCGCCCGGCGACTCCGAGCTGCTGGTCCGCATCGAAACCGCGGGCCTGTGCCATTCCGATCTGTCGGTGGTCGACGGCAACCGGGTGCGACCGGTACCGATGCTGCTCGGGCACGAAGCGGCGGGCATCGTCGAACAGATCGGGTCCGCAGTCACCGACGTCGCCGTCGGTCAGCGCATCGTGATGACGTTCCTGCCCCGGTGTGGCCAGTGCCCCGCGTGCGCCACCAACGGGCTGACGCCGTGCGAACCGGGCAGCGCCGCCAACGCCGTCGGCACCCTGATGGCCGGTGAGCGCCGGCTGTCGCGCGACGGCCAACCGGTGCACCACCATCTCGGGGTGTCCGGCTTCGCCACCTACGCCGTCGTCGACCGTCGCTCCGTCGTGCCCGTTCCTGCCGATGTGCCGCCCACGGTCGCCTCGCTGCTCGGCTGCGCCGTGCTGACCGGCGGCGGGGCTGTCATCAACGCCGGGCGGCCGCAGCCCGGCCAGACCGTCGTCGTCGTCGGCCTCGGCGGTGTCGGCATGGCCGCGGTGCTCACCGCGCTCGCCCACGACGACGTGACGGTGATCGGCGTCGACCAACTCGCCGACAAACTCGCGCTGGCCAAGTCCATGGGCGCACACGAGGCGTACACACCCGACGAGGCGCGTGACCGTGGCATCAAGGGCGCGGCCGTGATCGAGGCGGCGGGTCACCCGCTGGCCCTGCAGACCGCGATCGACCTGACCGCGCCGGGCGGTCGCACGGTCACCGTGGGGCTGCCGCCACCCGATGCACGAATCACCGTGTCGCCGTTGGGTTTTGTCGCCGAAGGTCGGTCGCTGATCGGCAGCTACCTCGGCTCCGCGGTGCCGTCGCACGACATCCCGCACTTCGTCGGGCTGTGGCGGGCCGGCCGGCTGCCTGTCGAAAAGCTGGTGTCGTCGACGATCACGCTCGACGAGATCAACGCGGGCATGGACCAACTCGCCGACGGGCACGCGGTCCGGCAGCTGATCAGCTTCGACTAGACACCGCGCCCGACGTCGCGATGTCGGCGCGACGCAACTCCGAGGCGACGAGCGCGCGCAGCCGACGGCCGACCTCGAACTGCTTACCGGGCAGCGTGCGCGCCACCATGCGCAGATTCACGGTGTCGACCTCGATGCTCTCCACACCCATCAGTGACGGCTCGTCGAGCAACAGCTCCGGCAGGCCGTCATCCTGCATGGCAGCCCTTGCGACGCCGTCCAGGACGTCGTTCACCCGGTTGAGGTCGGCCGAGGTGGGCACCGGCACATCAACCACCGCGCGCGCCCAATCCTTCGACATGTTCAGCGCCTTGACGATCTGACCGTTGGGGACGGTGTACATCTCGCCGTCGCCGGTGCGCAGTTTGGTGACGCGCAGTGTGACGTCTTCGACGGTGCCGACGGCGGTGCCGCCGGAATTGACCGTCAGCTCGACGACGTCACCGAAGCCGTACTGCTTCTCGGTGATGATGAAGAAGCCGCTGAGCAGATCCTGGACGATGCGCTGCGCGCCGAAACCCAGCGCCGCGCCCAGCACCGCGGCGGGCGCCACAAGCGAACCGACCGGCAGGCCAAGCTGATTGGCGACATCGACGGAGACGACGACATAGAGCAGAGCGATCGCCACCGATGAGATGACAGAGGCGACCGCCTGGCCGTGCTTGACGGCCTCCGATCGCACCGTCGCATCGTGGTCGTCGCGCCTGGTCAGTCGTTGGCTGATTCGCCCGGCGATCCATCTGATCAGCCGCGTCGCGATGACGGCGAAGAGCACCACGAGGACGACGTGCAGGCCCTTGGTCAGGAGCCACTGGCTGAGATCGTGAAGTGTTGTAGGCATACCCGCGGACGGCTTCCCACTCCGCAGGGGGCTTCAAACACGTAACGCCATCAGAACCAGCTATCGCGCATCTCCAGGGTGGTGCGATCGAGGCTTTCCAGCAGATCCAGTTGCGACGCCGTCTTCGGCAGCTCGTAGCGGAAAAAATAGCGCGCGGCCTGCCGCTTGCCGTCGTAGAAGTCCCCGGTGCGTCCATTGGCCGCGAGCAGCTGCTCCAGCCACATCCAGGCGACGACGATGTGTCCGAAGGCTTCCAGGTAGACGACGCTGTTGGCCAGCGCGGCGTCCAGGTCGCCCGAGCCGAACATCGCGGTGGTGACGCCGACCAGGCGCTGCCACGACGCATCGAGCCGCGCGCCCAGCTCAGCCGCCTCAGCGCCCGCGGCGCCGGCCGTCGCGATCGTCCCCGCGATCGCCTCGCCCACCGCCGCCAGACTGGCACCGCCACGTTGAGTTACCTTGCGGCCCAACAGGTCCAGGCTCTGGATGCCGTGCGTGCCCTCGTGGATCGGGTTGAGCCGGTTGTCGCGGTAGTGCTGTTCGACGTCGTATTCGCGGGTATAGCCGTATCCGCCGTGCACCTGGATGGCCAGGCTGTTGGCCTCCAGACACCATTGCGACGGCCAGCTCTTGCCGACCGGCGTGAGGATGTCGAGAAGCAGGCCGAGCGAATCCCGTTCCTCGTCGGATTCGGCGCTGTGCGCCAGGTCGACGAGCTTGGCGCAGTACAGCAGCAACGCCATGCCTCCTTCGACATAGGCCTTCTGCGCCAACAGCATTCGCTTGAC
>Ga0310811_10012046_pt1 | contig 11226 bp, 5 predicted proteins | sample YCmetagenome_FD_207642 | JGI IMG/M metagenome (GOLD analysis project Ga0310811, IMG submission 207642) | Soil microbial communities from experimental microcosm in Duke University, North Carolina, United States - YC | ecosystem: Engineered > Artificial ecosystem > Soil microcosm > Unclassified ... | reverse complement strand
CGATCGCGAGACGATCCATATTCCAGGCAAGATACAATCACACGGTTTTATGCTTGCGCTGGACCAAAATGGCATTATTCGCTTTTTCAGCGACAATATCACTTCTTTTATTCCGGACTTAGAAGGGACCTTACTGGGCAAAACAATAGAAGGTGTTGAGCGTTTTTTTGAAAATGCCCCGCATCTTAACATGCTGGAACACCTCCTTTACCTGGGAAGGCTAAACGGGTACGAACAGATCAACCCTTACCCGGTCAATATTTCGGGTAAAAAATATTATCTCATTATTTCGCGCACCGCCGGGTTTGAATTGCTTGAATTCGAGTTGGACACTTCGGCGGGAGAGAAAGACATACAGAAAATGATCGGAAAGTCTGTTTCCCAGATGCTGGCCGACAAAAGCTTGCAAAATTTACTAAACAACACCGTCGTACAGGTTAAGCACATTATTGACTACGACAGGGTCATGATTTATCGTTTTGCCGAAGACGGACATGGTGAGGTAGTAGCCGAAGCGAAAAATGACGGACTCGAGAGCTGGATGTTCCTGCACTATCCCGCATCTGATATTCCTAAACAGGCACGGGAACTTTATAAGCTCAACCTGACACGATTGATTGCAGACGTGAATGCTACCTCTTCCAACATTTCCGCGGAGGCCTCGCAGACAGAACCACTCGACTTAACCTGGTCCCAGCTGCGTGCAGTATCGCCTATACACATTCAGTACCTGATTAACATGGGGGTAGCCTCAAGCTTTAGCATCTCACTGATCTATAAAAACCAGCTCTGGGGATTGGTGGCATGTCATAATTATACGCCGAAGTTCATCAATTATAAATCACGCGAGTCAGCAAAGCTTATCGGCCAGGTATTATCATCGGCGCTGGAATTCCGGCAGGAAGAAGAAATCCAGCTGTTAAACGATCGGTTTAAAGACCATCTCGATCTTTTGGGGAAATATTTGCAGACTAATGACAATCTATCGGAAGCATTAATGGGCGAAGCGGTAAATATTTTGACATTGACCCATGCAACCGGCGCGGCGCTGGTTTATGAAAGGCAGGTCTTTCGGATTGGCATCACCCCTGAAGAGGTGGAAATTAGACGACTTGTTGAATGGACGAGTGAAAATATTAACGACCCCCTTTATTCCTCCACGAATATTAGTGCGGTTTATCCCGACGCCTGCACGTATCAAAAAATGGCTACCGGGGTATTGATCCTGGAACTGACAAAGGAACTGAAAGAATACATTTTTTGGTTTAAACCTGAACAGGTTCAAACTGTTAAATGGGCCGGAAATCCGAATAAGCCTGTGGAATTGAATGACCATGGGCTGCTTCAAATTTCCCCCAGGCACTCTTTCCAGGTCTGGTCGGAGCAGGTTAAAGGGTTGTCGGAACAGTGGGGATCGGAAGAATTGCAGTCCGCCAGACGGCTCAAAGAGGAGATAAATGATGCTATCAATTTAAAGGCCCGGACATTGAGACAGTTGAACGATCGACTCCGGGAGGCCTACGAGGAACTGGATTCTTTCAGTTATACAATTTCTCATGATCTTAAAAACCCTATCGCGAAAATTAAAGGTTATGCACAGTTGCTGCGGGGGACGGATGCTTTCGGTGAACTTGAAAGTACGATGGTGGAAAAAGTTATCGAGGGGGCCGACAAGATGAATGTAATGATCGGCGACGTGCTGAACTATTCAAAGGTCGGGCGTCAGGAGATGATATTTCAGAAAGTGGATATGGACATCCTGGTCAACGATATTGTCAAAGACCTCAATTTCATCTACGCCGCCGGCAAGGTGAAGATAACCGTCGGAAATACCCCTTTCTTAATGGGTGACCCCCTGATGCTGATGCAAGTGTTCTCCAACCTGATCGGCAACGCGGTAAAGTATTCTCAGGAAGTTGACCTTGCCCTCGTCCACATTGAGGGCGTAATAAATAAGCAGGAATGCGTTTATTCCGTCAGAGATAATGGCCACGGAATAGCTGAATGCGACCTTCCAAAGATCTTTGATCTTTTTAGCCGTATGAGTAATGTTAGCCACATTGAGGGTTCAGGAGTCGGGCTTGCAATAGTAAAGCGCATCGTCGAAAGACACGGGGCCAGGATCCGGGTGGAGAGCCAACCGGGAAAAGGCTCCGTGTTTTATGTGGCTTTCCAAAACTAGGCTGGTGTCCCTTACTTCACATAAAGGAAAATACTTATAACATCCATTTTACTTGTAGAAAAGTAAAAAAATAGCTCTACCTTTTTTATAGGACCGGTTACTCCTTTTGACATCCACAAAAAGAACTTTCTACCTTAACCTTTCTTTGTATGACTCAGAAGGACATCGGCCTGCTCCGGCAGATCAGGGAGTATATTGGTGCAAATCTTCACCGGGAAATGCCGGTGCCTCTTATTTGCAAATACTTCTGTATCAATAAGACCAAGCTCCAGCAACAGTTTCGAAGCTGTTACGGAACATCCCTCCACGCATTTATATTGCAGCGGCGAATGGAGAAGGCCGCTATTCTCCTGCAGGAAACTGAGGACCCGGTCAAACGGATAGCAGGTCAATGCGGGTATAAAAAAGTCCGCAGCTTTAATAAAACCTTTAAGGGGTACTGGTTACTTTCACCCGACCAGTACCGGAAAAATAAACGGTCGGAGAAAAGTAACACTAATGCTGCCAAAAGTTACACCCCCTGATTTGGAAAAACAACCTCCCGTTTCGTATCTTGGACGCGGTAATCTGGCACATTACCACTTTTTTTGGGCGTTCCCGGTTCAGCAAACACGTCTAACGAGCTTCCACGACGTATTAGGAAGTATAAACTCATCGTTATGTCTGCTAACATCAGCACGGGACAGCCCACTTTTAGCCATTTCATCCGGTCGGATAAGACCCTTCGCAGGTTCCTGATTTTCGCCATGGTGGCCATCCTCCTTCAATGGGGACTGTTCCGGCTCTTCTATCCCTTCCCCAGCTTCTTCTTTACGGACTCCTTTGCCTACCTGCATGCGGCAGCCTTCAACCTGGACGCTCATGTATGGCCTATCGGCTACTCGAAGTTCCTGCGGGTATTCAACACCTTCTTCCATTCGGATACCGCCCTGGTCTCCTTCCAGTATCTGTTCCTGCAGGCCTGCAGCCTGTACTTCTTTGCTACGGTAACGTACTGCTTCCGGCCTTCGAAGCCCGTTTCCATCATCTTATTTTCCCTGCTGATCATCAACCCTTTATTCCTTTATCTGGCCAACTCCGTATCCAGCGACGCCCTTTTCACCGGACTTAGCCTTTGCTGGATCGCACAGCTGATGCGCATGATCGGCCATCCTTCCCGCCGGGGCATCTTTATTCACGCAACCCTGCTGGCCCTGCTCTTTACACTCCGCTATACGGCGATCTATTATCCTTTCATCGGGTTGGTCGCCATCCTTTTCTCCGCTTATACCCTGAAAGAGAAACTGCTGGCCATTACGCTGCCCCTCCTGCTGGTGGGAGGGTTTATGCTCTACACCGCTAATGCCATGCATACGCTGACGGGCGTGGAGAAATTTTCCCCGTTCAGCGGATGGCAGCTGGCCAATAATGCACTCTATATGATGGGGCCTGACCGGCTTCCTCCCCCTGCCTCCCAACAAGTACCGCCGCAGTTCCGGGAGCTGAATGGTCGGGTCCGCTCTTATTTCGATTCGGCAAAGACGGAAAAGACATTGTTTGACTCCCTGTATCCCGGTATCTTCTATTTGTGGAGCCCGAAGTCACCCCTGGCCGGCTACCAGGGCCTGGAAGCCCGGAGAGACAGCGCCGCTTCCTGGCTTAAAGGCTGGGCCACTAACAGTGTCCTGTATGCGGATTATGGAAGCTGGCTGATCAGGCGACACCCCCTGGCCTATGCACAATATTACTGCTGGCCCAACCTGCAACGATATGCCTTCCCTCCACTGGAATTCATGGAGAGATATAACTGCGGCATGGATACGGTGGACCGGCTGGCGGCAGCCTGGTTCCGGTATAAGGACCAGCGGGTAAAAACCTTCTCTGTTGCCGCACAGGCTTCTATCCTGGCTCCTTACCCTTTTCTGAATATGCTGATCAATCTCCTCTTACTGGGTATGTTCGGTTTATTTTTTACGACAAAGGCCGCCCGGAATGCCGACCCGGTATTTTTCAGACAGATGGTGATGGCCGGCAGCGTCTGGCTCATTCATCTTGCCTTCAGCATCGTGGCAGCGCCCGTAGTGCTGCGCTACCAGGTTTTCCCCATGATACTGGGAGGCGCCTGCTCTCTCCTGCTGGCCGAACGCCTGTTAAAAGGCGACATAAAATTTTTCCGGAAAAAAATAATTACGGAATGCTGCGCCTTCAGCCTGGTATTCCTCTTTGTCTACGCAGCGACCTCCAAACTGTTCCGGCTGGAATTGTTCAGGTTCCAATTGGGGCTCTTCCCCTGGTTACGGCATTGGGCAGATTGGCTTGCCTGGGGACTGCCCCTGGTGGAGCTGCTGATCGCAGCCCTCCTCATTTCGTCACGGAAAAAGATCCTGGGCTTTTATGCCTCCTTTGCCCTGATGACCCTGCTCACCGCCTACCTGGTCTGTATGCTGGTGACAGAAAGGGAGAATCTGCCCTGTTCCTGCAGCGGGGTGATAGAAGGACTCTCCTGGAAACAACAGATAGGCTTAAATCTTTTCTTTATGGGCCTTGCAGGCCTGGGAATTTTAATGTTTCATCCATTTAAACGATCAATTATGAAAAAGAGGATTTTCTATGTCATCATCATTGCCCTGGCAATGACTTCGTCCGCCTTTACACTGACAAAAAAAGTGCATACCAGCAGCGGAAATTTGTATTGGTTCCCGCTAAACACCGTAGGCGCTCCCCAGGCGGTATCCAACCTCGTCTATCAGTCGTCGGACCCGGCGCAGTGTGCCAACTGGGGCATGGGCTTCTATTGCGTCGGGGGATATACTTCCTATACCAGCGCCGGCCCTGGACTCTATGCTGCTGCGGGCGTAGAAGTAGCTTTGGACTACCATATCTATTAGAGGGTTATCTTGGGTTTTGGGGCATGTCCGGGTTAAAGGAAAGGACATTGCTGGGAATGGCGTATACATAACGGACATCATTAGGGAGGAGAGTATACACCTGTCCGTTGACGGTTCGGGTGAGGGTAAGGGCCCGGCGGGGCTCTTTATTCAACCTTCGCAGATCGGTCCACCGCAACCCCCGGAACAGCAGCTCCTTCCTCCTTTCCGCCAGGATCTTGCCCAGGGCGTCATCGGCATCGGTGGCAGTGACGGGGGTAAAAACTCCAACCCTCCACCGGTTCTGCAACAGCGTGTTCAGGTCACGCATGGCGGAGTCGACCTGTCCTGCGCGGGCATAACATTCTGCCCGGGTAAGCCATAGTTCGTCGGCTGCGATGCCGCCGAAAGTATACCCATTCTCATCATAGCGCCCGAAGAAATAAAGACCATTCCGGAAGAACAGTTTCCGGCGAAGATCGCCTGCCTGGTAGGAATTGAAAAGAGTGCTGTCCGTAAAGGACCGGCCGATGGCCGAAGGCCCGCTGCTGAGACAGGCGGCGCTGAAGATGACTTCGGGATTGGTCCGGGTAAAGGGGAACAGGGCATTGGTATCGGCGGTATTATAGTCCAGCAGGGTGGGATGGAGCTGCAGACAGGAGTCGGCATAGAGCCGGGCCATGGGATAGTTTCGGGCGCTTAAGTATACCCGTGAAAGAAGACCGTAAGTGGCAGCCCGTGCCGGACGGGTAGGGTACCAGTCTGGCGTGGTGGGCAGCAGCCGGATTGCCTGAAAAGAGTAGTGAAGGATGCTGTCATAGGTCTGCTGTACGGTACTCCGGTGCATTTTTTCATTGATGTCCGCGGACAACCGGAGGGGCAACCCCAGGTCTGTTCGGGCGGTGGCGCTGTCATAGGCCGGGCAGAACAACTGGGCTAACTGGGAATAGGCATAGGCCCGGTAAAAAAGGGCGATCCCCATGGCATTTCTCCAATCGGTAGCCTGACTGCCGGTCGAGTCGATGCCGGATAGTACTTCTATGACCTCATTGGCATAAAATACTACGCGGTAAGGAAGGTCCCAGTCATTGACCTCCCCACCGGCATAAATGTCGTTAGCCCAGATGACGGCGCGCTGATCGATGACGGAATAAGTCCCATACTGGGCTGACGAGACCGTATAGTCATCGCAGCCGGTAACTCCCAGGCTGGGGTAACCGGCATTGCCATAGCCATTCATGACGAGGTCGTTATCCAGCAGCTGCTGGCAGTCGGCTATCGTACTGGGCACGATAACAGACAGATCAGGCCGGGCATCCAGGAAGGTTGACTTCTTGCAGGCGAAAGGCGCGACACCCAAAAGGAATAAATAAGACAACATTCGCACGTTCATGGCTGCTATTTTGATTTGAAAAAATTTAGGGTCAGGCCAATCGTATAACGGGGACGGTCCTTGGGGACATTGATGTAATAAGGGTCGAAGTCATCCTTGCCGGCCTTCCACAGCACGCCCAGGTTGGAGACAATCCCATAGATCCGGACGTGCTGGAAGGGCAGCCGGGGACACCATTGTTTGTCCAGGTCATAGTTGAGACTGACATCTTCCCACCGGATATTGTCCGATCTTCTGATCAGGGTGCTGGAATTGAGATAGAAATGGTCCCTGTTCGGATTCAGCGGATACACGACAAGAGGGACGTTGGTTCTTTTCTCATCCCCGGGCTGTTTCCAGCTTTGCGCATAGTCACTGCTGCTGGTCCACTTGCCCGCCGCATCGCTGGCGCTGAAGGAAGGTTTGCGATAATAATAGTCCAGCTTGAAGGAGATGGACAACATCAGGGAAAGATGCCGGTAGGTAAAACTATTTCTCAGGACCCCGAAGAAGATGGGCTGGGCCGAGCCATGAAAGGCCATGCTATCCAGTTTCGTATTATTGTAAATGGAGTCCCAATCCGTGCTGGGCTGCCTATGGAAGATGCCCCGGGGATCGCCTGTTTTGGGGTCCAGGGGCAGGGCCTGATAGCTGTAGACGGAATAAACGGGTTTGCCGGGCACAGGGGCGATGGCATTCTGGTTTAAATAGAGATTGCCCATGCCGGCAGGCGTGAGATACCGTTCGACTTTGGAGACGGAATAACTGCCGATCAGGGTGCTGGTCCAGGCAAAGTGACGGCTGGTGTAGGTCCGGGCTTCCAGCTGCAGGTCTACTCCCTTCCCTCTTACAGAGGCAGTATTCCCGTAGTAAGTGCCGGGTATGCCGGTCGTTTGTACAATACCAAGAGTGGGATCGGTCTCGGAAGGGGCCAGCAGGTCGATCGAATGCTTCTGATAATACTCTATCGTCCCCGTGAGAAGCTTGTTCTTCGTCTCGAATTCCACTCCCAGGTTCAGTTGCCGCACCTGCTCCCACCGGAGGTTCTTGTTGGGCGGCCCCTGGATCATCAGCATGGGATAGGGACTCCCGCTGAGGCCGCCGGGAAAAGAGACAGCCGTCGTATAGGCGCTGGCCAGCCGGGCGATATTGCCGCTGGTGCCATAAGTGGCCTTTAGTTTCAGGGAGGGTAGCCAGAGAAGATGATAGAAGCTTTCTTTGTTTACCTGCCAGCCCGTACCGGCTGCCCACAACGGTACGCCTTTCTCGTTGGTCCTGACCCCAAAGAGGTTGGCCTCGTCTTTCCGGATGCTGCCGAATAGGCTGTACCGGCTATGATGTGTATAAGAGACATTGCCGTATACGCTGAGGAAGTGGTCTGTCAGGTGACCGGTAGTCTCCGGATGAGGGATGGTATGTACCTGGTAGGTCAGGTATTGGGTGTAGTTGCCGACATAATCGAGGGCTGGTGTATTGCCGGTCAGGTCGGGATTATAACCATAGTCACGATTGGTGTATTCCGTGGTGACCAGGTCCCGGATCTCGTACCCGGCGATGGCTTCCAGGTCATGCAATCCCCGGTGATAACCATAGTTTAACTGCAGCCGGCCCTGGCTGGAGACGGTCTCCTTATGGTCCAGGTCGAGGATGCCGCCGGCAGGTATGGGATAGGAGAGGGAATGGGTGACAGGGTCCACCTGTATAAAACTGTTCCGAAGGTTTCGCACAAAATAGGACCCGTCACTATGAAAATCAGACCGGTTCACATGCTGGTCTTCATACTGGTATCTGAACTCCAGGTTGAGGCCAGGGAGGATCTTATAATGGATGCCGGCCGTCAGCAGGTAGTCGAGGGTGGTGATGCGGTTGTCTTCTGCATGTAGCTCATCCAGCGGAATTAAGGCCCAGCTGGGGAATCCCAGTTGGCTTGTCTGTTGCTGATAGCTGGTATTATAATCCAGGTTGACGGGCAAAGACCGGCCGCGGGCATCCGCCAGCTGCGCATAAGGATAGAGGTTCTTATAGCTGAAAGGGGATTGGTAATTGTACTGGATATTACCGCCGTTCCGGTCCGTGATCTTGGTAAAGTTGATGCCGGCGTCCACTTGCAGGTTACGGGTAAGGGTTACACTGTTCTGCGAACGGAGGGAGATCCGGTCATAGCTGGTCGCCGCCAGGCTGGATAGGTTGTGGTCCCAGCCGGCGCTGAGATAATAGTTGATCAAATGGGCATTCCCGCTCACTTGCAGGGAATGTTGCTGGTTGACACTATTGCGGTAGAGGTATTTGCTGAGTTCGTTGCGCACGTCTGTCTTCCCCAGGGCATCGCGCTGAGCCGCTGCCTCCGGAGGCGATAGCTGACCTTGCTGGGCTGCATATAATAAGGCCACTCCCGGTGTGACGGCAGCATAGTTCTGAGGATCCGTAAAGTTGGGGGTATAATATCCCTTGTCGAAGAGGAATTGTTCAAAGCCCAGGTAGTCTGTAGGGGAAATGGAATGGACATTAAAGAGGTCCGGTCGCTGCTGAATGCCGATGCTGGTATTGTAGATCGTCTGGGGCACACCCTCCTTCCCCTTTTTGGTGGCGATGATGATAACGCCATTCCCGGCCCTGGCCCCCCAGATGGAAGTCGCCGCGGCATCTTTCAGCACGAAGACAGTATCGACATCATTGGGATTAATGTTCCGCAGGTCTCCGTCATAGGGAAAATTGTTCAGGACGATCAGGGGCGCCGCATTGGCGATCAGCGTGCTTCTTCCCCGGATTTGCATAAGATCGGAGATGGTATTGCCGTCGGCGCCCTGACCTCCACGGGTGAACAGGACACCGGGCACGGTATTCTCGATCCTGTCCAGTACGCTGGAAGAAGGGTTGCGGTTAAAAAGAAAATTATCGACAACGGCGGCAGAGCCGACATTCATCTGTTTATTGAGTCGCTGATAACCGTTCTCCACGACAACTTCCGCCAGCATATTTACCTTCTGTTTCAACCGGAACCGCAGCGTATCCGGACCTTCCACCATCTTTTCCAGGCTGCCCGTATTGATGCTGCCGGCTATCACCACCTCTCCCTTTCGGACCTTCGAAAGAACAAATCTCCCTGCTGAATCGGCCGTCGTTTTTTGATTACGGCCCTTTAACTCGATCGTAGCATTGACAACGGCTGCTCCCTGGTCATCTCGTACTTCCCCATAGAGGGTCATGGGCAGACTTTCCGTCAGGACGTCGGCGGGAGAAGAAAAGAGGGGCTGCAGCACGATAAAAATGTCCTTACCCTGGATGCTGTCGCGCAAAGGAAAAGGAGCCAGTATTTTTTTCAGGAAGTCCGGCAGAGGTTGATTGATTACATAACAGGTGACAAGGGTATCCAGGATCCTGTTCCTGCCCCGGGGAAGATGTAAGTCGTAGCCGATTTGTCTAGTGACGGACCGCAATACCTTGTTCAGGGCAACATCCTTAGCCGAAAGGGTGACGGTTGGGGTTGGTTCCTGAGCATTGACCAGCAGGCAGCAGCTGAATAACAGGTAGAGGTACACGCGCATGTCCGACCAGGGTTGTTTGGTTAATGAGACGCCCCGGACGCTGCGGAGCATCCGGGGTGTCATGTGATCAATGAACTGAGGAAGAGGTTTAATGAAAGAGGATAGGTCTAATGGTCATGGGAATTATCTTCTGTACTATCTTTTATGATCAGCCTCCTTCCTTCCATCTGATAGGAAAGGCCCAGGGCTTGTAAAACCCTGGAAAGAGGCTGGTTACGGTTGATTTCTTCGTTATAGGTCCTGGTCCGGCTGACTTGTATGTCAAAATCCACGTCATACCACCGGCCCAGCTGCTGCATAACACCGGAAAGATCTTCATCCTCAAAATGGAAATATCCGTTCTTCCAGGCAAGTGCGCCCGCCGTGTCCACATGGGTCTGCAACTCCCAACGCCTGCCCTGCTGTATGGTCACGGCCTCGAAAGGTTGAAGGACGCGCTGGGTGACGCCATCGCTTACACGCACTTTTCCCGTCAGCAACGTGGTGCTGATACGCTCTGTTCCTTTATAAGCGGTAACCGTAAAACTGGTGCCCAGCACATCTATCACCTTACCTTCTACTTTTACCCGGAAAGGCTGGGAAGGGCTCCTTGCTACCTCGAAATAGGCTTCCCCGGTAAGCTCTACTTCCCTGGTAGGGCCCGTAAAGGAGGTGGCATAACGTAGCGAGGAGGCATTGTTAAGCCAGGCCTTGGTTCCATCCGGAAGTTGTACCATGAATTGTCCTGCGCGGGGAGTTTCCAGGGTATGCATGCCATTCCCGGAAGAACCGTTATACACCAGGCTGCTCTTATCCTGCTTAAGGGCCCTGGCGCCGCTGTTATCCGGGATGGCCCCGTTACCGATACTATCCAACCGGATGCGCCTTCCATCAGCGAGGAGCAGGATAGCTTTATCTCCGCCCGGTGTTATCTCCGCCAAAGGCATTTTAATGTCCGTCTTTACAAGGGCCAGGTCCTTCTGGGATGATGGCCACAATAAATATCCCCCTATGACCAGCACCAGCAGGGCCAGCCCGCCCCCTATGATCCGCCGGGCCTGCCTCTGAGAAGCCCGTTTGCGATGGATCAAACCCATGGTCAGCTCCAGGTTTTTCTGAGTATCGACAGCAGGCGCCCTTTGCAATACCCTATCCAGCTCCCTGCGCTCATCTTCCGTGAGGGTGTTGGCCAGGTATTTGTTGATCAATAATTTAATCCTCTCTTCTTCCATCGATAAGACGGGGCTTTATATATATACGCTGGACAGGGCCCGGGCTTACATAAAAAAGAATATTTTTTTT
>Ga0310811_10012044_pt1 | contig 11226 bp, 8 predicted proteins | sample YCmetagenome_FD_207642 | JGI IMG/M metagenome (GOLD analysis project Ga0310811, IMG submission 207642) | Soil microbial communities from experimental microcosm in Duke University, North Carolina, United States - YC | ecosystem: Engineered > Artificial ecosystem > Soil microcosm > Unclassified ... | reverse complement strand
TTCCATACAGCTGACCGCCAGGCACAAGGTGGCGACGCCGTCCGACTGGAAACAGGGTGAGGACATCATCATCAGCGGAGCGATCAACAACGAGGAAGCCGGCAAGCTGTTCCCCGGCTACAAGACGCACAAGCCCTATCTGAGGACGGCAGCGGCGCCGAAGTAACACGCCCGGCGCGTCGTGCCGGGACAAACACGACGGCGTGAAGCGGGGAAGACCATCAGGCGGCCGGCGCATCGCCTTGGCTTGGCATAAAGCCAAGGCGATGGCCTGATGCCTTCCCCGCCGCTTCGCGGCGTGCCGGCATGACGTCAGAGGCTGGGCTGGTTGGCCGCCCGCTTCTTCCATTTGTAAACGGCCAGCGAATTCTTCCAGAAATACTTCTCCGCCGCCTCACGCGTGCGCGTGGCGAAATAGGCCCGCGCGATGGCGACGATTTCGGCGGGGGTGGCGGTGCCCCAACTGTTGGGCCAATCGGTGCCGAACACAACCCGGTCCTCGCCGAACGCCTCCATCAACTGGTCCAGCCGCGCCTTGTGGGCGGCAAGCCCACGCGCCTTCATGGAGCGGTGGTCGATCTCCGACAGCTTGGCGTTGATCTTGGGCCGGCCGTGGATTTCGCGCAGCAGCGCGGCATAGGCCTTTTCGTCGTCAGGATCGAGCTGCGGCAGGTGGTCGATCACGATCCGCAGGGACGGAATTTTGTCATTGATCCGGATCATCGCCTCCAGCAGGTCCAGCGTAGGATTGGCCGTGTCCATCACCGCGTCGGCGTCGGCCACGCGCTTGAGCCCGTCGATGAATTTCGGATCGCCAATCTGCTTGGTCACATCGCGGCCCCAGATATTGCCGCAGCGTATGCCCAGGAACATCGGGTTCTTGCGGAAGCGGTCGAATAATTGGGGAAAGTCGGGCTTTTCCGGTTCCAGGTCGCCAACCGTGCCGACAAACAGCGGATCGGTCTGCATCTGTTCCAGCACCCAAAGATTGTCTTCCACCCAGGGACTGGCCTCCAACTCGATGGCACCGACGATGTTCAGCGGCTTGGCATACCGGTCATAGATCGAAGGCAGCGCGACGCCGTGCATGTCGCGCGCCCATTCCGGCGAGCCGGCATACGGCACGCCCTGCGGACGGCGGGAATCGAACAGGTGCACATGGGTGTCGATGATGGGAATATCCTCCAGCGGCGCGGCCCGGGCCGCTGTCGCCGCCATCGCTTCCGCCAGCGCCGCCGCGCCGGCCCCGCCCAGAAAATCGCGCCGCTGCATGTTCCCTCCTATTTCATCCGCTGCAGGCCCTTGTTCTCCCAAAGGGCGACATGCTCGGGTGCCATCAGATAATCGAGAAAGGCCTTCGCGGCCTGCTGGTGGGGGGACCGCGACGACACCGCCAGCGCGGTGTCGATATAGGCGCCCAATTCCTCGGGCACGGTTCCGACCAGTTCGATCTCAGGATGGTTGAGCACCTCGCAGATGAGTTGCAGCGCCATGTCGCCCTCGCCGCGCACTAGCGCCTCGCCGCCCTCGCCTTTCAGGCTGATCTTGCTCTTGACGCCCTCGAAAACCGGATAGCGGTGCAGCATGTCGTTGATGATGCGCGCCTCCATGCTGCCGGTGGCGGGATTGGAATAGAGCACCGTGCCGCCGGCCTTCAGCGCCGCGGCCAGCTTCTCAGGTGTGGAGATATCGGGATGCGGCTTGCCTTTGGGCACCGCCAGACCGACATAGACGCGGCCCAGGCGCGCGCGGGTCCCGGCCACGATGCTGCCTTCGGCTTCCATCCCGTCCATGAAGGCGATCGGCAGCGCCACCACATCGGCGACGGGCGTGCCGGTCTTGATGTCGTTCACGATGCGGGCCATGCCGGTGGCCTTGACCGTGACCTTGACGCCGGTCTCCTTGGTATAGGACTGAGCCAGGTCCACCAGCCCGGAATTGTAGACCACGCCGGGCGTCAGGACATAAAGCTCGGTCTGTTGCGCCGAGGCCGGGCCGGACATCAGAATTCCCGCCGCCAAGATTCCCAGCGCCAGCAGCGCCGCGATGGCCAAATTCGCACTACCAGGTTTGCGCATCATTTTTCCCCTGTCTTTCTATTCTTCCGCGGGCACGGCCGCGCCCATGTCGGCGTTCTGCGCCTCGGGCCCGAAATACATCATCACCGCGATCAGGATTGCCGCGAAGGCGGCCACGACCGCCAGCGCGATGGAATAGTTGCCGCCCTGACTCTGCGCGAACTCGGCCTGGAACACCGCGTTGACGGACGCGATCAGATTGCCAAGCTGATAGACGGTGCCGCCAAAAGTGCCCCGCACCGCGGCAGGCGACAGTTCGTTCAGATGCACCGGCACCACGCCCCACGCGCCCTGCACGCAGACCTGCATCAGGAAGGCGCCGGCGGCCAGCGTGACCGCGGTAGGCGCATAGGCCCAGAAATAGATCACCGGCAGTGACAGCAGCGTCACCATCACCACTGTCTTGCGCCGGCCCAGTGACTGGCTGAGAGAGGCGAAGAACAGCCCGCCCACGATTGCGCCGATGTTCAGGATGACCGTAATGGTCGTTACCGTGGCAGGATCGAAATGATGCTGCTCGCGCAGGAAGACGGGGTAGAGGTCCTGGGTTCCGTGGCTGAAGAAGTTGAAGCCCGTCATCAGGATGATGGCGTAAAGCGCCAGTTTCCAGTACTGCCGGATAAAGGGTGTCATCACCGCGGCCAGAACCAGCAGCGGCACCACCAGCAGGACGATGTAAAGCAGGCCCTGTTCGCGGCCGAACTCGATCAGCAGGAACATCACAACAACCAGCGCCGCGGTAACGCCGGCCAGGTGCAGGCCATGCCGGCCCGCGCTCACGGTTGCGGGACGGCGCCAGGACGCACTCTCTGGTACTGCCAGATAGATATAGAGGGCCAGCAGCAGCCCCGGAACCAGCCCGGCCATGAACATGCCGCGCCAGCCAAAATGAACATATAGCGCCCCAAAGACCAGCGATGCGATCAGATACCCCGAGGGATAGCCGGACTGCAGCAGGCCGGAAACGAATCCCCGCGCCTTGGGCTGGACAGTCTCCATCGCAAGGCTCGCGCCGATCCCCCAGATGCCGCCCATCGCTACGCCGAACAAGGCGCGAATAATCAGGAAGACATCAAGACTGGTGGAAAATGCCGTGGCGAATCCGAACACCGAATAGCAGATGACATTGAAGATCAGCACCTTGCGCCGGCCGTAATCGTCAGCCAGCCGACCGAACAGAAAAGCGCCAAGAGGACGCACCGCCAGCGTCAAAGTCACCGCCAGCGCAACCGCGGGAATGCCCACGTCGAACTGCTTGGCCACATCGGGCAGAACGAAGACGAGCGCAAAGAAGTCAAGGGCGTCGAAGGTCCAGGCCAGGTAACTGGCGGCAACCACATGCTTCTGCGACCGCGTCCAGCCCGAAAGTGCGCCCAGCGCCATGCCCTACCCCGCCCATTCTCAACCGGGCGAGTATGGCGGCCCGAACGAATTCAGCAACCCCCTACCACTTACTGCGTCGCAACAATATTCCCATAACGCACAGGCGCGCTTCTCCTTTCGATGCAAAGCATCGGAACAGAGGGCGGCTTCAGCTGAACGAACCTGCAGGAGTTCTCAAACAAGATCGATCTTGAAGACATATCCGCCGCTGGGGCTGTTCAGCTCGGGGAATCCGGGCCGCGCATATTTGGCATCGATCGGCCAGCCCGGATGCTCGCCCGCGTCGACGCCATACAGTTGGCCGTCCCTGATCGTCACGTCATGGATGTCGCAGGAGCCGGGCACGAAATCGACGATCTCCTTCACCTTGCCGCTGTGGGCGTCATACTTCACCAGGCCCGGCAGATAACCCTGATAGCCGATCACCTTCGGGTCCTGGGTGCCGCAAACCTGCCAGATGATGCCGCCCTCACGCGGGTCATAGGTGATGCCATGCAGGCGACCTATCTCGTGCGTCACGGGAAACATCCAGTCCACTGCCCATGTTTTCGGATCGATGCGCACGATGGATTCCAGCCGGTTGGCATAGACCCACAGTTTGCCGCCCGGCACGCTGGCATCCTGCTGCCAACCCATGCCGTGACAGGAACCGCCATCGTCCTTCGGTCCGAAGGGAATCTGGCGCCAGCTGATCTGCCGGCCGTTCATGTCGGTCTGAAAGATGCCATTCACGGGCGGCGTGGGATGGTTCTTGATGGAGGCGCCATTGGCGCCGCTCCAGATATAACCGCCGCCCCATACGCCGCCCGAAGTGTTCTTGGACTGGGTGACGACCGTGTGCAGCACCTTGCCGGTCTTGAAGTCCAGCAGCCACGCCTTTTCGGGATCGCCGTCGTGGCGTTGTTCCTGAACCCAAAACCCCTTGCCAGGCTCGACCGAAATGGCATTGGCCCAGCACGGCGGCGCCAGGAACAGTTTGGTGGTTCTGGCCTTGCGGCGTGGCGCCTTTTTCGGCGTCTCCACGCCGCGGCGGCCCAAAGAATCCGTACCCGGAGCATGCTGCGCAAAAGCCGGCGTCGCCGCCGCGACCATCGCGCCCGTGAGGAATTGCCGCTTGTCCATTCCGTCCTCCCTGATTGCGTTTAAGGCAGAAACGCCATTACCGCCGGCGTGCCCAGCGCCATGTAATGGCCGGTGAATTTCGGCATGCCATCGGCACCAATGCGGAAGGTCGTGATATTGTCGCCCTTCTGGTTCATCGAATAGAGGAAGCGTCCGTCCGGCGACAGGGTCAGGCTGCGCGGCAGGTCCGCCTCGGTGGGTACGTTCGCCACGCGGGCCGGCATGGCGTTAGCGCCTATGGTCATGACCGCGATGGAATCCTGGGTGCGATTACCGGCATACAGATGCCTGCCCGCCTTGTCGATCAGCAGCTCCGAGGCGGTATTGCTGCCCTGATAGCCGTTCGGAAGTACGGATATGGACGGTCCCTTGAGCGTCAGCCTGCCGTTCGCGAAAGCGTAGGTCGACAGGCGCGAGTCCTGCTCCTGCAGCTGGTACATGGTCTTGCCGTCGGGTGAAAACACGAAATGACGCGGCGCCGAGCCGGGCAGCGCCTTGGTCACAGACACCTGGTTGAGCTTGCCGGTGTTGGTATCCAGCTTCCAGACGAAAATCTGGTCGCGGCCGGCATCATCGCCGATCACATATTCGCCGGAAGGGTCGGGACCGATCATGTGGCCGCGCGAGCCGCGATGGTCGCTGCCGGCCAGCTGGCCCGGCGGATTGTCGGATGCGGTTGCGGGATTGAGCGGCCCTTCCGGCTTCACCACATCAGTGGCCTCGCCCAAACTGCCGTCAGGCTTGATGCGGATGATGGTGTAGCCGCCGCCGCTGTAATTGGCGACCATCAGGAACTTGCCGCTGGGATGGACCGAGATGTAGCAGGGAATCGCAAGTTCGGAGCTCACCACGTTCAGCGGCTTCAGCTTGCCGCTGGCCTGGTCTACGGCATAGGCGCTGACCGAGCCGGTTTTTTGGGGGCCATAGGTCGCGATCTCGTTTGCGGCATAAAGAAAACGATGGTCCTTCGAGAAGGTTATCCAGGACGGTGACGGGGTCTTGGCGACCAGTCGGGGATGCGACGGCGCGCCAGTCTCGTCGTTGATATCCACCAGATAGATGCCTTCGCCATGGTTCTCACTGCGCGCGCCCGACCCGTTCGGCGTGTAGGTTCCGATATAGGCCCGCGCGGCGAAGGCGCCGGAAGGTGCAAGAATCGCCGCTGCCATCGCGGAAGCAGCGAGCATGGAACGGATCGAAACAACCATGACAATCTCCTGGTCAATTTTCCGGTAGGGCAAAGACGAATATCGCGTTGCCATTGCCCGGGTGATGCACATCACGCAAGAGCGTGGTGGGCTTGGCCACGGGGCTGCCGCCGCCAAGCCCGGTCTCCACCGCGATATACTGGCGCCCGTTCACCGCATAGGAGACGACATGGCCCTGGACGCTGGTTGTCAGGCGCGTCTTCCAAAGCGTCTTGCCGGTGCGTGTCTCGATGGCGCGAAAGCGACGGTCGAAATCACCCACAAAGGCAACTCCGCCGCCGGTGGTCAGCACGCCCGTCAGGAAAGGCGCCTTCTGCTGCAGGCTCCAGGCCGCTTTCATGGTGGTGGTATCGTATGCCGCCAACCGTCCCAGATTGCCGTCGGTACCCGGCATCTCGAACAGCTGCTGCGAGCCGGCATTGGTCGCGGCAGGGCCTATCTTCTTTTCCAGCGGATTGCCGCGCATCAGCACACAGGACTGGTGCAGCGGGATCAGCATCAGGTCGCTGTCCGGATCGTATGAGGTGGCGGGCCAGTCATGGCCGCCGGCCGGACCGGGACATGACGACACCCATTCGCCCACCTTGGCATCCTGGATGTCCTGGCGATAGGTGGGAATGCCGGTCTTCGGATCGATGCTGGTATAGACGTTCTGAAAGACGGTCTGGGCGCTGTCCTTGTACTTGCCGGTGACACGGTCCAGCTTCCACAGCACGCCGACCTTGCCCACGGTCAGCACATCCTTTTGCGCGCCATGGTCGATCAGCACGCGCTCGAACACCTCGTCCAGGTCCAGCGCCTCGCCGGGAGCGTGGCTGTAATACCATTTCAGCTTTCCGGTATCGGGATCCAGGGCCAGCGTGGCATTCGCATAAAGATCGGCGCCGCCGGCGGTACCGCGCGTCGCCCGCGTCCATGGCTTGGCCTGGGCGGTTCCCCAATAGGTCGTATTGGTTTCCGGATCATAGGTGCCGGCAATCCAGGTCTCGGCGCCCTGGCGGAATTCATCGGGCAGTCCATTCCAGGTATCACCGCCCGGCTCGCCCTTCAGCGCCACAGTCCTGAAGCGCCACGCCACCTTGCCAGTATTGGCGTCATAGGCGCTGATGAAGCAATGCTTCTCCTCATAGCGGTTGCAGTAGGTCAGGCCCACCAGCACCTTGCCGTGCACAGCAATGGCCCCACCGGTATTGGAATAACCTTCGCGGCCGTCCTCGATCTGGGTCTGCCAGACGATCCTGCCGGTCTTGGCATCCAGCGCATAGAGCTTGGCGTCGGTGGTGGGCACGAACAGCTTGTCGCCATAGAGCGCCAGGCTGCGCGTCGCGCCATAGGCGCGCGTCGGCGCCGGACCGATGCGGTTCTCCCAGATCAGCTCGCCCGTCGCCGCGTTCAGTGCCTGCACCGTGTTCGCCGTGTTGGACAGGAACATGATGCCGTCATGAATGATGGGCGTGACTTCGCTGGCGCCGCCGTCATTCATCGCCCACGACCAGACGAGCTGCAGGTCCTTCACGTTGCCGGTATTGACCAGCTTGAGCGGTGAATGGCTCCAGCCCTGATAGTTGCGGCGGTACATCAGCCAGTCGCCGTCGGCGGGATGGGCCAGCATTTCGTCGGTGACAGGGCGATAGTCCTTCACCGTGCCCGCCACGATCAGCCCGAACCGTCCCGGCGGATAGGCAGTGGCGGGGCGTTCGGCGGCCGGCGCCTTTGCCGCCGTCTGGGTGGGCGCGGGCGCGGCGGCCGGCGCCTTGCCGTCGGCTATGGCGGAGATTTTCACCGCCTCGCTGCCGGTGAAGGCCTCCGTTCCGGCATCGGCGCCGTTGGCGGACAGCACATAGGCGATGATACTGCGATAGGTAGCCGCGTCCAGGCTGTTGCCGTTGCCATAGGGCATCGACGCCTTGACCATGTTGTAAAGGTCGACCGTCGAACGGTCGCCCCATGCGCCCATGAAGCTGGTTCCCGCCAGGGCGGGGGCCTCGCCCGCGCCCTTCAGGTCATTGCCATGACACGCCGCGCAGTTGGCAACATAGGCGCCATGGCCGTTCTGCGCCTGTTGTTCCGTGAAGGGGCCGGACGGGCGTGTCTGCGCGAACGCGACCGCAGCCAGGGCGGCGGAGGCACAGGTGGCGGCGAGAATTGTCTTTCTCATCTCTGGGGCACATCCAGCTGGGGCAGGAAACCATGGCCTTCCACCGGCACATCCTCGCCGGCAAAGGGATGGGGCGGCAAAAGCCAGCCCTGCAGGTTGCCGTTCGGCGCACTCTGGCTGTCGACCTGCACATAGATATGTCCACGGCGCAGCTGGGTGAGCTGGGCGCGGCTGAGGGTGACAGCACCAGACAGGGCACCGTCACGGCCGGGGGTAGCGGTGATATCGAACAACTTGTCGCCGGGCACCCCGATGCCGTTGCCCGATCTGAGTTCGGCGGCGATGGCATTGGAGGCCAGACCCTGGAAGCTGCCGCTGACGGTCAGCCGGTCGCCGTCCAGTCGCGCCTCAGCCCGGCCCTCACCAGTGGTAGCGGCCCGGGTGCCGTCGGTGACGGGGGCCGGGGACAGATGGGTGGCGAAATCATCGGCCAGGGCCGGCCCGCAGGCCGCCATCCACGCCACGCAGAAAAATAGTGAACCCCGCAAAGCCCCTCCCCTCCGGCTTGTTTTTCCGCCGGTTGTTCCGATTCCTAGCACGTTTCGGCGAGGCTGGAAGGGGTGTGCGCCGCGGTCCGGCCGGCCAAATGACAATTCAGTCATTAATTTACCTTTTCGCCCTAAGACGGTGGCAAGTCTGGAGAAAAGGACATGCCCTCCATCGCCGCCTTCGACGCCGACCTGCCGCTGGCAAGCGCTCCGATCGATCCGTCCTGGATAACCGGCGGCCGGCCCGAGGCCCGCAACCGGGTGCTGTCGCGTTCGACCGACGGATCGTCATGGACCATGCTGTGGGATTGCACCCCCGGCAGCTTCCGCTGGCGCTACAGCTTCGACGAGACCATCCACTTCCTGGAAGGCAGCGTCACCATTACCGGCAATGATGGCGTCGCCCGTCACTTCGGCCCCGGCGGCATGGTGTTCTTCCCCGCCGGTTCGGTCGCCGACTGGCGCGTGCATGTCCAGGTCAGGAAGCTGGCCTTCTGCCATATGCCCGCGCCCTGGGCGCTGCGCCTACCACTCAAGGCCTGGCGCAGGCTGGCCGCCTGGGTCGGCACGAAACCGAATCGTCTGAGTAAGGGGACCCTTCGGCTCACGGATTCGACACTGAAAATTGCGCCTGACCATCGTTCGCATCCGAAACCGGCACAGAAATCGTTACCGGCCGGGCAATCGCAACCTTAGGCTATTTGTAGTCGCGTTTTTCCAGCCGACATCCCGCCATGCCAACCGCGTCCCAGCGCAACCTTTTTTCATTGCATCCTCCGGCAGGCGCTAGCACAAGTTGCAGGGCGGATTGCTGACGCGCTGACATCGGCGAATAAGGGGGCGGCCATGAATTCCAGCGATTATCGAGGGTTGGTCGTCGGCATTGGCGCATCGGCCGGAGGATTGCAGGCCCTGGAGGTTTTCTTCCGCGGGTTGCCCAGCGACACCGGCATGGCGTTCATCGTCGTGACCCACCTGCCCAAGGACTACAAGAGCAGGCTGCACATGCTCCTGTCGCGATGCACCGCTATGCCGGTGACCATGGCCATCAAGGGTGAGGCCATCCTGCCGGATCATGTCTATGTCTGCCCGGCCAACCAGACCCTGACGGTCAAGAACGGACGCCTGAAGCTGGCCCCGCGCGGCCAGGATCTGCGGTACTTTCCGATCGACCAGACACTTTCATCCCTCGCCACAGAATACAGGGAATACGCGATCGGCATTCTGCTGTCCGGCGGGGGCAGTGACGGCACATCGGGACTGCGCGCCATCAAGGAACATGGTGGCGTTACGCTCGCACAGGCATTGGACGGAACAGACCCCGCCCACAAGGAAATGCCGGGCAATGCCATCGCCGCCAACGTGGTTGACCTGGTACTGCCGGCGGAAGCGATGGGCCGGCGTTTGGCCGAATTCGCGCGCGGCGCCGTGAAACGCCCAAAAGTCAGCCCGGCAGAGGTGCCGGAGGCTGCCAGCAGTGATGCCGTGAAAACCCAAAAGCAGATTGCCGCCATATTGCACGACCGGCTGAAGCATGACTTCAGCGGCTACAAGACGGCGGTATTCCTGCGTCGCGTGGCGCGCCGGATGCAGCTGCTGCAGATTGCAAGCCTGGATTCCTACATCGCCTATCTGCGCGAGAACACCCAGGAACCGCCCCTGCTCTTCCGGGACCTGCTGATCGGCGTAACCTCGTTCTTCCGGGACACCGCCGCCTTCAACGCGCTGAAAAGCCAGGTCATCCCCAACCTGTTCCAGAATGCCGTCCAGGGCGAGGCCGTGCGCATATGGGTACCGGCCTGCGCGACCGGTGAAGAAGCCTATTCGCTGGCCATCCTGCTACGCGAGCATATGGAGACCATGCGCGCGCCGCCCCATGTGCAGATTTTCGCCACGGACATCGATGAAACCGCAATCGAGTTCGCCCGCAGCGGACGCTATCACCTGTCTGAACTGCAAAATGTCTCGACGGAAAGATTGCGTCGCTATTTCGCGCGGGACGACCTGCACTGCACGATCAGCAAGGACATTCGGGACATGTGTGTCTTCTCACAACACAGCGTCCTGGAAAATCCTCCCTTTTCACGTCTCGACCTTATTTCCTGCCGCAATCTGTTGATCTATTTTGGAACCCAGTTGCAGGCGCGCGTCCTGCCGCTGTTCCATTTCGCCCTCAAGCCGGGCCGTTACCTGTTCCTGGGCACGTCGGAGAATGTCAGCCAGCATCCTGAACTTTTCACCGCGATCGACAAGAAGAACCGCATCTATCAAAGGCGGAACAGCGCACTTGCCGCCCACCGCCTGCTTCCGCAGACCAGGGTCAGCGACTTTATATCGACTACCGTGGCCGGACGGACCGATGTGCCCATGACGCTGGCCGATCTTCATGCCCAAGTCGAACGGCGGGTGATGGAGCGCTTCGCCCCCGCTCATGTGGTGGTCAACCGCGAGGGCGACATCCTTTATTATTCCGCACGCACCGGAAAGTATCTCGAAGCTGCCGCCGGTCCGCCGAGCCGGCAACTTGCCGCGATGGCGCGCAAGGAACTGCGCCATGACCTGCGTGCCGCCCTGCGCGAAGCCAAGGAAAGCGGCAAGCGGATCGAGCGTAACGGGCTTTCCTTCGAAGGCGAAGGCAGCATGTGGGCCACCGACCTGGTGGTAGAGCCCTTCGGCAACTACGAGAATGATCCGCTGTTCCTTGTTGTTTTCCGGGATACCGGTGAAGCCGGCGCGGCGAAGCCGCCGTCGTCCGACAGCCAGAGTCGTAAATTCGACAAGGCGCTCGG
>Ga0310811_10012043_pt1 | contig 11227 bp, 9 predicted proteins | sample YCmetagenome_FD_207642 | JGI IMG/M metagenome (GOLD analysis project Ga0310811, IMG submission 207642) | Soil microbial communities from experimental microcosm in Duke University, North Carolina, United States - YC | ecosystem: Engineered > Artificial ecosystem > Soil microcosm > Unclassified ... | reverse complement strand
TTTGCTTTCCTCGTTTCTATATTCAGCAGCGTGACTTTCGGGACGGTACCTGCGCTGGCAAATTTAAAAGTAAGTCCCGCGGAAGCATTCAAAGAAAGTGGCAGAACCAACACCGTAAGTCGAAGTCGAAAGCATTTGGGCCGCATGTTTGTCGCGAGCGAGATTGCGTTCGCGGTTATGCTTCTGATCGGGACCGGGTTGCTGCTACAAAGCTTATTTCGCTTGCAGAAGCAGCCCACCGGCTTCCGACCGGATCATCTGTTGAGAACCCAGTTGTTTCTCCCGCCCGTGCGATATCCCGATACAACTAGCATTACCCGTTTCTGCGATGAGTACGGATCACGCGTGCGCCAGCTGCCAGGAGTGCTGGATGCGACCATCAGTGCTGCGAGCCCGCCCGATGATCAGTGGAAACAGAACTTCTCAATCGACGGCCGGCCGGTGTCGCGTGTTGAAGATATGCCTGAGGCCGCGCGCAACGCGGTCGATTCTCATTATCTGCACACGCTGGGAATTCCGTTGATCGAAGGCCGCGCGTTCTCCGATTCCGATACTGAGACCAGCCCGAGGGTGGCCTTGGTGAACCAGGAGTTCGTGCGGAAGTATTACCCAGCCGAAGAGCCTATCGGCAAACAGATTCGCATCAGCGTGGCTCAGCAATTAGGGTCTGGGAACAGCGCAGACGAGGTTTTCACAATTGTGGGCGTAGTCGGAAACACGATGAACCGGGGTCCAGCGCTGCCGCCCATGCCCCATTTCACTACGCTCTTTCGACAAACCCCCGATCTGAATGTCGGTTTCAAGACCTTGATCGTGCGTACCGCTCTTCCTCCATTGCAGCTTGCCGCGTCAATTCGCGGGCAGTTGCATGCACTGGATGCCAACCTGCCTTTCGCCGAAGTCGCGACCATGGAGGAGCTCATCGAGCAACAGACTGCAGACCGCCGGTACACCACCGACTTGCTCGCACTGTTTGCAGGTCTGGGACTGCTTCTTGCAGGAATCGGCGTCCATAGCGTCATCTCGTACGTTGTTGCGCAGCAGACAGGTGAGATTGGTTTACGCATCGCACTAGGGGCACAGCGCGCGGATCTTTTGTGGCTGGTTGTTCGGCAGGGACTAGGACTAGCGGCGGCAGGAGCAGGGGCGGGACTTCTGGGCGCATGGCTTTTCCGAAGACTCGTGGCGCAACTTCTCTTCGGCGTCTCACCCGCAGATCCGATGACATTTTTCGCAGCCGCGGCCGTGCTGATCGCGTTGGCAGCCGCTGCTTGTTTGATTCCCGCGATTCGCGCGATGCGGGTCGATCCGATGGTGGCCTTGCGCTACGAGTAACCAGCCTAGCTTAGATCCCTAGTGAAAAAAGATTCCAGATTTCTAAAGAATGGTTCGTTCACCGATGCATGGACCTGGTCACGGCATGGATTTGACCGTTCCGTCAACTGTTCGCAGAATTCAACAAGTGGGCCAAAATATGGACAAGGACGCAGAACAAGAGCCGTCTTTGGGGACCGTAGGAGACTCTGGCCCCTCGAAATGCGGTGGAATACTCCGCTCATTGTTCTCTCGCGTGCAGACAGGAACGCGAAGACGGACAGGCGAACCTCCCCCGAATCTCAAGTAACATCACGCAGATCCTCGTCCCTAGCAGACACAACCTGAATCTCGACGCACCAGACGATGTTGCGGCTGTAATCCGAGAAGTGGTTGAATCAGTCCGGCAGCGCAGTAAGTTTTAATTTTCGCGCGTCGGTGCTCCACGAGCACGGCGGAGCGGCGCTCACGAGCTCTTGGCGACCGGACGCAGGGTGGCACCCGCTTCTATACGCTGACGATCCCTCCTCCGGGGAAACCGTCCACATAGCGAGGGTTGGTTCACCGCGCCGAAAACATTCCGAGACATTCGATTGCATTCGCCCTTTTGACGGAGTGGGCACTCAGGAAAAAAGCGCTCCTTCGGCAGAAGTTCAGAGCTGAAAAGCCCCAGGAATGATTTCCTGAGCCGCGAATACAGAATACGCCGAGTCTCTCGCCGTTTACTTTTTCGTTGACACGGTTGTCGCCACACGTTAGTGTGTGCGTCCAAACGCCATCTATGGCTCCGTAGGAGACCTATGAAGACACGGCAACTTGGTTTTGGCCTGGTCGGCATCGTCGGTCTGCTGATCGCTTTTGAGGTTGGTCTCCATTTACAAAACCCACCCACTTCGCACAATCCGAACGACAGGCTAATAACGATTTCAGCTTCGCCTGCCCCGGACACGGGGAAATGCGAGGTGGATTTTCCCGTCGTGTTTCTACGATATAACCAGGGACACACAGTGCAATGGGAATCAAACGACAACAAGTATTGGATTAGTTTCCGTGAAATAGGTGCTCCTCCGGACAGTCCACTCGAAACATCGGAAGACACAATTATGGTCTACCTGAATCATCCGTCTCAAAAGTACCGAGTTAAGCATAAAGAGAAATACTATATGTATGCAATTTTCGATCATGATCCAGCAACAAACAATCAGCATCCATGTAAAGCCGCGGACGAAGACCACGACACTGGCCTGAACATCAAACCATGATGAACTAGCTGTGCCCGGTTAATGCACGGAAGCGCGTGTCATTGTGCAAATGCTCGAAATCAGGAGTGTCCCAAATCACTTGTGTCGAATATCCCATGGAAACGGCTTTTTCCAATGATGCCAGACTGCGATCCGTATCTCCGAATTGGTTGTAAGCGATCGCGGCTCTTAATCTAACCTCCCCCTCCGCTGGCGCCAGAGCCAGTGCTTGCTCAATTTCCTTCACTGCCCTGTTGCGATGGCCGCTCATTGCGTTGTAATCGGCCGAGAATGCCAGAACAATCGCATCCTTAGGATTGACTTTCAGCCTCTTCTCGGCTCGGCTAATTGCGTTCTCATATGCGGCAACTGCCTTCGACCTCTGTCCTCCGCTCCAGAACAGAGAATCACCCAGATTGCCCCACAGCAACCAGTCGCTGTCATCTAAATTCAAGCCCTCTTGAAATGCATCCGCGGCATCGGAGAAGCGTCGCAATTCGTAGTATGCATTACCAAGATTATTGAAGGCCTCGAGGTTGGGCCGAATCTCGATCGACTTATTCAACGGGGCGAGCGACTCCGTGTAGTGTCCTTCTGCTACGTACATGCCTCCAAGATTGGAGTATCCGCGATAGTTGCTCGGCGCCAGCTCTACCACCTTTTTAAATTGCTTGATCGCTTCTGGATAGCGAGCCTGATCGTAATAAAATTTGCCCAGCCAGCTGTACACTCCCCAGTAGTTCGGGCGTATTGAAATGGCTTTTTTATACGCAACTTCCGCCGCGGCGGGATTCCCAAGCCTGACGTAAGCGTCGGCCAAGCCGCGCAAGCCGTCTTCCTTACTTGGGTCGATCTGCACCGCTCGCTGGAATTCCTGGGCGGCCAAATCATACTTGCCGGTTTCGTTATACACACCTCCCAGACAAATACGTCCATCTGCCGTTTCCCGTTCAGCCAATGACCTCAGACAGTTTTGTTTTGCCTGGTCCACCCATTCTGCGCCGCGGTTGACTTGCTGGTAGCCTCGCAGGTAGGCATCGCCCAAGGTCGCATACGCATTGGCATACGCAGGATCGAGCGCAAGTGCGGTCCGCAACTCGGCAATCGCGAGTTCGATGTTTTCGGCTTTCTGATACTCCTGCAGGTAACCGCGAGCACGTAAATAAGCTGCGTAAGCGCCGGGCTTGTTTTCAGTTCTCGTCGCACGAAGAACCCCCGCTCCGATCCCGGCGCCGTCCGTCAGCAACGATGTGATCTCGTTTGTCACCTGGTCCTCCAGCCCGAAGACATCGTTCGCGTCCGCGGTGATAGTACGCGCCGTCACCTGTCGATGAGTCTTCGGATCCACCAGCGCACAATTGATTCGAATTTGGTCACCAAAGCGGTGCGCACTTCCTTCCAACACCAGGTCGGCTCCGAATTCTTTCCATGCCTGCTCTGGCGTCTCTACTCCTTGCGCCTTAACATCTCTAGCAGAAATTAGTTGCAAATTCTTTGCCCACGGCTGGGCCAGATTTGCGCTGAGCGTTTCAGTCAGTCCCATCACCAGCGCTCTCGTCTTTTCATCTTGTCCGATCGATTCGAACGGAAGCACTGCCAAGAGGGAGTGTTTCATGGATAGCTGAGTCCCCCACTTCTGATATAGACGATAGCCTCCGTATAAAAATGCGACTGCAACAGCTGCAATGACGGCCCAGGTAAGCAGTTTTTTGCTCTTCTTGAGCGAGACAGAATCCGCACTGGCTAGCTTGCCGGCGGAAGCGGCGGTTGCCGATAACCTCGAGAGATCTACCTCCAATTCGCGAGCTGACTGATAGCGCCGATCCGGGTCTTTGTTCAGCGCCTTGAGAATGACGGCATCCAACGCAGACGTTACTTGTTCATTCAGAGCGCTCGGAGCTGGTGGATCGAGATTCTGAATAGACTGGATCAGCTTCAAACCAGATGCCAGGGGAAAAGGCCTCTTGCCAGTGGCCATTTCGTACAAAACGGCACCGGCACCCCAGATATCTGTTCGCAGGTCGAGTTCTTCACAGCGGATTTGTTCCGGAGCCATATATGGCAATGTGCCGGCCACCGTATCACGTGTTTCGAAGCTCTGTGTCTCGGCCGTATCGCTCGTTGGTTTTCGCCAGCGGGCTAGTCCAAAATCGAGGATCTTCAATTCGCCATTGCTGCTCAGCCGTAGATTCCCGGGCTTCAGATCGCGATGAATGATTGCTGCGTGGTGAGCTACCGCTAGTCCCTTCGCCAGTTGACTGCCCAGCTCAAGGACCATGCTTTGAGCCAGTGGCCCCATGGCCAGTTTTGCGTCCAATGTGATACCGGGAACATATTCTGTGACCATATAGTCGATCCCGTCCTGTTGGCCGAAATCAAACGCCATGGCTATATTGGGGTGGTTTAACTTTGCCAGAAGGCGCGCCTCACGGAGGAATCGTTTTCTGGCGCTTTCATCCGGGAATGTTCCCGGCGGGAGTACTTTCACAGCCACATCGCGCGCCAGCTGCTCATCGTGGGCACGAAACACAACTCCCATGCCGCCCTTGCCAATGTGTTCGAGGAGGCGGTAGTGACCCAGCATCGCTCCGATTGCTGGCGTCTGGACTGCCATGCGCCGGATGGTAAGCCGACCGCCGTGTGGCGTCAACCCATTAAGATCACAGCGTCCGCCTTGAACAGAAGAGGAGCATAAGCAAATTTAAGAAGAACGATAAGGTACGCGGATTGTGCCCACCTTGTACATCAATGAGCGGTGGCGAGTATTCGACTGGCGCTCCCTCGCCCTTCAATTCAAAAGATATACAGCCGTATGCCAGTGAGGAATGCTGGACGAATCCAATATTGCGCCCCACCGCATACTCCCATGTTTTTCAGTCGGCACTGCTTAACGTTGGCGTGGAATCAGAGCCACTCACATCGTTCGGTGTGTTTTCTTCGACGGAGGGCGCGACCGAACGGAGTTCAAGCGCATCAATCACCGCGGCGGCAGCAGCACCCAGCAATTCGTGGTCTCGCTCACAGGCACTTCTTGACCGGGTATCGAGAATCAGAAGAAAGCCAACGATACGTCCACTTCCATTCACAAGGGGTTCAATCATGCAAAACCGAATGCCCTTTTCACCGAGCAAGAAGCCGTGGGTGAAGCGAGGGTCAGATCCGATGTCTTCGGCGACAATATTTTCTCTGCGCCGCTGAAGCAACTTTCGGATATCGTCCCCAATCTCTTCCAAGCCGGAAGCGAGGTCCGCGGGTACACCACAATGTGCTTGCAAAGCCTGTCCCGTTTCGCTTTCAACCGTTACTACAGCAATGGGAGTTTCCGATGCACTCGCAAGATCGTGCACAATTTGCTCTAGAACTTCCGGGAGGGGAGCAGCAGAAACGTTCATCAATCGAAAGTCTGCTACCTTCTCGGCGGCGTCACTTCCGTCCGATTCTGGAATCTGGTCCAGCTTGGCTCCCGCGAGATTAGAAATGTATTCAATAGCTTGCCTCATACTGCACACGACATGGTTCGCATCAGACACCGAAATTCTGCTTCGAATCGTGTTTAGGTCGGCTTCGCTCCAAACCACACCCATGATGGGTTTTTCCCGATCGAGTCGTCGAATATTCCTGCACCGGACGGCAACATGGCGAGTGGCGTGGGGAGGAATCCCAGTTACGCAAATAACGTCATACTGCGCGTTTGAAAGAGTCCCAGCCAGATCCTCTCGTGACACTTCAAAGGGTAAAGTCTGGACTCGACTCCCGGGTAACAATTGAGCAAACATATGGCTGACCAATTCATCAGCGGCGTCTTTGGCGGGAACGCACAAGACCCTAGCCGGTGTGAGAGAGGTGTTATCTACGTTTTCTCGCGCTCCGATCTCCTCGATCAACTCTCGGGTATTTTCGAGGAAATATGTTTCAATCTCGAAGTCAAGTAGACCAGCGTGCCGGCCTTCTTCTAGCAGTCCGACCGCCGGGATTACGACATCGTCGTAAAGTTCCAGAACAGACTTTTCCTTTAGAAACTGTTCTACCAATTCGGCCGCCTCTTCGGCATCCCTCGCAATCAGTCTTTGATAAAGACGTTGTGCTGGAGACAGGGCCGGCTCGTCGCCAAAGAGAACTCCCAAAAATTCCAAGTGGGGAACGTATCGACCAATAACCACCACGCAGACGGTTAACGGCGTAGAAAGGAGTAATCCAATGGGACCCCAGAGCCACGTCCAGAACACCGCGGCTACCAGAATTGCGATAGCTGAAATTCCCGTCGAGGATCCGTACAGGAAGGGCTCAATGACATTGGCAGCCAACAGCTCCAGGGCGGTATATGTGCCCAGCGTCCATGCGAATCTGCCCCAACCAGGAGCGACTCCTATAGAAAGGAGCAACGGCCCCGCAGCGGCGATCCAAGGACCTACATATGGAATAAATCGCAATAGCATCGCCAGCACGCCCCAGACCAGCGGATGAGGGACGCCGATGAGTAACAGGCCCACGCCCACCAGCGATCCGTACACGGCATTCACTGCCAACTGCATTGTCAAATAGCGGCTCACTCTCCGGGCAGCATCATCCAACGCTCGGGTGGTCATAAATAGTCGATTGCTACCGGCCAGACGTAGAACACGGTCACGCAAGTCCTCACGTCCAAGAAGCATGAAGACTACGAATACAAGGACGATGAACGCCGTGGCTGTGGGTCGGAGAATGGAGCTTGCGGTATCTTCTAGAAATTGCAGGGGCGCACGATCGGGTTGGTGCACTTCGACCGGAATTGGCCGGGAGGTTGTCCGCCCCTGGGAAGGCTGAGACGTTGGGGGTACCAAGGCTCCGCTAACTTCTCCAAGCATGTGCTTAGTTTCTGAGAGTCGAGTTAATCCACTCGGAGTGACTGATCGGAGCTTCGAACTGATATTTTGGCGGTAAGCCGGTAGTTCCTGTGCAAGAGTGTAAGCTTGGCCGAGGCCAGCCCAGCAGATGAGTGCCAAAGCCGAGAACGCGATTACCACCACCAGCAGCGCGGAAAGAGTTTTACCCACCCCCCAACGCTGCAAGCGAACCATTGGAGGCGCGAGGAGAAAGCTGAGCAACGTCGCCAGAGCGATCGGTATGAAGACCTCGCGTCCCCAATATAGAACGCCGATAACGACGATAATGCTGAGTGACGTCTGCTGGAAGCGACCGGTGCCGACACGCGATTTCTCGATGGGTGTGCCCACTCATTGATCCTCATGGCAAATTACTGCCGCTATGGCACCGTGGCTCAATAGTTAGACAGCTTTTCGTCCCAGCACAAAATGCAAGATAAGAGAGATCACCGCGAACACCAGCAGTAGGTGAATAAGGGCTCCAGCCACGTGAAAGACCGTGAAGCCGCAAATCCATGCGATCAGTAAAACTATGAACAGAATTGTCCAAATACTCATGTAAGGTTGCTCCTTTCAGTTTCGAGATCAAGCCTTCTCACTTTAGTGGTTGCTTGAGCAGAAACATATAAGGGGAAGTGTGTAGTGGTAGAAAACTTTGCGAGTAGGACGACAAACGGAAGACTGGGCAAGGATTTGCTGATAAGTACGGATTACCCGATCAAACTTCCGAAAATGCTCGGGAACGAAATGGGGATTCCTTGCCGCCCTGCTCGTAATCGCATTGTGAATTGTGACTGGGCCGTACTTCCACCACTCCGACACGTGGCAACTCATACACGTACCACGGTCATCACTTTCCTCCTGGTGTTTCTGATTCAGAACACCCAGAACCGCAAAAAATAATCCCGTCCCCTTTCCGGAGTAACAGGCCTAAAACGGCAGCACGTCTCAATGCGTGCAGCCGTGGAACTTGTTCGAATACTCGAGTTGAACTTTGTAGTTCTTTCCCCCGACGATGAACGTGGGATCGAGGAACTGCCCCGCCCCATTCCCTGTCGGTTCGCAGATGTCGCCGATCTCGGCGCCCTGCTCAATCAGTGACACGTCCGACCACCATGCATCGAGATCAGGATCGGTGATGGTTTCAAACAGTTCATGCGACAGAACCGAAGCGGTCGAATCCACCAGGGACCCATTCGGCGTTGGCGTGGCAACCTGGCACCCGGGAACGTTCTGGTACGGTTCGACAGTAAACAGAATGTGCCCAATGTCATTAAAGAACACGCTCCCGTGATATCCGCAAAACACGAAGGTCGACGGACTATCGGGGGAGTAGCAAATCGGGCTTAGATCGAAGCAGGTGTCCACGCCTTGCGGCAGGAAGATGTGAAGAATGTTGCCGTATCCGCTGGCCACCGACAGTTTCGTCGCGGCTGCATGCACGATCGAGAGAATGTCATTCAGTCCCAGAACATTGGTTTGCAGTGTCTGGTTGATTTTGACCGATGGACCAACTGGGTACCGATAATTTGCCGTGGTCCCTACGTATTGGTCCGTCAAATGAATGAAAGCGCTGTTATTCAAGCGTGTGAGAAAGGTCGTGGGATTTCCCCAGCATGCAGTTGGACCGGCAGGACAATCAAAATAGACCGGATTCTGTTCTGCCAAAGTGACCACCGGCCCGCCGTGGTTGACCAGGTCAGCGGGATAAAAACCTGGTTTCGGCAAGCTTGGAACGCTGGCCAGCTTCTTGTTAGTTAATTGTGATTTCGAGAGTTTTTTGCCGGCTGGTGTGGAAGCCGGCGTGACGCGGTACCAGGCGTGGGATATGGAAGTGGCCGCTGCCATGTCGGAACCGGCAACGGAAGTTTGAAGCGGAGTGGTCGATTGGCCGAATGCTCCTGTGGCAAAAAGCAGCGCGTACAAAATGGTAAATGGCGATTTCCGAACGGCTGACATCAGGTTTCTCCTTAGGGACACTGCAGGTCAACGAATGAGGCTGACTGGCGGAAATGGCGCTGCTGGCAGGCGCTTCCGAATCTGCTGGCTTCGCGAACTGGCTTGCGACTATCTAACGAAGAGTGAGGAGTTGAGCGCAATCAGGATGATTGCTGAGAACGCCTAAGTACGATGATCAATGTTTTGTGTTGACAACCTATGTCGCGATCATTTCGGTGCGAGTGCCGAAGCGCGTGGTAGCAGCGGAGCACGCCGGGACTGTCGGCTAATTCGTCGACGGTAATCCCCGCTGCACGAAGCTTGGTCAGCAAGACGTCGTATTCAGCGCTGCGGAGCTGGGTGCGATTTTTTGCAGACGAAAATGTGGGTCGGCCCAAAATGAATCTGCGCACTGCTACTTTCGAACCATCGGCCGCGCCGCTTGAGGCAATGAATCGTACAACGCGTCCAAGCCGGTCATCATATTTGTTTATAGTGTCAGCATGCGTACAAACGGGACCAGCACTGAAAAAGGTTTTCATGTCTTCGCCACGCAGGCTGCCAATTGGGTGGGAACGAAATGGGCATTCCTTGGCGCCCTGCTCGTAATCGTTTTATGGATTGTGACTGGGCCGTACTTCCACTACTCCGACACGTGGCAACTCATTATTAATACAGGCACCACGGTCGTCACTTTCCTGGTGGTTTTTCTGATTCAGAACACCCAGAACCGCGACGCCCGAGCCATTCACCTTAAACTTGATGAAATCATCAAGTCCATCGATCAGGCGCACAATGAAATGATTGATATCGAACATCTCTCGGACGACGAGTTGCAGAGGCTTGCAGAAAAATATCAAAAAGTGCGTGAGGAATACGACAATCGCAGCCGCCCTAGCCGAGAGACTGAGGACGCTAAGGGCCGCCGCAAGCAGGAAGAATAAGACCAGGTTCCCAATCGAGCCCTCTACCCAAGTCGGCAGGCTTTTCTTGAGAACTATGCTTCAAAGTGGTTGTCTCAGTTGGGGACACAACGGTGCGGCTTCGAGCGCTTCTGAGAGGTTCGCGACAGTGCGACACTCGCGCCCAGATTCCGAGACCAACTGTCGATAATAGAAGTTGCGGTTTACATGCGCGTATGACCAACCTCGAAGTCCATCACCGACAGTTCCGCAGCCACTCGGGGAAAATTACACACGACATCCGACAATCGCGCTTCATTCCCAAAACGACTCATGTCGACGATGTCAAGCATGTTTTGCGCTCATCCGCGTGCGCTCGTAGAAGAAGTCGGTCGTTTACCTTCAGCATCCTTCCACCACAAAGCTCACGTCTTAAGGCGAGAGAGGGACCCAATTGAAAGTCGCTACCTCAGAAAATCTTGTCCTTCCAGGGAGAGTTCTCTCCCGGACAAAGATGTACAGCCGCCTGAGTGAGCTGTTCGGACCCGGAGTTTCGTACCCAGACCACCTTGAAGCGCGCTGACTTGCCTGCGTATTCAGTCCAGATTAGATCACCGGGTCTCATCTCACGTCCCAGCCCGGAGAGCAGCGCTCCGGAAACACTTATACTGCTCGCAATGACTTCTTCGGTGAAGCATTCTCCGGTGCGATCCCGTCCTCTGACAGAGACAACTAGCCCTGACTTTTTTCGAGGCTCGAGGCGGAACTCCATGCCAACCAGCCTAGCCTTTCTTGCAGGCGCGACATCATCGGGTGAATCCTTTAATTGCTGCTTTGAAATGCCGCTGACCGGGAACAAACCAGGGTTGACGAAACGAGGCGTTATGATGGTGGGAGTGCTCATTTATGGAGGAATTGAAGTCCAAGGACCAGGATCGTGAGAAGGGTGCAACCGAACAGGACTCACAAA
>Ga0310811_10012040_pt1 | contig 11229 bp, 5 predicted proteins | sample YCmetagenome_FD_207642 | JGI IMG/M metagenome (GOLD analysis project Ga0310811, IMG submission 207642) | Soil microbial communities from experimental microcosm in Duke University, North Carolina, United States - YC | ecosystem: Engineered > Artificial ecosystem > Soil microcosm > Unclassified ... | reverse complement strand
TGAAGTTCGTCACCGCTCCTGATTTTCCAACAGGTGCTATCATCTATGGCTACAACGGCGTTCGCGAAGCTTTTAAAACAGGTCGCGGCCGTATCGTGGTACGCGCAAAAGCTGAGATTATAACATCAGAAAAAGGTAAAGATCAGATTATCGTAACCGAAATTCCCTACATGGTGAACAAGGCTATGATGATTGAGAAAACTGCCGCCTTAATTAACGAAAAGAAAATAGAAGGCATTTCGGATATACGCGATGAATCAGATCGTGATGGATATCGCATTGTGTATGACTTGAAACGCGATGCTATTCCTAATATCGTACTGAATAACTTATACAAATACACACAGCTGCAATCTTCTTTCGGTGTAAACAACGTGGCCCTTGTTAAAGGTCGTCCGTTGACACTTAACCTGAAGGACATGATTAAGTACTTCGTTGAACACCGTCACGAAGTTGTAATCAGAAGAACCAAATTTGAATTAGCTGAAGCTGAGAAGCGCGCCCATATTCTCGAAGGGTATTTAATTGCTCTTGATAATCTGGATGAAGTTATTTCGCTGATCCGTAATTCAAAAGATCCGGATCAGGCAAAGACAGAATTGATTACGCGTTTTGGATTATCAGAGATCCAATCCAAAGCCATTCTTGAAATGCGTCTTCAGCGTTTAACAGGACTTGAACGCGATAAGATCCAGGCTGAATATAAAGAAGTGATGGAACTCATCACCAGACTTAAAGAGATCTTAGACAATGAATCTGTAAGAATGCAGATCATTAAAGATGAGCTTGCCGATTTGAGAGATCGTTATGGCGATGCCAGACGTACATTGATCGTGCATAATGATGATGATATTACGACTGAAGATATGATTCCCAATGAAGAATTGGTAATCACAATCTCAAATCAAGGCTACGTTAAAAGAACATTGCTGTCAGAGTATCGCACACAGGGAAGAGGTGGTGTAGGTTCACGTGGTGTTACTACGAAGGAAGATGATTTTACAGAACATTTATTCATAGCGCAGGCTCATAATTACCTTTTGATCTTTACCGATATGGGTAAAGTATATTGGAAGAAGGCCTATGAAATACCAGAAGGTAATAAAGTATCTAAAGGTAGAGCAATACAGAACCTGATTAATATTGAGCCGGGTGATAATGTAAGAGCTATCATTACGGTGAAAGATCTGCAGGATCAGGAATACATTAATAATAACTTTGTAATTCTTTGTACAGAGAAAGGTATCATTAAGAAGACTTCGCTTGAAGCCTATTCAAGACCACGTCAGGGAGGTATCAACTCTATTACTATTCACGAAGGTGATCGTCTTTTAAATGCATCACTTACAAATGGTTCAAACCACATCATCATTGCCAAGAGCGAAGGTAAAGCTGTTCACTTTAACGAGTCAGATGTTCGCCCGATGGGTAGAACCGCTGCAGGTGTGCGTGGCGTTACATTAGACTCATTAGCCGATGTTGTTATTGGTATGGTGTGTATAGCTCGTGAAGATGCTAACCTGTTGGTAGTTTCTGAGAACGGCTATGGAAAACGTTCCCCAATTGATGATTATCGCATCACAAAACGTGGTGGAAAAGGCATTAAGACTCTTAATATTACAGATAAAACTGGCAAGCTTGTTGCCATCAAGGAAGTTATTGATGAAGATGAGTTAATGATCATCAACAGATCAGGTATAACCATCCGCATAAAAGTAAGTGAATTGCGCATCATGGGAAGAGCAACACAAGGTGTGAGGCTCATCAAATTAAGTGAAGATGACAGAATCTCTTCAGTAGAGAAGATTCAGAAAATTGAAGGTGTTGCAGCAGAAACAACAACTCCTGTTACGCCTATAGAACAGGATATTGTGTTAGATGATAGTGCTGAAGACGCATCAATTGATGATAGTGTTGAGGAGGAGGATGATGACGATTCATTAGATGATAGCATTGAAAATAATGAAACAGATAATCAACCAGAACAATAAACCATACTTACAATGAAAAGAATTACACTTTTGGTTTTAATGATGGCATCAGCAGTAGCCTATGCTCAAAAACCTGAAAAGCCTAATTTAAACAAAGCTTTAAAATCACTTCAGGAAGGAAAACTTGCTGAAGCAAAAAGCAATATCGACCTGGCAACAACCTATGAGAAAACCATGAATGATGGCAAGACATGGTACTACCGCGGGTTGATTTATGCAGCGCTTGATACTACAAAGAAGGAAGAATTTAAAAGCCTTGCTACAGATCCTTTGAAGACAGCGATGGAATCATTTGCCAAAGCTGATGAATTAGAAAAAGGTGGAAAAGAGTATTATATCAACGCGCCTAATAGTATCGTTCCGATTACAAAGACACAACAGTTAGAAGGTTTGGCTAACTTCTATCTTGATAAATCGATTAAAATATTTCAGGATGGTGAAGATTATCCTGGTTCTATAACCTGGGGCTTGAAATCTGCTTCAGTATTCGAAAAGTTACCAAAATACCCAAATGATACGCTTGCCTATTACGTAATGGGTCTTGCTGGTCAGAATGCTGAGCAGTATGATGTGTCCATTGAAAGCTTGAATAAATTCTTTGCAAGAGGTGGTAAATCTAAAGATGCTTATTTGATTCTGTACCAAATCTACAGCGGTCCTAAAGAAGACAAACTTAAAGCATTAGAGATAGTAAGAAAGGGTAAAGAAAAATTACCTAACAATACTGATTTTCCAAAGTTAGAGATTGGTCTTTTGATAGATCTTGATCGTGTAGCAGAAGCTAAAGGTGGTCTTGAAGAAACTGTTAAGAAAGATCCAGGAAATAAAATCCTACACTTCTATCTTGGTTATGTTAATAGCAAACTTGAGAAGTGGGACGATGCTAAAGCAAATTTTGAAACAGCTCTAAAACTCGATCCGCAATATTTTGAAGCACAATACTATCTGGCTCAAATCTATTTTATCGATGCGATCAAGGTTAAAAAAGAAATGGATAACCTTGGCATCTCAGCTGCTGATAAGAAGAGAAAGATTGAACTGGATAAAGTTGTTGTAGATAAATATAAAATAGCAGTTCCGTATTGGGAGAAAGCAGAACAGTTAAAGCCAGACGATCTTGATGTGTTGGATAAACTAAGCGCGCTCTACTATTATTTAGGTGAAGATGCTAAAATTGAAAGAATTTCAAAGAAGAAGAAATTACTAGGTGCAGAATAAGCACTAGAGATCTTTTATATTGAAGGGCTGGTTGATTTATTTCAACCAGCCTTTTTTATTCCCTTTATCGGTTACGCAGATTGAGGAATTATATGCGCAAATTCAAATACCTTAACCATAGCTCATGGTTTACTTTTGTTAAATAGGAATTTCAACGAAATACATAATGATGACTATTGGTGTTGATTTAGGTGGAACGAATATTCGTGCAGGCATAAGTAAAGATGGTTTAATTACGCATCGCCTTCATTCTACTTTAAGAGAAAAGGAATCTCTCTCAAATACATTAGGACAGGTTATTGATATTATAAAACCTCTGATTGAGCCAGCGGTTGAAGGTATAGGCATTGCTGTACCCTCTGTTGTAGATACTGATAAAGGTATTGTTTATAACGTGGTAAACATTCCTTCATGGGAACGTGTTGAGTTGAAAGATATTCTTCAAAATACTTTTAAGGTACCCGTTCAGGTAGATAATGATGCCAATTGTTTTGTACTTGGAGAACAGCTATTTGGCGCGGAGAAAGATGCTAAGTCAATAGTTGGAATTGTGCTGGGTACAGGCATAGGTTCTGGTATCATAATCAATGGCAAGCTTTATACAGGCAGCAATAGTGGTGCAGGTGAAATTGGCTATCTGCCATATTTAGATAAAAATATAGAGTACTACTGTAGCAGTACTTTTTTCAGTGGTATAAAAAATACAACGGCTTTTGAAGCACACCGTCAGGCGATGAATGGTGATCTGCAAGCCATTTCTTTGTGGCATGAATTCGGAATTCATTTGGGTAATGCAGTTAAGGCTGTACTGTATGCTTATGATCCGGAGGTTATTGTTTTTGGTGGTTCGATCACTAAAGCATATCCATTTTTTTACGAGTCAATGCGGAATTCACTGAGTGATTTTATATATCCACAAACAATTAAGAAATTAAAGATCATCCAATCAAAAGACGATAATATCACACTGCTTGGCGCTGGATCTTTATTAAGAAAAGAAGGTAATATTCATTAAAAGTATGAGTGAGAAATCGATCGTGATTATGAAAATGACTTTAGCTAACATATTCAATAATACTTCTGTTTATTTAGGAACCATACTTGCTTGTATCGGACTTACTTCATGTTCTGATTCCAGATCGACACCTCCTGGAAAAATTCTTCTTCATGACAACTGGCGTATTCAGCAGGTAAATAAAGTTGCTAAAAAAGGAGAGGAGGTATCTTCCGCTCTTGATGTATCAAACTGGTATGAGGCTACCGTTCCATCAACCGTTATGGGTACGCTTACAAAGAACGGATTGTTCAATAATATTTTTTTAGGAACGGCTATAAAGGATGTTGATAAAACTCAATTCGATAGTTCATGGTGGTATAGAAACGAATTTACCCTTTCTTCGCTCGTTAAAGATCAACATGCTATTCTTCATTTTGACGGCGTAAGTTATTATGCCAACATCTGGTTAAATGGAAAATTGATCGCTTCTAAAGATAGCATCTTTGGTTCCTTCCGCCAGTTTAGCTTTGATATAACAAGCTTAATTAATAAAGAGAAAAACATTCTGGCTGTTGAAGTATTCAGACAACGTCCAGGTGATTTTGGTATTGGCTTCGTAGACTGGAATCCAAGACCACCAGATGAAAGCATGGGCTTATGGAGAGAAGTTTATGTGAACATAGTTGGTTCAGCAGGATTACAACATACCAGCGTTGAATCGAAAGTAAATACAGAAACACTTCGTGAAGCATCACTTACGATTAGAACAGAGGTTGTTAATTATACCAGTGAAACATTAAAAGGTACGTTGAAGGGATCAATCGATTCAATTCAGTTTGAACATGCCATTCAACTTTTACCACACGAGACGAAAGAAGTTTTTATCACAGAAAAAGAAGTTGCAGCACTGCATATTCATAATCCAAAACTATGGTGGTGCAGTGGCTTAGGTAATCCTGATTTGTATAAACTGAAATTAAGCTTCATAGAAAACAACACGCTAAGCGACAGTGCAACAACAACTTTCGGAATTCGTGAAATTAAAGACTTTGTGAATGCCGAAGGATATCGCGGCTTTGCATTGAATGGAAAAAAAGTTCTGATAAAAGGCGGTGGCTGGACAGATGATATTTTTCTTCGCGACACAAAAGAATCAAATGAGACTCAAGTGCAGTACGTAAAACACATGAATCTGAACACCATCAGACTCGAAAGCGTATGGGGTAACAATCAAAGCCTTTATGATTTATGTGATAGATATGGTATCATGGTAATGACCGGTTGGACATGTCAATGGGAATGGGAAAATTATGTAGGCAAACCCTGCGATGATTTCGGTGGAATTCAAACCGAAGCTGAGATGAATCTTATGGTAGAATCGCTAGATAATCAGGTGAAATGGTTACGCGCTCACCCCAGTGTTATCTCATGGTTTGTTGGTAGTGATAAGCTTCCCAAACCTGAATTAGAAACACGTTATAAGAAACTTCTTTCAGGTATTGACAACAGACCTTATGTGGCTGCAGCTGCCGGCATGAAAAGTACTGTAAGCGGACCTACAGGTGTAAAGATGAACGGGCCGTATGAATATGAAGGACCTAATTACTGGTACGTTGATAAAAAGAATGGTGGTGCCTTTGGATTTAATACAGAGACTGGTCCAGGCCCACAAATCCCTGTCAAAGAAACAATTCTTAAAATGATTCCTCAGGATAAACTTTGGCCTATCAATGACATGTACAGTTATCATTGCACTACGGCCGAAGAAGCGTTCAATAAACTTGATCCCTTTAATGAAGCAGTAACTTCACGATTTGGTAAGTCCGACAATCTGGATGATTACATAATGAAATCCAGCGTTGTACAGTATGAAGCGATGCGGGCAATGTTTGAAGCGTTTCATGTTAATCAATCGAAGACAACTGGTATTGTGCAGTGGATGTTGAATTCAGCTTGGCCTTCTTTTTACTGGCACTTGTATGATTATTATTTATTGCCAACATCAGCCTATTATGCTGCGAAGAAAGCCAATGAGCCATTGCAGTTAATGTATAACTACGGCGATCACGGAGTTTATATTGTTAATGAATTGAATGCTGATCAGAAAAACCTAAAGGCAAGAATTCAACTATGGAGTGTTGATGGTAAGCAATTATTATCAAAAGAAGTTGATACGGAAATAGCTTCTCTTACATCATCTAAAATAGCTGATCTCAATAAAATGCCTGGCGTTGTTTTCTTATCACTTGAATTACTCACTGCGGAAAACAAACATGTTGCTGATAATTTTTATTGGTTGTCAGCAAAGGAGGATGAGTATAAGTGGGATAAAACAACATGGGCTTATACACCAATGAAATCTTATTCTGATTTCAAGCCACTCAATACCATGCCCAAGGCTGATGTTAAAGTAACGGTAGATAAAGTTGACGATGCAGAGAATCTGGTGATTGATGTTACATTGAAAAATAGTAATGCCATTGCCTTTTTTCTGAATCTGAATCTGAAGAATGCGAATGGCGAGATTGTAAGACCCGTTTTCTGGAATGATAATTACACCTCGCTGTTACCAAACGAAACAAAGCATTTAACATGCTCCCTTCCAAAGAGTTTACTTCAAAACGAAACAAGTCTGGAGGTGTCCGGATGGAATATCCCTGTCTTGAAAATTGAAATCAGGTAGGTAGGATTTCCGAAATCGAAACAACGCAGGATCATCAATACGGTGTAAAACCCGTTTGCGTAAATTGAGGGTTATTTATTGCAATTTGCGTTGTTTCTTTTTTACTCTTTTTTCATCTTAGTAAACGCTAAGTCTAAAATGAATGAAGAGAAATACCTTTATTGTCATCCTGATTCTACTCATATTTTTTGTCATATCTTTTCTGACAAATATACTGGGGCCATTAATACCTGATATCATTTCAAGTTTTCATCTCAGTGTTGGGCTGGCTGGCTTCATGCCATTTTCATTTTTTGTTGCCTATGGGGTGATGTCAATTCCGGCAGGGCTTCTTATTGAGAAATACAAAGAGAAAAAAGTACTTCTCAGTGCTTTCGCAATGGCCTTTCTTGGTGCTTTGCTTTTTAGTTTGCTTCCGAGTTTTTATGTAGCCATGATCTCATTGTTTTTTATTGGAATTGGTATGGCCATGTTGCAGGTTGTTATCAATCCATTGTTGAGAACAGCAGGAGGAGAATCAAGTTTTGCATTTAATTCCGTGTTGGCTCAATTGTTCTTTGGGGGCGCTTCTTTTTTGAGTCCCATGCTTTATACTTACCTGGTACAAAATGTTCATAGCAATAATGACAATAGCATTATTCAAATCTTTAACTACCTCATACCAGAGAACCTGAAGTGGGTTTCGCTCTATTGGATCTTTGCTTTGATTTCACTGCTCATGATTCTTATCATCTACATGATCAAATTCCCAAAGGTTGAATTGAAAGATGATGAGAAGGTTGAACTTGGTGGCGCATTTACCGAATTACTGGCCAATAAAAATGTTGTTCTTTTCTTCATCGGTATTTTTGCCTATGTGGGTACAGAGCAGGGAATCGCCAATTGGACGTCCAAGTTTTTGCTAACTTATCATGGAGTAGATCCTGTAACAACCGGTGCAGATGTGATCGCTTATTTCTGGGGACTTCTTACTGTTGGTTGTTTTCTAGGATTAATACTTCTTAAATTTTTCGATAGTCGAACTGTACTCATTACGTTCGCTATTGGCGCTATCATTTCATTAGCGTTTGCAATTTTTGGCTCTCAGGATATTTCTCTTTATGCGTTTCCGCTTGCAGGTTTTTTTGCCTCTGTCATGTGGTCTATTGTTGTTTCACTGGCACTGAATTCAGTACCTACTCATCATGGAACATTTTCAGGGATTCTGTGTACAGGTATTGTGGGTGGTGCTGTTGTGCCATTGGCCATTGGTGGTTTGGCGGAGCTTGTAGGTTTACGGTATGCTATGTTGTTGCTCTTTATAACGCTGGGTTATATTTTGAGCATTGGCTTTTGGGCAAAGCCCTTAATTAAAAATGAAACCGTTTCAAGCCTAAAAGACTTGTTTAAAAATTAAATCTAAACAGGAACTCCGATGGCATACAAGGTTATTCTACTGACTGATTTTTCTGAAGAGTATTTTAAGAATCTTCTGCGTGGCATTACCAAGTATTCAAAAGAGTATGGGCCGTGGATTTTTTGTCAGATGCCTTCGTTCTATCGTGAGACGAAAGGTATAGAAGGTATTTTGAATTGGGCTAAAGAATGGGGTGCGAACGGAATCATAGGTCAGTTTTATAATGATTCGAATGTTAGTAAAATAATGAAAGCTGGCATTCCTGTAATTGCACAGGATTTTAAAGAACGATTTACGGACATTCCTAATATCAGTGGAGATTATTTTGCCGCTGGTAAAATGGGAGCAGAGTACTTTTTACGAAAGGGATTTAAGCACTTTGCTTTCTATGGTTTTAAAGATATTGTGTGGTCAAGAGAAAGAGGCGAAGGCTTTGAAAATACATTGAAGGAAATGGGACACGAAGTCCATTATTTCGAACATAAGAAATCGAGATCGCGTGAACTGTGGTATTATAAACCATCATCACTGAGCAAGTGGTTGAAGTCTCTCCCCAAGCCAATAGCAATCATGACGTGTGATGATAACCAGGGACAACATATTACACAAGCATGTCGTCATTCGGGTATCAGAATACCGGAGGAGGTTGCTGTGCTTGGCGTCGACAACGATGAGACTATTTGTAATCTTTCAGACCCGCCGCTATCCAGTATCAGTCTTGATTCTGAGAAAGGTGGTTATGAAGCTGCCAGGTTGCTTCATCAGATGATGAAAAATAAAAAGAAAGATTTTTATGATATTCTTGTAAAGCCAACGCAGGTAATTACCCGTCACTCTACAGATATCTATGCTACGAATGATAATTACATATCTTCTACGCTGCGCTATATTCATCAAAACATCGATTCCAATCTGAAGGTAGATCAAATACTCAAACAAGTTCCACTATCCAGACGATCTCTTGAAAAACGATTTCAGGAAATTACAGGCTATCCGGTTTATAAATACATATACAATCTTCGCGTGGAAAAATTTGCGCAGCGACTTTTAGAAACCGATAAAACTGTCTTTGAGATAGCGATAGAAATTGGTCTTGATGATGGTAAAAATATTTCCCGCTCATTTAAAAAAGTAAAAGGCTGCACACCTCAGGAGTACAGACAAAAATATCTTATCAAAAAGCATTAATCTCTTATACTATTATCTGGTTGTTATCTTTTTTGCAGTTTTCTGCAATCGATGGTGTTTCTGTTTATTAATCTCATTTACGCAATTCGAGGATTTATATACGCAAAATCCAGCACTATAATTTAGGTAGGGAAATAAATTTGTTAATAATCATTTAACAACCTAAACACAATCGCACGCCGTGAACTTTTACATCATAAAAGTTAGCCCTATAAACAATTGTTCTATTTCATGTTTACTAAATAACCAGATATGCGAAATTCTACCAAGCTAAAAGAAACTCAGAACTACTTACACCAAATCAGGTGGCTCTTTATCAAAGCATTTTTCACAATGCTACTGTTGCTCGTTCAGTTTGCCTTGAATGCTCAAGCTATTACTGTGAAGGGAACTGTAAAAGGAAGTGATGGTATTACCATCCCCGGTGTAAGTGTTATTGTAAAAGGTACAAACCAGGGAACATCAACGGATGCGAATGGCGATTATGCTATCAGCGCTTCACCTGATGGAATTCTTGTTTTCTCTGCTATAGGCTATGACAACGAAGAGGTTTCTATCGGTGCAAAAGAACGCATTGACATAACACTGCATGAGTCATTAACAAGTTTAACTGAAGTTGTTGTGGTTGGTTATGGAACACAACGCAAAAGCGATCTTACAGGAGCTGTCTCCAGCGTTAAGGCCGATGATATTAAGCGCATGCCGGTAGCGACAGTTGATCAGGCTCTACAAGGAAGAGCAGCCGGTGTAACGGTTACAGCGAACTCCGGATCACCTGGTACACCCGTGCAAATAAGAATACGAGGTGTTGGTACAATTAATAATTCTTCACCGCTGTTTGTTGTTGACGGATATCCGGTTGATAATATCAGTTTTCTTAATTCATCTGACATAGCGTCGATGGAAGTATTAAAGGATGCTTCAGCTACTGCTATCTATGGATCGCGTGGTGCCAATGGTGTAATTCTTATTACTACCAAAAGTGGAAAGAAAAGTGAGAACACCACCATTAGTTTTGATGCTTACTATGGCTTTGCAAGCATGTGGAGAAAACCAAGTCTTCTTAATGCTTCGCAATGGGGCATGTTAAAATCAGAAGCACTTGCCAATGCAGGTCTTGATCCAATTCCTGAACTTCAGAATTATCAAAGCCTGGGTAAGGGTACTGACTGGATCAAAGCAGTTTCAAGAACGGCAGCTTCGCATAATGCCAATCTCTCTATCTCAGGAGGAAGCGACAAGTTTACCTATTTCATCAGTGCCAACAATTACAAGCAGGAAGGTATCATCAACAAAACAGATTTTGAACGTACTTCCTTGCGATTAAACACAGCAGTGAAAGCTAAGAAGTGGTTGAATATCGGAGAGAATTTAACTATTGAATCGTCTACACAACACAAAATTAATGAAGATGATGAATGGTCTGCTGTTCTTATTGAAGCCAGTAATATAGATCCACTCACACCCGTTAGATTACCAAATGGAAATTTTGCAAGTACTCCTTATATGGATACCAGCAATCCGGTAGCACAGATAAATTATACCAATGCCTATAATAAACTTTTCAATGTTGTAGGAAATGTTTTTGGTGAAATAAATTTATTCAAGTCGCTTCAGTTTAAATCAAATTTTGGTCTGGCTAAAACTTTTGGTGACAATCAGAATTTCGTTCCTGTTTATAGCGTATCTACTTCGCAGCGTAATGAAGTAAGCTCGCTGTATAATAATTCATCTACTACACAAAGCTGGACATGGT
>Ga0310811_10012039_pt1 | contig 11230 bp, 13 predicted proteins | sample YCmetagenome_FD_207642 | JGI IMG/M metagenome (GOLD analysis project Ga0310811, IMG submission 207642) | Soil microbial communities from experimental microcosm in Duke University, North Carolina, United States - YC | ecosystem: Engineered > Artificial ecosystem > Soil microcosm > Unclassified ... | reverse complement strand
AGTTCGGGGCACCCGGGCAGGGCCGGCTCATGGCCTGAGCCCCGCCCGGGTGGGTCACGGATCAGCGCTTGAAGGCGTCCTTGACCTTCGTGCCGGACTGCTTCAGGTTGCCCATGAGCCGGTCGGTCCTGCCCTCGGTCTCCATTCGCTGGTTTCCGGTGGCTCGGCCGAGGCGCTGCATGGCCCTGCCCTTGATGGCCTGCGCTTTGTCTCTTATCTTCCTGGTCAAAGTCATGGTGGTTTCCCTTCGCCGGTCCTCGGGCCGACGCCCGATAGACCGTGAATCCGTCTCCGGACGGGCCGTGTCCTTGTACCTGCCGAACGCTCGGCTACCGGCGCTCGCAACAGGTGGATGGCTTGAGGCCCACTGTCCTCCTCGGCATGTGCGGGGGAAACGGGCAACTGCCGGGTCGGTTATCACCGGAACCGATGAGCGAGCGTGCACGATGGCTGACAAGTCACCATTGATCAACACCTGCGGTGCCGGAAAGATGAACGGGCCTGGGCGTCGGCGTTCGAGAGATCGAAAGCGTCGGGCAACCGGATTGCAAGTGGGCTCCGAAGAATGGTTGACATGGCAAACATCTCCTCAGTGCGTCTCGCGCAGGCCCGATACGGCGCTCTCCTCGTCCTCTCGTCGGCGGTGATCACCGGATGCGGCCTCGCCAGTGGTGAGGCCAAGAGCGCCGACGTCCCTCCGGTGCAGATTGCCAGCAGTGTGAGCGCTGAACCTGTCGAAAGCGCGCCCGCACCGGCTGAGAGCGCGCCTGTTCAGGTTGAAAGCACGCCTGTTCCGACCGGGCTCGGCGGGCAGACCTCCTCAGCGGTCGTGGAGCCGGGCGGAGTCCTGGTCGACGGCAGCACGGTCTCGGCCGAGTTGACCCGCGCAGGGCAGAGGGACAAGTTCAAACTGGATCTGGGCGACGCCAGGGAGTTCTACGTTGCCGACATGGAGGGCGACGGCATCCAGTTCCAGGTGTTCTCCGACGTTGACGACGAGCCCGTGGGCTTCGCCGGCACCAGCCTCACCGCCGGCACGTCGCTCAGCCAGAAGCTGACCAAGGCGGGCGGATACCGGCTGGAGATCTGGGGGAACCCGAACGTCGTCGGACCGTACAGCTTCCGGATCGCGACCGTGAAGGTCCGCACGTTCCCCGCGACGATCGGCCTGAAGATCGGCCAGGACGGCCCCGCCGGGGCGGGCCGGTTGGACGTGCCCGGCAGGATCGACCGATTCGAGTTCGACGCGGACGGCGCCAAGGCCGTCAAGATCATCGGATCGGCCGCCGGGACGTGCAACAACATGGACATCGAGCTCTACGACGCCAGTGAGAAGGACCTCGCCGACCCTCGGCAGCCCGCCCCGCTCTGCGGCAACGAGTTCGACCTCCCGCTCACGAGCGGAGACGGGCGCTACGCGCTGGTCGTCAGATCACCCATGGTGAAGACGGGAACGTACTCCTTCCAGGTCGTGCGGGCCGGCTGAACGGTCAGGAGCGGCGCAGGCTCCCGTGGTACGTCAGGTAGCCTGCGCCCTCCTGCCCCACGTAGTCCAGAGTGCCGGGGCCGTTCAGGGTGAGGGACATGTCTCCGCCCACGCACAGATCCTTTTGCGCCACATTCATTTCGAGCTCGGTGTCGCTCTTGACGCGGGTCAGCGTGACCGGCTGCGCGCAGCCCTCTTTTGCGAATGTCCCGCCGGGTTGTCCCTGCTTCAGGATGATCGTGACATCGGCGGTCTTCTTGCGGTCGTCCTCGGATTCGACCTGTCCCGTCCAGGTCCCCGCGAAGGCCGACGAGATGCCACCTGCGGAGCTCCCGGACGAGCCCGTGGATTCGGACGAGCCCGTGGTCGTCGTGAGGGAAGGCGCCGGGGCTGGTTCGGACGTCGATTCCCCGTCCGGCGTCGACTCCTGGTCGACGGTCGTAGCAGGCTCCGCCTGGACGCGCGGCCGCTCTCCCGCGGTCGAGTCGGCCGTCATCCCGTTCGCGTAAAGCACGCCGACCACTGCGAGAGCCGCGACCGCGACGCCGACCACCGGCACGGCCACACGCCGCACCTTCCGCCCGGCCTGCCCGCCGTACGGCACTGCCGAGGGAGCCGTGTCGCCGTCGCCGCCGAGGTCACGGCGTGTGGACGCGGGCAGGTCGGCAGGGAGCAGCTTGGTCGCGGCAGGACCGGACCCGATCGGGCTCTGGACGGTCGGGTTCTGAACCGCAGCGTCCTGGACGGCCGGGCCGGGCTGGGACCAGCCGGACGGGACGTACGCGGTGGGGACCGGGCCGACATCCGGGACGGACACGGTGGAGGCTCCGGGGTCGACCAGGCGGACCAGGAGCGAGCGGGCGGATGGACGGGCCCGCGGGTCCTTCGCGAGGCAGGCGGACAGGACGCCGCGCAGGCCCTCGGGCACGCTGGTGAGGTCGGGATCCTCCGTGAGGATGCGGTTGAAGACCGCGGCGACGGTGTCGGCGCCGAAGGGTGAACGGCCACTCGCGGCGTAGACCATGGTGGAGGCCCAGGCGAACACGTCGGCCGCAGGAGACCCGTGGACTCCCTTGAGCTGCTCCGGCGCCATGTAAGGCGGGGTGCCCGACAACGCCGAAGGGGCCGTGTCGGCGTCGAGCGGGCGGGCGATGCCGAAGTCGACCACGCGTGGCCCGTCGGGCCCGATCAGCACGTTGGCCGGCTTGAAGTCTCGATGAACGACACCGGCGCCGTGGATCGCCGCCAGGGCGGAAGCCGTACCGACAGCGAGCCGATCGAGGTCGCCGTCCCGCAGGGGCCCGCCGTCGCGCACCCGATCCTGCAGCGAGGGGCCCGCGACGAACTCGCTCACCACATAGGGGTCCGGCCGGTCGAGGTCGGCGACCAGCACGCGGGCCGTACAGAAGGGCGCCACCCGGCGAGCCGACTCGAGTTCCCTGGCGAGCCGCCGACGGGTGTCGGGATCCGTGCCGCCCTTGAGGACCTTGATCGCCACACGCTCGCCGGACGCGGACCGTCCCTCGTAGACGATCCCCTGGCCTCCCTCGCCCAGACGTCCCACGACCTGGAACGCTCCCAGCTCGTGCGGGTCTCCCGGCATCAGCGGGCCTGCGGCCATGAAACTCCTCCATGCGCGTGTGCGGTTACTCGGGTCAGTGACGCGGACGCCGGGGCTCTGCGGTCGTCGTCCGGGGCGAACGGGGGGAGGGGCCTGGTGCTCGCCTGCTCACCAAGGCTGAGCGCCTCCACATGGGGGACCTCGCCGTCTCCGGCAACGTGTCAGCGCCAAGGGGCGAACATGGTCCTCAGGGCTTCGGCGGCGAAGAATGTCCGGCGTGACGTCGCCGACCGCGGTCCGCGGCGGGACGCCATGTCATGCGCACCGGTCACCAATGCCATCCCCACAGGCGACGCTGATGCCGTACCGTCAGCCCGCCGCCGCGCTGCTTGCCGCGCACGACGAAATGCAGGCCGTCCCCCGGGACTGGAAGAGCGGGCACCCCCCGTACATGGGAGTTGCCCGCGATGAACTCGACGTTCTCGATGTCGACGGAGGCGCCGCGCGGCAGCACGAGCGTGGTGGAGCCGGCGAGCACATCGAGTTCGATCTCAACCACCCGATGGGCGATGAGGGCTTCGGTGAAGTCGAGCTTCACCGACCCGGCCTTGGCCGTCACCTGGATTCGCCTGGCCACCACCCAAGGACCGCGCCTCTTCAGGCTGGCCGCCGTGGTGCGCAACTGGATCAGTTCCGGGGCCGGTGGCGCCGTCCCCGGAAGGTCCGCGACGAGCGGCTCGATCTCGCTGAACACACGCGCTGAGAGCACCCCGTTCAACCGCTGCTCGAACTCCTCCTGAGTGATGCGGCCCTCGCCGAAGGCCGTATGCAGCCTTTCGGTGACCCGCTCACGATCAGCGTCGGACATCCGCAACTCTGGGGGGTGCGGCACGAACTCTCCGCTCACGCCATGACTCTAGACGCTGGGAATTGAAATTCGGAGACGCCGGCGTCATCAGATTGGTGAACACGCGAACGATTGCGATTGAGCGGATTTCAACGTGGGCCCGCCGGATGGGTTTCATGCTGTGGCCGCCGGGCGGCTAAGGCGTCAATGGCCCGATGAGGTCAGGTGTGGTGCCGATGTGCGCCAATGCGTTGACGGCGGCCGGGTTCCAGGTGAACTCGACTACGGGTAGTTCAAAGCCTGCAGGGAAGCGTTCCACGAACTCTCGTGTGGCCTCGCCGCCGTTTCGCTCGTAGAAGCCGACGGCCGGCGCGTTGTCACGGAGCACCTCCAAGTAAACGGCCTTGCCGGGATGGTGGGCGGCCGCCCAGGTGAAGGCGTGTCGCATGAGCTGACGGCCGATGCCCGAACGTTTGCGCGTGGGGAGCACGTGAAGGTTGTCCAGCAGGATCCGGCCGTCGGGCTGCAGCAACAGATAGACGAACCCCTGAAGCGCGGTGTCCTCTACAGCCACGACCAGAGAGACGGAGCCCTCGCCCGCAGGCTCAGACGTGGACGACGCGAGTCGCGTGATCCACATGGCCCTGCGCTCTTCCAGCAGCGATCCGTTGAGGTAAACGGAGGGCATGATTCCGGCGTAGGCGGTCTTCCAGCTCTCGGTGTGCAGCACTGCGATGCGTTCCGCGTCGTCCTTCGTGCCCGTTCTGAAGTGCATGGGTCTAGAGGGTTCCATGGCCGCCTCGGACCGGGCCTCGGGGGGCGGAAAGCAGAAGCCGGTTGCGGGTGATACCCATGTGACCGCCATCCGCGCCATGGAAAGGCACCACATGACAGGGGACTCCCCGCCCCACCCAGCCGAGCGTTTCGACGAGGTCTTCGACGCCTACTTCGCCGAGATCCACCGGTACGCGGCCAAGCGGCTCGGACCGGACGCCGCCGCCGACGTCGCGGCGCAGACGTTCCTGGAGGCGTTCCGGCAACGTGGACGCTACGACCCGGAGCGCGCGAACGTGCGCACCTGGCTGTACGGCATCGCCACCAAGGTGGTCGGCAGGCACCAGCGGGCCGAGATGCGCGCGCTGCGGGCGGGCGCCCGCCTCGGCCCGGGCCGCAGCGACACCGAGGAGCACACCGAACGGGTCGATTCGCGGGTCAGCGCCGAGGGCCTGCGAGGCGAGCTCGCCGGGGCGATAGCGGCGCTGCCGCGCGGGCAGCGCGACGTGCTGCTGCTCGTGGCCCTGGCCGACCTCAGCCACGACGAGGTCGCGGCGGCGCTGGGGATCTCCTACGGCACGGTCGGCTCCCGGCTGAACCGTGCCCGAACCACGCTGCGCAAGGCGCTGGGCGGGACCAATCCGATGCTCACTTTGGAGGAACAGCATGGATGAAGTGCGGATGGTCCGGGACTCCTATCCCGAGCCCGCCCCGCCCACCGCCCGGGAGATCGCCCAGGCGAAGGCACTGCTGAGCGAGCCGCCGCGCCGTTCACTGCCCCGGCTGCGGTGGGGGCTGGGCGGCGTGCTCGCGGCGGCCGCGGCGGCGACCGTGGCGATCACGCTCGCCGGGGGGAACGCGGTCGTCGGAGGGAACGCGCCCGTCGGCGGGAACGCGGTCGGCCCGCAACCCGGCACGGTGAACCTGGACGCCAAGGGGGCGATCCTCGCGGCGGCGGAGAAGGCGGAAGAGCAGCCGACCGGCAAGTACTGGTACATCGATCAGATCGATGGCCAGTCCTACATCATGCGTCCGAAGACCGGGACCTACGCGATCACCGGGGCGCACAGCGAGACGTTCGGCTGGTGGGGCGCGAAGCCCGGCATGGGTGAGGCGTTCTACGGCCGTGACCTCGCGGCCCACCCGTCATCCCCGGCGGACGTGGCGCTGTGGAAGGGTGCCGGGTCGCCGTCGAGCTTCCGCGTCTGGTCGAGCGACCACTACTACACCTACACCGCCAAGTCGACGAAGTGGCAGGCGCACGGCCAGACGAACGCCAGTGGCGGCGGGGACTTCCCGGGCGGGATCTCGGCCGAGGACCTGCGGAACCTGCCGACCGACCCGGCCAAGCTGGCTGAGAGGTTCCTGAGCGATATGGAGATGGGCAAGGCGTTGGGCCGGAAGCCGCAGGACCCGGCCGGACATCAGCAGTACCCCGGCGTCAAGATCATGAGGGTGGCCTCACTCCTGGCCGCCCCGTTGCCACCGAAGGTTCGGGCGGGCCTGATGCGGGCGCTGGCCGACCAGCCGGGCATCCACTCGATCGGCCGCGTCACCGACCCGCTGGGTCGCCGGGGCGTGGCACTGGCCGCCGACGACCGCGCCTTCACGGTCACCGGCGAGTTCGGCGCGCCGAAGGCCGAGCAGGGCACCTACCGCTCCCGAGCGGTGATCGTGTTCGATGAGCGCACCGGCGCGGTGCTGTCCGAGCAGGAGGCGCTGACCAAGCCCGGCGGCCCGTACGCCGAGATGAAGCCGGGCTTCATCATCAACTACTTGACCCTGCGCTCGGCACAGTGGACCGACACCAAGCCGAACCCCCCTGCCGAACTCCCGTTCAGCTGACCTTCGGCCGGTCCATCGGCCAGGCCGTCCAGGAAGGCGTCCAGTCCGAAGGCGAAACGTCCAGTGCCTCGTCGCTCTCGTTCGCCCAGACCTCGGGGGCCTGGGCGGCGAGGCTCGCCCGTTCGGCGGAGCCTGTTTCAGCATGCGGAAGGGGCCGCCGCACGCGCGGCCGGTCCGCCTGAACCGGGGTGGTAGGGCGGGGAACTGCAACCCAAGCCGTATTGGTCAGGGGTTGCCTCTCCACCATGTGTCGAATTGGAGAGCGGGCGGGTCCATGAATTCTCTGAGCTGCTTCATCCGGTTCACGCAGTCGGAGCAGATGTGTTCCTTAACCGATCTGGCCGTGGCTTCCGGTGTCGGCTCACGGAAATCACCTGACACCGTCATGCCCAGCGGAAGATTGGTCTCGGGGTCCATCATGACCGTCATGACACTCGCAGGGGTGAAGCTGAAGGTTCGCTTGCACAGGTAACATCTGCCGATTGTCGTGATCTGCTCGTCTGCCATGAAGCGTCCGCCCTCCTTCATCGCACCGTACAACTTGCGGCCGGGTGGCGGGCCATCGTGCATCGGCCGCTTCTGGCCTCCGACCTGACGGGCACGCAACGGGCACGGCCTTGCCGACCAGCTGAAACGTACGCGAGATCGCTCCGGGCAGCCCTTGATACGGATCAGTTCGGCCACGTCGGCATAGATCGGCGCGATGTCCGCGTCCTTGCTTGGTGACATCGCGAGGAGGACAGGTGGATCCAGGATTTGAGGCGGACTTCCGGGAGTTCATCATCGATCGATCAGGAGCGCTGTTCCGTACCGCGTATTTGCTGACCGGTGACCGGCACGCCGCTGAGGACTTGGTGCAGTCGGCGTTGGCGAAGACAGCGGTGAAGTGGCGCGGCCTGCGCGACCCGGCGGCCGTCGAGGGTTACGTCCGCCGTGTCATGTACCACGAGCAGGTGAGCCGGTGGCGACGTCGTTCCCGCATCACGGAAGTGCCCACGGGATGGTTGCCCGACCAGATCGGCGACGGGTACGCCGACATGGTGGATCTTCGCCTGACGATGCGCACGGCTCTTGCCCGGCTGACGCCCCGGCAGCGGACCATGCTCGTGCTGCGCTACTTCGAAGACCTGTCCGAGACAGAGATCGCGCGACTGCTCGGTGTCCGAGTGGGGTCGGTGCGCAGCCAGATTTACCGGTCGTTGGAACGCCTGAAGAAGGCCGCACCTGAACTGAGCACCGTGATGGAGTTCGGATGAACATCGAAGATCTGCTGCGTGAGACCTTTTCCGACATGGCCCATGAGGAGCAGCCACCCCCACCTGGCCGGTTCTTCCAGGTCGACCGGAGCCGATCCGGTCGCCGTGGCCTCGCCCTGGTGGCGGCAGCCGTCACCGCGATGGTGGTCGGACTCACGTTCGCGGTTCAAGGGCTGCCCTCTCGGGTGGCGGTCCCCAAGGACACCGGGCAGGGCTCTGGCGAGGCGCTTGTGGAGCCCGGACAGGGACAGACCACCCTGACCGTGAGAGAAGGACTGCGGCTCTCCCAGATCTTGACGCAGCTGTCGGCCGCCACAGGCAAGCCGGTCGAGGAGTTCAACTGGGCAGCCAAGGACGGCAAGGCGCTCGGCCTTCCGGCTTATGCCAAGGGCGCGCTGGAAGGATTCGCCTTCCCCGCGACCTATGAGGTCTCGCCCACGTCGAACCCCGACGAGATCCTCGCCGCGATGGTGACACGCTTCAGTCGCGCCGCCGAGGACAGCAACCTGGTGGATGGTGCCAGGCGTCTCGGCCGTACGCCATTGGAGATCATGACCATCGCCAGCCTCGTCCAGGCCGAGTCGGCCGACAAGAGCGACATGCCCAAGGTCGCGCGGGTCATCTACAACCGGCTGAACCACACGCCCACGCTGAGGCTGCAACTGGACAGCACGGTCCTGTACGGCTCGAACAAGTACGGTGCCAGCGCCTCGAACGAGGATCTCAAGAGCCAGTCGCGGTACAACACCTACGCGCGCCGCGGCCTGCCGCCCGGTCCCATCTGCAACCCAGGTCAGGACGCCATCGAGGCTGCTTTGAAGCCGGCCGCCGGTCCCTGGCTGTTCTTCGTGGTGACCGATCGGAAGGAGGGCGTCACGAAGTTCGCCGACTCCGAATCCGAGTTCTTCAAGCTGGCCGAGGAAGCTCGACGAGAAGCGTGAGACCGCCGCGCCGGCGTGAAAACCGCTGTCCGGTTGTCGGAGCACGGTGATAGACAGCCGCAGTGGAAAAGACTCTGGAGTTCCCCGATCTGCTGCGGCTGATCGACGAACGGTCGACCGCCTTCCGCGCCGCCGTCGCCTCCGCGCCCAGCCTCGACGTGCAGGTGCCGACCTGCCCCGAGTGGACGCTGTTCGATCTGGTGCAGCACCTTGGTGAGAGGCGCCGATCCTGGGCCGCCACCGTCGCGGCAGGGCCTGCCGCCGCTCCTCCGGCCAAGTCCGCATCGGAGGGCGCGCCGGCTGCGCCTCTTGAGCGCGAGGCCCTGCTGGCCTGGTCGGCCGCATCGACGCAGGAGTTGCTGGACGCACTGCGGGAGGCCGGCCCGGATCGCGGCTGCTGGACATGGTGGGATACGTCGCAGTCGCCGCAGACCTGCGGTGCCGTCGCCCGGCACCAGCTCCAGGAGATCGCGGTGCACACCTACGACGCCCAGCTCACCGTGGGCACCCCGCAGCCGCTGCCGGTCGAGGTGGCACTTGACGGTGTCGACGAGTTCCTGTCCACCTGCTGCGCTACGACGGACGCCTGGCCGCACGAGCCCGCTGTCGTCGATTACCACGCCACCGAGGGCCGCTCCTGGCGCCTCTGGCTTTCCGTCGACGGTGCACGGACTGCCCGACTTCCGATGCCCGGAACGATGTCGGCCGCCGGTGCCGGCGAGGAGCCGGACGCGGTCGACGCCTCTCTCCGGGGCACGGCCGGTGAGCTGGTCCTGGCCCTTTACGGCCGTCTTCCGGTGGACTCCTTGAAGCTCGACGGCGACCGCCGCATCTTCGACCTGCTGGTGGCCTGGGACCCGGATGAGTAGGACGTGACGCCGAGTCGTAGGCCAATTCACCTCGGCGGACTCTCCTAGGGCAGTTCGCAGCGCACTAGAGCTTTGGAGGGCAGTTCTCCGGTGCTGTGGGCGCACGCCATGCGTGCTCGTACCTCGCTGAGTGTGCGGGGGCGATAGCCGGGGCCGCCACAACAACTCTTGTGAAAGCGGACACCGGCGTTCAGCAGAACCGAGAGCGTTCGCCAACCGGACTTGTCGCTACGACGCGGCGCCGCGAAGGCAGAACCGACATGGACAAGCGGCTCGGCGCAGCGCGGGCAGAGCCGGTCGTCGACGCCCCGGCCGGGATAGGGCTGCTTGTACGAAGCTCGGCAGGGCAAGCAGACGAAGGAGGTCTTCCCATGAGCCATGCGGTCAGAGTAAGCCCACCGCCGATCAAGGTCGACAGGGTATTCGAGCTGCCTCGCAACGCCTCAGCCAGCGTGCGAAAGACCTTGACGGGTACGGCTGAGATCTAAGCCTTAGGAGTCGATCTCCCAGAAGAGCGCTTCAGTTTCTTGTAGGCCTTTGAGTACCTGCAGCAGCGGGTCGGGGTCGGTGCCCGGAGACAGGTCGATGGAGAGATAGGTGCCTTGCAGCCACTCGTGCGCCAGGCCGGATGCTACGACTTCGCCATGCAGCAGCTCGTGGATCTGGTCGCGTTGAGGATGCTGTTGCACCAGGGCGACGCGCAAGGTGCTGTGGCCGGACTTCCCAACTACGGCGGACACCAGGTGCTGATCATCGACGGTCACGATGTCCCGGTAGCAGATGCCGTAGGTGAAGAACGGCAGGCAGGCGATCTCGAACCTGTCCGGTGTCAGCCGGCGAGTCCACAACTGTTCGCGCCAGCCGTCCTCGCGCTCGGAAAGGTCCGCGTGGATCATGTAGTTACTGGGGCCACGACCAATCGGGTTGTCGTGCGTGATGATCGTGATGGCTGGCCTCTCATAATTCTTAGGACGTTGCCGTCAACCGCCCAAAACGATCAACGTAAGTGGATTGTTTTTGCAGGTGGGGCGCCAGGGACTCGAACCCTGAACCTACGGATTAAAAGAAGACGACGTGATCGACGTAGACGCCCCTGACCTGGGCGGGCAGTGTTCGCGGACGCTCGCCAAAGTTCGGGATTGCTCGCCCCCTTTGGCTCTAGTCGTGGCTTTCCTAACGACGACGCCGGACGCCAGACGATGCAAGCAGGTTGCACGATCATCGTGGCCAGGCCGCCTCCCAGACCTGCCAAAGGTCTTCATCCTGAAGGTCGCCTTTACTCAAGAACACGATCAAGACGGCGGCCAATCGCGCGAAGACCATCTGCGACGATCCGATCTCGCCATGACATGCCGCTGTGATCCGGAGCGCTGCCGACGCCTGCCGCGCTACGCGCGTCACCGCGGCCTCGTATTCAGGCTCCAGCCCGGTGATGACGACATCATTGGGGACCTCGAGCATGTGCACTGCGGAGCTATACGTGAACGAGACGGTCAGCTCGGGCTCTGGATGGAATTCCCCCGCCAAGAGCCCATAGGAGCTCGGATGGCCAAGTCGACCCCGGAACTCAACACCTACGCTGCTAGCGGGAACGGCGTAAGGTCCGTCGGCTCCCGACCAGATTGTCAGATAGCTGGTCTCCGCTCTTCTA
>Ga0310811_10012038_pt1 | contig 11231 bp, 20 predicted proteins | sample YCmetagenome_FD_207642 | JGI IMG/M metagenome (GOLD analysis project Ga0310811, IMG submission 207642) | Soil microbial communities from experimental microcosm in Duke University, North Carolina, United States - YC | ecosystem: Engineered > Artificial ecosystem > Soil microcosm > Unclassified ... | reverse complement strand
CGGAAACGTACGCGGCCCTTCTTCATGAAGCCGTCGTACTTTCTGAGGAGCAGGTGCTGCTGCATCTGCGTCAACGTGTCGAGTGCAACGCCGACCACGATGAGGAGCGACGTTCCGCCGAAACGGAACGGCGTGTTCATCAACTCGCCGATCCAGATCGGGAGCAGCGCGATCGCCGTGAGGAACAGGGCGCCCGGCAGCGTGATCTTGGAAACGACGTCGTCGATATACTCGGCGGTCTTCGCGCCCGGCTTCACACCGGGAATGAAGCCGCCCTGCTTCTTCAGGTTCTCCGCCAGATCGACCGGATTGAAGATGATCGACGTGTAGAAGTACGTGAAGAACAGGATGAGCACGCCCATCAGCGCGTAGTACAACCAGCTGCCCGGGGCCATGTAGTCGGCGAAGTCGCGCATGCGCTGGTTGCCCATGAACTGAGCAAGCGCGCCTGGTACGACGATCACCGACTGCGCGAATACGATCGGCATGACGCCCGACGAGTTGATGCGCAGCGGAATGAAGCTCCGCGACGCCTCGCGCATCCGTCCGCGAGCCATCGTGCGCTGCGGAATCTGAATGAGCACCCGGCGAGCAGCCATCGTCACGGCGACGACGGATGCGACGACCGCGGCCATCACCAGGATGAGCACGACGAGCGAGAATGCGCCCAGCGCTCCGGTGCTGACGAACTTGAACGACTCGAAGATGCCCGGCCAGATCCGCTCGACGATCGAGAAGAAGATCATCAAGCTGGCGCCGTTACCGATGCCGCGCTCCGTGATCTGCTCGCCCAGCCACATGACGAAGATCGCGCCGGTGGTGAGGAAGAACGCCATCGAGATCCGGAATCCGAAGCCAGGGTTGCTAACGGCACCCGGCAGCGACTCCGCGAAGATCGCGAAGCCCCACGCCTGCACTGCCGCGAGGAGCACCGTAGCATAGCGCGACCACTGGTTGATCTTTTTCCTGCCTTCTTCGTCCTTCGACATCTTGTCGAACTGCGGCACTACCGCCTGCGCGATCTGCTGGAAGATGCTCGCCGAGATGTACGGCATGATTCCCAACGCGAACACCGTGGCGCGCGCGAGCTGGCCGCCGGTGAACAGGTTGTACAGACCGAGCAAGCCGCCGCCGTTCTTCTGTGAGTCCAGGAAGTCGGCGATCGCCTGCGGGTTGATACCGGGCGCGGTCACCGCTGCGCCAATCCGATACACCAGAAGGCACAGCAGTGTGAAAAGGATCTTGTCCTTCAGCTCGGGGGTCTTGAAAAGATTCTGGACCGCCGTCGCCGCGTTGTTTTGCGCCATGGTAATTCGTTACTCCTCGACGCGGCCTCCGGCCGCGACAATCTTCTCGCGAGCGCCGGCGCTGACCTTGAGGCCCTTCACCGTGACCGCCTGCGAAATCTCGCCGTTCGCCAGCACCTTCACCTGACCCTTATTCTCGCGGATCAACCCGGCCTGCGCGAGCGACTCGCGCGTGACCTCACCGCCGAGCTTGGACAGATCGTCGAGCCGCACGACCTGATTGTCCTCGCGGAACGGGTTGGTGAATCCACGCTTCGGAAGCCGACGCGTGATGGGCATCTGGCCGCCTTCGAAGTGCGGCTTGCCGCCGCCCGGGCCGTGGTGGCCCGCGCGCGCCTTGATACCCTTGTGACCCTTACCCGACGTTTTTCCCTTGCCGGAGCCAGGACCACGACCGATCCGCTTGCGATCCCGGTGAGAACCAGGAGCAGCGGAAAGGTTGTGGAGTCCGATCTTCTCGACTCCCGCCTCGCTTCCCGCTTCGCGTTTGCGCGCGCTCATGCTTCCTCCAGCGTCACCTGAACCAGGTGACGTACCTGCTTGAGTTGCCCCTTGAGCCCCGGAGTGATCGCCTTGACCACCACGTCCTGGTGGTGCTTCAGGCCAATCGCCTCGAGCGTGGCGCGCATACGCCACGAGTGTCCGATCCCGCTCCGGACCTGCTTGATACGAACGTTACCCGTTTCCGGGAGATCCTGCTTCGGGGTCGTTCGTGGCCCCTTGCTCGGGTGCCACACGAATGTACGCGGCATTTAGACTGCCTCCTTCTCGGGCGCGGCGTGTTGCACGGCCTGCCGGCTCTTGGCGCGCGACCGGTACTGCAGGCTCGACGGCTCGATACCCCGCTCGCGTGCGATCTGTTCGACCGTCGTCAGCTGCTTGAGTCCCGCCATCGCCGCACGAACCATGTTGTGCGGATTGGTCGAGCCCAGGCTCTTCGTAAGAATGTCGGAGATACCCGCGCACTCCATGATGGCGCGGACGGCACCGCCGGCGATCACACCGGCTCCAGGAGCCGCCGGCTTCATGAGAACTCGGCCTGCCCCGTGGTGACCCACGATCTCGTGCGGAATGGTGCCGCCCGTGAGTGGAATGTTCACCATGTTGCGACGCGCCGCGTCGACGGCCTTGCGGACCGCTTCCGACACTTCGTTCGCTTTGCCCGATGCAAACCCGACCTTGCCCTGACCGTCGCCCACCGCGACGAGCGCGTTGAACGAGAAGCGACGACCACCCTTCACGACCTTCGCGACGCGGTTGATCGCGACCACGTTCTCGACGAGATCGCTGCCTTCTCCGCCGCGACCGCCGCGATCTTCACCACCGCGACCGCCACGATCGCCGCCGCCACGGCCGCGACCACCACGACCGCCACCCGGTCCGCGGCCACCGCCGCCCGGTCCACGACCGCCGCCGCCGCCGCCGCTACGTGCGGACTGTCCGCCGCCGCCAGTGCCCGAATTCGAAGTCTGTTCCATTGGTTAGAACTCCAGCCCGCCTTCGCGGGCTCCGTCGGCCACTGCCTTCACGCGGCCATGATACTTGTACCCGGCGCGGTCGAACACGACTTTCGTGATTCCCGCGTCCTTGGCTCGGGCAGCGATGCGCTTGCCCACTTCGAGCGACTTCTCGGTCTTCTTGCCCGTCTCGAGATCGGTGCTCGACACGGTCATCAACGTGCGGCGCTTCACGTCGTCGACGATCTGCGCGGTGATGTGCTTGAGCGAACGGAAGATCACGAGACGCGGACGTTCCGACGTTCCCGCCACCTTCTTGCGCACGCGGAGGTGGCGCCGATGGCGCTGCTGCTCTCGCGTCTTTGGAATAGCTGGCATGATTACTTGCCTCCCGCCTTACCGGCCTTACGGCGAATGATTTCGCCGGCGTACTTGATGCCCTTGCCCTTGTACGGCTCGGGGGGACGGAGGCCGCGGATCTCCGCGGCAACTTGACCAACGAGTGCCTTGTCCGATCCGTCGATGACGACCTGGGTCGGAACCGGCGCGGACAGCTTGATGCCCGTCGGCGCCTTGTACTCGATGACGTGCGAGAAGCCCAACGAGAGCTGCAGCCCGTACGGCTTCACCTCGGCCTTGAAGCCGACGCCCGTGATCTCGAGCTGCTTCTGATAGCCCTTCGTCACACCCTCGACCATGTTCGCGATGAGCGAACGCGTCAGACCGTGGAGCGACTTGTGGGTCGTCTCGTCCGAGGCGCGGGTGACGTTGAGAACGTTCTCTTCACGCGCGACGGCGATGCCACCGGGCAGCTTGTGCGTCAGCTCGCCCTTGGGACCCTTCACCTTCACGGCACTGCTGTCGACCGTCACCGTGACTCCGCTGGGAATCTGGACGGGAAGTTTTCCGATACGTGACATGGCGATCTCCTACCAGACGACGGCGACGAGCTCGCCGCCGGTGCGCGCCTGCCGCGCCTCTCGGTCGGACATCAAGCCCTTGTTGGTGCTCACGATCGCGAGGCCGAGACCGTTGCGAACGCGCGGAATCTCGCCGACGCCCACGTACTTGCGGAGGCCCGGCGTCGACACGCGCTGCAGCTGGCGAATGACGGCCTGGCCGCCGGCGTACTTGAGACGCACGCGCAGCACCTGCTTCCCGTCATCGGTCTTCAACGTCGAGTAATCCTGGATGTAGTTGTTCTCCTTCAGGATTCTCGCGATCTCGGTCTTCATCTTCGACACCGGGATGTCGACGCGGCGATGCTTCGATCCGCAGGCGTTGCGGATCCGCGTCAGCATATCGGCGATCGGATCAGTCATGCTCATGTGGAAATCCTTGTCCTCTCGTATCCGTGTGGACGTAGAGGAAGAAAAGTGAAAATCAGACTCTAGGTGCCGGGCGCTGGGCGCTAGAGGTTCGGACTTGAGTTTTTTTGATGAACACCGGGACCGGCCCGTCCTTCATCAAATAGTTCTTCTTCCGATTCTCTAGTGCCTAGTGCCTAGCGCCTGGAACGTCTTACCAGCTCGCCTTCCGCACTCCGGGAATCATCCCCGACAGCGACAGCTCGCGGAAGCAGATGCGGCACAGGCCGAAGCGGCGCAGGAACGCGCGCGACCGACCACAGCGCCCGCAGCGATTGTGCTGGCGCACCGCGAACTTCGGCTTCCGCTTGCTCTTCTCGATCATGGCCTTACGAGCCATTTAAAAACTCTCACGTAGATGGTGATTGTAACCCGCTCAGACTGCGCGTCCGCCCTTCTTGTCGTCGCTCCGGAACGGCATGCCCAGCTCCTTGAGGAGCGCATAGGCGTAGTCGTCGCGGTTCGTGCTCGTCACGAAGGTGATGTCCATCCCGTGGATCGACTCGATTTCGTCGTAGTTGATCTCGGGGAAGATCATCTGCTCCTTGATGCCGAGCGAATAGTTGCCGCGACCGTCGAATGACCGAGTACCCAGGCCCCTGAAGTCGCGGATACGCGGGATCGCGATCGAAATGAAGCGATCCAGGAACTCCCACATCCGCGCGCCACGCAACGTCACCGCCGCGCCGATCTCCTGGCCCTGACGCAGTCCGAAGTTGGCGATCGACTTCTTCGCCTTCTTGCGAACGGGCGCCTGCCCGGTGATCGTCGCCAGCTCCTCGACGACCGAGTCGAGGGCCTTCGGCTGCTTGATCGCTTCGCCGACGCCGACGTTGATGACGATCTTCTCGAGCTGCGGAATCTCGTGCGGGTTGCCGAGGCCGAACTGCTGGCTCAGCTTGCCGCGCACCGTCGCCTGGTAGAACTCCTTGAGGCGCGGTGCGGGGACGGGCAGCTTGGCGCCGGCGTGCGGCCCCCGCTGCTTCGCTTCACCCTTCTTGCCGCCCTTGCCCTTGGAGCTGCTCTTCTCTTTCTCTTTGGTTGCCATGATCTAATTCCTCAGCGGACGCGCGGGATCGATTCCCCGCTCTTGACCGCGATACGCTCTTTGGTCCCGTCGTCGTCGATCTGCCGGCGGGTGCGCGTGGGCGCGCCCGACTTGGGATCGATCAGCATCACGTTCGAAGCGTGCACGGGCGCCGGAAAATCGACGATGCCGCTCTGCTCGTCGGCCGTACGCGCCCGACGGTGCTTCTTCACGATGTTCACGCCCTCGATCGTCACGCGGCCCGTCTTCGTGTAGACGCGAATGACTTTGCCTTCCTTGCCCTTGTCGTCGCCACGGACCACGCGGACGGTGTCGCCCTTGCCGACGTGCATCTTCACACGTTCAGCGTTGTCCTTGTGACGCTTCTTGTTGACCGCGCGGGGGCGGTCCGTCTTGCGATGCTTGAGAATTCTCATGTCAGATCACCTCGGGCGCCAACGACACGATCTTCATGTACCGCTTCTCACGCAGCTCGCGCGCGACCGGTCCGAAGATACGGGTCGCCCGGGGCTCCCCTTGCTCGTTGATGATGACGACGGCGTTCTCGTCGAAGCGGATGTAGCTGCCATCCTTGCGCCGCGTCTCCTTCGCCGTGCGCACCACCACCGCGCGCGCCACGTCCGACTTCTTCACCGTGCCGTTCGGCAGGGCGTTCTTTACGGCCACGATCACGACGTCCCCAAGGCCGGCATAGCGCCGGCGGGTACCGCCCAGCACGCGGATGACCTGTGCGGTCTTCGCGCCCGAGTTGTCGGCGACCTTGACCATCGATTCCTGTTGGATCATCGGTCGTCTCCCTTACCGCGCCCGTTCGACGATCTCGACCACGCGCCACCGCTTGTCCTTCGACAGCGGTCGCGTCTCAGCGATGCGCACCGTGTCGCCCGTCTTGGCCGTGTTCTCCTCGTCGTGCGCTTTCACGCGCTTGGTGCGCGTCACCATCTTCCCGTACACCGGGTGCGGGACGCGGCGCTCGATCTGCACCACGACCGTCTTCTGCATTTTGTCGCTCACCACGAGACCCACGCGCGTCTTGCGCGTGGCACGGGTCTGCGCGTCGTTGGTATTCGTCATCTCAGCCATTGGTCTGTGCCCGCGCTGTGCGTTGCTCGCGCAACACGGTCTTGAGGCGCGCCAGGTCGCGGCGAATCACGCGCAAGCGAAGCGGATCCTCGAGAGGCTCCGTCGCGCTCCGGAACTTGAGGCGGAACTGCTCCTCCTCCAGCTCCTTCACGCGCGTCTGGATATCGTCGATCGACATTTCGCGAATTTCGTCAGCTCGCATCGGTGTGCGCCTCCTCGCGGGCCACGAACTTGGTTCTCACGGGCATCTTGGCCGCGGCCAGCGCCATCGCCTTGATCGCGATGTCGCGCGTCACGCCCTCGAGCTCGAACATCACGCGGCCGGGCTTCACCACGGCCACCCACATTTCCGGCGATCCCTTACCCTTACCCATTCGGGTCTCGGCCGGCTTCTTCGTGATCGGCTTGTCGGGGAAGATGCGGATCCACACCTTGCCGCCGCGCTTGATGTGACGCGTCAGCGCCACACGAGCAGCCTCGATCTGACGAGCCGTGATCCACCCCGGCTCCAACGTCTGCAGCCCGTAGGTGCCGAACGAGATCTCACTGCCCCGATGGGCGAGACCGTTCGTACGACCCTTGAACCGCTTGCGGAATTTGACGCGCTTTGGACTCAGCATTGTGCCATCGCCTCCTTACATGCCGGAGGAATAGGTGGTCCCACGGCGGTCCTCGACCTTCTCACCCTTGAAGATCCAGACCTTCACGCCAATGGTGCCGAACGTGGTCTTCGCCGTCGACGTCGCGTAGTCGATGTCGGCGCGAAGCGTATGAAGGGGAACGCGGCCTTCGTGATAACCCTCGACGCGCGCGATTTCAGCGCCGCCCAGACGACCACCGCACTTGATCTTGATGCCCTGCGCGCCCATCCGCATCGCGCTCTGCACCGCGCGCTTCATGGCGCGACGGAACGAGATACGCTGCGCCAGCTGGCTCGCGATGTTGTCCGCCACGAGCTGCGACTCGAGCTCGGGGCGCTTGATCTCTTCGACGTTGATGCCGACTTCCTTGCCGGTGAGATGCGCGAGCTCGTCGCGCAGCTTGTCGACCTCAGCGCCCTTCTTGCCGATCACGACGCCCGGACGACCGGTGTGCAGCGTGACGACGACCTTGCCCGGCTTCCGGTCGATCACGATGTCCGCGATCGCCGCGTGACCGAGGCGCGCCTTGAGATACTTGCGCAGCAGCTCGTCTTCACGGAGCAGCGCAGGCAGGTCGCGGCCCGCGTAGTAGCGGGACTTCCAGTCCTTCGAGATGCCGAGTCGGAAACCGACCGGATGTGTCTTCTGTCCCATTATCGCTTTCTCCCGGTCTTCGCTGCCTTCGCGGCTTTCCCCGTCTTCTCGGCGATCTCGATCTCGACGTGGCTCGTGCGCTTCTGAATCGGAGTGGCGCGACCCATCGCGGCGGGCATGAACCGCTTGAGCTTCGGGCCTTCGTTGACGACGGCGCGCGTCACGTAGAGCGCGTCGACGTCGAGCGCCGTGTTGCCCTCACGCGCGGCGTGCTCCGCGTTGGCGACGGCCGAGCGCAGCGTCTTCGCGATCTGCTTCGCCGCGTGCTTCTTCGAGAAGGCGAGATACGCGAGCGCGTCGTTCACGCTCTTGCCGCGGATCTCGTCGATGACGAGCCGCATCTTGTATGGCGACTGGCGCGTGGAGCGCTGAGTCGCGCGGGCTTCAGCAGCCATCGGTTACTTGCCTCCCCGCGCGGCCGGAGCGGCAGGAGCCGCCGCCGGTGCCGGCGCCTTCTTGTCGACCGCCTTCTGTCCCGTGTGTCCACGGAACAGACGCGTCGGCGCGAACTCGCCGAGCTTGTGGCCGACCATGTTTTCCGTGACGTAGACGGGGATGAACTTGTTCCCGTTGTGCACGGCGAACGTGTGTCCCACGAACTCGGGGAGCACCGTGCTCGCGCGCGACCAGGTCTTGATCACCCGCTTCTCGTTCTTCGAATTCAGGGCGTCGACTTTCTTAGTCAGCGCTTCCTGAACGAACGGACCTTTTTTGACTGAACGTCCCATAGGATCGATACCTTATTGAGTCGCTTTGCCGCGCTTGCGGCCGCGGACGATGAGACGTTGAGACGACTTCTTCTTGTTGCGCGTCTTCACGCCTTCCTTCTTGCCCCACGGGCTGACGACGTTTCGTCCGCCGCGCGTACGACCACCGTGCGGGTGATCGACGGGGTTCATGACTTCGCCGCGCACCTTCGGACGGCGACCCTTCCAGCGCGTCTTACCAGCCTTGCCGTACGACACCAGCTCGTGCTCCTCGTTGCCGATCGTGCCGATCGTCGCGTAGCACTTGCCGTGCACGAGACGCATCTCGGTCGACGGCATGCGGAGCGTCACGTACTCGCCTTCCTTCGCCACGACCTGCGCCGACATGCCCGCCGAGCGGCAGAGCTGTCCGCCTTTACCGATCTTCAATTCGATGTTGTGCACCGCCGTACCGAGCGGCATCTCCGAGAGCGGCAACGCATTGCCGGTCCGGATGTCCGAGCCCGAGCCGGCGAAGATCGTGTCGCCGACGGCCAGACCCTTGGGGTGCAGGATGTAGCGCTTCTCGCCGTCCGCGTACGTCACGAGCGCGATGCGCGCCGAACGGTTCGGATCGTACTCGACCGACGTGATCGTGCCGGCGACGCCGTGCTTGTTGCGCTTGAAGTCGATGATGCGATACTGCCGCTTGTGGCCACCGCCACGTCGGCGCATCGAGATGTGACCGTGATTGTCGCGGCCGCCGCTCTTCTTGATCGGCTCGAGCAGCGACTTCTCGGGCGTCGTTCTCGTGATGTCGGAAAAATCCGACACCGAACGAAAACGCGTGCCCTTGGTCACCGGCTTGAATTGACGAATTCCCATGGTCTATAAGCTCCGCGTCAGCCTTCGAAGATCTCGATCGTGTCACCCTCGCGGAGCGTCACGATTGCTTTTTTCCAATTCGGGCGACGGCCGACGGTCTTCCCCATGCGCTTTTCCTTGCCGCGCTGGTTCGACGTCCACACGCCGGTCACTTTCACGCCGAACAACTGCTCGATCGCCGAACGGATCTGCGGCTTCGACGCATCGACGTGCACCTCGAAGGTGTACTCGCCGCGCGCCTGATACGCCGCCGAGCTCTTCTCGGTGATCAGGGGCCGCACGATGGTGCGATGTAGGGTAGGCATCGGTTACTTCCCCTTCTTCTTGGCCGACTTCGCAGCCGGCTTCTTGGCGGCCGCCTTCTTCGCGGCCGGCGCCTTGGCAGCCTTCTTCGCGGCTTTCTTGGCGGCGGTTTTCTTCGCCGGAGCCTTCTCGGCCTTCGGCGCAGCGGCCTTCTTGGCGGCGGGCTTTTTCGCGGGAACGTTCTTCGCCGCGGCGCTTCGCTTCGTGCTCACCGGCTCGCGCTCCTCGGCGATCGGCGAGAGCGTGTGGCCCAGCGCGCCGGCCTCGATCAGCACCGCGTCCGACCACAGGATGTGGTAGGTCGACACGTCGCTGTACGGCATGACGTGGACGGTGGTGAGGTTGCGGCCGCTCAGGAAGACGTTCGTCTTCGCGCCGTCGGTGAGGATGAGAACTTTCTTATCGGCGAGGCCGAGGCGGGTGACGAGCGCCGAGAGGCGCGAGGTCTTGGGCGCATCGTACTCGAAGCGGTCGATCACGAAGATCGCGTTCTCGCGGGCGCGCGCGTTGAGGGCGCTCTTGCGGGCGAGGGCGCGGACCTGCCGCGGCACGTACTGCGCGTAGCTGCGCGGGATCGGTCCGAAGACCGTGCCGCCGCCGACCCAGTGGGGCGCGCGGGTCGAGCCGGCGCGGGCGCGGCCGGTGCCCTTCTGCTTCCACGGCTTCTGGTTGCCGCCGGTCACGTACTTGCGGATCTTCGTCGCCGCGTTGCCCTGGCGCTGGTTGGCGAGAAACGCCTTCACCGCCTGGTGCATCACCGGCATGTTCACGGTACCGTCGAACAGCGTCTCGGGAAGCGCGACCTTGTCGCGAGCAGTTCCCTGGGACGTGTAGGCCGCGGCCTGGAACGATGTTGCTGTCGTGTTGTCAGCCATGAGGGGTACCCTTAACCCTGCTTGCGCACGATCACGATTCCGCCCGGCTTACCGGCGACCGAACCGCGGATGTAGATCAGGTTGCGTTCCGCATCGATCTTCTCGACGCGAAGGTGAGTCTGCGTGTGGCGCGCGTCGCCGTGGTGTCCAGGCATCTTCTTGCCCTTGATGACGCGCGACGGATCGGTGCCGGGTCCGATGGAGCCAGGACGACGGTGCTTCGTGTTGCCGTGCGTATTCGGACCGCCGCCGATGCCATAGCGCTTCACGACGCCCTGAAAGCCGCGACCCTTCGACGTGCCCGTGACTTTGACGGTCTCGCCCACCTTGAAGACGTCGACTTTCACGACGTCGCCGACGTTGTACGTCGGGATCTCGATCTTGGCGTTGCCCGGCTCGTCGAGACGCACGCTGCGCAGCACGCGCGGCGGAGCATCGAGGCCCGCCTTCTTGGCGTGACCGACCTCCGCGAGCGTGGCGCGATGTCCCTTCGGCGACGCCTTCTCGCCTTTCGCCGCGTCGCGGCGAACGCGGGACGTGCCGAGACCGAGCTGGATCGACGCATGGCCGACCTTTGCCTTGTCCGTCACAGCGAGCACGGGGTTCGGCTCAGCTTCGATCACCGTCACCGGGATCTGCTGCCCCAACTCGTTGAAGATCTGGGTCATGCCCAGCTTTTTTCCGATAATACCAATCATTCCGAGTCATCCTCCGGCGCGCGCTGAGGCGGAGGCCGGTCATTAGTCAATCCTCTGGCGCGTGCCGGAGGATCTGTCTTCCCGATTTCGGACTCAACCCCGGCGAGGATCCGCCGAAGCCGGTCGCTGTTGATTCACGATAGGTCCTCCCTCGCTTCGCTCGGGAGGATGACTGCTCTACTCGACCTTGATCTCGACGTCCACGCCCGCCGGCAAATCCAGCTTGG
>Ga0310811_10012037_pt1 | contig 11232 bp, 15 predicted proteins | sample YCmetagenome_FD_207642 | JGI IMG/M metagenome (GOLD analysis project Ga0310811, IMG submission 207642) | Soil microbial communities from experimental microcosm in Duke University, North Carolina, United States - YC | ecosystem: Engineered > Artificial ecosystem > Soil microcosm > Unclassified ... | reverse complement strand
TTGATACATTAATTAAAATTTTTCAATGTTTTAACAGGCAAAATGAAAGGAAATTTCTATCTTCTCAATCAATGTTTTTTGAATGTTTGGTAGAGGAAAATTGGAAAATGCCTGCAGTGACTTGGGATTTTGCTTGCCTAACTGATTTTCGGAACAGGATCACCTTATTGCACAAGTGAATTCAGAGGTTGTGAAGGGCATCATTGGCCTGCCCTTCACAAAGCGACATCTCCAGCAGAATCAGATCCTCTGCCATACATCATCTGCATCGATCTACCCCAAGGTTTGATGGCAATGGAATTATGGTGAGCTCGGGGGAGTGTGTCCATGTCTCCAATGTCTGTGTGAAATATGCCAGGTCATCATCAAGATTATTGAGAATGTCTATATTCAAGTCGTCAGGATCATCATCTGCATCATATCCATCTCCAAGATATGTCAGAGCAGACTGGGTGAATCCATCTATCTGTCCTTGGAGGCAGTCACATTGCTGGGCTATGTCTAATCTCTGTGTCTCAGTTGGTCGTCTTCCAATTCGTCAGACCTCGATGAGCAATGCAATCTGAGCCTCTTCAATTTCCAACCCCATTGATATCCATGTTGCCACAGATCTGCGAGAAGGAGCTGCTGTTACAAGAACATCCATTGTTGGCCTGGCCCCTGTTCATTTTCTTCCTCTCCCTCACCTTCTACCTATACCCGGAGGACTATGCACGCATACACATGCAATACCTATTCTGGTTGACTGTACTCTCTCCTTACCTTTACTGGTTATATTCTCTTTGATCACACTCTCATTCACCTGTACTATATCTGCTCACCGGATCCTCAGCTCATTTCCCCTATGCCCCTTCCACTATCCCGGTACCCATCCTATTATATTCTGAACCCCTTACCTTACTATCGGTTCATGATGTCGTCACCCCTTACCCTTACCGCATCCTCGGTCGGTGACTCAGTCCCTGTCATCCTTACCATAGTCTCAGTCTCCTCTTTACCCTTACCTTACTACCAGTCTCTGACTCAGTTCTCTCTCTGCCTGTCTATCTCTGTACTACTACTTACGGCCTGGTCTGTGCTTGAGTTCCTTACGTATATAAACCTTGTGTACCACAGCTGTATTCTTTAACTTGAATCTACTTGGTTCTACACGGTTACTTAGTCCACAACCCTTGAAGCCTAAACCACTTTACTTGTGATCTTTGACTTCACTCTGACCTTTGGTCATTGTGTCTTCTCATCACCAGAAGCCTTCGTCGTCATCATCAATGAATTCGGCTATAGCTTTTAGCGGCTGCAAGACAGCACCCACCTACTAGCTCATCGACCCGCTTATCCCAAGCGGTTGGACTGTGACTCGCAACCAGTACCTGCACTCCAGGCCTTGCGAGATTATCCAAGTAAGACAGCACCTAAGTCTAGTTGCTAACAGCTGCATTATGGGCGTCACCGTCCTCTAGTAGTCTAAGCTTGATCTCCTTTTTGCTCGGTGCTGGCTGCAAGTTTAATTTGAACCTTGATGGAGACACTGAAGGTCACCTTACCTTTTTTGATATTGATCTCATACACATCCATAGCCGCAGGATCTTTGATTCTGCTGGACTGAGCAATCCTCTCTTTGGCTAATCATTCTGTCTTGAAATTGGCTGGTGCTGCTTCATCAAGTCTGTCGAAAGCCTTCTCACTTTCAGACATGCCATTCTTTGCCAGCTTGTATTTATGGCAAAGAATCCTTTTCATGTGGTGTAGGGACTCATATTTCTATGGGTGCGTAATGGGCATATTCATGCAAGCAGTCTGCTTATCATTCACATAATGACTTCCACTTCCATTGGTATATCATGCAACACTTTCCTGTATAATGCCCCATAGGTGCAATGTATTCCCACGCTCGCGCTTAGCACATGTTCTTACACATTTTCGCATTACATCACACATTTTTGCGTTACATCGTGCATTTTCATGTTTCATCGCGTTACATCGCACATCATCACATTTCATTGCCTATCATCCAGGAGTGCCTATCCATGTCCGACCACCTCATTGGTACATCATATTCCTTGCCTCATGGTTGTAACAAGCATTGCAGTGTTATTACATGTTATTACATACTATCAGCATGTTTTCTTCCTATCCCTTCCGCATCCGATGCAATTTTGCCTAGTATAAAGTTTGATGATTACACTACTACTCTCCCCCATTACTCCCCTTTACTGTACTTCCCTCACTATCGGGTTTTACTCTGAAGTAGTAGTCACCATTAGGGCACACTTTGTGTTACCTATGGTTATGGTTATCAGACTAGACTAGATTAATCAGGCCTCACTTTACACTCAGTTTGCATTGCGCTCACTTTGTATATCCGTCGATCCATTATCTATCCGCCCCTCTATATCTCTCCTTACTCTCTGCATTCCATCCGTGCTTTCCCATCACAATGTGTGCCTTCCCACGCTTCACTTACCTTAGTGCAATTTTCCTGCACTTCGCATTCTCATCACGTTCTTCACATTTCTTAGCATTTCTTTTGCATTTCCTCTCACACCTTTGTGCATCCTTCAGACTGCAAGGGTCTCTCATATATCTGGTTCTGTGTGCAGTAGCAGTCCCCTTTAGGGTCAAACGTGTCTGTCTCAGGCATAGTAGCCTAGGTGCAGCAAGACCCAACATTCTGCCTCACCAGCAGCATTGTTGATCCCACATTGAGAGAGTGATTGCATGCACAGCAGTCACTTAGTGCCTTCAGCAGATCATCTTGCAGAAATTGGAATCATTCATCTGATAATCAAGACATTCCTTTCAATGTGGGGATGACATTCCCCAAGCAGCAGGGAAAATCAGATTGACTTCATGGTCTTCAACTGCCTCCACTGTCTAGCGACTCTCATGAGCGCTCTGTATCGATCCTTGCCACATGCTTTGTCAATGTGATGTCCTTGAAATGACGGAGATATAGCATTACCAGAACAAGGTGTGGAAACATGCTGGAGGTCATTCACCGGAGCTTGCTGTAATAGTTCATCGCTGAGGTGCTGCATTCAAGGTTGTCCAATAGAAAATCATTCAGCACTCGGAAGGTGAATGCAGTTTTTGGCCTGTTAAATGATGCAGGGAAAAATCCATGTCGAAACATTTGAATGTCTGGACTCATGGCATTTGGACAATGACAGCATTGAACCTCAAGGCGATGAACTCCAGACTTGTCAACAATGACCATAGTGTTTTCCTTCGGCTGAAACTCAGGTCCCAACACAGATGGTAGATCTTCAGGGTCAAGCCAGTCTTCAGTTTCTTCTCCATCGAACAAATCCCACATATCTGTGAGTACCAGACATTGTCTGCCATCATGTCTGAGGTGTATGACTAGTCCTACATGAGTGAGACAACTCTGCTCGAAGAATTTACCATTCCATTGACTGATCCAGTGGAAAGGATTGCAACTATGTTGAGTCCAGCAACATCCTGCACAATAGAGTGGCTCTCCAAGACAATCTTGACATTTGTAGACCCCATCCTGGTTGCATATGACGCATCTCCTGTCTTCTGGTGGAGCTTCTTGATCGAGGAGGTGATGTACATATGATTCCTGCCTTGGCAGCCATTGCCTGAGGTAGTCATTCTGACTCTGCATTGCTTTTACTTAGCTATCATTTGAAAGACACTCCAATATTTTACATGAACTTGCCATGGTTTTTGGGAGTTGCAAGGGCTCAAAAGACCCTTGGTTGTGCTCATACAGATTTTCAGGAATTTATTCCCAAGGAGATGGTCCCTGAACAGGCTGAAGTGTTGGTGATTCTGGGGGAGAGTTAGGCATGGACCTGTAGGCATGTCGTCTTGTGCTTGCAAGAGGGACCTTGACCCAAGTCTTCCTACCTTTGCTGCCTCTTGCTTCTACCCTGTGGGATTTTTGCAGTGGGGTGCATCAACCTATCTTCATCTTATTTGCTGATGTTGCAAGCAAAGCATTAGCTCAGGAAGGTCGAATGAATTGTTATTCCTATACTATGTTATGCAGTCTTGTTGGCTCATTACAAATTCATTTCCATTAATGGCATGTCGTCCGATACAGGTCGATTAACCAACTGTTAGGCTTTGCTCAAAGTTCAACTTGCAACTATTTTTACTTCCACCTTGCATATCCTCAGCCCATTCTGCATTTGGATTCACCATGGCAAGATCAGGACATTCCATTCACTCCACTTCTGGAAGACATAGGGCACATCAACCACAGACACAGAAGCTCATGGACAAGGAAATTGCTGAGTTGAAGAGCTACCTTCCTGACTGGACTTCCACAAAAAGGAGTGAGAAGCAGAGAGTTTTCACTGCCATAGCTCGAGCGGCCAGGTTATTTGCTCCGAAAATCAACTTAGGACAATGGAAAAAGAGGAAGCAGGTGATGCATCCTTGTTGTGTTGAAAATTATAATTATAATATCTTATTCTTCTATCAATGCTCAGATGTATAAGACTTGGTTGTTCAACAACAAGAAAAAGAAGGAAAGGAAGGACATGATCAAGTATGGGAGGAAATGGACACCTAGGATGGTCATCTACCAGCAGAACCAGGGAGAGGTGCTAAAGAGGATTGAGGACGAGTCTGGGGAAAAGCCAGGAGCTCCCGGTATGTTCAAGCATTATCAGGCAGCTGTGAAGGGAGTCATGGCTGAATTGGATGACAACGAGCTGGAAAAGACCAAAGAAACAGTGGAAGAATGGTCCAACAACTTTCCTCCTCCCAAGATACAAGCACAAGTTGCTCGTAAGAAGGGACTGGCATATATGGAGCACTTTTTGAAAGAGATGTGGAGGCAATGCAGGATGAGAGTGTTTGTCTTATCAGCATGGAAGAATGAAAAGGGCGAGGTACTGTTCGGGATGTACATGAATTTATCAGTCATCAGAGATCATTCTTCTCAATATATGTCATGCAGTCATAATGATAATGAGGAATTAGGAGATGGTGACAGCTTCATGAAGATGAAGGACTGGGAAGACATCGAGCCTGTCTGGCAAGAGTATGTGTTAAGGTTGTACTCAAATGGGTTCGGATCCGAAGGGCTTTGGCCTCAGCTTGTACGCTGTGCCCCTTTCCTGAGTATAGCCCCGTATTTCAGAATACTATACTTATCGTATCCGAAGATCCGTATGGCTATCGTAGCATATCTGAAGGTCCAGACAACTATCGTATGATATCCGGATGTAGAGACAAGTATTGTATTCCTATCTGAAGATAAGGAATAGTGCTAGTCTAGACAAGTCTAAGACTAGAAACTAATGGAGTATAGACTATCCGAAGATAGAGGCGGATGCGTTTAGACTATCGGATACAATCCTTAAGTCTCGGAGGGTGACAAGAGTTAATAAGACTCAAGTCCAGATAACAGAATGAGGACAATTGTCATATCCCGGATTCCAGACCTATCCTATAGTTGGATTTATGGACTAATCCTTAGATTGGATTCCTAGACCTCATCCATAACCATTTCCAGTCTTATCCACTATCCCACTTGTCCAACTACCGCTCATCCGTCCGATCCGATATGCCTATCCGATCCGGATCCGATACAATAAGCTTTCTTATTCATTACCTGTCCATATAACATTAACACAGCCTATTCCTTTATCCAATATGCCTATCCACTCCGGATCCGATACGATAAGCTTTCTATTCATTTCCTGTCCATATAACATTAACACAGCCTATTCCTTTTTTTGGTATTCTCTACCTTTCGGATAACCGGTTCTATACTTACCCGATATCTTCGCTATTTGTCTATTACCGGTACTCGGTTGTTTACTTATCCATTATGCTTACTGATCCATTATCCTTGACTGCGCTAACGTACATAGCCTCAGACACTGCCTCTGATTATTCTGTTAGCTACCTACAGTATATAAACTCTTGTACATCTCGATAGATCCTCAGTTCGAATATTACAGTCTTGCAGCATTCTTGTCCTTGCACATTAGTGTTGTAAGGACCCCTTCTCTACCCTTCAGGCCTAGGGATTGATTCCCTAGGCCAGAGCTCTGCTCTTCCGCGTTTCCGGACTTCATCTGTTTCCGGATCCTACCTTAGGCCTAATGGATTGTATCCTTAGGTCAAAGTCTTGTCTTTCCGATACTCACACTCCTTCCGATCCTTATCCAACTCCGTCTCTACCTAAGGGTAGCCTATATCCATCTGCATCCGCTCCGGAACCCCTATCCGGAACTCCGGACCACTATTCCTGCCTCGGACTGCGTCCGTTGCAGTATATCCACCCTATGTCTTCACTAAGGATTGATACACGCATTTGTCCCACTTCCTATCAAGTGGATGAAACTCCATCCAAGTTTCCAATAGTCGTCCGGAAGTTTCCCACACTCATCCGGACAGTTCCCACGCTCATCCAGAAGTCCTTCGGACGCTCCACCAGAGTTGTCTGCCTCCGGAGTCCTCTGGACTTCGTTAGGACCTTATTGGACTTTATCCGAAATTAAGGGCACCGTACTCAGGTGAGGGGCACAGCATACGAGCTGAGGCCAAAGCCCTTCTGAGTCAGTCATACTCGCCCCTCCAAGAGATTGTATGCACCCGGCATGCCATGGTCTTTAACAACAATCTAAGATGATATTCAAACTGGGGTGCTACAGGACATATACAAGAGTTTATATATGATAGAACTAAGTGAATGGCTATGCACAAAGTATCGCAATGTATAAGCAACACTTATTAGAAGTCAAACATAGGCTGGAAGTTAATCACAGGTGAACCAGGTGAACGGATCAGTAAACATAGCTGGAAGTAAGCATAACCGATATACCAGAAGGGAAGATATACTAAATGGAGGAAATAAGCAGTGTTTAATGTTATATGAACAGGATATGAATGAAGAAGCTTATCGTAACGGATCCGGTACGGATCTGTGGATTGGATCAGATCAGATCTGGTATCCAGAACTTCGGATGAGAAGCGTGAATGTATGGGATATGACAGTATGTGCAGGAACAGTTCGGTGAGTGCTTGAACTGTGAATATGAGACGAAATGTGTTGATCCTGGTGATGATAGGTGCTGTGGCACAGGATGGAGGACAACATCTCAAGGGAGGTCACAAAAGAGTGAAGAAACCAGTATTTGAACTCGAAATGGACATGGGTGGTATGCTGGTGCTTCCGGACATCACCGAAACAAAACTTGAGGAGAAGAAGGCCATAGTGAGGTCTTTTCTTACATCACACTATAGTGAGGCTGTGATTGCAACATCAGAGCATTTTTTAAACTGATGTACACAGGGATCTGTTCTGGGAATGACAAGGTGGTCATGCCATGGAGTGCCATCATACAAAGTCAGGATGACTTTGTGGCAAGAAAGTATCTTCCGGAAGATGTGGACTTGAAAGAGCCCTCCAAGTTGCAAAACTGGGACACCACAGCCTTACTGAACTTTGGTATGCCCGGCAGGAGTCAGGCGAAACTCAAACATTCCTCTTCAAAGCATGGAAAAATAAAGATGGAGACATGGTAACATCTGTTGTCTCCAGTAAGCTGCCTTCACATCCGACACAGAACATCAGAAAGAAGCAGAGGGTAATTGTCCAAAGCCCTCAGGATTATTTGTCTGCAGCCAGGAGCGACACTCATCACACAGAAGAGGATGCTGATGATGACTCGGTTGATGGTAGACCCCCACAAAAGAGTCCCAGAAGAGCAGGAGGTCCTCCATCAGCAAGCACAGAAAGAGCAGTTGCACAGTCCATTCTAAAGCCCCACCCAGTCAAGACTGCAAAAAGTGGAGCACCTATTAAACCATCAGCGAGGATGACCCAGAGTATGTCGCTAAAGCCATCAGACAATACACCTCGAGTGACCCAAGCAAGGGGAAGGATATAATATACATATAGCACACTGGCTGCATTTGTACCATATGTACATTCTGCCTTCACATACATCTCAACATTGTGCAATAAAGATACAGTATTTGGTATTTGGTATTTGGTGTTCAGTGATGAATGCTTGATGCTTGATATTTGGAATGTCATGCCTGGCTCACCATCAGCTCCACATTGCTGAAAGTAGTAGACACCCTCATTGCATGATTTGATGATTTGATGGAGATAATGAGATCTGGAATATCCCTTGGATCATATAGTTGTAAATCACTACTCATGTGAAAAACCACTGAGTGGCAGGAGATAAACTGGATATTTCTGAGACAGTGAGTGATAACAAAGGGTAACGGTGCAATGATGTCCACTTCTTTGAGGTGAGAGGAAGATGTTGGAGTGGAACCAGAGTCTGTGTAGTTGATTTTGTATGTCCCCAGGTTGAGGGACAGAAACTTCAATGAAGATACAGAAGCTAAGCAAAGCAGCCTTTGTTCATTAAGAACACCTATACCAAGTCTGATAGAAGACAAATTATATGTAAAACTCTGGATGTATATACAACACTCCATGTTTCATATGTGACTCTGCCATTGGCACTTGAAATATCATGAGAGTGTCACCAAGGCCTGGGTATCCATCACTGAAAAGCGAGCATTGGAATGACATCTGATGCTCGGTTTTTGGTGATGGATACCCAGGCCTTGGTGACACTCTCATGATATATCAAGTGCCAATGGCAGAGTCACATATGAAATATGGAGTGTTGTATATACATCCAGAGTTTTACATATCATTTGTCTTCTATCAGACAATGCATAATTTACATGTGAAGTTGATCATCAAATTGTGCAATTAGGGTGTCTACTACTTTCAGCAATTCAGAGCTCAACTGCTGAGCCCTTTGCATCCTCCAGAGGTATGCATCAGCTCTTCTGAGTTTGTCAGATGTTTCTGTCCAAGCCATTCAAAATGGTTGATTGGTTTTGAGTTGTTGTTCTATGGAAGGGTCAGGAAGATTTCCATGATGCTCTTGTGTTAAAGACCGTGCACACGGGTGCATACAATCTCTTGGAGGGGTGAGAGTGACTAACTCAGAAGGGCTTTGACCTCAGCTCGTATGCTGTGCCCCTCACCTGAGTACGGTGCCCTTAATTTCGGATAAAGTCCAATAAGGTCCTAACGAAGTCCAGAGGACTCCGGAGGCAGACAACTCTGGTGGAGCGTCCGAAGGACTTCTGGATGAGCGCGGGAACCGTCCGGATGAGTGTGGGAAACTTCCGGACAAATATTGGAAACTTGGATGGAGTTCCGTCCACTTGATAGGAAGTGGGATAAATGCGCGTATCAATCCTTAGTGAAGACATTGGGTGGATATACTGCAAAGGACACAGTCCAAGGCAGGAATAGTGGTCCGGAGTTCCGGATAGGGGTTTCGGAGCGGACACAGACAGATATAGACTACCCTTAGGTAGAGATTGAGTTGGATAAGGATCAGAAGGAGTACAAGTATTGGAAAGGCAAAACTTCAACCTAAGGATACAATCCATTAGGCCTAAGGTAGGATCCGGAAATGGACAATGTCCAGAAATACAGAAGAGTGGAGCTCTGGCCTAGGGAATCAATTGCTAGGCCCAAAGGGTAGAGAAGGGGTCCTTACAACACTAATGTGCAAGGACAAGAATGCTGCAAGACAATATAATATTCGAACTGGGGATCTATGGAGATTTACAAGAGTTTATATACTAGGTAGCTAACGGAATAATCAGAGGCAGTGTCCAAGGCTATGTACATTAGCACAGTCAAAGGATAATGGATCAGTAAGCATAATGGATAGGTAAACAACCAAGTACCAGTAATAGACAAGTAGCGAAGATATCGGGTAAGTATAGAACCAGTTATCCAAAAGGTAGAGAATATCGAATAAAGGAATAGGCTGTGTTAACGTTATATGGACAGGTAATGAATTAGAAAGCTTATCATATCGGATCCAGAGCGGATAGGCATATCAGATCGGATCCTTATATCAGATCAGATGGACAAGTGGTAGTTGGTAGTTGGACAATTGTGATAGTGGATGAGACTGGAACTGGTTATGGATGAAGTCTAGGATTCTAATCTAAGGATTAGTCCATACATCCAACTATAGGATAGGTCCGGAATCCGGGATATGACATCTTGGTAATGAGCAAGTCGATCTTGGATTGATTGCACTTCTACAAAATAAGCAGAATGACCCATAATCTTCAATTCTGATACTCACATCCAATGTGGTCATAAGACCTGAGTGGCCAGAACTCCCAGACCATTGAATACAATTCTTCATTAGTGAGTTCAGGTGGGGCCAAATGATGTCCGGGAGATGTTACATGTGCTGTGGACATGGCATTAAAATGGGGAATTGCTTGGTAGGAATTTACACACCTGAGAGTGATCTTTCTTGGGTGGCTAGAGAATTACTATCCATATCAGCACATGCTGGGTCCTCATCACAGTCAATGAGTTCATCATCGGGCCCGAGATACAATGCCAGTGAAGGGTGAGGCTCAGCTACAGGGATGAAAAGGTGGAATGAGTTTTGGTGAAAACTCTGCAGTAAGACCCGGGCGCGAGGTATATACTCGACCTGTAGGACAGCTACTGAGAGGGAGAACCTCAGAATATGGGCAAGGGACTCTCTTAATAACAAGGAAGGGTGCTCTAAGGTGCGCATGTAGAAGGCACAGTACATGTTATGGCTTGGGCATGCGGGTCGTCGTGAGCGCAGATATGCAATAAGTCCAGTAGTATAATCAGTACTCTTGGAATTGAACTATAGCTAAGGAGTGGGGAGTGTGCGAAGCATGTGAATTGAAGGTCTAGTAAGGGCTCTATATACTGTATCTATAAGCGCGAAGGTGCGTGGTGTGAAAGAAAACTCTAGTTAGAGTGATAGAAACCATCCCCTAACCAGATATATGTCAAAGCTCTGCCCAGCTGTTACACTTGCAAGCAAGAACGTTTGACCCAAGGGGCACGCTGTCTGATATAAGTTTGATAGTCAGTACTAAGCAAGGAAAACAAAATCCTAAGGGCGGGGAACAATTCTGAAGGTAAGGCGTGAAGTCCGAGGTGCGGGAAATCGGGTCCGATGTGCGGAGATGTGGAGATATAAGGAGTGGGTTGGAGATGGGCTGGAGATGGTAAGGAGCATCAAGGAAATGACAGGTAATGGGTTTGGGTAATGGGTAACGGGTAACGGGTAACGGGTAACGGGTAACGGGTAACGGGTAACGGGTAACGGGTAACGGGTAACGGGTAACGGGTAACGGGTAACGGGTAACGGGTAACGGGTAACGGGTAACGGGTAACGGGTAACG
>Ga0310811_10012036_pt1 | contig 11232 bp, 13 predicted proteins | sample YCmetagenome_FD_207642 | JGI IMG/M metagenome (GOLD analysis project Ga0310811, IMG submission 207642) | Soil microbial communities from experimental microcosm in Duke University, North Carolina, United States - YC | ecosystem: Engineered > Artificial ecosystem > Soil microcosm > Unclassified ... | reverse complement strand
GGTTGTGGGTCGCCCGCGACGCCGGTCCCTGAGCCCCGACCACCGGTTGTGGGTCGCCCGCGACGCCGGTCCCTGAGCCCCGACCACCGGTTGTGGGTCGCCCGCGACGCCGGTCCCTGAGCCCCGACAAATCCAGCCACTCCGTGGCCGAATTTGTCGGATATTTCGCGATTTATCAGCGTTATGCGCGACTCTTCTCCAGGCCGTCCAGCAGCGCGGTCAGGCCGGTTGCGAAGGTGTCGTCCGGTGCGGCGGCGTAGTCGGCCGACGCCGTCTCCAGCCGGGCCCGCAAGCGGGGGAACTGCGCGGCCACCGCGCGGGCCTGCGCCATCGCCTCGGCCATCTGCGGCGCATCTTGCTGGCCATCGACGCCGCCGCGGCCACGCCGAGGGCGTTGCCCAGCACGAACGTGAACACCGCCGCCGAGGCCCGGTCGGCCGCGGCGCCGGTGAACCCGGCCGCCTCGAACACGGCCAGGCTGTGATCGTCGTGGCGGGCCTTGCCGGCGCCGAACAGCACGTAGGAGCCGAACGCCTGCACCAGCCACGGGTGCTGCGTGAGCATCGCGTGCACCGCCGTGGCCGTCGCCGTGGCCGCCGGCCGCCAGCCGACCTCGTCGGGGTCGGGCAGCGGCAGGTCGCTCCAGAGCCGGTCGGCGGCCAGCGCGATGAGGTTCTCCTTGCTGCCGACGTGCCAGTAGACGGCCGTGGCCGCCGAGTTGAGCCGCTTGCCCAGCGCCCGCATGTTGAGCCCGTCGAGGCCCTCCTCGTCGAGCAGCTCGACGGCGGTGCGGACGATGTGGTCCCGGCTGAGTGTGTCCCGCGGCATACCCGAATCCTACTTGCACATTGTTCAAGTTTGGGCGTACGGTCGGACTTGAACAAAGTTCAAGTCGACGGAGGAGCGGGTCATGGGGCTGCAGGAGTTCGTTTCGCAGAACGCGCGGGAGCACGGCGTGCCGGGCATGGCCGTGGGCGTGCTGGCCGACGGCGCCGAGGAGTACGCGGTGCACGGCGTCACCAGCGTCGACAACCCGCTGCCGGTCGACCGCGACACGCTGTTCAAGCTCGGCTCGGTGACCAAGACCTTCACCGCCACCGCGCTGGTGCGCCTGGCCGAGCAGGGCCGCGTCGACCTGGCCGCCCCCGTGCGCGCCTACGTGCCCGAGCTGGCCCTGCCCGACGAGCGGGCGGCCGCCGCCATCACCGTCGCGCAGCTGCTCAACCACACCGCCGGCCTGGACTGGAACGTCATCGCCGACAACGGCGACGGCGACGACGCCCTGGCCCGCTTCGTGGCCGGGCTCGCGGGCGTCAATCTCGTCGCCGAGCCCGGCGCCCGCGCCTCCTACAGCCAGGCCGGCTACAACCTCGCCGGCCGTGTGATCGAGAAGGTCACCGGCCTGACCTTCGAGCGGGCGGTCGCCGACCTGCTGCTCGACCCGATCGGCCTGCGCACCACGTTCTTCTCCCCGGACGACGTGATGACCCGCCGCTTCACCGTCGGGCACAACCTCGCCGAGGACGGCACCGCCTCGGTGACCCGCCCGTGGCGCCCGGCCGGGCGCGGCAACAACCCCGGCGGCGGCCTCGCGTCGTCGGTCGCCGACCAGCTGCGGTGGGCCGCGTTCCACCTCGGCGACGGCGCCGGACTGCTGCCGGCCGAGACCCTGCACGGCATGCGGCGCCCGACGGTACCGCTGCGCGGCACCTCCCTCGGCGACGCGCTGGGCATCTGCTGGTTCCTGCGCGAGATCGACGGCGTGGCCACGATCGGCCACGGCGGCTCAGCGATGGGCCAGTTCGCCGACCTGCTGCTCGTGCCGGAGCGCGGCTTCGCCGTCATCGCCGTGTCCAACGCCAACCCGACCGGCACCCCGTGCAACCAGGCCGCCATCCGATGGGCGCTGGAGCACTACCTGGGCGTCGTCGAGCGGGACCCGCAGCCCGAGCCCTACGACCCGGCACGGGCCCTGGAGGTCTCCGGCGGGTACGGCAACGACGCCATGACCCTCACCATCGCCACCGACGGCGCCGGCCTCACGCTCGACGTCCGCATCCGCCCGCAGATCCGCGCCGCCGCGAAGACCGAGCTGCCGGCCGACCACGAGCCGGCCCCGATCGGGCTGCTCGCCGGCGACGACTACGTCGTCACGGCCGGCGGCCTGAAGGGCCAGCGCGGCTTCTTCACCCGCGACGCCTCCGGCGCGGTCACCGGCGTCGACCTGGCCGGCCGCCTGTTCACCCGCGCCTGACGCGCGCCGGTCGCGGGCTCAGATCCTCACCGCGGGCGATCTCGCCGAGCAGGCGCCTGGTCTCGCTCGGATCCCGGGCAGCCACGACGATCTCCGTGAGGTGCAGCTTGTACGGGTCGCAGCGGTCGGTGTCGGCCAGGTACTCCGCGTTGTCCAGGTGCTCCAGGTACACCACGTCCGCGAGGTGGGCGGAGCGCAGCCGGAAGAGCGTGAAGGAGTTCCCGGCGGCGGTGCGCAGGCCGTCGGTGATCGGCAGGATCTGGATCACGACGTTCGGCCGTTCGGTCGCCTCGGCCAGGAACCGCAGCTGCTCGTCCATCACCGCCCGGGCGGGGGCCCGCTGCCGCAGCGCGGCCTCGTCGATGACCGCCTCGAGTGCTTCTGGGACTGATCCGGCGATGCATGTCGAGCGTTTGATCGCCCTGCTGCGGCTGCCGGCGACCGCCTGCGCGGCCCGCACGCCTACCGCCGCTGACGCCGCCTAAGCCAGGCGGGTGAGCTCCGTCGCGGCCAGGTCGCGGACCCTGGCGTCGGGGTCGGTGGCGTAGCGGTGCAGCAGGTCGCGGGCGGCGGCCGGGGACAGGTGGCGGGCCAGCACCGCGACGCGCTGGCGGACCGACGCGTCCGGGTCGTCGGTCAGGGCCAGCAGGAGAGGTGACCAGCGGGACCTGTCGCCGGAGGTGCTGGCGACGCCGCTCAGCGTGGCGGCGCGGACCTCCGGCTCGGGGTCGGTCGCCAGTTGGGTGAGCTTCGGCGGTACCCGTGGATCGGCCTCGGCCGCCTGAGCCAGAGCCTTGGCGGCGTCGATGCGCAGCTCCGGGTCCGGCGAGGCGGCCAGGGACAGCAGTGCGTCGACCGCCGGCGGGTCGCCGATCTCGCCGAGGGCGTGGCGGGCGTGGGCGCGGACGCTCGAGTCGGGGTCGTCGAGCAGGCGCAGCAGGGCGGGGGTGGCCTCGGGGCTGCGGAGCCGGCCGAGCGCGTACGCGGCCATCGAGCGCACGTGCGGGGACAGGTCGGTGGTCACGGACACCACCGGCGCGACGGCATCGGGGCGGGCGGTGAAGCCGAGGCGGCTCACCGCCGAGACGCGGACCTGCTCCTGGAAGTCGCGAAGCGCCGCCACGATGGTGGCGAAGGTGTCGTCGTCGCCGGCCGGGTCGGGCAGCTGGGCGATCGCCATGGACCGGATCTCCGCGTCGGGGTCGGCCGCCGCCGTCGTCAGGAGGGCGACCTCGTCGGTGCCGGGGACGAAGCCCAGGGCCCACACGCCGACGCGGCGCAGTGCCGGGGCGTCGGCGGTGGCGAAGGACTGGGCGATCGGGCGGGCGGCCTCGGGGTCGGCCTCCAGCAGCTCGATGATCTCGATAGCTGAAGTCCTCTGAGCGTCAGCTGTATACCGAGGTCTTCAGCGCGTTTTCGGCGTGGTCAGGCCGTGGTCGTAGGCGAAGATGACCGCCTGTACCCGGTCACGGGCACCGATCTTGGCGAGGACCCGTCCGACGTGCGTTTTCACGGTCGACTCGGACAGGACGAGCCGTTCGGCGATCTCACCGTTGGTCCAGCCTTGGCCGATGGCGATCAGGATCTCCCGCTCGCGTTCGGTGAGCGCCGCCAGGCGGGCGTCGGGTCGGTCGGTGGGGCTGGTCAGATGTGGGGCGAACGCGTCCAGCAGCCGTCGGGTCAGGGCTGGGGCGATGATCGCGTCGCCGCCGGCGACGGACCGGATGCCGGCCAGGAGTTCGTCGGGGCGGGCGTCTTTGAGCAGGAAGCCGCTGGCGCCGGCGCGCAGTGCGGCGTGCACGTATTCGTCGAGGTCGAATGTCGTGAGGATGAGGATGCGCGATCGGCCGGTGGCGGCGGTGAGGCGGCGGGTGGCTTCGATGCCGTCGACGCCGGGCATCCGGATGTCCATGAGGATGACGTCGGGGCGTAGCAGTCCGGCTTGGCGGATGGCTTCGGCGCCGTTGGCGGCTTCGCCGACGACCTCGGTGTCGGGGTTGGCTTCCAGCAGCATCCGGAAGCCGAATCGTTGTAGCGGCTGATCGTCGACGATGAGAACTGTGATCATGATCGGTTGGGTTCGGTCTTCTCGTGGTCGGGATGGTGCAGGACGGCGGTGACGGTCCAGCCACCGCGCGGGTCGGGTCGCGCGTCGACGGTCCCGTTGTAGATGGCGGCGCGTTCGCGCATGCCGATCAGGCCCTGCCCCTCGTGCGGGGTGGCCGCTGGTGGATATGGACGGTCGGGTGCGCCGGTGTCGTGGACCGTGATGGTCATGGTGTGCTCGTCCGCCGTCAGGGCGAGGTGGATGACGGTGTGCGGGCCGGCGTAGCGCAGGCTGTTGGTGAAGGCTTCCTGCACGATGCGGTAGGCGGCGAGCTGCACTCCCGGGTCGATCGTGTCGAGGACGCCTTCGGTGCTGTAGCGGATCTGGGGGCCGGCAGCGCGGGTCTGGTCGCACAGTGTGGCGAGGGCGGCGATGTCGGGTTGGGGTGCGCGTTCTGCGGCCTCGCCGTCGTCGCGCAGCATGCCCAGAACCCGTCGCAGGTCGCCGAGCGCTCGCCGGCCGACCTCGCCGATGAGGGTGAGGGCCTGGATGCCGCGCTGTGCTTGGACGGTGGAGGCGGCGGCGCCGCCGTCGGCCAGTGAGATGATCACCGAGAGGTTGTGGCCGACGACGTCGTGCATCTCGCGGGCGATGCGGTTGCGTTCGGTGGCGGCGGCCAGCCGGCTGCGTTGGTCGCGCTCGAGTTCGAGTTGAGCGGCTCGCTCGCGCAGAGTATGCAACTGGGCGCGCCGCAACCGCACGGCGATGCCCAGGGCGGCGGCGGCGGTAATGGTGCTCAACGCCAGAAACATCGCATCGCCGAGAGCGAAGGCACTGGACACCCGGACGGCCACCAGGGTCATGGCGCCGATCGCGGTCAACCCGGCCCACGCGATCCTGTTCGGATGGGCGTGCAGGACCATGTTGTAGCCGGCGATCAGCAGCGCGACGTCGGCCCGCAGGAAGATTCCGAGCGACCATTGCGCGATGAACACCGCGGCGATGACGTAGAACGTGATGGTCGGGTAGCGGCGCCGCCACAACAGCGGTAGCACCAGCCCGGCCTGTAGGACGATCCGTAGCGCTACCGGAGCGGTCCAGAACAGGTCGGGGTGTTCTTCGCGGCGTCGGTGACCAACCAGCTCCGGCACGCAGAACGCGAGAATGACAAACACGACCACGCAGACATCGAGCAACCAGGGATACTCGGCGTCGAGGCCGCGCAGACGCTGACCGATACGTACCACACGGGAGACGGCCGGGTGGCTCGCGAACTCGTCTTCGAAGGTCACGACCGGCCTCCTCATCTGGGTTCCGATGGGAGTGCGGAGGTGGCCGCACCCCCATCGGCTGTGGGGCTCAGGCGTCGCGGCTGACCAGGCGCCAGGCGGCCCCAGCGACGGCCAGGACGGTCCAGCCGAGCAGAACGAGCGCTCCCCGACCCGGTGTGAGCAGGTCGGATTGCTGGTGCAGAGTGTAGATCGCGTCGCCGGCGTTGCTGGGCAGGTACGGGCCGACGTGGCTTTGCCACGAGGTGGGCAGCAGTGACAGCAGGCCGGGGATGAGCATGATCACGGCGATGAACGCGGAGATGCCGCCGGCGACTGAGCGCAGGATCGCGCCGAGCGCGGCCGCGATCACGCCGACCAGGCCGAGATACAGGCCGGCTCCGAACAGCGACCGCAGCACCCCGTTATCGGTCAGGGACAGGTGCGCGGCGGTGCCGGACACGATCGTGTTGGTGAGCAGGAATCCTGCGAACGCGCCCACGGTCCCGATGACAAACGCGACGACCCCGTAGACGGCCACCTTGGACCACAGGACAGGCAGCCGTTTCGGGACGGCGGTCAGCGTCGAGCGGATACTGCCGGTGGTGTATTCGCCGGCGGCGAACAAGACCCCGAGCACGCCGAGGGCGAGTTGGCCGAAGTTGACGCCGAACTGCGTCAGGCTGACCGATGTCGCATCCAGGAAGTCACGGTCGATGTGCCGATCGCTACCGATCATCGACTTGTAGCGCAACGCGGCGATGGTGCCGAAGCCGATCAACGCGATCAGCGCCAGGGCCACCGTGATCCAGGTCGAGCGGACCGACCAGAACTTCGCCCACTCCGAGCGCAGCACCCGGCGGTGGGTGACCTTGTAGGCGGGACGGGGAACGGTCGGGACGGCCGCGCTGGGACGGGTGTCGGAGATGGTGGTCATGCCGCGCTCCTGGCAGGCTGGATGGACGCGTGGTACTCCACGGATTCACGGGTGAGGCTCATGAACGCCTCTTCCAGCGACACGCGGTGCTGGGTGAGCTCGTACAGGGCGATGCCGTGTTCGGCCGCGACCGTGCCGATCTGGCGGCCCGACAGGCCGGTGACCGACAGGTGCTCGCTGCCGGGCTGGCCGGTGATCAGGATGCCGGGTCCGTTGAGCAGGTCGCGCAGGCGGGCGGAGTCTGCGCTGGCGACCGTGACGGTGTCACCGCCGGCGTCGCGTACGAGCGTTTCGACGGTGGTGTCGGCCAGCAGCCGCCCTCGCCCGACGATGATCAGGTGCTCGGCGACCAGGGCCATCTCGCTCATCAGGTGCGAGGAGACGAACACCGTGCGGCCTTCGGCCGCCAGTTGGGTGAGCAGGTTGCGGATCCACAGCACGCCTTCGGGATCCAGCCCGTTGACCGGCTCGTCGAGCATGACGGTGGCCGGATCGCCGAGCAGCGCGGCCGCGATGCCGAGGCGCTGCCCCATGCCGAGGGAGAATGCCCCGGATCGCTTGCGGGCGACCGACTGCAGTCCGGTCTGCTCGATCACGTCGTGGACGCGTCGCTTGGGAATGCCGTGGGTGTACGCCAGGGCCATCAGGTGGTCGAAGGCGGTACGACCGGGGTGGATCGACTTGGCCTCCAGCAGCGCGCCGACCTCCTGCAGCGGCGAGGTGTGCTCGGCGTAGCGGCGCCCGCCGACGGTGACCGTGCCGCTGGTCGGCGCGTCGAGGCCGACGATCATCCGCATGGTCGTGGACTTCCCGGCACCGTTGGGGCCGAGGAATCCGGTGACCGCTCCGGGCCGGACGGTGAAGTCGAGCCCGTCGACCGCGGTCTTCTCGCCGTAGCGTTTGGTGAGCTGTCGTGCCTCGATCATGGTCGCCCCTCGCGAATAGGCTGATGTTCTGTACCTCTCCACGCTACGTATGTTGATCTTGTTAGAGGCGGTACCGCGGGAGGATCCTGGCGGCCTGGTACGGCACCGTGGTACTACGGGACACCCCGATTGACGGCCAGCCGTGGGAGGAATCGCCCGGAGACCGTACGCACGCCTGGCCGCAGTGCGGCGCTGCACTCGCCGGTTTGTCGCTCGCCGCGCAGCTACGCGTTGCTCGAGGCGGGGCCGAACCAGGTCGACAGCGACTCCTGCAGGGCCGCGCCGCCGGACCAGGCGACGTAGCCGTCGGGGCGGACCAGGCGCTCGGCGCCGTCGGACTTCACCAGGTCGACGCGGTCGGACCAGGGTGCGGCGCAAGCCAGCGACTCCGCGGTACCGAAGAGGACTGCGCGAGCGGCGGGAAGCGGGACATCGGTGGCTCGCTCGCCCTGGTCCAGGCCCGTGACCATGGTCGCCAGGCGGCGGTTGGCGTCGTCGATGCCCAGCAGGGAGGTCATGGTGGCGCGCAGGGCGTCGACGTGTGCGCCGGGGCGGGACAGGGCGGTCTGCGCGCGGGTGTTGGCCAGGACGTGCTCGGCGACCGGGCGGCGCTCGGCCTCGTACGTGTCGAGGAGGGTCTCGGCGGCCCGGGACCGCACGACGAGGGCCAGCTTCCAGCCCAGGTTGGCGGCGTCCTGCAGGCCGGTGTTGAGGCCCTGGCCGCCGGCCGGCCAGTGGATGTGCGCGGCGTCGCCGGCCAGCAGGGCGCGGCCGGACCGGTACGCCGTGGCGAGGCGGGCGGCGTCGTTGTAGCGCGACACCCAGCGCGGGCTGTGCATGCCGAAGTCGTCGCCGCTCATCGCGACGAACTCGGCCCGGAACGCGTCGAAGTCGCACGGTGCGTCGCGGGGGACCACACGGTCGTACTGGTTGATCATCAGGCGGTGCCAGCCGGGCTCGAGCTGCAGCACGCTGTAGTCGCCGAGCGGGGTGCGGTGCTGGAAGACCTGGCCGGACGGCGGGTCGCGCAGCTCGACGTCGGCGAGCATCGACGTGACGGTCGGGTCGGTGCCCTCGAAGCCGACGCCGGCCAGGCGGCGCACCGTGCTGCGGCCGCCGTCGCACCCGACGACATAGGCGGCCCGGATCGTCTCGCCCGCCTCCGTGGTCACCTCGACGTGCGTCTCCGCGTCGGTCAGGGCGGCGACGCCGGACGACCAGCGCACGTGCGCGCCGAGCTCCGCCGCGCGCCGCTCCAGCAGCTCCTCGATGCGGGCCTGCACGAGTCCCAGCACGAAGGGGTACCGCGTGTCGAGCCCCGACAGCTCCAGCCACAACCCGGAGAAGTGCGCGGCCGGCACGCGGCGGCCCGCGCTCAGGAACCGCTCGACGATGCCCCGATGCTCGAGGATCTCCAGGCTGCGCGCGTGCAGGCCCCCGGCGCGCGACTCGCCGCTGCGGCCGGGCGCCCGGTCCAGCACGACCACGTCGATGCCGGCCAGGCGCAGCTCGCACGCCAGCATCAGTCCCGTCGGGCCGCCGCCGGCGATGACCACCTCGGTGCGCTCCATGTCGTTCCCCATCTCTCGCGTCTCTAACGTTGTTAGAGAACTCTAACGCGGTTCAGGATCGCTCTAACTCTGTTAGAGTGTCAACCCGTGGGGATCAATCCGGACGTGATCGCGCGCACAGGGCTCGAGCTGCTCGCCGAGACCGGGCTCGACGGGCTCACCATGCGCCTGGTCGCCGACCGGCTCGGGGTGCGCGCCCCGACGCTGTACTGGCACGTCAAGAACAAGCAGCACCTGCTCGACGCGATGGCGGAGGTGATGTTCGCCGAGGCGGTCGACGGGCTCGAGGCGCCGCGGCGGGCCGAGCCGTGGCAGGACTGGGTGGCCGGGCGCGCCCGGAACCTGCGCCGGGTCCTGCTGCGCTACCGCGACGGCGCCCGCGTCTTCGCCGGCACCAACCTGTCGGGCCCCGACCTGCCCCGCGCGATGGAACTGACGCTGCGCACCCTGGTCGACGCCGGCTTCACGCTGCCCGACGCGGCGCGCGGCTTCGCGACGCTGCTGCACTTCACCGTCGGGTACACGATCGAGGAGCAGGCCCGCCGCGGCGAGGCGTACGACACCAACCCTTACCGGCCGGAGGGCCTGGCCGAGTCGTTCGACGCGGCCCGCCACCCCCTGGCGGCGCGCGCGGCGACCGAGGTCTTCTTCGGATCGGACCCCGACGCCGACTTCGACGACGGCCTACGCATGTTGCTGACCGGAATGGCCGCGCGGCTGCCGTGATCGCCTATCATTCGGTGCTTGCGGGTCGACACGGACGGAGACTGCGGTGAGCGGTGCATCGGACTGGACGGAGCGGGTCGACACGACCGTGGCGCACCCCGCCCGGCGATACGACTACTGGCTGGGCGGCAAGGACAACTTCGCCGCCGACCGCGAGTCCGGCGACGCGATCGCCGCGGCGTTCCCGGCGATCCGCACCGCCGTGGTGGAGAACCGGGCGTTCATGCGCCGGGCCGTGCGGGTCCTCACGGAGCAGTACGGGATCCGGCAGTACCTCGACATCGGCACCGGCATCCCCACCAGCCCCAACGTCCACGAGATCGTCCAGGGCGTGTCGCCCGAGTCGCGGATCGTCTACGTCGACAACGACCCGATCGTGCGCTGCGCGCCACGCTCGACCTGGGCCGGCCCACCGCACTGATCCTCGTCGCCGTCGTGCACTTCCTGCCCGACTCCGACGAGCCGTACGAGATCGTCCGGACCCTCCTCGACGCCCTCGCCCCCGGCAGCTTCCTGGTCATGTCGCACGCCACCACCGACGGCCTCGCCCCCGAGCTCGCCGCGCAGATCCAGTCGGGCCGGCACGGGCCGGGCAAGCTGCGCAACCGGGCCGAGTTCGCCGAGTTCCTCGACGGCCTGGAGGTCCTGGAGCCGGGCATCGTCTCCGTCGCCGAGTGGCGCGCCGAGGGTGAGCCCAACCCGCGCCCGACGTTCGACGAGGTCGCCGTGTGGGGAGCGGTCGCGCGCAAGGGGTGAGACCGGCCGCCGGCTGGGTAACCGGAAGCTCATGAAGGACGAGAACGCCACCATGGGTACGACCGGCACGCCCGGGGGTGACGGGGCGTCGATCATCGACGAGGAGGATCGCCCCAACGGCTCCGCCCGGGGCATCTACACCCCGTACGGCCTCGGCGGCGAGGTCAATGACCCCGCCATGCCCTTCGACCACAAGGTCAACTCCGAAGACAAGATTCACCTGCCGCGCAACGCCGCCGGCTGAGCGGCTACGCCTGCGCGAGCAGCTCGGCGGTCGCCGGCTGGCCCAGGTGCCGCGCCCAGTCCAGGGGCGTGGCACCGAAGCGCCGGTCGCGCGCCGCCGGGTCGGCGCCGAGCGCGAGCAGCCGGCGGGTCAGCTCGACGTCGCCGGCCCCCGCGCTGTGGTGCAGCGCGGTCTCCCACTCCTGCTCGACCGGCGCGTCGGCGCGGCCGAGCGCGTTGACGTCGAATCCGAGCCCGGCCAGCAGCTCGACGGTCTGCGCCGGCGCCCGCGCGGCCGCCCACACGATGAGCCCGGGCCGCTGCGCGCGGGCCTGATCCACGACGCCCGGCTCCCGCGCGGCGAGCGCCTCGACGGCGGGCCGGTCGGCGCGGAACGCGGCCGCGATGAGCTCGGCGACCGGGTCCGGCGGTGGCGGCGGGGCGCCGTGCGCGAGCAGCTCCGCCTCGATCTGCGTGTGGCCGTACAGCCGGGCGAGCTCGACCGGCGTCCGCCCGTCGCCGGGG
>Ga0310811_10012035_pt1 | contig 11233 bp, 27 predicted proteins | sample YCmetagenome_FD_207642 | JGI IMG/M metagenome (GOLD analysis project Ga0310811, IMG submission 207642) | Soil microbial communities from experimental microcosm in Duke University, North Carolina, United States - YC | ecosystem: Engineered > Artificial ecosystem > Soil microcosm > Unclassified ... | reverse complement strand
TAGGACTAATTCCCAGCCATCCTCCAAAACAACATGCAGTGCCGCAAGTATGAAAATCTTTAGCTGGTGTGTCGCTTTGCTGCCATCCAGTCATATCCAGCTTCTTGCCCTCGTCTCTCACCTGCTTCATGAGTTCAATGGCATATAAGATGCGTTCTCGGTTCATGGCTATGCCTCATTGCCTAAACTACGCTGAACTTGTGAAATTGTAGCGAATATATCTCCGCCAACTTTAGAGCCGCGAGGAACATACTGCCATCCCCCTTCTACGGGCTTGATATCACCTAGAATCTTTCCGTCAATCCTAACTGCTATGGGTACATCTTTGCGACCTTCGGTGTATTGATATTCTATTCTAGACATTTCGCTCTCCTTTAGTAATTACCTTGTCGATGTATCCATATTACTCCCTTATTTTAATATGTCAACCTTTTTTATTAAAATATCTTGACATTGTATTTTAGGGGTGTATAGTTGGAAGCGTGAGAAGGTTAATTTAATTGTTAATTATTTAAAGGAGAGAACATCATGGCTAAGAAATTCAAACCACAAGTAGGCGAATTAGTAGTCTTTAACCACAATCCAGACGCTACGCTGTTTCGTGTCAAGGCTATGGAAGGGTTAACACTGACTGTAGTTGATCGAGACATTGAGGATAACTTCCCAAACGAGCAATATATGGATATCTCGTTAGCAATGGCTCCTACTGTGGCACAGCTAAAGCAAATTAAATAGAGATAATAATGACGAGAAAATACTTGTTATTAGCAATGATCGCCTTGTATAAGGCAATCGCTGAACAACAGCTAAAAGAAATGGGGATGAAAAAGGATAAGTAATGACTAATTACCGCCGCCAAACCTACAAGCGCAAGCAGCTCCAGGATATGTTTATCTGGTGCGGGTTATTGCTTGCCAGCTTGATCTTCTTTGTTGAGTCTTTTATTTATGCAATGGGAGGGTGAGATGAACGATGAGCCACTTGAATATGATGAATTCGGACAGCCTTCCATAAATTGTATATCAAAGCTGTTTGGTATAGCCATTGAACTAGAAGGTATTGCTGGAGCGCAATCTCAAGCAATTATTGATTTACGCAATGCAAGAAATAAAAGAACTACGTGGTTTGATAAAGAAATCAAATTAATGCATGCCGTGGATAAATACCTAGAAAGTAGAGGTGGAAGATGAAAGAGGAAACCGCTGAGGAAATGCGTGAACGTATTCAAAAGCAATCGTTCTGGCGTTCCTTGTTCTGGCAGGGTGAATATGGAGCAGGGGAAGTCACTGAAATGGATATGGCGGCTTTGCATGCTATGGTGGCGCTTAATCGTCAACAATATAGCGCGCTAGTCAGTGAGCCCATATTTATTTTACATCCCCCTAAAGCGCGAGAGAATAAACCATGATTATCCGTTTCCCACCTATTTGTCCTAATTGCCTTATTAGTCATAGTTTACCCTGGGCTATATGTAGATGGTGTGGGTATGACAGGGCTAAAAAGCATGTTCATTAAATCACGGCTACGATTAAGACGATTGCTAAAAGGAGACCCCCGTGTATTACGAAGAATATGAATCAGAGAGTTCATGGTGGTACAGGACAACGCCAAATGGTAATTGGGAGCCATTTACTGCTGCCATGTATACGGAAAAGATTAGGCGGCTATCCAAGAAATTGGAAGATAGTGAAGATTTTGAGTGAAAATTTTAGGACTAACCCATGACTAACCCAATACCACAGGATGTAATCGATGCAGCTATAGCCGCGAAGATTCTGCACATCCCGGAGAGTTGTAAGGACGAGGAACTTCCGCTCAATACACAAGAGTCAATGCGGAGGCTTATGAAGTTCTATGATGAACTCCAGCGTGCAAGACAAGTAGTGCCAGAGGGATGGAAGCTGGTTCCGATCGAGGCTACTCCAAAAATGCGAATCGCTGCAATATCATCAAGCAAAGATGGAGCCTATTTCACTCATAATGAAATTTATAATGAAATGCTTGCTCACGCCCCACAACCACCAACCCAACAAGCCACCGACCAGCAAATCCATAATGCAGCACTAGAGCAACAGGCCAAGGAAGCGAGTGAGGGTAAATTATTAGACTTCACAAAAGCCTTTTTCTACCGAGCTGATTTGTCAGCCGATTACACTGAAATGGAGGTTGATTTGTTCGTTAAGGGTAAAGAAGCTTTCATGTGTTTCGGAATAAAGGACTTTGAACGAGCGCTGAAAGCAATAGCCCCACCCCAACCAGAATCCGTAAAGACTGCGCTTAGAAAGGCGGCGGAGATAGCTTTATGTGCATGCGATGATGCAGTAGAGGCATCATTAGATGCGATTACTTATGAAGACGGGTATCAAGATGCAGCTATAAATATCAACTCCGCCATCCTCGCCCTAATTGATAAGGAGAATGAAGCGTGAATAAATTAGATGCGGGGAATAAGCACTTACTCAAACTAGTTATGAAGGGGGCTGACGATACTGGCTGGGCTCCAGTAAGCAAACCTGTATTCCCTCTCGTTGAGGCCATGCCTAAAGAGTTAATAGAGCTTGAGCCAGTGGGTGAAGGCAGAGGTCGGGCTAGGCTCACTCAACAAGGGAAAAACCTAATTGATGCAATGACGTGGATTTAAGGATAAACCATGAGTTATACACCTGAACAAGCAGCAGAGTTGATACGGGACTTATACGGCGAAGATTTGTTTAAGACTTCTACCCGCTATTTCTTCAACGCTAGCATGTTGGCTTATGTCATCAATGCAGCACTAGAGCAACAGGCCAAGGAAGCAAGTGAGGCTTTCGCGTGGCTATTCAAAGACCATAACGGTAAGTGGTATATGTGTGATAACGAGAGGCATCGTCGGAATACGGCGGCAGCCGGCTATGAAATGTTACCTCTATTCACATCCCCTCCCCAACCAGTATCCGTAAAAACTGCACTTAGAAAGGCGGCGGAGATAGCGGACTATTACTCGAAAGACGACAGAAATAATATGGCCGACACTATCAGAGATAAAATCCTCGCCCTAATTGATAAGGAGAATGAAGCGTGAGCAACAGAGAACTGCTAGATCTTGCCGCAAAAGCAATCGGCAAAGAATGTAAATATTCCGAAGTTTGGAAAACGATGATGGATATTCATGGAGCTGGTTGGAATCCTCTCGAAGACGATGGAGACGCTCTAAGGCTGGCAGTAAAACTAAAACTTGAAGTTGATATTTGCATTACAGGAATAGCTGTGAGAACGCCAGTAGGTCATAAGGTATTAGTTGATGCAGAAATGGAGCCAGACGGCTACGCGGCAACCCGCCTAGCAATAGTTATGGCGGCAGCAAAAATTGGCGAGGCCACCCATCATGAATAAAGATGCAATGCGGGAAGATTTTGAGGCTTGGTGGCAAAAACAATCACCACAGTTAAGAGCGATGGTAGGCAGCTATCATGACTGTTTATTAGGCTGGCAAGCAGCACTCAGACAACAGCAGGCAGGAAAGGTTCCAATTGGTAAGGTTCTGGTAAATCCCTATGGAACATGTGCATTCGAAAAAATGAAGGGTGTAGATTTGTCATATGGCGTATATGAAGTGTTTCTAGCCTCCCACCACGCATGTAAAGGAGAGTAATGATGTCTTTACGTTTCTTTCTCAATAGCTTTACATTTAGCCTTAAACTCTACCAACATATGACCATTATTTTTCTGATAGCCACGATTGATAATTACCTTATCAAATTCATGATCGTCTATCCCCAATGCCAGGCAAATTCCATCAATCGAGTTTTTTGCACTAGCGAGTAAATTGTCTAGGTCTCTTTTGCGCTTATCTGGCGCGATAAAATAAATTTCTAATACCTTGATATCAATTTCTGATTTAAATCGCTCTCTGGCCTCTCTAGTGGCGTAATAGGCATATTCTTTAGCTGTGTTCTTGGCCTTATTCGTCACAGACCAGTGTTTTCCGTTCTTTCTGTTCGGATTTAGGCTTGAATCAGGGAAAGGCAGGATTATTTGCATGCAAAGACTTTCTCCAAAGTATCATTCAGCATTTGCAGCTCATCCGTCTTCATGATTCTGAGCATGGTTTTATCGCCATGTATGCCCATTTTCCCTCGGTGACAGTCTGGACATAATGGAATGACTAGGAAATTACCCGCCCGTTGCGCCGCGCCTTGACCTTCACGGATATGATGCAGCTCGACAGGAATATTGCCGCATAGTCCGCATGGCAGCTGTGCAACTTTGTTCATGTACTGTTTTTCGGCTTTGGTCATATTTCCTCTTTGCACTTCTTGGGCTTGAGTTTGCGGGGAATCATGCGAGCAATTCCATTTGTGAATCTACGCACCATTGCCTTGCAATTGCATCTGCTATGCCAGGATAAGTTCTTGCGCGCTCTTTCCAGCGATTTTCAGAAGGTGTTAGCTTGTTCTGCCCACTATCTGTCTGGTTCTCCCATCGTGGTTTTGCAGTGTTATCTCCGAAACAATTTGGACAGCCATATTTTCCGACTTCACTTGGCAAAACCATTCCACAACAAACCATGCGAGGTTCTATAAATTTTGTTGGCCTTAATAATGGCAAACCTTTCAGCCATAAGCATGTAGCCTTGCTGGCATCTTCACCAAATTCGTAGGGCTGGATTATCTGATCGGGTTTGCGCCATAGCGATGACATGATGCAGATAGGATTCTCATGGCATACTTGGGGGATATGCTGAGATTGCCTTACTGTTCGCATAAAAAATGCCACGGCTGCTTGCTGCCTACCATCAAACCGTTTTTTTCATGATGCAATGCTCCACTAACTGATAAATGGGTGCAATCAGGGTGGAAAATCGCTAAATCCCAAGGATAGTCAATAACGTCAAACACATCGCCTTCATAATGTGGCCCCGGCCGTTCAGTTGGCAATAAATCACAGCTCATTGCATCATGCCCAAGTCGGTTGAAAGCATCACGCAATATGCCAGAAGACTCACAGGCAATCAGTATTTTCATGCTATTCCCTCAAACACAAACCCCAGCTCCGCACCCAAGCGCTCAATGGCATCCTGGTACTCGCCCATTTCTTTCGTATTGAGTTTCGTGGTACTGGTGATGAATTCCTCGGTCTTGCCGTTGACTTCTTTCTGGTATCTTAAGAACTTGTAGCCCATGAGCTGGTGCACTTCGTCAGGCTCCAGTCCGATATGGTTACCGAGTTCGGTGTATAGCTTCCATAAGCGGCTATTCTGTTCATTCGTCCTTTTGCTCTTTCTCGGCTTTATCTCGATATGCCATAAAGTAGCGGAACAGTCCAAGGCATCGATCTTGGAGATGAGGTTAGGACGGTTGTGAGCGTTCATGATGAAGATGGTCATGGTTGTTTTTTGTTCATTTGATTGCGGCTACGTTAGGCTTGCGTTCGGTTTGAGGCTTCCATTCGCAGTCTTGCCATGAGGATTTTTGGTCGCCATCGTAAACTGGTTCTAGGCATTCCTCAGTTGCCCTTAGTCCATCGCTCAAGTCATAACAATAAAGCGTGGTATTTAATATATTGAATTCATACCTTTGTCTGGATATGGTACAAACAAGCCCAACTCTTTCAGGATTAATCGCAGAGGCAACAATCCTCACTCTCTGCCCTACTCTAAATTTATCTGCCATTTTGATGTCCTTTCAAAGTAAATCCCGCTGTTCAAAATCATCGCGCTCGACTTGAGTGTAACTATCGAGTAACGATATTTGCGAAGTTGCCATCTTGATGCGTTTGATGGAAGCGTTGAAGTAATCCTCATCCAGCTCGCAGCCGACAAATTCAAAGCCTAGATTATGGGCTGCGATAGCATGAGAGCCGGAGCCAAGATGGGTATCGAGTATCTTTTGGCCTGGTTTGGCGTAGTTGGTGAGTAGCCATTCATAGAGCTTGATAGGCTTTTGTTGTGTGGGGTGGAATTTAATTTCACCTCCTTGCTCTCCTTGCATAGCGCCGCGTGACATTTCAAACACACGCAACGCCATATCAAATGAAGAATAAGCAAGCTCGCCATCAGCTAATGAAAAATTTCGCTGTCCTTTATCCCAAAATATCCAATGCTGACTTGGCGGTAAATTAGGAGTCATGTAATTCGCTCCCCATATAATTTGGTTTTTGCTTATCCTGAATAATTCTTTGAAATATTCTGCAGTTGGCGGCTCTTTGTCCCATGATTTTGTTTCTCGCACCACCCATCCATTGCCTGTGTGTTTTTTTGAAAATCCTATTCCATACGGTGGGTCTACAATAGCCAGATCAAACGCCTTATCCGGCAAAGTCGCCATAAAAGCCATGCAATCCACATGATGCAATGTCAGGTTATGTATTTTTTCTGTTTTCATTTAGGCTTCCCCACAATTAATGGTACAACTCCCACCCTATGCTTCTTCTCTTTCCATCCCTTCGAGGTAATGACATGGCCTTCTGGAGAGGTAGCCTTGAACTCATAGGTGCCGAAGTGTTCGCGCATGGAGCGCATGAAGTCTTGCACTTTCATTCTGGAAATCCTCTCTGGAAGCGTTTAGTTTCTCGAATCTCTGGCAACTGCCAGCCATAAGCCATATTACTGAATTGCGTATATTCACCCTCAAAGCGTAGGTAAACGGTCTGTCCTGCTCTCCCATTGCGGTATTTGCCGAAATTGACTTCCGCTACCCCTTTGTAAGCACTGTCAGGATTGTAGAATTCGTCACGGTAGATAAACAAAATCACGTCCGCGTCCTGTTCAATTGCGCCAGATTCTCGTAGGTCTGCCATGTTCGGGCGTTTGTTGGTTCTTTCTTCCAATTTCCGGTTAAGCTGGGATAAAGCAATCACAGGGATGTTGAGTTCTTTCGCTAGCTTCTTTAAGCCCCTAGAGATGGCGGAGACTTCCAGATTACGGTTGTCGGCCTTCTGCTCCATGAGCTGTATGTAATCAACCATGATGACCGATAACCCATACTTACGCTTAACCGTTCTGGCTTGGTTACGCATAGCGCTAAGAGTGAACGACTTGTCATCAATCAGCAGATTGAGGTCTTGCAGCTTTGGTACTGACAGGGTTAAGCGTTGCCAATCCTCGTCATCGAGTTTCCCATTGCGGAGCTTTTCGCTGTTGACCTTGGCTTTCGATGCAATCAGTCGATTGACGATTTGTGCATTCTCCATTTCGCAAGAAAAAATTAGCGCAGCGCCGTCTTTGTTCTGGATGGATTCTGCAATCTGTACGGCTAACGCGGTTTTACCCATTGACGGCCTAGCGCCAATGATAATCAAATCGCCGTTTTCCAAGCCGCCATTGAGAGCATTGTCCAAGTCAGTCAGTCCGGTTGATCGGCTCTTAATATCGCCCATGAAGGCAGCATCAATCCTATCGAAACATGGCGCGATAAGTTGCCTAACGAAGATAGGTTCCTCGTTATGTGATTTCTCTGTGATCTTGAGTATTCTGGCTTGAGCTTCATCCAGCTTGTCATAAACAGAACCCGCTTCATACATCGAGCCGATAATGTGATTGGCTTCAATGATTAATTGCCGAGCTATGGCATGCTCTTGGATGATTTCAGCATAACGGCGGATATTCCCTGCGCCTGGCGTATTGACGGCGAGCTTGCTGATATACCCAACTCCACCCATGCTGGATAGTTTGTCCGAGCTTTCTAGCGATTCAGCCACGGTAATAATATCCGCTGGCTGGTTGCGTTCTAGCAGTTTACGGATATGGTCGAAAATGACGGAATGGTCATGTCTATAGAAGTCGGTAGGCTTGAGGATGTCGGCAATTCTGTCTAGCGCGTCATTTTCCAGCAGCAATCCACCTAATACGGATTGCTCGGCTTCGATAGAGTGGGGGGGTAGTTTTAGTTCGTCCATTATGCGCCTACCTTGTTTTCGTATTTACCCTCGATGATCTTTGCAAAGTTTTCCGACTTGGTAATCCATTCTAAATCAGCTTGCCAATCTTTGCTCTTGCCAGTAAGGAAATCTGACACGGCGATATATTTGAACAGCTTTTCCCAATAGGCGAGATTCTGCCTTGATTTATCTTCTCTCCATCTAGCCTTAAGCTGCCTTGATCGTTTTTCCGTCCATGTCTTGATTCTGGTCATCATGGGTAAGTGTTCATGGTAGAGCTTAATAATTTCTTTATGTGGGCAGTCGTCAACATCGTTGGCGACGATGTCTTTTATATTGGTTATTGGTTCTTGGTTATTGGTTAGGGGGGCACTTGGGTTATTTTGGGTTGCCATGTGGTTATTTTCAGAAACCACTTGGGTTTTTGTCGGCCTCCCGCCTAGCATTCCATTGACTCTATTCTTGGCGAACTGTGTTCTATAGCGTTCCAACTCTAGCTCAATACGTGGATGAACATAGCCAAGATCAGTCAGTTTGAAGAAATCAGACAGCACATTCTCCAGCAAATGCAACATGTCAGAACCGAGCGCTAACCGACGGGTAACCACTTGGGTTTCTTTCGGTATTGGGCGTTCATCTAGATAGTACCAATCAATCAATTGACGGTAGATGCCATGCTCGATTATATTGAGGTGTGCCGTGTCAGCGCGGTAGTCGGCGATATTCCATTGGTAGTAATGCATATCATGCATCAATAGAGGTAGATACATAGGAAGCCATTTTTATTTCCCCTGAAACGCAAAAAGCCTTAGAAAGACCCCTCGCCATTGCTGGCGTTGCAGGACTTCCGAGTAGGAAGCAGGGGTCTCACTAAGGCTTACTCTAAATCTCCTGCAAGAGATGTAAATCATTTTAAGCTATTTTTCTACCGACGCAAGCATTTCCTTCACCGCTAACAGCCATTCATGCACGGCTTTAGCCTTGACCTCGGTTTTCTTTCCAAGGGGTATTTTACGGGCTAGTCTGACAGCGTTTTCGTAGAGTTGTTGGTTCATTTTTTATCCTTAATGCTGATGTTCGTATGGGTCTTCTAATACAACATAGCCAGTTGGCCGATCTGATTTAAAATTACTCAGCACCATTGTGTTTGTTATGAACAGCTTCCCATGAATATCGAAAGCAATAGTTTTCCCTTTGGCAAAGGCTTCAATAACGTCAATGTTATTTATAATTGTCAGCGCCTGATCTCTCGTCATCATCTACCCCCGTATAAAAAAGCCGCACTATGGAAGGCGGCAAAGCACCTAGAAAGGGAGGAACTAGGTGAGTTAAAGTTTTTTAGCCTTGAATTCTTCATTCCATTTATGCTCATACCAAACAGTAAGTTTTTTGAGATTTGATTCGAATGTATCCTGAATAGCCCAAGCCCCTCTAGGGGAAGTGCCATATTCACAAAAGTCTGCCGCGCATAGTATTTCTAATAAAATAATCACGTACTTCTCATCAAGGCCAAGAGTTTTAGCTATTTCTGAATACCAATTATTAATTGATGTTTGAATGAATACGTTAATCAAATCCTCATCAATATCGGAATTGTAGCCGCCACAAGTTAATCCAACATCTTCCCAAAAATCATAATCGTCCATGATTAATGGTGTCGCACCTTGGCAGCATATTCCCTGATCTCGCTCGCAGAGACAGAGCCTTCCGCATACTTTTCAACGAACTCGGCAGCACTGGCAGGAACAAAGCCTTTCTTGCACCAGGTATGAATAAGCTGGCGTGACACTTCCCTACCAGCGATTTCGGTGAGTCTCTTAGAGAGGCGATAGGGATTACCGCCGCCCCATGCAATCAGTTTATCTAACGGGTTTGTAGTTTTCATGAGATGGAGTGTAAATGTATTCGGATACATTGTCAAATCATTTTAATAAAATATGTTGACATGTGGATTGAAAGGTGGATAATGGAGTTATCAATCGTTAGGGAACGAACGAAAAGTAAACATCGCCACAGTCCGCGAGTGGGATAAAACATCATAGCTATTGGTACGCTAGATTAGGGACGCAGGGAAGATAGGCCGGATGAAAAAACAACGATGCCGTAAGAGCCGGAACGCTGGAGCCGAATTTTAGTAAGGTATTTGGAGAATCCTTGCAAGGTAGTTAGATAGGCTTATCGGTAGTGTATCCCAATGACGCCTCGTGCATAAATGTACGATGATAAAACCGGATAAGTATCTAGCCTTCAGCACATATTGGCTTGTTTCCTAACGTGTGCTGTTGAGTAGGTATTTACAAACCAATATTAATTATATTACGGCTACGATAGGCCGATTGAAAGGGAAACAAATGTCACACTTTGAGGATTTATTTAAAGCAATGAGTGAAGGTGCGCGCCTCTCAAGAGGAAATTATCACCTGACACTGTATAAGCTATTAAAAGAGCTAGAGGGCGTTCCAGACGCTGCATTGATTACATTTGATACAGGCGGATACCCCGATCAGCCATATAGCTACAGAGGCTATTATAGCGATCTTTGCTTCTCTCGGAGCGACCAAGAGATAACGGTAAAAGATTTTATTGGAACTGCTAAAGATTGCTTGGATAAAACTTTTCAAGGCTACAAGGGCGGTGATTATGTTATGGCTAAAGATACTCCACTATGGGTTGCTGAATATGGTTCATGCGGAGATGCAATAATTGGAATTAAGCCGCTTTCTAGCGATAATGTAATTTTGCAGACTAAATATGTCGATTGAGGCTTAATCATGCTAACCGAAGATGAAGAGCGTGACCGTGCAAAACGCCGAGTCCAAGAAGATGCACCACCTACCCGTGAGGAACAAATCTCCGAGATTGTAGACGCAGTGAAGGCTTCTAAATATCCATTGTCGGATTTTATCGAGGATAGCTGGGAAATAGCTGATCGCGTGTTTGGCATCATGATGGACAAAGAGGATGACAAGCAGGGGCGGATTGGGGATTTGTATGATTGGTATATAAATAGGTTTGCGGTATGGGTAGTAGATATGCCCAATAATTATTATGTTGGCATAGATAAAGAGAAACTAGGGCTGTCATGAGCCAGCAAGCCTTTTACGAAACAGTACAGAAAGCAGACAATGAACCCACAAAATGAGATGAATCTATTGCAGCGCATTAATGAAGTACGCAAGGCCATTGAATATATCCAGAAGGACAAATCTGTATCTACTGGCAGCGGCTCATACAAGGCGGTTACACACGATATTGTTACCGCAATGGTGCGCGACCACCTAGTCAAAAATGGGATTGTCTGCTGGCCTTCACTTGTCGCTAGCACCATGAATATGCCGACTGTGGATAAAGACGGTAACTTGGCGAAACAGGCGCG
>Ga0310811_10012033_pt1 | contig 11233 bp, 13 predicted proteins | sample YCmetagenome_FD_207642 | JGI IMG/M metagenome (GOLD analysis project Ga0310811, IMG submission 207642) | Soil microbial communities from experimental microcosm in Duke University, North Carolina, United States - YC | ecosystem: Engineered > Artificial ecosystem > Soil microcosm > Unclassified ... | reverse complement strand
ATCAACCCTGACTTATTGAAAGACAATCATGACAAAAACTCTGCTGATCGCATCCCTGTTCGCTGTTGCCCTGGCCGCTTGCAGCAAAAAAGAAGAAGCTCCTGCTCCTGAAACCACCACCCCACCAGCAGCTGAAGCTCCAGCAGCACCAGCAGCTGAAGCACCAGCTGCTCCAGCGGCATCGGCACCAGCAGCTGAAGCACCAGCTGCTCCAGCAGCCGAAGCTCCAGCAGCTGCACCAGCTGAATCGAAATAATTCGATTCTCGCGAATCAAAAAAGCCGACCTGCGGGTCGGCTTTTTATTTTCTTAAGCGCTTTGCTCGCATCAAGTCCCCTAATAGCGATCGGCATACTCTGTCGTCTAATTGAGTGACACCCAGTCGAAACCCTGCTCCTGGCAGGCGATCGATATTTCAAATCCCGTATCGGCGACCTGCTCAAGCGCGGTCCGAGCGAGGGATGGCGTATTGTTTTTCAAGCTCAAGTGCGCCCCAACCACGCGACGTAACCGCGATCTATCCAGCTTGCCAAGGATTTCGCCAGCAGCCTGATTGGACAAGTGACCGTAGTCTCCGCCTATGCGCTGCTTCAGCGATGGTGGATAAGCGGAATCAGCCAGCATCTGTAAATCATGGTTGCACTCCAGCATCAGAGCATTGCACCCGCCCAACGCTTCGACCATATGGGTGGTAACGTGGCCCGCATCGGTCAAAATGCCGAGCTTCGTATTGCCGTCGCTAGCGACGTACTGCACCGGTTCACGCGCATCGTGCGGCACTGTGTACGGAAAAATCTGGAGATCATTCACCTGGAACGCTTCGCCGTCGCGGCACAAACGCAGGTCGACGTCGTCGCAACGCCCGACGACGGCCTGACAGGTGCCGTGGGTAAGCCAGACAGGAAGACGATGACGGCGCGCGAACTTTAACGCACCGCTGATGTGATCGTGATGTTCGTGGGTAACGATGATGCCGGACAAGTCGCCAGGCATCAAACCCAGCCTGGCCAGCCGGCGCTCGGTTTCACGCACGGCGAAACCGCAATCCAACATCAACGTAGTGGTGCTGGTACCCGAAAGTGTTGAAATCAGCAGCGCATTGCCTTCACTGCCACTGCCGAGGCTGGCGAATTTCATTTGCCAGCCTCGCTACTGCCCATATTCGGGGACCTTATTTCAGCTGCTCGTTCAGCAGTGAAAGGATGCGCTCGCCGGTTTTGGAAGTTTCCGGCTTGCCGTCATTGTTCAATACCACGATCTGACTTGAATCAGCCGAACCTTTGACTGCAATGCGGTAACGTGCCGCCGCTTTGGCTTTGTCCTCTTTCGAACCGAAGGAGAACAGATTGCCGAGGAAGCCCTTCTTCTCGGTTGTTTGTGCGTCGTCGCCTTGATCAACGTAGCGCACGAAATACGTGCCCTGGCTGCGGTCACGATCCTCCACCGTGAAACCGACGCGGTCGAGTGCCAGACCGACACGACGCCAGGCGCGATCGAAGCTTTCATCGACTTGCACGAAACTGCCGCTCGCACCGCGAACCAGCTTGGCGCGCGGGGCTTCTATTATCGGGTTGGCTGCGATCGCCTTGGCGCGCTCTTCCTGTACACCCAGCGCCGTCATCAGACGGCCGAGGAATTCGGCTTCCAGTTCAGGATCAGACGGACGCGCGGTCCACACCGTGGTTTCCTTGTCCGAGCCAGTCAGCTGCTCTTCAGCACCGCGATGGCTGATATAAATTTCGGTCGTGCCATTCGGGCCACGCTCCAGACGCGTGCGAAACTTGTCGCGCTCGCCAGTGGAATACAACGAATCGAAAATCTTGCCAATCGTCTTCCGCAGGAAATCCTGCGGGATCTTGGCACGGTTCTCGGCCCAATCGGTTTCCATTACCCCGGTCTTCGGCATGTCGATCGCAATCAGGAATCCGTTGTCCTGCCAGAATTCCTTGACCTTGGGCCACAGCGCTTCCGGCGATTGGTTTACCACCAGCCAGCGCTGCGAACCGTCGCGTTCCAGGCGCACATCGCCGACCTTGTTCGGCGCCACCGTCGCCACTACATCCGGCGTGGTACGCGTCGCCTCCTGCTGCTGGCTGTACGCGGAAGCGGTCGCTACGCCACGGCCGGCATTCGGCAGTGCGTAGCGATTGTCGCGCTCCAGCTGCGTCAGATCGGGCGGAATCTCGAGCGTCGGCGTCTGATCCTTGGTTTCACTTTTGTAATCGATATGGCCGGGTTGGAGTGCCGAGTTGATGGAACTGCATCCGGCGAGACCGGCAAACGCGAGCAGGAAAATCATGCCGCGTTGTACGAAACTGCGTTGAGCCATGTAAGGATCTTCCGATTAGATAATGTGAATGCCTGGATCTAGGTGCCGTCGGGTGCCGATCGCCAAATAAGCCGCGTTATTGTAATACACCCGATTCGCGCATCGCCGCACGCACCACCTCGTGATATTCCTTGGCGAGGGGCACGATAGGCAGGCGCATGCCTGACGGGATCAGACCGATTTCGGCCATCGCCCATTTGAGCGGAACCGGGTTCGGCTCGACGAACAGTTTGTTATGCAAGGGGAACAGCTTGTTATTGATGGCAATCGCCTCCGCCACACGCTGGTTCATCGCCGCATCGCACAACTGATGCATGCCGCGCGGCGCTATGTTGGCCGTCACCGAAATATTACCCTTGGCGCCGCAGAACATCAGCGCCATCGCTGTAGGATCATCGCCCGAATACACCGCAAAACCCTTCGGCGCCTGGCGCATCAGGTCGCAGCCGCGACCGATGTTGCCAGTCGCATCCTTGATGCCGATCACGCCGGCCACCTGTGCCAGACGCAGCACTGTCTCGTTTGCCATGTCCGCAACCGTACGGCCCGGCACGTTATACAAAATCGCCGGCAGATCGACCGCTTCTACGATTTTCTTGAAGTGCTGGTACATGCCTTCTTGCGTCGGACGGTTGTAGTACGGGACCACCAGCAGCGAAGCATCAGCACCGACATCCTTCGCATATTGTGTCAGCTCGATCGCTTCGGAAGTGGAGTTACCACCCGTGCCGGCGATGACAGGAATACGCTTGGCCGTATGCTCGACCGCCACCTTGATCAGTTCGCAGTGCTCCTCGACCGACACGGTCGGCGATTCGCCGGTGGTACCAACGATGACGATGCCGTCGGTACCTTCGGCGATATGCCAGTCAATCAGCTTGCGCAGGCCTGGCAGATCGAGCGTGCCGTCGGCGTGCATCGGAGTAACGATTGCGACTATGCTTCCCTGAATCATGATGAGCGTTCGAACAAAAAAAAGGAGAATGTCAGATTGTAGCGGATAGGCTGTGCGCGTGGGCGTTCCGGCGGTGAACAGAATGTAAATTCGGCGCCTTAAGAAAGCCTTAGATTTTCAGCAGAAAACGGTGCCCCCGACTTGATTGCGCAGAGGCGCTGAATCATTGCCGGTTTTGGCGTTTCAACATGTCCGTCCTCATATGCCAGCACGTGTAACACGTACTTCCTGGCCAGCGCCAGCAACTCGCCATGCTCGAGCAGGAAATCGGGATTGGACGGTTTGCCGTATTGCGCATTCCCGGCGGCGAAGGTTTCGTAGATCAGCACGCCGTTTGGCGCGAGACTGTCCACAATGGACGCCAGCAACGGACGAAACAGGTAGTTCGTCACTACCACGCCGGCAAAGCGACCTGCGGCGAACGGCCAGCGCGCGGCCTCGTTCATGCTTTCAAGATCGTGCCGCATCGTCGTAACACCCTCGCCCGCCGCTTGCGACAGCGATTCGGCGCTGCGATCGACTGCCAGTACCGGATGCCCGAGGTGTGCCAGCAAGCGACTGTGGCGGCCGCTGCCGCAGGCCAGGTCCAGCACCTCGCCAGCCGGAATCAGCGCCGCGAAGCGCTGCACCCAAGCCGAAGGTGTCTCGATCTCGCCGTGCGGCGCCGTGCTGTTGGACAAGACGCTCATCAACGATAGTGCAAGCCCATGGCCTCACGCACGTCGCGCATGGTTTCGCCGGCCAGTTTGCGCGCGGTGGCACAGCCCTGCGCCAGGATTTCGCGTACCAGTTCCGGCTTGTCCAGATACTGCTGCGCGCGTTCCCGCATTGGTTCCTGTTCCTTCAGCACACCGTCGATCACCGGTTGCTTGCATTCGATACAGCCGATGCCGGCTGTCGTACAACCCTTCACCACCCAGTCCTTGGTCGCTGCATCGGAATACACCTGGTGCAACTGCCACACCGGGCATTTTTCCGGGTTACCCGGATCGGTACGGCGCACGCGCGCCGGATCGGTCGGCATCGTACGAATTTTCTTGATGACGGTGTCCTTGTCTTCGCGCAGCGAGATCGAATTGCCATAGCTCTTGGACATCTTCTGTCCGTCTAGGCCGGGCAGGCGCGACGATTCAGTCAGTTTCGCTTGCGGCTCCGGCAGGATCTGCCTGCGCGTGCCAGCGACATGCGCGAACAGCCGCTCGCGGTCCGCGAGGCCCAGGCTTTGCGCATCATCGAGCAGGCGCCTCGCCTGCTCAAGCGCCTCCGCATGCCCTTGTTCCTGATAGGCGCTGCGCAGTTCACCATACTGCTTGGCCTGCTTGCCGCTCAGTTTCTTGATGGATTCGGCCACCTTTTGCTCGAAACCTTTTTCCTTGCCATACAGATGGTTAAAGCGGCGAGCGATCTCGCGCATCATCTCGATGTGTGGAATCTGGTCGGCGCCAACGGGTACCTGGCCGGCACGATAAATCAGCACGTCAGCCGCCTGCAGCAGCGGATAGCCGAGGAAACCGTAAGTCGCGAGATCGCGGTCGGCCAATTTTTCCTGCTGGTCCTTGTAGGTCGGCACGCGTTCCAGCCAGCCGAGCGGCGTCACCATCGACAGCAGCAGATGCAGTTCCGCATGTTCCGGCACCTGCGACTGGATGAAGATCGTCGACTTCGCTGGATCGATGCCAGCTGCCAGCCAGTCGATCACCATGTCCCAGGTGCTGGTTTCGATGATGCTCGGATCATCGTAGTGCGTGGTCAACGCGTGCCAGTCGGCGACGAAAAACAGGCAAGGCACTTCCGATTGCAGCTTGATCCAGTTCTTCAGTGCGCCGTGGTAATGGCCGAGGTGCATCGCGCCGGTCGGGCGCATACCGGAGACTACGCGGTCTGCATGCATAGAAAAATCACTTCAGAAAAAAGGTAAGAGGAGAAACCAGCAATTGCAAGGCGCCGCCGGCCAGCGCCATCACCGGCACCATCCAGTACTTGAGCCCGTTCAGAAACATCAGGCCCAGCACGATGAAAAAGCCGTAAGGCTCCAGCTGCGCAAATTTGTACGCATAGCGGTTGGGCAGCAGGCTGGTAAGAATGCGCCCGCCATCCAGCGGCGGAATCGGAAACAGGTTGAAGGCGAAGATCACAAGATTTGTGTTCACCCCCGCCTTCGCCATCTGCAGGAAAAAGGACTCAGGGATATTGAATGCCACTAGCGCGATCAGCAGCAGCATCCAGCCAAGTGCCATCACGAGATTCGCCAGCGGTCCGGCGAAAGCGACGAAAGCCATCTGTTTTTTTGGATTGCGCAGGTTGCCGAAATTAACGGGCACCGGCTTGGCGTAACCGAACAGGAATGGACTCTGCAGAAAGTACAGCACAATCGGAATCAGCAATGTGCCGATCGGATCGATATGCTTAGCCGGATTCAGGCTGACGCGACCTTGCGCATAGGCAGTATTGTCGCCAAAGTAGCGCGCCGCATAACCATGCGCCGCTTCATGCAACGTGATCGCAAAAATGATGGGCAGCGCATAGATCGCAAAGGTTTGAATAAGATCGTTCATTGGCGGAATTTTATCAGAGGGATCACGGTGGCCTATGCGGCCCGAAGAATGCAAGTGCGTTTGGACGCGGCCGGCACAGGCAGCCGCGTCGTCGCCCGAGCTAGGAAAGGCGGGTAAGAACGCCCTGCTTACAAGCCGAACGGCGACGCATCACCGCGCCCCTGACGAACCAGTACTGCGTTATCGCCGGTCAGATCGATGACCGTGGTCGGCTGCAGGCTGCATGCCCCGCCGTCGATGACCAGGTCGACCGCCTTCGCCAGGCGCTCGCGTATTTCGTCGGGATCGGTCAGCGGTTCATCCTCGCCAGGCAGGATCAAGGTCATGCCGAGCAGCGGTTCTCCTAAGGCTTCCATCAACTCGCCGGCGATGCGGTTTTCCGGCACGCGCAAACCGATGGTCTTGCGCGACGGATGGCTGAGCCGGCGCGGCACTTCCTTGGTCGCTTCGAGAATGAAGGTGTACGGCCCCGGCGTGGCCGATTTCAACAAACGGTATTGCCGGTTGTCCACGCGCGCATACAGCGCGATCTCGCTCAGGTCTCGGCACAGCAGTGTCATATGATGCTTGTCATCCACATCGCGGATGCGGCGCAGGCGCATGACCGCGTCCTTGTCGTCGAGCTGGCAGACCAGCGCGTAACAAGAATCCGTCGGCAGCGCGACAATGCCGCCACCCTTGATAATCTGCGCAGCCTGGGAGATCAGCCGCGCCTGCGGGTTGTCCGGATGAACTTGAAAGAATTGGGTCATAAAAAAATCAGGCGGCGGCAGCCGTCAGGCCACCACCGCCATTCGGTTGAATACAGAAAATTACTGGATGTTGCGCAAGGCAGCAATGCGCTGTTCGATCGGCGGATGGCTTGAGAACAGGGCGAGGAATCCCGGCTTGTCGTGAATGCCGAACGCCGCCAATGCCTGCGGTAGGTTCGACGGCTCGATGCCGCCCAGACGCGCCAGCGCCTTGACCATCGGTTGCGGGCTGCCCAGCAGCTTGGCGGAACCGGCATCCGCACGGAATTCACGATGGCGCGAGAACCACGCAACAATCATCGACGCGGCGATACCGAACACGATCTGGCACACCATCACTGTCACCATGTAGCCAATGCCTGGCGCATTATTGTTGTTGTCGCGTGAGAGCGCACGATCGACGAAATAACCAACCACGCGCGACAGGAAGACGACAAAGGTGTTCACGACACCCTGCACCAGCGTCATCGTCACCATGTCGCCATTGGCGACGTGCGCGATCTCGTGGCCGAGCACGGCCTCGACTTCATCCTTGGTCATGTTCTGCAGCAGGCCGGTCGAGACCGCAACCAGCGCCGAGTTTTTGAAGGCGCCGGTTGCGAACGCATTCGGTTCGCCCTCGTACACCGCCACTTCCGGCATTGCGATGCCGGCGCGTTCAGACAGCTTGCGCACGGTGTCAATCAACCACAGCTCGGTGCTGGAGGACGGCGCTTCAATCACGTGTGCGCCGGTCGACCACTTGGCCATCGGCTTGCTGATCAGCAGCGAAATAATCGAACCGGTGAAGCCGACCACCAGCGAAAACACCAGCAGCATCGGCAGGTTCAAACCTGCCTGCGTCAGGAAGCGGTCGACACCGAGGATCGACAGCACGATCGACATAACGGCGATGACCGCAATGTTCGTCAGCACAAACAGGAAAATCCGTTTCATTCTTCAATAACCTCCAAGGAGATGATGCGACGGATAAGTATGACCGGATTGAACAATTTCAAGTAAGAAAAACTCGAATGATCCTGTTAATGCGCCAGATTCCAATCGTGCCAGACCGGCGTAACGCTTGCCGGAAGCGCCGGCAGTTCGCCAAGGTCGACGCGCGATTCGCCGGGGCCGTGGAAATCGGAGCCGCGCGATGCAAGAAAGCCGTATTTGTTCGCGATCTTCGCGTAGGTGTCGTACTGGTCGACGGTATGGCTGCCTGTAATCACTTCGATTGCGCTGCCGCCAAGCTCCTTGAATTCCCGGAACAGCGCATCGAATTGCAATTCGCTGAACTTGTAGCGCCCCGGGTGGGCGATCACGGCAATACCGCCGGCACCGTGTATCCAGTCCACGGCACTCTGCAGACTTGTCCAGCGATGCGGAACATAGCCCGGCTTACCCTCGCCAAGGTAGTTGCTGAACACGTCTTGCAGATTCTTGCAGAGCCCGATCTCCATCAGGTAACGGGCAAAATGCGTCCTGGAAATCAGATCCGGATTGCCGACGTATTTCAGCGCGCCCTCAAACGTGTCCGGCACGCCGATCGCAGCCAGCCGCGACGCCACTTCGCGCGCGCGCTGTTCGCGTCCGCCGCGCATCGCGGCAAGGCCGTCGATCAGCACGCGATTGGTATCGTCAATGTGCAGGCCAACGATGTGTACCGTCTGCCCCGACCATGTGATCGACACCTCAACGCCCGGTACAAAGGGCAAGTTCAACGCTGCCGCTGCCGCACGCGCTTCGGCAATGCCACCGACTTCGTCATGGTCCGTCATCGCCCATACCTCGACGCCATTGGCCTTGGCGCGCGCCGCCAGTTCCGCCGGCGCCAACGTGCCGTCAGAGACTCTAGAATGACAGTGAAGATCGACGTTTACCATGCCAATTCAATGTAAAAAACGATGTTGATGATTGTACGCGTGTAGCGCGCGCGACGCCTCGGCAATGTGTTACCGGCACGTTACAAATCACCGCAAAAAGGTGGTACTTAGCCGACGAGAAATGCTTCGATGGCGTGTCCCAGAATTTCGGGCTGATCGTGGTGGACCATGTGGCCGGCGTCGTCCACCATCAATATGGTGACGTTCGGAATGAAAGCAATCCTGCGCTCGATTTCGGCACGTGCGCCCTGCCCCGCATCCAATCGCGGCGTCAGCTCGCTGTCGTGGGCCTCGATCCACAACACGGGCGCTGCGATGGCGCGCCAGCAGGCGAGCACTTCTTCCACGCGGTAAAGAGTCGGATTGGGCAGCCGATGCTGCGCATCGGCAAGAATGTGCCAGCTGCCATCTTCGCTTTGCGCCGCCCAGTGCTGCGCCAGAAACGATGCGCGCGCGTCGCCGAGCCGCGGATTGTTTTTCTGTAGCCGTGAGGCGACGTCCTGCAGCGTGGCATACGGGCGCAAACCAGTCGGCTCCTTCAAAGCATCCAGCCATTGTGCGTAGCGCGCCGGCGCCTCCGCGGGTCGCGTGATCGGCATGCCAAAACCTTCGATATCGATCAGCTTCGCAATGCGCGCCGGCCGCACGCCGGCATAAATGCCGGCGACATTCGCACCCAGGCTGTGACCGAGCAGGAAAACCGGCCGCTCAGGCGAATAGTGATCAAGGATTGCATCGAGATCGGCAAGATAATCCGGATACCAGTAGCCGCCGGGGGCCGGATCGCTGAGGCCGAAACCGCGCCAATCCGGTGCGACGACGTGCCAGTCGCGTGCAAAAGCATCGACTAAGAACTGGAAGGATGCTGATACGTCCATCCAGCCATGCAGCATGACGATGAGCGGCGCGTCATCGCTACCCCAGTGGCGGATGTGATAGCGCAAACCGCGCACCGCGATAAAGGTCGAGCGGGAAGACTTCATGGATGAGAGCGGACAACAGGGCGAAGTGCGCATTCTATCGTCGCGGGTCGCAACCCGTTGCAACGGATTCACACAATGCCACCGCTAGACTCTTACTTGTCGGCGTCCTTGTCGTGATCGGCAGCCTGCTGGATTTTTTCACCGGCCTGCTCCATCTTTTCACCGACTTTCTTCGTCAAGGTGTTCGCGCCTTCGCTGATTTTCTCGCCAGCCTGCTTCAGCTTGTCGTTCGTCTTCGCCGTCGCCTGATCGATTTCCTTGCCCGCTGTCTCAGCTGGGCCGCTTTCCGCCTTCTTCTCACAGGCACTCAGGCCGGCGAGTGCAAAGCAGGCGAAGATGATGGAAACAAGCCAACGATGTTTTTGCATGATGTCCTCCAATGATGAGCAGAACCGCTATTCTGCACCCTCGCCTCGTATGGCGCGGCAACAATCTGTAACAGACTCAGAAGGACTGCCTGGCCAATGCGGTCAGTTCCGCCTCATTGAAACCGGCTGCGCGCCGCGCTTCCAGATTGAACGGCCCGCGCAGCATGGGCGCCTTGTAGCGCAAGGCCAATGCATCGTAGATCGCAACCGGATCGAGCTCCCGCTGCGCGCACAAAAAGTTGTACCAGCGATTGCCGATTGCGACGTGCCCGATCTCGTCGCGCAGGATGATGTCGAGAATTTCCGCTGCAGCTTGGTCGCCGGCCTGCGCCAGCTTGGCGCGCATCAGCGGCGACGCGTCGAGTCCGCGTGCTTCCAGCGTGCGCGGCACTAGCGCCATGCGCGCAAGAATATCGCCCCGCGTTTTTTCCGCCATTTCCCACAGGCTGTTATGCGCGGGGAAATCGCCATAGTGATAGCCAAGTGTCTGCAGATGGCGTTCCAGCAGCGAGAAATGCAGTGCTTCTTCCGCAGCCACTTTCAACCAGTCGAGGTAGTACTCCCGCGGCATGCCATCAAAGCGCCAGATTGCGTCGAGCGCCAGATTGATTGCATTGAACTCGATATGGGTCAGCGCATGGATCAGGGCGGCGCGTCCTTCTGTAGTTCGCATCGACCGGTGTTTGAGCAGCCTGGGGGAGATCAACTCGGGGAGCACGGGTCGCCCTGGTGCAATATCCAGCTGCGCTTGAGCTTGCGTGTATTCCAGGCGCAGATCACCGGCCTGCCAAGATGCCGCCATGGCGATCACGCCATCGGCCTTGCGCGGTGCGTCGCACTCAGTGAACCAGCCGAGTGCAAGCGCGCGCAACTCGGCGGCAGCGGGATGGGAGAGATGGATGAACGGCATGGCGAGTAACGTAAAATACCGGCTTTCATTTCTGCGCGCGTGCAGCGGTATGCGCGACAATGCGAAGGGAAATTTGTTGTCAGCGATCAAGGGCTTTTCATTCCTGAAATCGGCCCCATCTAACCGAATCAAGAATCTGCCGGCACTTCACTTTCGAAGAAACGTTTGCACGCGGCGCGCCGCCCGAAGAGTCGGGCAATTTTACTGAAAATATGGCTATCTACCAATTGGGCGAACATGCGCCTGTTATCGCCGCATCGGCCTACATCACGGACAATGCCACCATCGTGGGCCGCGTCAAAATCGAAGACAACACCAGTGTCTGGTTCGGCGTGACAGTGCGCGGCGATAACGAAGACATCACAATAGGCAAGGATTGCAATCTGCAGGAAGGCGCAGTGCTGCACGCCGATCCCGGTTTCCCTTTAACGCTCGGCGACAGGGTCAGCATCGGCCATCAGGCAATGGTGCATGGGTGCACAGTAGGCGAAGGCTCGCTGATCGGCATCCAGGCCGT
>Ga0310811_10012031_pt1 | contig 11236 bp, 8 predicted proteins | sample YCmetagenome_FD_207642 | JGI IMG/M metagenome (GOLD analysis project Ga0310811, IMG submission 207642) | Soil microbial communities from experimental microcosm in Duke University, North Carolina, United States - YC | ecosystem: Engineered > Artificial ecosystem > Soil microcosm > Unclassified ... | reverse complement strand
CTCCCGCCGTGGCGCCGCCGGATCGATCTGGTCGCGCTCACGCACGCGCACCTCGATCACGGCGCCGGGCTCGTGGCCGTGCTCGACCGGTACGACGTCGGGCTCGCGGTCGCGCCCCGCGGGCTCAACGCCGGTCCGCTCGCGAGCGCGTGGAACGCTCGCATCCAGTCCCACCACATCGCCCGCGCGGACGTCGGCATCGGATCCGTCGTGACGCTCGGCCCCGCCCGGATCAGGGTGCTCGCGCCGAACGACGACCCGCTCGTCGACGTGCCGTCGCTGGTGCTTCGCCTCGAGCTCGGACCGGTCTCGGTGCTGTTCAGCGGCGATGCGACCGAGACCGCGCAGGCCGATCTGCTCCTTGCGCCAGGTGCGCTGCGCGCCCGCGTGTACGTGCCGCCCCACCACGGGGCCGCGACCCCGTACGCGAGCGCGCTCGTCGGTGCGGTGCATCCGGAGGTCGCGCTCATCTCCGCCGGGCTGAACAACCGGTACGGCCACCCGACGCCCGACACGCTCGCCGCGCTTGCCGGCGTGGCGACGTACCGCACCGACCGCGACGGCACGGTCGAGCTCACCATGGACGGCAGCCGGCTGGTCGTGCACGTGCACGCGAACGGGCTGCCACCACCACGCCCGCAGGGGATCCCGCAGCTACCCCGCTAGGCTCGATCGATGCCGGCGACACGGCGCGGCCGCTCCCTCTATCTCATCCACGGCGAGGATCCGTACCGCGCGCGCCTGCGCGCCGCCGAGCTGGTCGCGTCGCTCGCGACGGGCGACGAGCGGCCATCCGACCTCCGCGCCCAGCGCTCCACCGACCTCGGCAGTCCGCTCGGGCTGAGCCGGCACGACGCCCGCGATGCCGGCGCGGTGGCGCAGATCGAGCTGTCGGGTCGCTCGCAGGGGCTGTTCGATGCGGTCGACGAGCAGCGGATCGTCGTCGTCGAGCACGCCGAGGCGCTGAAGGACACCGATGTCGTGAGCCGGTTCCCGCCGGAGGCGGCGCTCGTGCTGGTGAGCGAGGCAAAGATCCAGACCCGGACCCGCCGCGCGGCGCCGAAGGCCAAGCCCGCCGCGGAGGCCGCCGTCGCGGACCTGCCCACCGCCGTCGAGGCGGCCGGCGGCGCCATCGAGCACATCGCGCGCCTCTTGCCGCAGGAGCTGGGCGGCTGGATCGCCGCGCGCGCGACGCTCCAGGGCGTCGAGATCGCCCCGGACGCGATCAACGAGCTGGGCGCCGCCGTCGGACCGGACAGCGAGCGGATCGATCAGGAGCTCGCGAAGCTCGGGGCGTTCGCGGCAGGCGCGCGCGTGACCGGCGCGGACGTGCGCACGCTCGTGAGCGGCGCGATCGAGTCCGACATCTTCGAGCTGACCCAGGCGGTCGTGCGGCGTGACTCGCAGACCGCGATCCGCCGCCTCGAGTCGCTGCTCGCGGAGGGCCAGGCGCCGCAGCAGATCATCGCGCTCCTGCTGTGGCAGTTCCGGGTGCTCCTGTTCGCGTCGGCCATGCGATCGAACGCCGACGCCGAGCGAAGCGCCAAGGCGATCCGCAGCTCGGCCTACGCGATCGGGAAGTGGCAGGCCTTTGCGCGGCGGATCAGCCGGGCCGACGTGGTCCGCGCGTACGAGGTCCTCTACGCGACCGACCTCGCGATCAAGACGGGGCGGATCGAGGAGAAGCTCGCGATGACGCTGTGCGTGCTCGACCTCTGCGGGATCCAGGCGGCCGATCCGCGCGAGCTCGTGGTGGGGGAGCCGCCGCGCCGCTAGATCGCTAGCGCTTCGCGACCGCCTCCGGCTGCGCCGGCTTGGCCTCCTGGCTCTTCAGGTAGTCCTCTTTGAAGCGCTTCAGGCCCGCGTCGGTGAGCGGATGCTTGAACATCGCCTGCAGCACGCTGAACGGCATCGTCCCGATGTCCGCCCCGGCGATCGCGGCCTGCGACACGTGCAGCGGTCCGCGCAGGCTCGCCGCGAGGACCTTGGTCTTGATGTCCTGCTGGCGGTACGCGGACACGATGTCGCGGACGATCGTCATTCCGTCCTCGTTGATGTCGTCGACCCGTCCGACGAACGGGCTGATGATGTACGCGCCGATCGCTGCCGCGAGCAGCGCCTGGTTCACGCTGAAGCACAACGTCACGTTGACCCGGGTGCCCTCGGCCGCGAGGATCTTCCCCGCGGCGAGCCCGTCCGGGGTCATCGGTACCTTGACGATGACGTTCTTGTGCCACGACGCGAGGCGCCTGCCCTCCACGAGGATGTCGTCCTTCTTCTCGCTGACGACCTCGGCCGAGACGTTCCCCACGATCCCGCAGATCTTCTTCACCTGGGTCTCGTGGTCCTGCCCGGCCTTCGCGATGAGTGTCGGGTTGGTCGTGACGCCGTCGACGACGCCCCAATCGACGCCCTGCTTGATCTCGTCGAACTCCGCGGTGTCGAGGAACAGCTTCATGCCGGTGTCTCCTGCAGGTGCGGTGCCCGCGCTTCAGCTCGGCCGCTCGCCCGCGCGTATTCGAGCGCAGCCTGGATGAACGAGACGAACAGCGGATGTGGCCGGTTCGGCCGCGAACGGAACTCGGGGTGGTACTGGGTGCCCAGGAAGAACGGATGTCCTTCGAGCTCGCAGATCTCGACGAGCCGGCCGTCGGGCGAGAGGCCGCTGAAGCGCATGCCGTGGTTGCCAAGGAGCTCGCGGTACGCGTTGTTGAACTCCCAGCGGTGGCGGTGCCGCTCGAGCACGATCGGCTGGCGGTACGCGCGCTGGGCGAGCGAGCCCTCTGTCAGGACGCACGGGTACGAGCCAAGGCGCATCGTGCCGCCCTTGTCGTTCACGTCACGCTGCTCCGGCAGCAGGTCGATGACCGGGTGCGGCGTGAAGGCGTCGAACTCCGTGGAGTTCGCGTCGTCCGTCCCGAGCGCGGTCCGGGCGAGCTCGATCACCATGCACTGCATGCCCATGCAGAGGCCGAGCGTCGGGATCTGCTGCTGGCGGCCGAACCGCGCGGCCTGCACCTTCCCCTCGATGCCCCGGTAGCCGAAGCCGCCCGGGATGACGATCCCATCGAGGCCGATCAGCGGCTCGGTGTCCCCGCCGTGCTCGAGCTTCTCGCTGTCGATCCAGCGGATCCGAACGTCACATCCCGCGGCCCAGCTCGCGTGCCGGATCGACTCGGCCACCGAGAGGTAGGCGTCGCGGAGCTCGATGTACTTGCCGACGAGCCCGATCTCGAGCGGGATGCGCGCGGTCTTGATGCTCTCGACCAGCGCCTGCCACTCCCGAAGGTCGGGCTCGGTCGCGCGCTCGGAGAGCCCGAGCTCCTCGACGACGATCTTCCCGACGCCGGATTCCTCGAGCATGAGCGGCACGGCGTAGATCGACCAGGCGTCCGGCTCGGACACCACGTTGTCGACCTTCACGTCGCAGAACAGCGCGATCTTCTCGCGGAGCTCGTCGTCGATCGGAACGTCGGCCCGGGCGATGATCACGTCGGGCTGGATGCCGATGGACCGCAGCTCCTTCACCGAGTGCTGCGTCGGCTTGGTCTTCAGCTCGCCGCCGACGACGCGCGGGAGGAGGGTGAGGTGGATGTACATCACGTTCTGGCGCCCGACGTCGTTCCGGAACTGACGGATCGCCTCGAGGTAGGGCAACGATTCGATGTCGCCGACGGTGCCGCCGACCTCGACGACCACGACCTCGGCCTGGGCCTCGCGCGCGACCCGGTGGATCCGCGACTTGATCTCGTTCGTCACGTGCGGGATCACCTGCACGGTCGCGCCGAGGTAGTCGCCGCGGCGCTCCTTCGCGATGACCGCGTTGTAGATCTGGCCGGTCGTGAGGTTGGACGCACGGGTGACGTTGCGGTCGATGAATCGCTCGTAGTGACCGAGGTCGAGGTCGGACTCGGCACCGTCCTCCGTCACGAAGACCTCGCCGTGCTGATAGGGCGACATCGTCCCAGGGTCGACGTTGAGATAGGGGTCCATCTTCAGTGAGGCGACCGAAAGACCGCGCGCAACGAGGATGCGACCGAGTGACGCGGCGGTGATGCCCTTGCCAAGGGAGGAGGTGACCCCTCCGGTCACGAACACGAACTTCGGCACGGGCGCTGACCTCCGGGGTTTTTCCAATTGTAGCGCGCGGCCGCGCGCCTAATCGAACGTGAACGGAAGCGCGTGAAGGAGGATGAGCCTGGGCCGATCGGGGCCGCCGGTCGGCGGATACTCCGGGACCTCGACCGGCTCCTCGATCCGGCAATCGTCCAGCCGCGCGTCGAAGCGAAGGGCCCGGAATCTCGCGTCGACCAGCACGCCGCGCTCGACGGTCTCGTGGTCGACGATCGCGACGAGCCTCGGCCGCAGCCACACCATCCCCGGGCGCAGCGGGAACGGGCCGAGGAACGGCGAGCCGTCGGTGCGAAAGCTGCGCGTCGCGGCGTCGACCCACTCACCGAGATACGGCGGGACGTAGGCCTCGCCGGCGTAGGTGAGCGCGCCGTTGTCGTTCATCCAGCCACAGAGCAGCGCCCGCGCGCCGCGCCGCTCGTCCAGCACGAGCCCGCCGATGACCACATCGGCGCGCGGTGAGACAAGGCATTTCAGCCAGTCGGCGCTCCGGGTCCCCGGCACGTACTTGCCGTCGCGGCGCTTCGCCACGACGCCCTCGAGCTCGTATTCGGCGACCACCTCGAGGAACGGCTCGCCGTCGTTCTCGAGGTGCTCGGGCACGACGAGACCCTTCTGGGGCAGCCCGCGCGCGAGAAGCCGCTCGCGCCGCCGCTCGAGCGGAAGCCCGAGGAGCGGCTTGCCCTCGTCGTAGAGCAGATCGAAGGCGACGAACAGCGGGCCTTTGCCGCGCTTCGACGCCTTCGGGCCCAGCCGTCCGACCAGCAGGTCGTAGCTCGGCCGGCCGCGCGAGTCGCACACGATGATCTCGCCGTCCAGCAGCGTGCCCTCGGGAAGCTTCACGGTCCGGAGCTCGGGGATCGCCGGCAGGAGGTCGCCCCCATTGCGGTCGATGATCCGAAGCCCCGCGCGGTCGTGCGACACGAGCGCCCGGATGCCGTCCCACTTGAGCTCGAACAGATGGTCCGGCGAGTTGAAGCCCTGTGCGGCGAGGCGCGGTCGCATCGGCGCGACCGTTCGCGGCAGCGCGCTCTGGGCCGCGGGCTGGTCGAGGAGGGTCGGGTGGTCGGGACCGGCGCGGGTCGCTCTGCTCATCTTCATCGAGTATGCGACCCGCGCTTGCGGTGACCCGGAGGCTTAGGAGGCCTTCCTCCGCGTGGACTTTTCCTTCGCTGCGGTCTTCTTGTGCACGAGCGACTCGTGACCGCCGCGGCCCGCGCGGCCGCCCTTCTTCTCTTCTTCCTTCGCCTTCGCGACGGACGCTTTGAGGGCCGACATGAGGTCGACGACGGTCGTCTCGGCCTCGGGCTCCGGCGCCTCGACCAGGCCCTCGCGACCCTCGACCTTCGCCTCGACGACCTTCTCCAGCGCCTTCTTGTACTCGTCGCGGAACTCGGACGGGTCGAACTCCATGGCCATCATGCCGACCAGGTTCTCGGCCATCTTCAGCTCGGCCGGCGAGACCTTCACGTCGCTCGGAAGATCGAGGTCCTCGGTGTTCCGGATCTCGTCAGGCCAGTGCAGGGTGTTCATGACCATGGCGCCGTCCAGCGAGCGCACCGACACGAGCCGCTCGCGGTCGCGGAGCGCGAACTTCGCGATCGCGATCTGGCCGGTCTTCTCGAGGGTCTTCTTCATCAGGGCGTACGGCTTCTGGGCCGACTTTTCGGGCTCGAGGTAGTACGCGCTCTGGTAGTAGAGCGAGCCCGGCAGCTCCTCGTCCTTGATGAATCCGGTGATGTCGATCGCCTTGCTCGATTCGAGCGGCAGCTTCTCGAGGTCCTCGTCGGTGAGGATGACGTAGCTGCCCTTCTCGTACTCATAGCCGCGGACGACGTCACCCCACGCGACCTCGTGATCGCCCTCGGGGCACCAACGCTTGTTCTTGATGCGCGACTTGTGGTCGGGACAGAGGAGGTGGAACGAGACCTTCGACGAGCTCTCGGTCGCGAGATAGAGCCGCACCGGGATGTTCACCATCCCGAACTGCATCGAGCCTTTCCAAATGGACCGTGGCACTTCGCTCACCTCCGCCCCTGTGTCGCGCAGCCTGCAGCGCGCAGCGTACAGCCCCCCGTCAAGTGGTCAAGTGGTCAAGTGGTCACGCGGTCGGCGGCGCTACGCGCGCGCGAGCCAGAGGATCCGGCGCAGCGTCGCGGGATCGCCGGGCCAGTGCTCGGCCATGATCTCCGGAGACGACGCCCGCACGACGAAGCGCAGCGCGAAGGCGGCGACGATCGCGTCGTCGAGCGAGCCGGCGATCGGGACGAAGTCCGGGATGAGGTCGATCGGCATCGCCAGGTAGAGCGCGGTCGCGCCGAGCACGACCTTCGCCCGCAGTGGCACGCGCGGATCGCGCATCAAGCCGGCGAAGAGCCGCGTGAGATTCGGGACGAGCGTGGCGAGCTCGCGGGCGAGCGCGCGCCGGCCAAGGGCGATGAGCAGGACGATCAGCCCGATCCAGACGACCAGCGCGATCGCGACGGCCGCGAGGACCCGCTCCATCTAGATCGCCAGCGCGCGCTCCGCGAGGCTGGTGGGCAAGGCACCGCTGGAGGTCAGCTTGTCGTGGAACTCGCGGAGGGCGGGGATGTCGGCCTGGCCGCGCTTCGCGAGCCAGCGGGTCCGGACGTCGACGATCTCGAGCATGCCGGTGAGATACGCGGACGCCTGGGTCGGCCACGAGCAGTAGCGGCCGACCTCGGCGCGGGCGTTCGGCTCGGTGAGGTTCCCCTTCTCGACCATGAACGTGACGGCCTCATCGAAGGTCATCTCCCCGAGATGGAGGCTGGTGTCGACGATGATCCGCGCCGCGCGGAAGATCGTGGCCTCGTACTGATAGAGGAGGTGCTTCGGGTCGGTGAAGAAGCCCTGCTCGCGCATGACCCGCTCCGCGTAGAGCGCCCAGCCCTCGGAGAAGTACGGCGTGTTGAAGACCTGCCGCAGCTTCGACGGGTTGAAGTGGGCCATCACGAGGTGCCAGTGATGTCCGGGATAGGCCTCGTGCACCGCGGTCGTCGGGATGCCGGCGCTGCAGTTCCCCTCGAGCCGCTTCTGGACCTCCTCCGGCGGGGTGTTGTCCGGCGGATAGGGGACGAAGAAATGGCCGGCGAGCGAATCGCTGAACGCCGGCGGCCGGTTGTACGAGGCGACCGCCAGGATCGGCCGCTGGAATGGCGGCGACGGCTCGACCGTACAGGTCTCGCCGCGAGGCAAGGTCACGAGGCCGGTGTCGCGCAGGAACGAGCGGGCTCGTTCGGTCCACTCCGCGTATTCGTCGCGCATCGCTTCGGGCGTGGGCGCGTGCACGCGATTGAGCTTCACGAGGAGTCCGGCCCAGTCCTCGCTGCCCGAGATCTCCTTCGCGATCCGGCGCGCCTCCGCGGCCAGCAGGTCGTACTGCTCGCGACCGCGCTCGCGCAGGGCGCGCGCGTCGTACGGGAGCAGCTCCTTCTCGCGGAGCAGCGCGCTGTAGAGGGCGTCGCCGACGGCGTAGTCGCCGGCCGCCTTCTCCTTCTTCTCCTGAAGGAACGCGGCGAACGCGTCGAAGGCGTCGCCGGCCTCCGCGCCGACCGCGGCGAGGGCCTCGCGGGCCGCCGGGTCTTTCACCTCCTCGGGAACAAGCTCGCGCGCGTACTTCGCGGCGGCACGAGCCTGGCCGATCGCCCGGTCGACGTAGATCCGCGGGACGATCGTGAAGTCGAGGTTGTCGATGCCCTGGCGCAGCGCCCGCGGCACCTCGGCGAGCCTCGCCCGCGCGGCGTCAGCGAGATCCTTCTCCGGGCGGAGCCGGTGGAGGAACAGCGAGAACACCCCCTGCAGGCCGGGATTCAGGTAGGTCGCGGGCTGCTTCTGCCAGTTGCGCTGCGGCGCGACCAGCTCGCGTCCGCGCAGGATCGAGCTCGCGAGGTCGCGGTCGATCCGCTCCGCGGGCGACAGGCTGTCATCGGGGAGCGCGCGGAACCGCTTCAGCCACGCACTCGACCGCTCCTCGTGGCGCCGGAATGCGTCCGCGGAGAGATCGTCGAGGCGCTCGTCGTAGGCGGTGAGGCCGAGGCTGCTCGCGAGCACCGGAGACTCGGCGAACTCCTCCGCCAGGAAGGTGTCGGCGAGATCCGTGAACGACGACATGGGCTCCTCCCCTGACAATGCGTAGGCCGTGAGTCTGACCGAATACCAGAAGAAGCGGGATTTCAAGAAGACCCCCGAGCCGAAGGGCAGCCTGCAGCCGGCGCCCGCGCGGCCCAGGTACGTCGTGCATCGGCATCACGCGACGCGGCTGCACTGGGACGTGCGGCTCGAGATGCGCGGGGTTCTCGCCTCGTTCGCCGTGCCGCAGGGGCCGCCCCTCGCCGCCGGCAAGCGCCGCCTCGCGGTCCACACGGAGGATCACCCGATCGAGTACCTCACGTTCCACGGCGTGATCCCGGACGGCTACGGCGCGGGCACCATGACGATCTGGGACCAGGGGACGTACGACCTGCTGCTCGAGAAGCCCGGCTCGGGCGACAAGGGCGGTGAGTACAAGATCCAATTCCACGGCACGCGCCTGACGGGCGAGTACGTGATCGTGCAGACCACCGCGCACGAGGGCCGTGACTGGCTGATGATCATGCACGGGACGCCACCGAAGGACGATCCGCTCGACCGCAAGATCGAGCCGATGCTGGCGATCACGGCCGACGAGCCGTTCGACTCGCCGCAGTTCACCTACGAGGCGAAGTGGGACGGCGTGCGTACGCTCGCGTTCGTCGACGGCGGCGAGGTCCGGCTGCAGACGCGGAACCTGCTCGATTGCACGAAGCAGTACCCAGAAGCGCACGGCGCGGCCGAGGCGCTCACCGGCGGCTACCAGGCGATCCTCGATGGCGAGGTCGTCGCCCTCGACGCCAAGGGCGTGCCGTCCTTCCAGCGGCTGCAGCCTCGGATGCATCAGCGCGACGAGGGTGCCGTGAGCCGGCTGCGAAAGAGCGTCCCGGTCATCTATGAGGTCTTCGACCTCCTCTATCTCGACGGCGAGGACCTGACCCGTCGTCCGCTCCGCGAGCGGCGGCAGCGGCTCGAGGCCGCGCTCGAGCCGATGGGGGCCATCCGGCTGTCGGAGGGTTTTCCGGGCTCGGGCATCGCGCTGTTCAACGCGGTCCGCGAGCAGGGGCTCGAGGGCATCGTCGCGAAGCGGCTGGACGCGCCGTACGTGAGCGGCCGGTCCGCCGCGTGGGTGAAGGTGAAGGCGTTCAAGGCGATGGACTGCGTCATCGGGGGCTGGACCGCCGGCCAGGGCGACCGGCACTCCACGCTCGGTGCGCTCATCGTCGGCACGTATCGGGACGGGAAGCTCATGCCGGTCGGGCACGTCGGCTCGGGCTTCGACGATCGCACGCTCCGCGACCTGCTCGGGACGCTGACGGAGCATCAAGCGCCGACGTCGCCGTTCGCGGTCGCGCCGAAAGTGAATCAGCCGGCGACGTGGTGCTTCCCGGATCTGGTGTGCGAGGTCCGGTACGTCGAGCTCACCCGCGACGGCACCCTCCGCCATCCCGTCTATCTCGGCCTTCGCTCGGACGTGGATCCGAAGGAGTGCACTGGCCAGGAGATTGCCGCGACGGCCAGGGAGGCGCAGCGCAGCGCCGAGAAGGCCGCGCGGACCGACGCGCCGGCGGAGGTATCAGCGGTGGCGAAGGCGCGAACGCCGGCGGTCCTGAAGATCGACGGACATGACATCAAGCTGACGAACCTCGAGAAGGTGTTGTTCCCGGAGGACGGGTACACGAAGGCCGACCTCATCCGGTACTACACCGAGGTCTCGCCCTATCTCGTGCCGGTGATCCGCGATCGCCCGCTCACGCTCAAGCCGTTCCCCGACGGGATCAGCGGGCCGAGCTTCTATCAGAAGGACAAACCGAGCTTCACGCCGCGCTGGATCAAGAGCTGGACCGATGCGGCCGCCGATCGTGATGGTGGCATCGACTACGTGCTTGGCAACGATCTCGCCACGCTCGTGTGGATGGCCAACTACACGGCCATCGAGATCCATCCATGGCTCTCACGCATCGACAAGCCCGACAACCCCGACTTCGCGATGATCGACCTCGACCCGGCTGCCGGCTCGACGTGGGCCCAGGTGAAGGAGACCGCGCTCATCGTCCGGGACATCCTCCATTCGATCGACCTCGAGGGATTCCCGAAGACCACCGGCTCACGCGGCATCCACGTGCTCGTGCCGATCGCCCGCCGCTATTCGTTCGAGGAGTCGCGCGGTTTCGTCGAGGAGGTCGGCAAGGCCGCGCAGAAGAAGGCTCCGAAGCTCGTCACGCTGACCTTCGCGAAGAAGGACCGCCGCGGGATCTACGTCGATTACCTGCAGAACGTGCGCGGGAAGACGACCGCCGGCCCGTACAGCGTGCGTCCGATCCGCCGCGCGCCGGTCAGCGCGCCGCTGCGGTGGGACGAGATCGAGGGCCTCGGCCGGCCCGACGCGTTCACGATCGCCAACCTGCCCGATCGGCTCGCGACGGTCGGCGACCTCCTGGCGCCCGCGCTGAAGCTCGCGCAGAAGCTCCCCGCGAAGACCTTCACGGCCGGCGAGACGAAGGCGGCCGCGCCCCGGGGTGGAAGGGCCGCAGCCCCTGCGACGAAGAAGCATTGACCTGCGCGGTGCTGGCGCCGGGGTACGGCGGCACGGCCGAGCAGCCGCTGCTGAAGCGGCTCGCGGCGCGGCTCGAGGCCGAGGGCATCGCGACGTCGCGCATCACGTTCTCGACCAAGCGGCCGAGCCGCGACTATCTGACCGAGAAGCAGGAGCTCCGCATGGCCCGCGACGCGCTCGTGCAGCGATCGGGCGGGCCGGTCGCGCTCGTCGGGCGGTCATTCGGTGGACGGATGTGCGCGTTCCTCGCGGCAGCGGAGCCACCCGATGCCCTGGTGATCCTCGGCCACCCGATCTCCCCGCCCGGGCGGCCGCGGCCCGCCGACGAGGCCGCCCTGCTGGCGATCGCGTGCCCGACGCTCGTGGTCCAGGGCGACCGCGACGAGCTCGGGCCGCTCGCCGTGCTTGAGCGGATCGCCGGGCAGAACCCGCGGGTCGATCTCGTGGTGCTGCGGGGCG
>Ga0310811_10012030_pt1 | contig 11237 bp, 11 predicted proteins | sample YCmetagenome_FD_207642 | JGI IMG/M metagenome (GOLD analysis project Ga0310811, IMG submission 207642) | Soil microbial communities from experimental microcosm in Duke University, North Carolina, United States - YC | ecosystem: Engineered > Artificial ecosystem > Soil microcosm > Unclassified ... | reverse complement strand
TCTCGCCCTGTCTGCCTGTTCCGCAATACTGGGAACACCAAATGCGGACATCAGCACAACTGGAATGGATTTATTGGCGATTGCATCTTGCAATGCGATGCCGTTGATAATTGTAGCGAGCATACCCATCTGATCTGCAGAAATGCGATCGAAGCCGGCAGCACACAGATCAGCGCCGCGTATCAAATTTCCCGCACCAATGACCAATGCAATCTGCACACCGAGAGATGTAACACTTGCCACTTCCTGTGCGATGCGGGAGAGCTTTCCCGCATCGATACCAAACATATGATCGCCTTGCAGCGCTTCGCCGCTTAACTTCAACAATATACGCCGATATACCGGCTTGTCAGAATTATCCATAAATATTAGCTGCCTTGTGCTTGAGACATCACGGCTTCTTTAAAGTCTTCCACTACTTTTTCAATACCTTCACCAACTTCAAAACGATAAAATGCAAGTACATTCGCCTTGTGTTTTGACAGCAAGGTACCTACAGACATATCTGGATCTTTAACAAACGGCTGGCCAGTCAAGCTGACTTCATCCAGATACTTCTTCATACGACCCATTACCATTTTCTCGATGATTTCTTTTGGTTTGCCGCTGGTAGCAGCCTGGGCAGTATAGATTTCTTTTTCTTTTTCGACGAGTTCCTGCGGAACTTTGTCTGGCGATACAACGATTGGACGGCTGGCGGCAATGTGCATGGCAATATCACGAGCCAGTTCTTCATTACGCACATCCAGTTCCACAACAACACCAATGCGTGTGCCATGCAGATAGGTACCGATATAAGCAGCATTGTTACTGGTGTGCTGAATACGTCTGATCTGTACGTTTTCACCAACTTTTGTTACCAGTGCCTGACGTGATTCTTCAACAGTCTTATCACTGCCATTCAGTTTCATCGCTGACAATGCAGCAACATCTTGTACTTTTGACTGCTTAGCTGTTTCACCTACTGCTTTGGCGAATTCCGTGAAGTTTGCATCGCGGGCAACAAAGTCAGTTTCACTGTTAATTTCAACCATCACAGCAAACTTGTCATCGCTGGATACCGAAATAACCACCGCACCTTCAGCAGCAATACGACCTGATTTTTTGTCGGCTTTCGCTGCACCTGATTTGCGAAGTTCTTCGATAGCAAGTTCGATATCACCTTTGCTTGCTTCCAGTGCTTTTTTGCATTCCATCATGCCTGCACCGGTACGCTCGCGCAGCTCTTTAACGAGCGCTGCGGAAATAATATTAGACATATGTCACCTCTTATTTATCTGTTTCGCTGTCTTCATCGTCATCGCTAAAGCTGCCAGCAGATGCGGATTTGTCTTCTGCAACTTCCACGAATTCATCTTTCGCTTCGGAAAGATCCTGAATGCTGGCGCGAGCATCCAGAATGGCATCTGCCATTGTTTTCGCGTAAAAGCGGATTGCGCGTGTTGAGTCATCATTACCAGGAATGATGTAGGAAATATTGTCTGGATCGTTATTGGAATCCACAATACCAACCACCGGCACGCCTAAGCGATTTGCTTCACGTACGGCAATATTTTCGTGACCAACGTCGATAACAAATAATGCATCCGGAATACCGCCCATGTTTTTGATACCGCCAAGACTATTTAGCAGTTTATCTTTTTCACGTTCGAGATTCAGAATTTCTTTCTTGGTCAAACGGCCGAATTTTTGTGATTCGAACATCGCTTCGAGATCTTTCAGGCGCTTGATGGACTGACGAATGGTTTTGTAGTTAGTCAACATACCGCCTAACCAGCGATGGTTGACGAATGGCATGCCGCAGCGTTCTGCTTCTTCACGGATAATTTGCTGAGCGGCATATTTGGTACCGACAAATAAAATTTTACCTTTTCTAGCTGCAACGCCGCTAATAAAATTAACTGCGTCTTGCAATAAAGGCAGAGATTTGCCGAGATCAATAATATGAATTTTATTGCGGGAACCGTAAATGTAACCTGACATTTTCGGGTTCCAGTAACGGGTTTGGTGACCGAAATGGACACCAGCTTTCAACATATCTTGCATAGATACTGACATTTGTATTTCCTCTATTTGGGTTATGCCTCCGCCTACTCTGACCACCAACCATCTCCAGAAAATCTGGGTCAGGCACCCGGTGAACAGTTGTAATAAGCGTGTGGTCTAGTTAATAATGCTTGAGCTGGGCTTTATACCACATGTAGCTCATTGCAACAATATGAAAATCAAAGAGAGATTAGATGTCTGAAATCATTATTAAAACCGCTGATGAAATAGAAAAAATGCGTATTGCCGGACGATTAGCCGCGCAAGTACTTGAAATGATAGAACCTTTTGTAAAGGAAGGGGTCACGACTGATGAGCTGAACAAGATCTGTCACGACTATATTGTGGGTGAACAGCAGGCCATTCCCGCCCCACTGAACTATCACGGGTTCCCCAAATCCATCTGCACCTCAGTCAACCACGTCGTTTGTCACGGCATCCCCGGATCCAAAGTTTTGAAGAAAGGGGACATTATCAATATCGATGTCACCGTCAAAAAAGACGGGTATCATGGCGATACCAGCAAAATGTTTTTTATCGGAAAACCATCCATTCTGGCTGAGCGACTGGTACGCATCACCCAGGAATGCATGTATCTAGGGATAAAAGAAGTTCGTCCTGGCGCACGTTTTGGCGATATCGGAGCCGTTATTCAGGAATATGCCGAGAAAAACCGTTTTAGTGTTGTACGTGAATACTGCGGACACGGCATCGGCGCGGTATTTCATGAAGCGCCTAATGTAGTGCATTATGGCCAGCGCGGCACGGGTGAAGAATTAAAACCAGGTATGATTTTTACGATCGAACCCATGATTAATGCCGGCAAAAAAGAAGTGAAATTATTGCCGGATGACTGGACTGTTGTCACTAAAGATCACAGTTTGTCGGCACAGTGGGAACATACTGTTCTTGTCACCGAGACAGGATATGATGTGTTGACGAAGCGGAAAGAAGAAAATATATAACATCGTCATCCCCGCGAAAGCTGGAACCTCCTGATGTAACCGTGCAAGTAAACGGAGGGAGATTCCCGCTTTCGCGGGAATGACAATTTTTTAATATAAGGAGCCACACCATGTTTAAACTACCCGACCTCCCCTACGCACTTGACGCACTCGCACCCATGATTTCGAAAGAAACACTGGAATATCATTACGGCAAACATCATCAGGCATATGTGAACAATCTGAATAATCTTGTCAAAGATACAGACATGCAAAACAAATCGCTTGAAGATATCATCATGACATCCAGCGGAGGTGTATTTAATAATGCAGCGCAAATCTGGAATCACACTTTTTACTGGAATTGCATGACACCAAAAAGTTCGGGCGAGCCCAGCGGCAAACTTGCTGATGAGATCAAGAAAAAATGGGGTTCATTCGAAGAATTCAAAAAACAATTTACGCAATCCGCCGCGACGTTATTCGGATCCGGCTGGACATGGTTAGTGAAAAATGCTGACGGCAGTCTGGATATCATGAATACCAGTAACGCAGGAATACCGATGAAAGAAGGTAAAACTGCGCTGTATACATGTGATGTGTGGGAACATGCTTATTACATTGATTACCGCAACGTACGCATGTCATACATCGAAAACTTCTGGAAACTCGCGAACTGGGATTTCGTCGCGCAGAATTTTGGGTAACCATATCATCCCGAGATGCAGTAACCGCATCTCGGGATATAACTCACACCAACGTCAGCTTATTTATTTCATCATTTTCCAGTACAGTTTTCTGATTGAAATGCCGGTCATTTTTATAAGCCCGGAACATTGAACTCGACATCAGTGTATTCACTTCAAGAGGATTCATCTTCGTCAGTTTTACACTTTTCCTACGACTCATCGTTTCATTCAAAATCACTTCATAATCTTTTAAATCAGCCTTGGTATCAAAAAATAAAACACCATATTTATTTTTGGAATTTGATGAATGATAAAATTCTCCTGTGTCGCGGCAATAATAAGCTGAATGTGTAATTAACCCGCGTGTATTCAATTTATCGGTCGTATTGAATTTCAAACTTAATTGATGCTTGGGAATTTTCGTCTCTGCACGCGTTAATAATGCCTGCAAAGATGCAGCATCCAGCAATTCATTGAAGTTGAAATTTTTATTCTTGAGCATCTCAAGAGTTATTGCATTGCAGCATGCGTCTGCAAGCAGTCTGGCATCTCCGACCGTGCAGCCAGTCAGTTGCACCTGATATAAATTCGCCAATAAATCCGCAATATCTCGTATATTTTCGCTAATTTCATCACGATCCATTTCATTAGATGCCGAGATAAAACGTTTTTGTTTGACGTGATCACGGTATTTATAAAATGCGATAACTGCAGCAATACCAATGACGACAACCGGTATCGCTATCCCGGCGGATACTGCAGCACTAAGAATCATAAGCGCACCCAGCAGCCCAATTACACATCCAATTACGGCTGCTGACAATCCTATTCCTTCTCTGAGCAGCGTCTCACGCCAACCCTCATCAAATTCAACATGACCCTGAGCAAGTATTTCAGCTTCCACTTTGAATATTTCAATTTTTTTAATAAATGATCTTTTGAATACACGCATCGTCTCTGGTTCATCGCTATTCGCGTCATCTGATACTTCAACCTTCATTTTTTCTGCATCAAGAATCGCTCTCGTGTTATTCCTCTTGCCCTTAAATATCAAATTCAATGATTTACGGAACATAACGAATCCCTCCTCGATAGATCAGAATTATTTTTATTATCCTCCACATTACTCTCCTGAAATTGCAATTCTATTTTTGCATTACTTTGCCACATTGTTGCCTGCAGCGTTGAAACTGAAGATCCAGGCTCCACAAATAATCCTGCCTTTGCTTTTTTCTCTGGCTTGACTGGTGCGGGAAGATTAGAAATCAATTCATTTATTAAATTTGTATTCATCGTGAAATATGCTGGTTGCTGCATAGACGTTGTGAGCATCGACCTGGAATCAAGCTGTTCCAATTCATTAAAGTTTTTCACCTTTTTATTAATGATCAGATTGGCAAGTGATGCCATCACCGCCTTCATAATTAAATTTATTTTATTTGGTGTGCTGACTTCCAATACTGGATTCAGTTCGACATGATATTTAGTACGTAATTTTTCGACGTTTTCTTTTGTCAATTCATATTCAACAAATAGTTCCGCATTGCGGTATATTTCACGTTTCCTGTTAACACGATATTTTTGAAAAGCCAGAGATGCAATTACACCGATTATTGCCAGCGGCACGCCTACTGCCAGCGAGACGATACTACCCACCACACCCGTTACAACAAGCGTAGCAAACAGCGCATTAATCAGAATGACTCCGATTGATATGGCACCCATTCCTATCCAATCCGTCCAGCCTCTGGAAAAACCCTCGTTACCTCTTGCGGCATTGCGAATATTCGCAACGAGTGTATGGTATTCCTCATCAAATTCTTTGTTATAAATCTCCGTAATTTGTTTCTGGCTGAGTCTGGCATGTTGTTTGCTGTTCACTCCACACCTCCCTTGCACAGTTTTATAATTATTATTAGTTAATCTATTAATTTAACAGAAACCGCCTTAACAACTGCTTAAGATGCAATTTCATTAATGCCACGAACAACAAAATGATAATTATAAAAAAATAATGCCGGCATGTGCCGGCATTAAGCAAATACTTGCGTTCTGTGCTAAATATTTCTGTGCTTTGATTTTACTGACTTATCTCTCAGCCACTGCATCCATGTCGTGGAATAATTGTCATTATTCGATTTTGCATATTCATAAAAGTTTTTTAAGAATCGCAACCTGTCAGTCGCATATTTATATTTAAAGTGATCTTTTTGGGGCATTTCATTTAGATCAGAACCACCCAATGCATGCTGCCGCGTGATAATGTCATCAAACGTTACATACTTTGCATTTTTCATCATGTCATACATTGCCATGAATGTTGTAGTGCGCCCCCTGCCAGCACGACAATGAAAATACAACCAGGTGTCTTGTCCGACATTTTTAGCAAGCCTCACAAATCTATCAACATCATTGTCATCAGGCCTGTGATAATCTTCGACATAAAAGCGTGTATACCCAATGTGATTTTCATCAGCTAAAGCCTTTTCAGATTTCACCGACTTGACACGCATGAATTCCTGATTTGTTTTGTCGATGTAATCATCGTCTGTCTTTTCTATAATTTGATGAATCCACCGGAAACGTGATTTTCTAAGCCTGGCTAATAATCTCGATTCACTCAATTTGATTTGTGCTGGCGTTTTATTTTCATTAGCAGCATTTTGAGGACCATACCAGCTGACGGCATTACCATTTAACATACCGTGAGACTCACGACGCAAGTCTATGATCATGACAGATTTGGATGGTATCTTTCCAAGCGCAGCTTTAATTCCCTCATCGGAAAATTGCTGACTGCCTGCCGCATGCAATTCAGCCAATCCATCTTTATTATAAGAAGTATTTTCAGGCAGCGCATCAGAACTCATCCGGAAACGATATGGAACTTCAAACTCGTTTCGCATATCTAGCACCAATAATGTATGTGTGATTTTGGCATATACCATAGCGCTGGAAAGCATGACAATGATAATAGCTGCAGACAATGCAATCTTCTTTAATATATACATAGAGAATTTCTTCTTTATTACAATAGATGTTTATTAAATAATTCAGATTTGATGCGCAGTTCTTCCATTTCATCCAGAAGCTGCAGTACTAATGCAGTACCAGCAATATTTAATTCAAAATCATGCTGCAATCTTAATGCGGTTCGCAGCCGTTTTAATTGAACCATATCGAATACCCATTCATCCGGCTCAGATCCTGCTGGTTCTATAATATCATAGGCAATTAATTCACGAATCAATACCGGTTCAATTCCGCATATTTCGCAAATTTCTTCAAGAGAAAGCTCATGTTGTTCCGTGTAATCAGCAATGATGATGATTTCTTTTTTCATAACTATACCACCCAGTCCTTGCGCGGATTAAACGGCATTGCAGCAGCCATATCCTGATAAATTCGTTTTTGTTCATCATTATGCGGTGATGGTGTCTGTATTTGCAAAACGGCATATTGATCACCGGCTGCAGGTTTTCCCGGCATACCCCGACCTTTTAAACGCAGCTTCTGACCAGACTGGGAATCAGGGGTCAATTTGAGCCCCACCGGACCACCAAGAGTAGGAATTTTGATTTCCGCACCGAGTGCTGCTTCCCATGGAGTAACTGGGAGTGTCATGTATATATCACGACCCTGCAAGGTAAATAGAGGATGATTCTGGATATCGATTTCCAGATACAAATCTCCATTCGGCCCACCTCCAATACCCGGGCCGCCTTGCCCTGCAAGCCGCAACTGCTGCCCCTGTACTGCACCAGAAGGAATAATGACTTTAAGAGTACGGACTTTTTGCTGAATGCGTCCCTCAGCATCAATTTCCGGTACCTGCAGCTGTATCGTACGTTCACCACCGGCAAAAGCCTCATCCAGTGTCACGAGAATTTTTGCATGCTGATCATTACCGCGCTGCCTGAATTCATGAGCAGAGCGCCTGCCAAACCCTGCATGCGCACCACCACCGCCTCCAAATATATTGGAGAAAAAGTCACTAAAATCATGAAGGTCTTCTTCAGAAAACTGCCTGCCGCCCGCCTGATGAAAGCGCTTATCAGCATCCCAACCCGGAGGCGGCCTGAATTCCTGACCAGCTTTCCAGTTACTCCCAAGCGCGTCATATGCTGAACGCTTTTCCGGATCTTTTAAAACTTCATAAGCTTCCTGAACATTTTTGAATTGCTCTTCAGCATTTTTTTCCTTGCTGACATCAGGATGATATTTTCGAGCCATACGACGGTAGGCATGCTTGATTGCATCAGCATCTGCGCCGCGCTCAACGCCTAAAATCTTGTAATAATCTTTATATTCCATATCGGAATCAATCAAGCTCAGGGAGGCGAACAGTTAACACATCGCATTTTGCACCATGCAGAATAGCATTAGCTGTTGAACCCAATAGCAAGGACAAGCCGTGACGACCATGGCTGCCACAAATCAGCAAATCTGCGCCCACGTCTTCAGCAATTTTTAGAATCTTGGTTTTAGTTGGACCGACTTCGACATAAATATCAGACTTGTCCACGTTTAATTTAGCAGCCAGCTTTTCAATTGACTGCCTGGCTTCGTCTATCAGCTGGCCTTCAATATCTTCAATACCGAGGTAGGCGTAACTATATCCCGGCAGAGGTTCAACGACATGCACCAAACTCAATTTGGCGCCCGTATATCCGCGCATACTGCGAACTTTTTCAACCAGATATTCTGTATCTTCAGTTAAATCAGTTGCGAATAAAATATTCTTATACATGGCACTGCTTCCTTGTCATGTTCAAACTGTTGCTGTTGATTTTGAAAATTCAATTTTGTCTTTCTTCAATCCGATTGTGATGATATCACCAGGCGCAAACTTTCCTGAAAGAATTTCCTGTGCCAGCGGATTTTCAACATGCTGTTGAATGGCGCGTTTCAATGGCCGCGCGCCATAGACAGGATCATAACCTGCCGTTGACAAATAATCCAATGCTTCGGGTGTAATTGCGATACCGTAATCTTTTTCAGCCAAACGCTTACGCAAACGATTAATCTGGATTTCAGCAATCTTTTTGATTTGCTCCTGATCCAGAGGATGGAACACAACAATTTCATCAATACGATTGACAAATTCAGGACGGAAATGTTTACCAACAACATCGAGTACTGCTGTTTTCATTTCAAAATAATCGCCTTTCTTTGAGATTTCCTGTATCAATTCAGATCCTAGATTTGAAGTCATCACAATAACTGTGTTCTTAAAATCAACTGTCCGCCCTTGTCCATCCGTCAGACGACCGTCATCCAGCACCTGCAATAACACATTAAACACATCAGGGTGCGCTTTTTCCATTTCATCCAGCAAAATAACGGAATACGGTCTTCTGCGTACAAGTTCAGTGAGATAACCGCCTTCTTCGTAACCCACATAACCCGGAGGCGCACCCAGCAATCTTGATACTGAATGTTTTTCCATGAATTCAGACATATCAAGACGAATAACAGCTTCTTCCGTATCGAATAAAAACTCTGCCAGAGCTTTGCATAACTCAGTTTTACCAACACCCGTAGGTCCTAAAAATAAAAACGAACCAATTGGCTTATTCGGATCTGACAATCCTGCACGCGAACGCCTGATTGCATTACAAACCGCTGTCACGGCTTCGCTCTGACCAATGATACGGCGCTGCAATGCTGATTCCATATGCAGTAATTTATCTTTTTCACTTTCCAGCATTTTGGAAACGGGTATATGCGTCCATTTTGAGACAACTTCCGCGACTTCTTCATCAGTCACTTTGTTACGCAGTAACTGTTTTTCTTTTTTCTCGCCGGATCCCGCTTCTGACAATTGTTTTTCGAGTTCCGGTATACGCGCATATTGCAATTCCGCAATACGTGTTAAATCGCCGCTGCGACGCGCAGCATCAATTTCCATTCTAGCTTTTTCAAGTTCTGATTTAATCGCATTGGCATCATGCAGTGAACCTTTTTCTGCTTTCCAGACATCTTCCAGTTTTTTATATTCAGCTTCGAGTTTGCTTAAATCTTCCTGTAATTTTTCAAGATGCTTTTGCGAACCTTCATCTTTTTCTTTTTTCAATGCCTCACGTTCGATTTTTAACTGAATGATGCGGCGCTCAAGGTTATCCATGACCTCTGGCTTGGAATCAATTTCCATACGAATATTACTTGCAGCTTCATCAATCAAATCGATCGCCTTATCAGGCAAATTACGATCGGTAATATACCTGTTAGATAATGTTGCAGCTGCAACAATTGCAGAATCAGAGATCACAACACCGTGATGCACTTCATAGCGCTCTTTCAATCCGCGCAAAATTGCAATTGTGTCGGTGACACTTGGTTCTTCAACGAGTACACGTTGAAAGCGGCGCTCAAGCGCTGCATCTTTTTCAATATATTTGCGGTATTCATCCAGAGTAGTTGCACCAACGCAATGCAATTCACCACGCGCAAGTGCAGGTTTTAACATGTTTCCTGCATCCATCGAACCTTCAGCTTTACCTGCACCAACCAGCGTGTGCAATTCATCGATAAATAAAATTACCTGACCTTCAAGTTTGGCTAACTCTTTCAGGACAGCCTTCAATCTTTCCTCAAATTCACCGCGAAATTTCGCGCCGGCGATTAACGCACCAAGGTCCAGTGCCAATAATTTTTTATCTTTCAACCCTTCCGGCACTTCGCCATTCACAATACGCTGCGCCAACCCTTCAACAATTGCAGTCTTACCCACCCCCGGTTCACCAATTAATACGGGGTTATTTTTCGTGCGACGCTGTAATACCTGAATGGTACGTCGAATTTCTGCATCACGTCCGATGACAGGATCAAGCTTGCCTTTCGCGGCATGCTCGGTTAAATCGATAGTATATTTACTTAATGCATTACGCTGTTCTTCTGCATTTGGATCTTCCACTTTCTGACCCCCTCTTTCTTCTTCAATCGCCTTATCTACTGATGCTTTTGACGCGCCTGCTTTACGCAGGATATCGCCCAACTGACCATTATCTTCAACCGCAGCCAAAACAAACAATTCACTTGAGATGTATTTATCCTTGCGCTTTTGCGCGAGCTTGTCGCACAAATTTAAAATACGGCTGAGATCATTTGAAATATGCATATCACCGCCTGTGCCTTCAACACGCGGCATACGTTTAATTGCGGATTCTGTTTCTGAACGCAACATTGGCAAATTTACATTTGCTTTCGCGAGAACCGGCACGATGCTGCCACCTTCCTGTTCCAGCAACACCTTCATTACATGTACCGGCTCAATGAAAGCATTGTCATTACCTAAAGCGAGAGATTGCGCATCTGCAAGCGCCATTTGAAAATTACTGGTAAGTTTATCCATTCTCATAACATTCACCCTTGCTTATTCATTAATGAATATGTTGGGTCGCTCCGTGAAGTTTCAAGGATAGCACCAATTTTATATTACTTCATTTAAACCGCCTTAACTGGTGATAAAGCTTACCTGCAGCCTGACATAATCTTGTTTTGAGATGACGGCCCGATTGTAAGTCAAAGAAGCCATAACCGACCCAAAGCGAAGACA
>Ga0310811_10012029_pt1 | contig 11237 bp, 11 predicted proteins | sample YCmetagenome_FD_207642 | JGI IMG/M metagenome (GOLD analysis project Ga0310811, IMG submission 207642) | Soil microbial communities from experimental microcosm in Duke University, North Carolina, United States - YC | ecosystem: Engineered > Artificial ecosystem > Soil microcosm > Unclassified ... | reverse complement strand
TCGAAGGCTCGCGAGCCGCCCGTTCAAGACCGAGTCCTGCCAATCCAGACAATAGCCCAAAATGTGAAGCTCACTCGTGCCGTCGAAGCAGCTGATTTCGACGCCGGGAATGACTTCGATGCCCAGTTCGCGGCCGGTCGCCATCGCCTCGGGAATACCGCTCGTGATGTCGTGGTCGGTAATGGCCAGTGCGGTCACGCTGGCCTTGGCGGCCAGCTTCAATACTTCGGAGGGCGGCAGACTTCCATCCGAGTGGGTCGTATGGAGGTGGAGATCGATGCGGCTCACGGTGATCCATGGGCGAGACCGGCGTGACTTGGTTTTTGCGCGACTAACTGGGCGGTGAATACCGAACCCGTGCCATGGCCTCCTTCATGTTCGCCCTCGTCGTACGACAACAGGCGAAGAGAGGATGTCAGGCGGAGCAGCTCATTTTGGGCCAGACAGAACTCCCAGCGCCTGGGATGGCGGTGCCGCAGGTAGTTCTCGATCGTGAAGGTTTCGTACAGCAACACGCCCTGTGGCTTCAATGCGTCGATCAGCCAAGGAAACAACGGCCTGTGCAGATAAAAGGACACGAGAATGACATCATAGGCGTTGGCTGGAAATTCCGGGCGTTCCTCGGTGACCCGTTCCAAGTCGACCTCTTTGAGGCTGAGATGCGCAAGATGCCGTTGGCGGGCCGCCGTCGAAAGTTTTGTGAGGCTTTCCTGGTCACGGTCGATGGCCTCGACCTCGAATCCGTTAGCAGCCAAATACAGCGCATGGCGCCCGGAACCGCAGGCCACGTCGAGCGCCCGGCCTTTTGGCAAGCGGTGTAGTTGGCGGGTGATGAAGCGCGAGGGGATTGGGTCTGTGGCTTCCGCATGATGAGAGCCACGGGACCGGTCCACCCTGATTCCAACGGACCCTGCTTTTTCCGCCATTGGCGGAGCGAGCTTACGCAGCCAAAGTCTTACCCGGCCCACTGGAAACTCGAGGAACAGCATCGAGAGCATGTTTTCGGCGAGCGTTTCCAAGAGCGTGCAAACTTCGCTCTGCGCCAGCTCAACGAGTCGTACGGCCACCCGCGCATAATCAACGGTGTCGGTGAGACGACCGGAGGAAGCGGCGACGGTCGTTTCACAATCGAGTTCGAGGTCGACGGCCATCGGCTGGGGCCGGCGCTGCTCTTCAGGGGAAATACCGCATCTGGCTTGAAATTCGAGGCGTTCGATCACGATTCTCTCGGACATGCCGGTCATTGTCCGGGATGAAAACAGAAGGTGTCAACCTGTCGTTGGCAGGGTAGGCGAGAGAATGCGAGACGGGATTCTGCCGCTCTGTCTATTGACTCGTTCTTCCACCCCCTCATATAATTACCGGTCGCCGCAATGTAACCGGCTGATTCAACGAGGAAAATGGCCGAATTTACACACTTCAATGAGTCGGGCCGCGCGCGAATGGTCGACATTGGAGGAAAAGCTCAGACGGAGCGAACGGCGACTGCCCAAGCGAGAGTGTATCTCCAGCCGGAAACGCTCGAGAAAATCCAGCGCGGCAAGATCGCCAAGGGCGATGTATTATCGGTTGCCCAGGTGGCCGGCATAATGGGAGCCAAAAAGACCCCCGATCTGATTCCCATGTGCCATCCGCTTCTCCTCACCTCCGTAGACATCTCATTCAAGGAAGAACCGCAACCCGACCGTGAGGGGCGCTGCGCGATCACGGTGACCGCGATCGCCAAGACAAGCGGGCAGACGGGGGTCGAAATGGAAGCGATGACTGCCGTCTCCTTGGCCGCTCTCACCATATATGACATGTGTAAGGCCGTCGATCGGGGAATCAGCTTCAGCGACGTGTGGCTGGTGTCGAAGTCTGGGGGGAAGTCCGGCATGTACCAGCGAGAGCGCGGAAAGGCCCAGGCCCGGTAGCAGGAATCAGACTCCATGATTACCGTGAAACTATTCGGCATGACGAAATCTCTTGCGGATAACCAGTCGAGTTTAATCTTGGCTTTGGGGAAAAACCAATCGGTCAAGAATGTCATCGACCTCGTCAACAAGCGGTATCCCAAGATTGGCGAGCTGATTTACAACAAGAAAGTTCTCGTCTCGGTCAACCAGGAAATTGCCCACGAGGACACGAAGGTGCAGGAAGGCGATGAAATCGCGCTCTTGCCGCCGTTTGCCGGAGGCACGGTCTCGCGCAAGGCGCAGGTCCCGCGATAACGAGTGCCAAGCAATCGGTGGGCCGGTGGGTGACATTCACATGAGGTCGAATGAGCGCAACTGACCAAAATGACCTGTTCGTGCGCGTTCAGCGTGAAGACTTTTCCGTCGATGCGGAGATCAATCGCGTGCGGAGCCGCTCAAAGCGGATCGGCGGCATCTCGATTTTTCTCGGCACGGCGCGGGATCATTCAAAAGGGCGAGAGGTCGATAGCATTACGTTCGAGCATTATGAGGGAATGGCCCAGAAAAAGCTGCGCGAAATTCGTGAGAGGGCGCTCAAGGATTTCGACATTCTCGAATTGCTCATCGTTCACCGGCATGGAGAAATCACGATCGGCGAAAACATCGTCTTGATTGTCGCCGGCGCGGAACATCGCGCCGACGCGTTCCGGGCCTGCAAATGGGCGATCGACGAATTGAAGCAGATTACACCGATCTGGAAGTTGGAGCATACGCCGACAGGCGAGGTCTGGGTCGAAGAACACCCATAAAGAGGTTGGTGAAAATCGTGTCAGGCTACGTTCTCATGTCGCTTCGAGGCTCAACGTACCTACAATCGTACGTCTCGCCTCGTCGCTCACTGCGGCCTTGCCTGACAGAATTTTGACCAACCTCAAGAAATGTAATGACAACTACTTCGGGTACTCACAGCGCTTCTGGGCAGAACCCCGTCGACGTGTTCGGGCGGCCGTTGAAAAGTCTGCGGCTGTCGGTCACCGACCGCTGTAACTTGCGATGCTCGTATTGCATGCCCGAGGAGGAGTATGTCTGGCTTCCACGGGAAGATGTGCTGACATTCGAGGAAATGGCGACGCTCGCCGGCTACTTTACGGATCTTGGCGCCGACAAGGTCCGCCTGACCGGCGGTGAGCCGCTGCTCCGTCGTGATCTTCCCCGCCTCATTCGTCTGCTGCTCCAAAATCACAATATCAAGGAAATCGCATTAACGACCAATGGAATTCTCCTCGCAGATCATGCCGAGGCCCTCTACCAGGCAGGTCTCAACAGAGTCACGATCAGTTTGGACACACTGAGGCCTGAGCGGTTCCGGCAGCTCACGCGCCGCGACGAGTTTTCGCGCGTCATGGAAGGGATCGAATCCGCCGGGCGCGCCGGCTTTACCGGCCTCAAGCTCGACACAGTCGCCATCCGCGGGTTCAATGACGATGAGCTGGTCGGGCTGATTGAATTCGCGAAGCATTTCCAGGCCGAAGTACGATTTATCGAATATATGGATGTGGGCGGTGCAAACCGCTGGGCTCCGGAAAAAGTGCTCTCGCGGGAGGCAATGCTGGCCCTGCTCGGCAAATACTACGGGACCATTGAACCCTTGCCCGAACGTGGATCGGCTCCGGCGCAGCGATTCCATCTGCCGGACGGCACGACGTTTGGCATCATTCCGTCTACCACGACGCCGTTCTGTTCCGCTTGTGACCGCAGTCGCGTGACAGCCGACGGCATGTGGTACCGCTGTCTGTATGCGACGGAGGGCACGGATTTGCGCAAACCGCTCCGTGAAGGCGTTCCGGCCGAAGAGTTGCGGGCGTTGATCCGAGCCGGCTGGGAATCGCGGCGTGACCGCGGTGCGGAAGAGCGGAAGGCTCTCGAGCGTACGGGGTTGCGCGAAGGCGGTCTTATCGGGATTGATCGTCTGCGCGAAGATCCGCATCTTGAAATGCATGCGCGCGGCGGATAGCGGCCGCAGCTCCTGCGGCTGTTCCATCCGGCCGCCTCTCAAGTGATCATGATCTTGCACCATGTTGACTGACCGCACGACATCGTGACCATGCGGCGACCACACACGGCCGTCTCCAATCTCCGCGCACAGACGATCCTGGGCCATCCTCTCTCACCGCCGGCTTTTCCGCTCCATTCGGTGTCGGTGCCGCATGGCTGACTCTTCATATGTGACAGTCCTCGGACTAGGCTTCATTCTCGGGGTGAGGCACGCGTTGGATACCGACCATCTGGCCGCTGTCTCGACGGTGCTTGCCGAGCGGCCTTCATGGCGGGCTTCCGGCCTCGTTGGTCTGAGCTGGGGCATCGGTCATACGCTTGTTCTGCTCTTGGTGGGCGCCATCGTGCTCGTGCTGCGCGTCCCGATTCCTGAACCGCTGGCCGTCGCGGCAGAAGGGTTCGTCGGACTGATGTTGGTGGTTCTTGGCGGTCTGCTGGGGATGAAGCTGATCCGTGAAAGGTGGCACGTCCACCACCATGATCATGACGGGATGAGCCACGTGCATTTCCACAGTCACTCACATTCTCTCGAACACCGTCATGCTCACTGGTGGCGGGAATCCGTGCGGCCACTCTGCATCGGGATGGCTCACGGCCTCGCAGGGTCGGCGGCGTTGCTGCTGCTGGTGGTGGCATCGGCGCAAAGCGTCGCTGCCGGGCTATTGTATATTGCGGTATTTGGCTGCGGATCGATTTTCGGCATGATGCTGATCGGCCTCGTATTGAGTCTGCCCGTCGTATGCTCGTTGCGTGTGGGACGCCCGCTCTTCCTCGCCGTACAGGGCCTGGCGAGTATCGGAAGTATCGTCTTGGGATGTGCGATCGTCTATCGCATTTTGTCAGGCGAGGCGCTGTCTTAATTGTCTCCGTGTCTGTGCACCTGGGGAAAACTACGTGCGGAGAACGGCCTGCTGTGGTATTCTCCTGCACGCCAGCAACCGGCGCCTTTCAGGCCTTCACAGGGGTTCGGGCCTGCGAGTGATGAAAGAGCGATAGGGTGTAGGAATGGCGTGGTTCAAGAAGCAGAAGGGTGCTGAGGCTGAGCCTCCCAAGCGGTCCAAGGTGGCCGAGGGCATGTGGCTCAAATGCAACCATTGCCGTGAGATCGTCTATCGCAAAGAAGTCGAACGAAACAGCAAAGTCTGCCCGAAGTGCGACTATCATTTCCCAATCTCGGTGATGGAACGCATTACCCTCCTCGTGGATTTAGGGACGTTCAAAGAATGGGACGCCGACTTGGGTCCGATGGATCCGCTGAATTTTCACGACACGAAGTCCTACAAAGAGCGGGTCAAGGCCCAACAAGAAAAGACGGGGCGTAAGGATGCCATCGTGATCGGCGAGGGTCAGATGAACGGCCGCCGGGTCGCGCTCTGCGTCTTTGATTTCGGATTTATGGGCGGAAGCATGGGCTCCGTGGTTGGCGAGAAGATCTGTCGCGCGATCGACCGAGCGATCGAAGGACGTCTGCCCGTCGTGCTCGTGACCGCGTCCGGTGGCGCCCGCATGCAGGAAGGAATTCTTTCCCTCATGCAGATGGCCAAGACGTCCGCGGCGGTGGCCAAGTTGGGAGAGGCCAAGCTTCCGTTGATCTGTCTCCTGGCGGACCCGACCTTCGGCGGTGTCACGGCCAGTATTGCGATGCTGGGGGATGTCATCATCGCCGAGCCGAAGGCATTGATCGGTTTTGCCGGTCCTCGGGTGATCGAGCAAACCATTAAACAGCAGCTGCCGGACCAGTTTCAGCGTGCCGAGTTTCTCTTGGAGCACGGGATGATCGATATGATCGTCGAGCGCAAGCAGCTCAAGGAAACACTCAGCACTCTCGTCGCACATTTCTAGCTGGTGTTGACACAGTCTTTTCTCACCCGCCCTTCCCTGGCGCGCTGGTTCTCACCCGCCCGCCCGCCGATTGCTGCGCAATGGTTTCCCTTGACGCCTTTGGCAGGCGTCGTTCCTCGTCGGCTTGAGCACATGTCCAGTGTCGCAGGGACTGTCCTCAACCGGCCTTGAAGACGGATGGAAAAAGATCAGTCGCCGTTGGGCTGGCTCGTGTGAAGGTTGGTCCGTGAGGCGTGATGTTTCCGAGTCCGAAAGCGAGTAGGTCCTCATCTGCTCGCGGCCATTCTCCCGACCATACCATGACCTACAACGCCGCCGTTTCCTACCTGTACAGCCTCCAAAAGCACGGGATCAAGCTCGGGCTTGACACGATGACGGCGTTGGCCGGCAGGCTCGGCATGCCGCAAGCCCGTTACCCGAGCCTCCACATCGCCGGCACCAACGGCAAGGGCTCGACGGCGGCGATGGCAGCAGCCATGCTCAGCGCCGGAGGGTACCGGGTGGGACTCTACACGTCGCCCCATCTCGTGGACTTTCGTGAACGCATCCGTGTCAACGGCCGGATGGTTTCCGAAGCCGACATCGCGAGGCTCACCGAGGTGGTGAAAGGTGTGGCTGAGCCGGACCTTTCGCCGACCTTTTTTGAATTCACCACCGCCATCGCCTTTCTGTACTTCGCTGAATCGAAGGTAGACGTGGCCGTCTTGGAGGTGGGGCTCGGAGGCCGATTTGACGCCACAAATGTCGTGTCGCCGATGGCCTGTGCCATCACCACGATTGCCTTGGACCATCAGCAATATCTCGGCAACACCGTCGAATCGATCAGCTTCGAGAAGGCCGGCATCATCAAGCCGAATACGCCGGTCATCGTCGGCCGCCTGCCGACTGCGGCTCATGACACCATCGAGCGGATCTCGGAGACACGGCATGCGCCGCTGCTCAGTCTGGGCCGTGACTTTCATGTCGAGGGAGAGACCCCGGCGCGCTTTACCTATTGGGATGCTGATGTCCGCTTTGAACAGTTGAGCTGTCCCTTGTTGGGCGCCCATCAACTCGACAATTGCGCCTGTGCCGTCGCGTTGGTCAAAACATCGCGGTACGGGCAAGGGACTGTCGGAGAACCGGCCATCCGACAGGGGCTTAGACAGGTCTACTGGGAGGGCCGTCTCGAAGCGGTGGCGACTGAGCCGCTGACCGTGCTGGACGGTGCGCATAATCCGGCGGCTGCCGCTGCGTTGGCCGACTACCTGCGCCGCTTTCGGACGTCACATCCCTCGAGCCGCGTGATCCTCGTCCTCGCCATGATGCGCGATAAGGATCACGCTGCTTTCGTGGAAGCGTTGAGGGGACTTGTGCACGACGTCGTCCTCACACAGGCGGCGCTCAAACGGTCGGCAACGGTCGAAGAGTTGTTGCCGGTCGTTTCGGTCATTTGGCCGTCGGTTCGGACTCGCGCACGGGCTGGCGACGCGCTCGCCGAGGCCAGGGAAATTGCACGCCCTCAAGATCTCATCTGCGTCACCGGATCATTGATGCTCATCGGGGAGGTGAAAGCATTGTTGCGCGGCTGTGGATTGTCTCCGCTTCGGGGTTGACATGGCGGGAGTGGTGAGGCGAGTCCTTGGCCGCCTGGCCGGAGTGTTGATGCTGACCCTGCTTCCTTTGCCGGCGTTTGCGGCCGAGACCGCTGCATCCGCTCCGACAGGGACCGGTTCACCTCCGTTGGAAGTGAAGGCCAATCGCATCGACTATCTTCAAGACCAGGACATCTACGAAGCGGATGGCTCCGTGGTCGTTGACCAGGGCCCCGTCCATTTGACGGCCGACCATCTGACCGTTCAGGCCCTGCCGGGGATCATGATCGCCACCGGGCATGTCCGCTTGACCGATCCAAAAGCCGATATCGTCACTGAACGGCTCGAATTGAATGTGAACACCGAAGCGGGGGTTGTCACCCACGGCGAAGTCTACATCAAAGCCTCCAACTCGACGATTGACGGACGTCTGATTCAGCGGTTTTCCGAAGATCATTACCGGTTCAAGGAAGGCCGCTTTACGAACTGCGATGCGCCGGAAGGCGAGACGCCGGCCTGGCGGTTCCAGTTCAAGGATCTGGATCTGAATGCCGGAGACAGCCTGGCCTTCAAAGGCGGCTGGTTTTGCGTGGCCGATGTGCCGGTCATTCCGATGCCCACGATGACGTATCCGCTGTCGCCCCGACAAAGCGGATTGCTCATTCCCACGCCAGGCTATGACAACCGGTTCGGCTGGCACTACCAACAGGGCTACTATTGGGCCATCAACCCGAGTCAGGACTTTACGGTCTCGCCTTCCTATTACTCAAAACTCGGGTACGGCAGCGATTTCGAGTATCGCTACGTCCTGGACAAACTGTCGAGAGGACAATGGTACGTCAGTTATCTCCAGCAGACCCAGCTGCCGAACGTGGCCGGGGTCACCGACACGGGACAGAATGCAAACCAAGCACGCGCGCTCATCAGCGGCTCTCATACGCAGCAAGTGACGTCGGATCTGCTGCTGCGCGTGAATGCCAATCTCGTGAGTGACCCCCAATATCTGCAGCAGCTCAGCAACTCGGGAGCGCAACGCGCTCTTCCGAGCAATGAATCGAACTTTGTCGCGAATCAGCGGCTGCGCTACGGCAACGCCTATATTCTGGGTCAATACCTGCAGCCGCTGCTCGCCGGCGGCCCCGACACGTTTCAACGTCTGCCGGAGGTCGGCTACAATCAGCCGAACTTCCCGCTGTTCAATTCACCTCTGCTGTTCGGCGGAGAAGTGAACGGGGTGTACTTCTATCGCGACCAGGGGTTCACGCAGAATCGCTTTGATTTCGTGCCGGGGTTGTCAACCGGCGTCTTCGACATCAACCATATGGCGGGATTCACGCCGCAGGCGAAGTTTCGCGAAGTGCATTATTCGCACGGAGTGACCGACCCGAGCAGTCAGCATCGAGAAACGTACTGGGCGGCCCTCGATGCGACGTCCAAAATGAGCCGGCGGTTCGTGATGGCCGACGGGGACGCCATGCTGCATACCATTGAACCCAAGGTCATCTACGAGTATGTGCCCGCCACCGATCAGTCGAATATCACGCAGATCGACCAGGTGGACGACCTGCCGAAGAAAAACCTTCTCACCTACATGGTCAAGAGTCGGCTGCTCGAGCAAGATGGGAATAAAAGCTTCAATTGGCTGGACCTGTTGGTGGCCCAAAGTTATCACGTCGACGGCGTGCAGACGCAAGCCATTAATTTCACGCCGGGGATCGTGCCGCCTTTTGGCACGGTAACGCAGCCTTTGCAGTTCCCGACGGTCCCCATCCAAGGCAAGAGATTTTCGGACGTCTGGCTGCGCGGCGTCATCGGTAACAATGAACCGCAACTCATGACGTCCCAGCTGGCCGGCCCCATCTTTGGTGCGGGGTCCGGCGGGGGGATGGCGCTCGTCAGGCCGCCAATCAACCGATATGTGATCGTGGACGCGATGTTCAGCCCATACAGTGCGGCGGCGACTCAGTTCAATACCGACTTTCGACTGCAACGAGGCAACGAGTGGTACGCGGAAATCGGGCAACGGTACTCGCGGGAGGGGAATCGGCCGAAGCGGGGAGACATTTGGAATCCCATCTCGTTTAACGAGGTCTACGCCCCGACGGGTGAGATTCAATTCGTGACAGCAGCCGGAGGGTTTCGAACGCCCTTTGGATGGCTCATCGGGGCCAGGGCGTACTACGATATCCTGAACCGTCGCAGTCCGGAATACGATGTGGTGGCACTCTATCAAAATCCCTGCAAATGCTGGTCGTTGGGACTGTTCTACCTGCAATTTCCCGATCGCGCGCAGTACAATTTCATGTTCAGTCTCACAGGCATCGGCTGGACTGAGAACTATGGGACGAATGTCGTCAGGTCGCTTCTCAGTCCTCTCACCTGGGGCGAGAAGGGCTTGCCTTGGGCGTCCCCAGGCGGCCATTATGGCCGCGTGGAAGATCTTCCGCCGCAGCCGCGGATGGGAGCAGCCCCACGATGAGCGGTTTGAAGCCTATCAGGGCCTCTTGCTGGCGCACTGTCGCGCTCGCGATGGTGCTGTGCTCAGCGGGTTGCGGGGTGCTCCAGTCCGCACCAAGCCCGCCGACCCATTTACAGCGGGCAAAAATCTTCCTTGCCGCGGCAGATTTTCGGCGGGCGGTCGAGGCCTGCCGGCAGGAGGTCCAAGAACGTCCTTCCGCGAGGAGCTATCTGTATCTCACCTATGTCTATCAGGCGCTCGACGCGTATGTGGAGTCGCTGGCTAAGGCGGATCAATGGGTCGCAATGGAGCATCTCTCGCTCAATTTGAGTTCCGGCGGGGCCGATGAGCTGCTCGATCCTCCTAACGTGCTTGCGCGCATGGCGAAGGAAATGATCCAGGCGTCGGCACGACAACAAGGCGATGTGACGGCGGAGCTGGCAACCAGGCTTGATCCCGAGGTCGTCGCGGTCGTGTGGCCTCAGCAAACGGGTTGGCGCAAGGCCAAGCCGGACGGCTGGTGGTTGGGCGTTCCGCCCGAATGGCGATGGTAGTGCCTCTCGTTTGACTCCTCGAAGAAGGCTGTTATACGATGACTTCCTATCCATTTCATGCAATTCAATTGATTTTCAAGGAGGATGCGACGTGGCAGGCAATGCATTGAAGGTCGAAGACGCGACTTGGGATTCCGAAGTCATGAAGTCGCCCGAGTTGGTGATGGTTGATTTTTGGGCAGTCTGGTGCGGTCCGTGCCAGATGGTCGCTCCGATCGTGGACGAATTGGCCAATGAGTATGCCGGAAAAGTCAAGGTTCGTAAGCTGAACACCGATGAGAACCCAGAAGTCGCCGGTCGCTATCAGGTCATGAGCATTCCGACAATTCTCTTCTTCAAGAACGGGCAGGTGGTGGAAAAGCTGGTCGGCGCCAGGCCGAAGCGTCAGTTTAAGGAAATGATCGACCAGCTCCTCGCCCAACACGCCGGCTCCGCCTAAGCAAGCTGCTGAAAAAGGCTGCCAGCTTTGTTCTCGCGTCGCTCAAAGGCTCAACGAGGCGGACTTACTGGAGGCAAAATACCTATCCGCTCGCATTTGATCGAAACGAGCGGTTCAAGCGAAGCTTGGCATGTTTCACGCCAGGGGTTAGGGAGGGTGAAGTAGGATCCGTCACTCGCCACGATGCTTGCCGAGCTGCGCATAGTTAATTTCGCCCTCATTGAGCAGCTCCACCTCGAATTTCAGCCAGGATTTACAGCACTCACCGGTGAAACCGGCGCGGGGAAATCGCTCTTAATCGATGCGATCGCCCTCCTGGTTGGCGGACGAGGATCGGCCGAACAGATCCGCGCCGGCGAAGACGAGGCCCACCTCGAGGCTTCATTTCACCTACCCGACGCGCATCCGCTGCTGCAGCAA
>Ga0310811_10012028_pt1 | contig 11237 bp, 9 predicted proteins | sample YCmetagenome_FD_207642 | JGI IMG/M metagenome (GOLD analysis project Ga0310811, IMG submission 207642) | Soil microbial communities from experimental microcosm in Duke University, North Carolina, United States - YC | ecosystem: Engineered > Artificial ecosystem > Soil microcosm > Unclassified ... | reverse complement strand
AGAGCGATATACGCCGGGGGTCATCTTTGCTTTTTCCACTGTATAAGTGGTCGTAAAGGTTTCGGTCGTGTCGCCAAAATGATAACCTGCCTGTAACGCTTTTATATTACTTTCCAGGATCTCCGGCTTTTTACCGAATTTATCTTTCAGGAACTGGATGGTATTCTCCATGTCCCGGTTGTACATCCAATAGAGAAAACCGAGGACGAACATATTCTTTGCCCGGTCCTTTTCCTTTGTACCCATGGTGATCTCCTTCAGCGCTTCCCGGGTCATTTTGGTCACATCTATACGAATGACGGTATAGCTGTCGAGGGAGTTGTCTTCCAGTGGATTTATTCCATCGGGGTAGTTGGCCAGGCGGAGGTTTTTGGTGTCAAAGCCTTCTGTATTGGCGATGATCTTACCGCCTTTCTTCAGGCCTTTGAGGTTGGCTTTGAGGGCGGCGGCGTTCATAGCTACCAGCACATCGCATTCATCTCCGGGAGTATAGACCTTGTCGCTGGAAAAACGCAGCTGATAACCGCTGACCCCGGGTAAGGTACCCTGGGGGGCCCGGATCTCGGCCGGAAAATCGGGGAAGGTGGCGAGGTCGATGCCCAATAGGGCAGTATTATTAGTGAATTGGCTTCCAGTTAATTGCATGCCATCACCGGAATCTCCGGCGAATTTTATGACGACGTCCTGCAGAATCTCTTCTTTTCTGTTCATGGGGGGCAAAGTTAGGACATTTTGGGGTCCACCACTTATCGACATTGGGAAAAAGGGGGGTGGCGACCGGTCACCGATCTATTCGTACCGCAATGCCTCAATAGGGTCGAGCCGGGATGCTTTCTGCGCCGGATAATACCCGAAAAAGACACCCGTAATAAAACATACGAGGAAGGACAAGAGGATCGAATATTCTGTCACCAGGGTAGGCCAGGACAGGAAAATGGTGACGAGGCGGGCGGAGGTAATACCGAGGATCACACCAATGATCCCGCCTGTGATGCTGATCAGGATAGCTTCCGTCAGGAATTGCAGCAGGATATCCATGCCGCGCGCCCCTATTGACATCCGGAGCCCTATTTCTTTTGTACGTTCGGTGACCGAGACATACATGATATTCATAATGCCAATGCCACCTACCAGCAGGGAGATGCCGGAGATCACGGCCAGCAGTACAGTGAGCAGCTGGCTGGTTGAGCTAAAGGTGTTGATCAGTTCCTGCATGGTCCGCACGGCAAAATCGTCTTCGTCGGTGGATTTCAGCCGGTGTGTGGTCCGGAGGATACCGGATATTTCGTCCGAGGCGGCGATTGTGGAATTTTCGTCTATTGCGGAGGCATAGATATTCTGCAGATAGATGGTCGAGAGGATCCGTCTTTGCACGGTCGTAAAGGGCGCAAGGATGACGTCGTCCTGGTCCTGTCCGAAGGCGCTTTCCCCTTTGGGTGTCAGGGTACCGATGACCAGCAGGGGCACTTTCCCGAAGCGGATATACTTTCCAACCGGGTCTTCGCCATTGGGAAAGAGATTGGTGATGACGGTCTGGCCGAGGAGGCAGACCTTGTTTTGTGACAGGACGTCCCGGTCGGTAAAGGGGATGCCATCTTTTAGCGGCCATTGCCGGATGATATCCAGGTATTGCGGGTTTACTCCCTGGATCATGGTAGGCCAGTTGTTGTTGCCATAGATGGCTTGTCCCCTGGCGCTTGCAAGGGGCGTGACGGCGCTGAGATGGGGGGCTTGTTTCTGCAGCGCTTTTACGTCGTCCAGTGTGAGGGTTTGAACGCTGGAAGCGTCCAGCCTGGCGCCCGCGGAGATATTACTGTTCGGGCGGATGATGATCATGTTCGACCCCATGCCGGACAGCTGTTGCTGGATGCTTTGTTTGGAGCCCTGTCCGATGGCCACCATGGCGATGACGGATGCCACGCCGATGATAATGCCCAGCATGGTCAGGAAAGCCCTCAGCTTATTTCTTTCCAGGGCTTTCAACGCGATCCGGAGAAGGTTGAAGAAGCTCATAATGATGATGGTTTTACAAGGTTGCCGGCCGGCCGATTGCCGGATCGCTGCGGGCCGGTCAATAATCGTCAGACTTTGGCAATGCTGCCAGTACCTCTTTGGCGGTTTTTCTGCTCTCATTCCGACTGTCTTTTATTACTCTTCCATCCTTTAGCGTAATGGTCCTGCCGCTGAAGGAGGCGATGTCGGGTTCATGGGTGACGAATACGATGGTTTTTCCCTGTGCGTTCAAGTCCTGGAGCAGGGCCATGATACTATAGGAGGTCCTGGAGTCGAGGTTGCCTGTCGCTTCGTCGGCAAGGATCATTACCGGCTCGTTGACCAGTGCCCGGGCGATGGCGACGCGCTGCTGCTGGCCGCCGGACAGCTGATTGGGGGTATGATCCAGCCGGGCGCCGAGGTCGACGGCCTGGAGGGCCTTTATCGCCCGCTCCTTGCGGTCTTTCGCGGTGACCGCAGAATTGTACATCAATGGCAATTCGACATTTTCCAGGGCCGAAGTTCTGGGTAACAGGTTGTAGGACTGGAATACAAATCCTATCTTATGGTTCCGGAGCTGTGCCAGCTCATTACGACTCAGCCTGCTTATGTCCACGCCATCCAGTAAATAGGTTCCTTCCGTTGGCTTATCGAGGCAGCCAAGGGTATTCAGCAGGGTTGTCTTACCCGATCCGCTGCTTCCCATGATGGTGACGAACTCTCCGGCTGTCACATCAAAAGTCACTCCTTTCAGGGCTCTGACGATCTCGGAACCCATGCGGAATTCCCGTTTGATATCCTTCAGTTCCAGTATTTTTTGATTGCTCATAAGTTATAGTTTGCTATCTGCCGCCTCCTGCGGGCCGGCTGCCGCCGCCTGTGCCTCCTCCTCTGGCGCCACCTCCGCCACGTCGTGCCGGCATAAAAGGGCTTCTCACGGCGCCTGATTTAGCATTTGTCTTTGTTTCGACCCCGGCGCCATCGATGACCTCATCGTCATTGTCCAGGCCGCTGATGATCTGCACCTGGGTGTCATTATTCAGTCCTGTCGCAACCTCTTTTTCTACCAGGCTATCCCCTACTCTTACCCATACGAAGGCCGGTGTGCCGGTGACGGGCGCCGTATCGATCTGCCGCGAAGCCGAATCATGCCGGTGCCGTGGCGGCGCCATGGGGCCGCTGTTGGAATTCCTGCGTGCCTCGCGTCTTACTTCCCGCTCTCCATTGGTATCGGGGATTATTTTGAATTGTTTGATCATGGAGGAATCCGGTCTGAATTTCAGCGCCTTTGCGGAGATCAGCATGGCGCTGTCAATTTCCTTTGTGAAAATGAAAATATTGGCCGTCATGCCAGGTTTGAGCTTCAGGTCCTCATTAGGAGCCGTGATCAGTGTGGAATAGGTGACGACATTGGCAGAGACCACCGGCTCCAGTCTGACCTGGTTGACCGTTCCATTAAAGGATATATCCGGATAGGCGTCTACGGTAAAGGATGCCCGAAGACCGGCCCCTACCTCGCCGATGTCGGCTTCGGACACTGCCGCCTGTACCTGCATCTTGCTGATATCCTTCGCAATGACAAAAAGAGTAGGAGTATTAAAGCTGGCCGCTACGGTCTGCCCGACGCTGACATTGCGGGTCATCACCACGCCATCCACGGGAGAATAGATGCTGGCGTAGGAAAGGTTTTTTATAGAGGCATCCAGCTGTGCCTGTACGCTTTGTACGTTGGCTTTTGCGCCTAAATATTGATTCTCGGAATTTTCGTAGTCGGCCTTGCTGATGGCGCCTGCGTTATACAGGAGGTTCTGGCGGTCGAAGGTGCTCTTCTGATAGACCAGGGCGGCTTTGGCGACTTCGAGGTTGGCCTTATACTGGTTTACCTGCGCTTCGAAAAGGGCTTTGTCCAGCTCGGCGATCAATTGTCCCTTTCTTACCCTGGCATTGAAATCTGTATAGATCGACCTGATCGTACCGGATACCTGCGAGCCGATGGTGACGGTATCCACGGGCTGGACGGTACCGGTGGCCGTTACGCTCTTTGAAATATAGCCGTACCGGGGCTGTTCTGTTTGCAGTACCAGCGGCTTTTCCTCCTTTCGGAACCGGAAATACCAGAAAGCGCCTCCCGCCAGAAGTATAATGACAATGATGATAACCACCCGAATTTTACTCATACGAAAGAGCGTTTATAATTTGACTGCTATTCCCATGTAAAAATCATAGATCTTTATGCTGAGCGCCGCATTGTATTTCGCCTGTACATATGCCTGGAAGGCCTGTGTATACAGGGTCTTCTGCTGCAGGTAATCCACGATATTTGCCGCACCCACTTTCAGCTGCTCCCCGGCGATCCGCCAGGTTTCCTGGCTTGCCCGTAATCCATCGACGGCTGCATCATACTGTCCCTGTGCATTGAGCACATTGATATATGCCTGTTCAATTGCCTGTGCCAGATTTGTTCGTATGTTCTTCAGATTTAGCTGTGACTGTTCGATCTCTATTTTTGAATTTTCCACATTGGTCTTTACGGTTCTTCGGGTGAAGATGGGAATGGACAGGGTAAGTCCTATCTGCTGGAAGAAGTTGTTGTCCAGCTGTTCGACATAATCGTTTGTATTGTTGTTGGAATAACCGCTGGACAGGTTTCCCGACGCCGTCAGAGTGGGCAGATAACCCGCCCTTGCTTTCAAAAGGTCGTACCTGGAAATGTCGATGCCCAGCTGGCCGTTCTTTATCTCGGGCCGGTCTCTCAATGCGGCGGCCACTACCTGGTCGAGGGCGGGAACGGCTTCTTTGGACATCACCGTATCAGGGCTGACGATGTCGAAAGTATCTTCGATGGGTAGCTGTAGTATTTGTTTGAGGGTAAGTTTGTTCTGACGGACGGCATTGCGGGCGGTGACGAGGTTGTATCTATCCGTAGCCATTTGCGCCTGCAGCTGGAAATACGCGTTGCGGGCGATGCTGCCGGCATCATATTCTTTCTTCCCCTGATCTACCTGTGCAGCGGAAGTATTGACAAGGTCCTGTACATAAACGACGTTTTCCTTCGCAAGCAGGATGTTCAGGTAAGCCTGGGTGATCGACAGCGTGATGTCGTTCTCGGTCTGCAGGATGTTGAGATTGGCAGATTCGATCTCGAGATTTTTTTGTTTGATGTCGTTATTGATGTATCCGCCATTGTACAAGGTCACGGAGGAAGACAGGGACAGGCTATTGGAAAAAGAGGATTGCGTCTGGAATCCGCCGACTACGGGATTGGCGTTTTTGCTGTGCGTATAGGTAAGACCGGCGCCGCCGTTCAGCGTGGGTTCGCGCTGGGCCCGGGATAGCAGGTAGTTTTGCTGAGCTGTCCTGGCAGAGAGTCGCAGGCTATTGAGCTGGATATTATTCTTTTTGGCATAATCCAGGCAGGTCTGGAGATCCCAGCGGACTGGCAGGGGACCGGCAGTGCTGTCCTGTGCCGTAGCTGTTCCGGCAAGAGACGCGAGGCCTACGATCATCAACACCGGTAGTTTTAAGAACATATGCTCCTGGTTTAGGTGCGTGACAAGAATTGCAAAGGTGAGGCCATAAGGGGCTTCCATTCGCCCATTCGTGTAAAAATAGGTATTTATTCGACGGTTTGGCAGAGCGGAGAGGGCTTTCCCATGGTATTCTTTTTGCCGCTGGTGACTAGTGAAATCCTATTATTTATCTTGAAAATTTCAAATTATGGCAACGTTATCAGGAAAGAGGATAGCTGTTCTTACCGAGAATGGCTTTGAAGAGGTAGAGCTCACCAGTCCCAGGAAAGCGCTGGAAGACGCAGGGGCGGAAGTGCATATCATTTCGCCGCAGAAGGTAAGCGTAAAGGCCTGGGATAAGGATCACTGGTCCATAGACCTGCCTGTTGACAAGGTACTTGATGAAGCACGTGCAGAGGATTATGATGCTTTGATCCTGCCGGGTGGCGTGATGAACCCCGATAAGCTGCGGCAAAACAAAAAAGCTGTGGAATTTGCGCAACAGTTCCTGGAGGCCGGCAAGCTTGTGGCGGCTATCTGCCATGGTCCTCAGCTTCTCATTGAAACGGGATTGATCGAAGGCCGGACTATGACATCTTATCCTTCTTTGCGGACAGACCTGGAAAATGCGGGGGGGTTATGGGTCGATAAGGAAGTAGTCACTGACAATGGTCTTGTTACCAGCAGGACGCCAAAGGACCTGGAGGCTTTCAATAAAAAAACGATCGAGGAGATCAAAGAGGGGCAGCATGCTTCGGCAGCGTATACGCATGGGACGCATTCCTGACGTGAGAAAATGGGGTCGCGGAAAGGACCGCGGCCCCATTTTTTTATTTTACTGCGGGCAGCGTCATACTATTGACGGCACTCTTCTCTGCCGCCAGCTTTTCCACATCTTCGGATTTGCGGGGTGCCTGCCATGACAGGAGCTCGAACTTCTCTTTTCCTATGCGGACATCGTCCTCTATTCTCACCCCGATGTCCCACCATTTTTTATCACAGGGGCTTCCCGCGGGGATATAGATACCGGGCTCAACGGTGATGACCATGTTCTCTTTTAAGGTCTGGTCATAATTGCCCATGTCATGGACGTCGAGGCCAAGGAAATGCGAGCACCCATGCGGGTAATAAAGACGAACCTGGGACCTGTCTTTTATGATACCCAGCCTGACCAGGCCTTCGGCCAGCACTTCAGTAGATCTTTTATTCAGCTGGTCAAAGGGTACTCCTTCGTGGCAAAGCGGGAAAATCGCTTCCTGTGCCTGATAGACCAGGTCATAGATGGCTTTTTGCTCTGGGTTGAACTTACCGGTGGAGGGAACTGTGCGGGTGATATCGGCGGAATAACCGTGATATTCTGCTCCGATATCCATCAGGACCAGATCCTTTCCGACATTGATACGGGCATTCTCTTCATAGTGAAGGATGCAGCCGTTGGCGCCACCGCCAACTATGGACGGATAACCGACATATTCTGCTCCGAGCTTTTTATGAACATACTCCTGGAGTCCCTGCAGCTCGCCTTCGGACATGCCTGGCTGAATAGCTTTCATCACTTCGGCGTGTGCGATACAGGAAATGGAAACGGTCTTGCGCATCAGGGCCATCTCTTCGGGAGTCTTTATTTCCCTTAAAGAAGCGATCAGCCTGTTATAGAGATAGGTATTCCATTTCAGCGTTGAAAGTTTCTGCCGGAATGCCGCCAGGCCCACAGAATCTTTGATATTGATAAAAGCGTTGACCCACTCGTCGCTGCGCATTTTGTCGCTTGCCTCCCGCCGTTTGCTCATAAAGTTGATATACCGGGGGAGCGTGGCGGGGGTAGCTCTTTCCGCTACCGATCCCAGCAGCTCGTAGATGGAAGCGTCAAAATTTTCAGGTAGTGCAGCTTTCTTTTTGAACGCCTGGATCAGATCGTAAAGATCGGCGGGATCCGAGCTGTCGTCGTGGACATCATCGGGCAAACCCGGGAAGAGGATCTGGCTGAAGCCGGACAGATCGATAGGGAAATTTTTAAATTCACTGCCATTATAGACGCTGTCAAATTTCAGCTCGCTTTTTACTTTTTCTGTACCTAGCCGGCGGCCTGTCCATTGTTCGGCCAGCGGATCGCGCTGCTGAACAAAGAAGAGCTCTTTATATGTGCCGCCGCCCGGCGCCTTTTGGGGCTCTTTGAAGATAAGCAGGACGGCCTGGGGTTCTTTATAGCCGGAAAAATAATAAAGGTCCGGACTGGGATGATAGGGATAGCTCACGTCATTGCTGAATGTGCGGGTGGGATAAGCAAAGATGACCGCAACGGAACCCGCGGGCATCATCGCTCTTAGCGCTTCGCGTCTCCCGGCATGGAAGGCGGGGGTCAGATAATCTGTGGGAAGTCCTTCCTGTGCCTGGCTGACCAGTGCAATGGCTAAGAGCAGAAAAGAGCAGAATTTTTTCATGTCGGTGAGTTTAAGGAAACAATAATCAAAATACGCTCATTACCGGGCAATTTTTGCAGCCGTCCGTCACAATCAGCGAAAATGAGTAGAAGCGGGCCGAAATAAGCTAACTTTGTTAGCAAAATGGTGCGTATATGAAACGATCCGGTGCTGCTGATCTTCCTTTACACTATGGTTATGTTCCGCAATGGCTGGCGGACCGTATGGCGAAGCTGGGGCTTGCCGTTACCGAAGCTCTTTTGACGGAATATGGAAAAGAGGAGGTCATCCGAAGGCTGGCCGATCCCTTCTGGTTCCAGAGTTTGGGGGCTGTGATGGGGATGGACTGGCATTCTTCGGGGATCACGACCTCTGTCATGGGCGCGCTGAAAAGGGCTATCAACCCTCTTTCCCGTGAGCTGGGTATTTACATCTGTGGGGGAAAGGGCAAGTTCTCAAGACAGGCTCCGGATGAGATCAGGAAAGTGTGCGAAAGCACGGGACTGGACGCCGTACAGCTGATCCGTAGCAGCAAGCTCAGCGCAAAGGTCGATAATACCGTTGTACAGGATGGGTTCCAGCTCTATATGCATAGTTTTGTCCTTACCAATGAAGGGCAGTGGACTGTTATTCAGCAGGGAATGAGTCCGGGCAATTCGATGGCCAGGCGTTATCACTGGCATTCGGCCAACGTGCGATCCTTTGTGGAAGAACCTCATACGGCGATCTGCGGGGTGAACCAGGGCGAGATCCTCAACCTGGCCGACAGACAGGCGGACCCGGCCCGGAATGCGGTGCTATCGATCACACAGGAAAAACCCGAGCTGATGATGCAGGACATCCAGCAATTGGTACTTCCGGGGCATCATGATGTCCGGACAGAGGATGTCGATCTTAGGAGGCTGGGGGCTGTATTGTGGCTGGCGCATGACCGGCAGCCTTCCAATTTTGAGGAGCTGGTGTTGCTGGAAGGTGTTGGTCCCCGGACACTTCAATCTTTGGCGCTGGTTAGCGAGGTCATCCATGGCACTCCTTCCCGTTTTCGGGACCCGGCGCGTTTTGCCTTTGCGCATGGGGGTAAGGATGGGCATCCTTTTCCGGTGCCTGTTACGGTATACGACGAAACGATCGGCATTCTGCAGACGGCGGTATATAAAGCAAAACTGGGGCAAAGCGAAAAGCTGGATGCGGTGCGTAAGCTTACCGGGCTGGCGCAAAGGGTGGAAAAAGATTTTACGCCCGCAGACGGACTTGCGGCATACGTTGAAAAAGAAAGGAAGGATTCATGGAAATATGGGGGCCGCACGGTATTTGGCAGGGAGAGGCCACCTGCCGAAGGGGGTGCGGCTCAGGGGGAAGCAACAGGCCACGGAGAAGCGGCAGGCCCGGTGAAGGGACGGCAGCTGCGGCTATTTTAAGGCAGACTTCCGAATTTTTAATTCCGGATTCTTTGCCAGCAGCAGGCTGGCTTTTTTTTGCGTTTCCTGTGTCGTGAGCCATTTCTTCATCAGCTTGCGCAAAACTTTTGCCTTTTCTACTTTTTCTTTTGTGGGTTCAGTCATATCAGAATACCTTAACCGTGATCGTGAATTTCAGAGGCTGTAAAAATACATCATCACGATTGTCATCGGGAATGAACCCTATTATTGATTATGTTCGCTAATGGTTTTTTTTAGGGTCTATCCTTCTCAAAGTTTTATTGGATTTGTAGAACAAGTGTGGGTGGTGCAGCTTTTGCATTCCGATACCTATGCCCGAAGGTCCTTCCATAGTTATTTTAAAAGAAGCTGTTGCGGCTTTTAAAGGAAAAAAGATCCTGTCTGCCACTGGCAACACGAAGGTAGACAAGGAGGGCATGACCGGACAAAAGGTAATAACCTTTAAAAGCTGGGGCAAGCATTTTCTGATTTGCCTTCCAGGGTTGACGGTGCGGATCCATTTTTTGCTTTTTGGCTCCTATAGCATCAACGAGCAGATAAAGCCAAATCCGCGTCTGCATTTGAAGTTTTCCAATGGCGATCTTTATTTTTATACCTGTTCCGTAAAGATCGTGACGGAACCTGTCGACGAAATTTATGACTGGAGCGCAGACGTAATGAATGACAGTTGGAGTGCTGCCAAAGCGAAAAAAAAGCTGAAGGCTCTTCCGGGTATGCTGGTTTGCGACGCGTTGCTAAACCAGGATATTTTCGCGGGAGTGGGGAATATTATCAAAAACGAGGTCTTATTCCGCATCAAGGTGCATCCTGAAAGCGAGGTTGGGGCGCTGCCGCCGCGTAAGCTGACGGAGATGATCACCGAAGCGCGTCTTTATAGTTTTGATTTCCTGAAATGGAAAAAGGCGTTTGAGCTGAGAAAAAACTGGCTGGCGCATACAAAGACCATCTGTCCCCGGGATCATGTTCCTTTTATCAGGGTCCGGCATCTGGGAAAGACCAGGCGCCGGGCTTTTTATTGCGAGGTCTGCCAGATATTGTACAAACGAGCGGCGGTGCCTATTCGATCTTCAGGACGCGGATCGTCTGTTGCTGGTGTGAAGTAGCGATATTCAGCAGATAAAGTCCTGCGGGCAGATGCACGATGGCAGGCAGCGGGAAGCTGTTGGTTCCTTTTTGGATAGAAAGGTCCTGTCCCAGCAGCTGTTGCCCGTTGATCCCCCGGATGGTCAGCCGGGCCTTGTCGGCTTCCGGGGCCTCCATGGTTATTGCAATCTGCTCCCGGAAGGGATTGGGATAAGCCGAAAAGGACAAACCGGACGAAGGGGTGCTGATCTTCAGCACGGGGCTGTAGGTGCTATGTCCGTCCAGATCGGACATTTTCAAGCGATAAAAATATGCGGGCGAGGAAACAGCGGGCAGTGCATCGGTATAATTGTAGTGGATTATCTGTGTGCTGTTGCCGGCTGCCTGTACCAGGCCGACGGTGGAAAAGCCGGCGCCATTGTCGTCCCGTTGCACTTCGAAGCCGGCGGTGTTGTCTTCCTGTGTCGTCGTCCATTGCAGGTTGACCTTGTTGTCAGTCCGCTGTCCGCTGAAGTCGAGAAGGGTCAACGGGAGATTGATAGGAGCGGCGATGGTGATCTGGTCGACTGCCTCGAAAGAGATCACCGCGCTGCTGCCCGAAGCCTGTGTAAACCGGAACTCGTCGACATTGGCGAATGCTGTCTTGGCGCTGACATCGAATTGTGTCCAGGTGGCAGTCGCGATGCTGTTGACGGTGAGCGTTGCGCCGGAGACAGCTACTCCGGAGCGGTAGCCGGTCATGGTCATATTGGCGGGGGCTCCTGCGACGATATTGAGCTTCAGGTAAACGGACT
>Ga0310811_10012027_pt1 | contig 11238 bp, 9 predicted proteins | sample YCmetagenome_FD_207642 | JGI IMG/M metagenome (GOLD analysis project Ga0310811, IMG submission 207642) | Soil microbial communities from experimental microcosm in Duke University, North Carolina, United States - YC | ecosystem: Engineered > Artificial ecosystem > Soil microcosm > Unclassified ... | reverse complement strand
AACGTGCGCGCTGACGATCTCGATCCGCCATCGCTGATCGGTCCGTGCCGGCATCAGCGTGTTGACTTCGGCGGTCGCCTGCTCCAGCGTGACGCCGCGGGCGAGCAGTGCGAACGTCGGCATGAGCGTCAACCCGCCCGTCTCGGGACCCGCGGGCCTCGGGATCTTGAGCATGGGGATCCAGAACTCGGGTGCGTCCTTCAATTCACCTTCCGCACTCAGACTCATTCCCGGGTACGCCTGCGAGGGGAACCCGAAGCCCTCGGGCATGACGCCAATCACGCGATGCGGTTTCGCGTCGAGGAAGATCGTGCGCTCGACGACCTCCGGCGAACCGCCGAATCGCCGCAGCCACGTGCCGTGTTCGAGCAGGACGACGCGTTCGTTTCCCGGCAGCTCGTCGTCGTTCGTGAACGTCCGCCCGAGGGCCGGGGCGACTCCCGTCGCGCGGAACAGCGAGACCGAAATCCCCGCGCCGTTGAGCCGCACCGGCTTGGGGACGCCGGTGAGCGAGTATGCCGTGCTCCCGTAGGATCCGATTTCGGCGAGTGTGCGGCTCGTCGCGCTCCATTCGGCGATCTGCCCTGACGTGAGTCCGGCGCGCAGCGGCTCGCCGCCGGTCCGCGACGGCAGGAGCTGGACGACTCTGACGAGCCGATCGGCTGTTGGAAAGGGCAGGCGCCGCAGCAGCACGCCGTAGACGACGCTGAACACGGCCGTCGTGGCGCCGACGCCGATGGCGATGGTGAGGACCGCGGCCGCCGAAAAACCAGGTGTGCGTCGCAGTCCGCGGATAGCGAACCGGAGGTCGCGAAGAGTGGCTTCCAACACCGCGCGAGAATACTCCAAAAGAAGAAGGCCGGCTGGATCGCTCCAGCCGGCCTCCACTTGCCAATCGACAATCCGTCGATCGTCAATCCCCAATCGTCAATTGCCAATCGGCAGCCGCCAATCGGCAATCGCCAATCAGTACATGCCGCCCATGCCGCCGCCGCCCGGCATGCCGCCGCCGGCCGATTCCTTCTTCTCCTCGGGGATCTCGGAGACGAGGGCTTCCGTGGTCAGCAGCAGGGAGGCGATCGACGAGGCGTTCTGGAGCGCGGTGCGGACGACTTTCACGGGGTCGATGACGCCGGCCGCCACCAGATTCTCGTACTTGTCGGTCGCCGCGTTGTAGCCGTCCTCGCCCTTCGCGTCCTTCACCTTCTGGACGACGATGGATCCTTCCTGGCCCGCGTTGGTCGCGATCCAGCGGAGGGGCTCTTCGATCGCCTTGCGGATCAGATCGATGCCCACCTTCTGGTCGTGGTCCGCCTTGAGGCCTTCGAGCGCCTTGCCCGCGCGGATGAGCGCCACGCCGCCGCCGGGGACGATCCCTTCTTCGACGGCCGCCTTGGTCGCGTGCATCGCGTCCTCGACGCGCGCCTTCTTCTCCTTCATCTCGGTCTCGGTGGCCGCGCCGACCTTGATGACGGCGACGCCGCCCACGAGCTTCGCCAGCCGCTCCTGCAGCTTCTCGCGGTCGTAGTCCGAGGTCGTCTCCTCGATCTGCGCGCGGATCTGCTTGACGCGGCCCTCGATCGCGCCCTGCGCGCCCGAGCCCTCGACGATCGTCGTGTTGTCCTTGTCGATCGTGACCTTCTTCGCCTTGCCGAGGTCATCGAGCTTGATGTTCTCGAGCTTGATCCCGAGGTCCTCGGTGATCGCGCGTCCGCCCGTCAGTGTCGCAATGTCCTCGAGCATCGCCTTGCGGCGATCGCCGAAGCCCGGCGCCTTCACGGCCGCCGCCTGCAGCGTGCCGCGCAGCTTGTTGACGACCAGCGTCGCCAGCGCCTCGCCGTCGACGTCCTCGGCGATGATCACCAGCGGACGGCCCGCGCGCGCCACCTGCTCGAGCAGGGGCAGCAGGTCCTTCATCGAGCTGATCTTCTTTTCGTGAATCAGGATGACCGGATTCTCGAGCACGACTTCCATGCGCTCGGGATCCGTCACGAAGTACGGCGAGAGATAGCCGCGGTCGAACTGCATGCCTTCGACCACTTCGAGCGAGGTCTCCATCGACTTCGCCTCTTCCACCGTGATGACGCCGTCCTTGCCGACCTTCTCCATCGCTTCCGCGATGATCTTGCCGATCGTCTCGTCGCTGTTCGCCGAGATCGTGCCGACCTGGGCGATGGCGGTGCCGCTGACCGGCTTCGCCTGCTTCTTCAGCTCCGCGACGACGACCTCGACGGCCTTCTCGATGCCGCGCTTGAGCTCCATCGGGTTCGCGCCGGCGACGACGTTCTTCGCGCCCTCGCGGAAGATCGCCTGCGCGAGCACGGTGGCCGTGGTGGTGCCGTCGCCCGCGATGTCGGACGTCTTGCTCGCGACTTCGCGCACCATCTGCGCGCCCATGTTCTCGAGCGCGTCCTTGAGCTCGATCTCCTTGGCGACCGTGACGCCGTCCTTGGTGATCGTGGGGGAGCCGAACTTCTTGTCGAGCACGACGTTGCGGCCCTTCGGACCGAGCGTCACCTTCACCGCGTTGGCGAGCTGGTTGACGCCGCGGAGAATCGCCTGCCGCGACTCTTCGCCGTACACAATCTGTTTTGCCATGGTTATGATCTCTCCTCGGTTATTTCGTGATGACGCCGAGGATCTCTTCCTCGCGCATGATGAGGTATTCCTCGCCGTCCAGCTTGATCTCCTGGCCGGAGTACTTGCCGAAGAGGATCGTGTCCCCTTCCTTCACGTCGAGCGGCGTCACTTTGCCGTCCTTCTCGACCTTGCCCTTGCCGACCGCGATCACCTTGCCCTGCTGCGGCTTTTCCTTGGCCGAGTCGGGGATGATGATGCCGCCGACCTTCTGCTCCCCCTCTTCGATCCGCTGCACGATCACGCGATCGTGGAGGGGACGGATCCGCACCTGCGTTGCTGTGGCTGCCATACGTCATTTGCTCCGTAATGTTGAGAAGTCTCGCGGCCAATCCGGGTCCGCGCCCGGCGTGTAGAAGGCTTAGCAATCAGCCTGGCCGACTGCTAATTCTATGCAACCCGGGCCGCCCTGTCAAGCAGTCCGAGGGACGGAGTGCTAACGTAGGCTGTGGGCCTGGGGGATTACGCCGTCCGTCTGATGCGGTATTCGGTGATCTTGCGAGCGATGGTGTTGCGGTGCAGGCCGAGGATGTCCGCCGCGTCGCCCAGATTGCCCTTCGTGCGTTGGAGCGCGCGCGCGATGAACATCTTCTCGAATTCCCGCCGCGCGTCGTCGTAATGAACGCCCTTGTCGAGCATTTCGGCGACGAGGCGCTCCATCTGATCCCGCACGCCAGCTCGCGGCCAGACAGGCGGCGGAAAGCTTCGATGTACTTGTCCCGAGTCCGTTGGACGACGGTCTCTGGCAGCGACGGGACCGGCGGCTGCTTGTTCCAGCGGATCTCTTCGAGGTAGTCCCGCACGTATTGCTTGTCGAAACTGGGCACGGCGCCGCCCGGCGTGTACTGGTCGCGGGGCCAGAAGCGCGATGAATCCGGCGTCAGCACTTCGTCGATCAGGACGACGTCGGTCGCAGGATTGCCCGCGCCCACCAGTCCAAATTCAAATTTCGTGTCGGCGATGATGATCCCCTTCGACTCGGCGTGCTCGCAGCCGCGGCGGAAGATGTCGAGCGTGAGCGCCTTCAGGCGCGACGTCAGATCGCGGCCGATGAGGCGCGCCGCCTCGTCTTCGCTGATGTTGACATCGTGGCCGCTCTCGGCCTTGGTGGCCGGCGTGAAGATGGGCTCCGGCAGCCGATCCGACTCGCGCAGACCCGCGGGAAGACGGACGCCGCAGACCATTCCCGTCTGCTGGTACTCCTTCCAGCCCGACCCCGACAGGTAGCCGCGCGCCACGCATTCAATCGGCACGGGCCGCGTCCGCCGGCACAGCATGGATCGGCCGCGGAGCGTTTCGGCGTGAGGCTGGAGCGACGCCGGGAACTTCGCGACGTCGGTCGCGATCACGTGATGCGGGACGAGATCCCCCATGCGCTCGAACCAGAACGCCGAGAGCTGCGTCAGCACCTTCCCCTTGTCGGGGATGCCCGACGCGAGGACATAGTCGAACGCCGAGATGCGATCGGTCGCGACAATCAGGAGCGCGTCGCCGACCTCGTAGATGTCGCGAACCTTGCCGCGGCCGTGCCGCGTGAGATCGGGAAACGACGTTTCAAGGATTGGGGCAGTGGAGATCACAAGAGTCGGCCTCGCGAAAGAAGCAGAAGCTTACAACAGAAACCGGGCTTTGGGCTTGAGGCTTTGGGCTTTGCGCCTTTCGGTTATTTGCCCTCGGGTTTGCGAAGCTTGATCGCGGCCCGCGTGGCGCGAAGGGCGATCGTCGGTCCGCCCCCGCGCACGGCGCCTTCCGCGTGCGATTCGCCTTCGCCGCTCGGCTTGAACGCGCCGTCGTCGAGGAACAGGCGTCCGTCGGTGGCCGATGCGTCGAGCGAATATCCTCCCGGCGGAGCGGTCAGATTGATTTCGCCGACGTTGTAGATCGTGAGCGGCACGGATCGGCTCATCACGACGTCGATGTCGGTGTTGCGGCCGTCGATCCGCGTCTCGGTGCGAAGGCCGCCGATCCGGACCTCGCCGCCAGTGGCGTTAATCCGGAGCGGCGGCTTGAGCGCGTCGATTCCGTCGATCCGCAGGTCCGTGTTTCGCGACTCGATTTCGAGCGGACCCGTAATGTCTCGCAGCGCCAGTTCGCCGCCGGTTGTGTCGAGCGCGAGCGCGCCGGCCGTCCGTCGGATTGTGCCGCGGCTGTTGCGGGCGCTGAGCTTCAGCGAGCCGGCGCCGTCGATGTCGAGAGGACCGCCGACGTGGGTGAGCTGCAGGTGCCCGGCGATGCCCGTGAGGCGCGTTTCGCCGCGAGCGCCCATGATGTCGGCGCTCGCAAGCTGGCTTGCGACGAATCGCCCGACGTGCGGTTCCATCCTGAGCGCCAGCCGCCGCGGCACTTTGATCGTGGCCGTCAGTTGGGGCGGCGGCACGTGACGGGTTGTCGTTTTCGTCAGCGCGTCGCGGTCGAGGTTCACGACAATCGCTTCGCCGACGCGATCCAGTTTCAGCCTGACCGCGGCGGCCGCCGCCTTCGCTTCGGCCGGGTCGTAACCGCGCGCGACCACGTGCAGCTCGGTCGCGATGTCGGTCCGGTCTTCGCCCGTCAGCGTGATATCGCTGTTCGCCAGAAGACTGAGGCGAACGGTCGTGACACTGGAATCGACCGCGATCGACTGGGAGACGTCGGCGGTCGCGCTCTCGCGGGCCCCCTGCACACCGCGGCGGAGATTCCTGAAGATGCTGCCGATGCTGACCGACTCCGAGCCGGGGGCCGGCGGGGGCGCCGTGAACTGATAGAGGACGACCCCGAGCACCACGAAGACCGAAATGAGCACTAACTCACGTTTTCCCATAGATTTGGCGGCAGTTTCCGTAGTAGAGTCACGGGGGATCGCCTCTCGGCCATCCGGATTCTAACCCCGACTGTTAGCGCTTACATGCGGTCCCGATTGCGTACGGCCCTCGTCCTGGCGTTGACGATCGGGCTTTTGGCGTTTTTTCTGCGCGGCGTCGACCTCGCCGGCGTCTGGACCGCGACCCGCCGCGCCGACGGCCGGCTGCTTGTCCTCGCCGTCTGCATCACGATGACGACGTACGCGCTGCGGGCGTTCCGGTGGCAGTACCTGCTGGCGGCGATCGGCCCGACGCACTTTTCGACGGCGTTTCGGACGACGGTGATTGGTTTTGCGGCGAGCTTCCTGCTCCCGGCGCGGCCCGGCGAAGTGCTCCGGCCGTTTCTGCTGGCGCGGCGCGAGGGGCTGCCGCCGACAGCGGCGTTTGCAACGATCATCCTCGAGCGCCTGCTCGATCTCGTCGTGGTCCTGATGCTGTTCGGAACGTTCGTCGCCCTGGTGGATCCGGCGTCGCTTGCCGGCGATCCGGCGATGTACGCACGGGTGAAGGCCGGGGGCCTGCTGGCGGCCGCCGCGTCGGTGAGCGGATTGGTTGTCTTCTTCCTGCTTGCCGGCCATCCGGAGCGTCTCGGCGAGTGGGCGCTCCGGATAGAGCGCGTGCTGCCCGAGCGGCTCGCGCGGGCGGTCGCCGGACTCGTGGCGACGTTCGCGCAGGGGCTGGCCGTCATGCGGCAGCCGCGCCGGCTGCTCGTTTCACTCATACTGTCGTTTCCGCTCTGGCTGTCGATTGCGGCGGGGATCTGGGTGACGTCGCGTGCGTTTCATATGACGTTCGGCTACCTGGGTTCGTTCCTCGTCATGACGCTTCTGGTCGTGGGCGTGGCGATGCCGACGCCCGGACAGATCGGCGGGTTTCACGAGATGTACAAGCTTGCGGTGATGACGTTCTTCGGCGTCCCCGAGAGCGCGGCGGTCGGCGGCGCGGTGGTGCTGCACGCCGTCTCATTTCTGCCCGTGACGCTGCTCGGCCTCGTCTTCATGACGCGCGAAGGGCTCACACTCGGCCGCATGCGCCAGATGGCGGCAGAAGAAAAGACGGAAGACGGAAGACGGAAGGCGGAAGATAGAACGCTGCAGGAAAAGGACGCGGCACGCGAGGGCCGGAGGGAACCGCCGCGAAGCGGCGGCCCGAGCGCGCAGCGAGGTGGGAAAGCTAAAGGGGCCCCACCGAGCGGAGTGATTAAATGAAATGCCCGTTCTGCGGCAATCTCGGCGACAAGGTCGTCGATTCGCGCGAGAGCAAGGAAGGCAACAGCATCCGCCGGCGCCGGGAGTGCCTTGGTTGCGGCAAGCGGTACACGAGCCGCGAGCACATCGAAGAGATCGAATACCGCGTCATCAAGAAGGACGGGCGTCCGGAGCCTTTTCAGCGGCAGAAGCTGATCGGCGGCCTGGTCCGCGCGTGCGAGAAGCGCCCCGTCAGCGTGCAGCAGCTCGAGGGCATCGCCGATCGCATCGAATCAGAGCTGCAGGATCGCCCCGATCGCGAGATCAAGACGACGGAGATCGGCGCGCGCATCATGGAGGAGCTGCGGCGGATCGACCAGGTTGCCTACGTCCGCTTCGCCTCGGTGTACCGCCAGTTCCGCGACGTCGGCGAGTTCAAGCGCGAGATCGACGAGCTGCAGAAGAGTAAACCGTAGGGGCGGTTTGCGAACCGCCGCTGCACTGAACAGGCCTGGCAGGAGACCCGGAGATCAGGATCTCTTCTTTTTCTCAAAAGAGAGAGTTTCTGCTGTTCTCGTGATCTCCTGTAAAGAAGATGAGCAGCGTCAAAGAATTCGCGCCGCGTCCGAAGCTGCCGCCGCGCAGGCCGGCGCCCCCCGCGCCGCCCGAACGGCGGCCGCTCCGCGACAATCCGCGCCTGATCCTCGCTGGCATCGTCCTGCTCCTCGGCAGCCTCGTCGCGATCATCCGCCTGTCCGACCGCACGACCCATCTGAATCCGGACGTCCTGAGCGAAGTCGTGCTCTATACGTTCTCGATCGCCGACGTCACGATGCTGGTGGCGCTCGGCTTCGTGCTGGCGCGCAACGTCATCAAGCTGTTCGTCGAGCGGCGGCGCGGGCTGCCGTTCTCGCGATTCCGGCTCAAGCTGGTCGCCGCGCTGCTCGGACTGACGATCGTGCCGTCGGTGCTCGTGCTCCTGGCGGGAAGCGAGTTGATCCGGCAGACGACGGCGCGCTGGTTCAGCCAGCCCGTCTCCGAAGTGCTCACGTCGGCGAATGCCATCGCGGGCACGTTCTATCGCGACCGCGAGGCGGTGGTGGCGGCGCAGGCGGCGCGGCTCGCGGCTGGCGTGTCCCCGCGCGCGCTCGCGAACGGCGACGTGGACGCCTTGAAGGCGTCGGTGTCGGCGCCGGTGATGGACGGGCGCGTCGGCATGGTCGAAATGTACCGGCTGCAGCCGGGAAGCGGCGGGCGCGTTCGTCCGCGACGGCTCGGGGAAGCCGATCGGCATTGTCATCGCCAGCGATTTCCTGTCAGGCGATCTGGCGCAGCACGCGCGCCGCATCGCCCAGGCCTACGAGGACTACAGCCAGCTCCAGGTTCTGAAAAGACCGGTCGAAGGCGTCTACCTGTCGCTCTTCCTGATGATGACGCTGATGATTCTCGTCAGCGCCACATGGCTCGGTCTCTACCTGGCGAAGCGGATCACCCGGCCGGTCGCGATGCTCGCCGCGGGCGCAAAGGAGATCGGGGCCGGCCACCTCGACCATCGCATCGAACCGGAGACGCGCGACGAATTCGGCTCGCTGGTCGAGGCTTTCAACACGATGGCGGGCGAGCTGGCGACGAGCCAGCGCCGGCTCGAGCGATCGCGCGTCGAAATGGAGCGCAAGAACTCCGAGCTCGATGTGCGCCGGCGATACATCGAGACGGTCCTGGAGCGCATCGCCACGGGTGTCCTGTCGGTCGGCGCGGACGGCTGCGTCAGCACGATCAACGCCGCGGCAGTCCGCCTGCTCGACGTCGATCCGGGGATCGTCGGCGCGCGCGTCGAGCAGGTGCTCGGCCGCGAGGACCTTCAGCCGCTCGCCACCTTGATCGCGTCGATCGGCGCCGGCGCGTCGAAGCCGACGGGGCAGGAGATCGCGATGGCGCGCGACGGACGCGAAATCCACCTGGCTGCGGCGGTGACGCCCCTGCAGGGGGAGGAAGGCACGCGCGAGGGCCTGGTGCTCGTGTTCGACGACGTCACGCCCCTCGTGCGGACGCAGCGAGTCGCCGCCTGGCGCGACGTCGCACGGCGGCTCGCGCACGAAATCAAGAATCCGCTGACGCCGATCCAATTGTGCGCCGAGCGGCTCCGCCGCCACTTCGGCGGCGCGTCCGAGCCGACGCGCGCCCTGGTCGACGAGTGCACGGCCACGATTGTCGGCGAAGTCGAGTCGCTGAAAGCGCTGGTCGACGAGTTCGCGCAGTTCGCGCGGATGCCGGCGCCGCGCGCGGTGCCGTCGAGCCTGAACGGCGTACTGGCCGAGACGCTCGGGCTCTACAACGGCCTCTTCAGCCACATCCATATCGAGCGGCAGCTTGCGCCCGTACTGCCGCCCGTGCGGCTCGACGTCGAGCAGATCCGCCGCGTGATCATCAACCTGGTCGACAACGCCATCGAGGCGATGGGCGGGGTGCAGGCCGGCGTGCGGCCGAACGGCGAGCCGCCGCGCATCACGATCGAGACGCAGTACGACGCCGCGAACGCCGTGGCGCGAATCGTCATCGCCGACAACGGCCCGGGCGTGCCGCCGGCGGATCGCGACAAGCTGTTCATGCCGTACTACTCGACGAAGCGGCGCGGCAGCGGCCTGGGCCTGGCGATCGTCCGGAGAATCGTGACCGAGCACGGCGGCTCCATCGAACTGGGGGACAATAGTCCGCAGGGGTCCCGTTTCGTGATCGAGCTGCCGTGCTGATAGGAAATTGATGAAGGGCTGAATTCACCAATTCAGCACTTCACCAATTCACCAACTGATGTGATGCGGCCAACTGTTCTGATCGTCGACGATGAGGCGGGCGTGCGCAGCGCGCTCAGCGGCGTGCTGCGCGACGAGGGCTATCTCGTGGACGCCGTCGATTCCGGAGAGGCGTGCCTGGAGCGTGTGGGACGGGCGACGTTCGACGTCATCGTGCTCGACATCTGGCTGCCGGGCATGGACGGGCTGGCGACGCTCGAGAAGCTGCAGGATCGCCGCGTCGATTCGCCGGTCGTGATGATTTCCGGGCACGGCAACATCGAATCGGCCGTGCGCGCCATCAAGATGGGCGCGTTCGACTTCGTCGAGAAACCGCTCTCGCTGGAAAAAACGGTGCTCGTCGTCGCCAACGCCGTACGGCATCGGCGGCTCGAGGCGGAGAACCGCGAGCTCCGCGCGACCGTCGATCGGCGCCGAACGCTGATCGGCGACAGCCACGCGATGCGCCAGCTCCTGGAACAGGTCGCGATGGCGGCGCCCACCAACGGCCGCGTGCTGATCTACGGCGAGAACGGAACGGGGAAGGAGCTGGTCGCGCGCACGATCCACATGCGCAGCCGCCGCATGAAGGGACCGTTCATCGAGGTCAACTGCGCCGCGATTCCCGAGGAGTTGATCGAGAGCGAGCTGTTCGGTCACATGAAGGGCGCGTTCACCGGCGCCGTCGCCGTTCGGCGCGGCAAGTTCGAGCTGGCCGACGGCGGCACGCTGTTCCTCGACGAAATCGGCGACATGAGCCTGAAAACGCAGGCCAAGGTGCTGCGGGCCCTGCAGGAGCAAGTGGTCGAACCGGTGGGCGGCACGGGGAGCGTGAAGGTCGACGTCCGGGTCCTCGCCGCGACGAACAAGGATCTACCGTCGGAAATCCGCGCGGGGCGTTTCCGCGAGGACCTGTACTTCCGCCTCAACGTGATTCCGATCTTCGTGCCTCCGCTGCGCGATCGCGACAGCGACATCCCCCAGCTCGCGGAGCACTTCATGGCGGAGTTCGCGCACGAATACGGACGGAGGCCGAAGCGGCTGGATCCGTCCGCGAGCGTCGGCCTGCGCAGCTATCGCTGGCCCGGAAACGTCCGCGAGCTGCGCAACGTGATCGAGCGGCTCATGATCATGGTGCCGGGCGACGCGATCACCGCCGCCGATCTGAGCTTCCTGGATCCAGCCGCTGCGATTGCGCCGGATGAACCGGGCGCCGCGCCGCTGCCGCTGCACGAGGCGCGCGAGCGATTCGAGCGCGACTACATTCTGCGCGCGCTCGCAACCCAGAACGGCAACATCTCACGGACCGCCGACGCGCTCGGCGTGGAGCGGAGCAACCTGTACCGAAAGATGCGCGCCTTCGGCATCGCGCCGCGCCGGGAAGAGGAAGCGGTTTAGAGAATTTGGAAATTTGGAAATCGGGAAATCTGGAAGTCTGATCGGTAGCCCTTCATTTCCGCATTTCCAAATCTATTTGAGCTTGTTCTCGAGAATCTGATCGGACTTGAAGCCGGCTAGCTGCAGGTAGTATTCAGCCGCCGCGTGGAGCGCGGCGGCGGGCACGAGGCCGACGATCTCGCTTTCCAGGATCGACACTCCATATCGCTCGGCTTCCCGTTTAACGGTCTCGAACACACGGAAGATCGGCGTCTTCTCGTAGTTGGTGAGGTTCATCGACACCTGGACGATGCCGCGGCCCTTCAGCGCGAAACCGGCGGCCTTCACGTAGCGGAACCCGCCGCTGCTGGCGCGAATCGCGGCCGCAATCTTCCTGGCCACATCGAG
>Ga0310811_10012024_pt1 | contig 11238 bp, 6 predicted proteins | sample YCmetagenome_FD_207642 | JGI IMG/M metagenome (GOLD analysis project Ga0310811, IMG submission 207642) | Soil microbial communities from experimental microcosm in Duke University, North Carolina, United States - YC | ecosystem: Engineered > Artificial ecosystem > Soil microcosm > Unclassified ... | reverse complement strand
GAGTCATAGAACTCAGCATTCGTTTACCAGGCTCAATTTTATTAGCAGTTCCTCCAACAGCGCCATACATATTGGCAACGCCAGGTTTAATGCTGAAATCATCCATCTCATCATTCAGCAAAAATCCAGCGCCTGAAACAACTACCTTCGAGCCGTAGTCATCATTCAACGTAGTGGTTAGTGAAACTGCATTGCCATGACTGTCCACAATAGAAATATGTGTAGTGTGGTTTGATTCTTTTGGTTGAATTTTTCCCTCTTTGATCTCACTACTAGGCGTAGCTTTATCGGGATTGAAAGTACTCATTCGCTCTGTTATGTAAAGATCATTTAGTAATGCATTTGTGGGCACAGAATAAAAATCAGGATCACCCAGATAAACAGCCCTATCGGCATATACACGACGTTCAGCTTCTGTCATTAAGTGAATTGTAGGAACAGTGTTAACACCCATCTCACCAATTTCATACGGCTCAGTTGATTTTAATAATTGGATAAGGGCAATACCCCCGCTGGATGGGGGAGGCATTGTTATAATTTTAAATTCTTTATAGTTTGATATCAGCGCATCGCGCCATTTAGCTTTATAGTTCAGCAAGTCATGAGCGGTCATGATACCGCCGCCGCGTTTTATTTCAGCTATCAGATCGTCAGCAGTTTTTCCTTCATAAAAGCCTGCTTGTCCCTGATCACGAATTCGTTCCAATGTATGGCCAAGTTCAATTTGTTTCAAGGTGTCGCCTGCTACCCATTTTGCTTTGATGAACTGCTGAGGTAAAACTGAGTTATACTTCTTCAGTGTATCCTGAATACTGTTTAAACCTTGTGCTTCCTGATCTGTTAAAGCAACGCCATGAAAAGCCAGATCAATGGCAGGTTGTACTAAATCTTTCCATTTCGTTTTTCCATATTTTTTGTAAGCTTCAGCAATGCCGGCAACGGTACCTGGAACACCGCATGAAAGATGCCCGGATTCACTTAACCCTTTCTTTACATTGCCAGCATCATCAAGGTACATAGTATCTGTTGCAGACGCAGGTGCCGTTTCCCGAAAGTCTAACGTGCTGGTTGATCCATCATTCAATCGGATAACCATTAAACCACCGCCACCGAGATTTCCTGCTGACGGATGAACTACAGCAAGAGCAAATTGAACGGCAATAGACGCATCAACGGCGTTGCCTCCTGAACGCATAATATCAACTCCTATTTGTGATGCCAATGGATGCGCCGATACTACAATTGCCGAATCTGCTTGCAAGCCATAAGTGCGAATAGATGATTCTTGCTGCTTGCAAGCAACTAAACTTATGACAAGTAAAAGCGTAATAAGGCGGTTCATCATTTAAGATGTTGGTTAAGTCAGCATAAAAGTATTAATTCCATCGAAACTTTACACTTTACATGAATTTATGAGTCTTCGAAAAGAAAAAGCAGCCAGACTTAAAGTACAAATACTTCAACACACCTTGAAGATGGTTGGGAAAAAATCATTTGATGATTTATATGTGGAAGATTTGTGTGCCAAGGTTAAAATATCCAAAGTCACATTTTTTAAATACTTCCCTCAAAAAGAAGATGTGTTACTATATTTCTTTCGAATCTGGTCACTGAATCGTTGCGTTGAACTGGCTGATAAACCCAAGGAAGGAATTCAGGGGATAATCTACATTTTTGATAAGATAAGTGAAGAGTATGATAATCATCCGGGATTAATGCTGAGCCTGGTTGGATATCTGTCAGATTTAAGACGTCCGCCAAAACCATTTCCCGTAAAGGTTGAAGAGAAAAGATTATTGTTTCCAGATGTCGATAATATCACCAGTGTTGAGATGTTATCCGTTGACCAGATGTTTGAAAAGTTTGCACTGGAGGCAATCTTTAAAAAAGACATCGTGCGAACTACCAATACGCGAGACATTACAAACCTGATGATGACACTTTTTCTCGGCTCTGTTATTACCGCTCACATTAACCAGCAGGCGCCATTTAAGATGTTTTTGCGACGAAATCTTGATCTTTTGCTAAAGGGGTTACAATGAAACGTGTAAGCCATATTTACAGACAGCAGCGCGAACCATCAAATAGTCACTGATTTCTTTTGAGGGGGGTATTCAAGTTGCTAAGTTTGTTATGGCTTTAACAACCCTACTACCATGAAACTTCTTTTCAGACTATCACTTACTACGGTAGTGATTTTTATGCTAGCCACCGGGATTACCCAGGCGCAGAAGGAAGATTACAAAATTTATGACGACGGTGTAATTAAATTTAAAGATAAGAATTACGACGGCGTCATTTCTGATTTTACAGGTATCCTCGATAACGTTGCTCACATCAAAAAACTTGACGAAGATCTCTACTTCTACCGAGGCCAGTCTTACTACTTCAAAGGCGAGTATGATAAAAGTCTAAGTGACTTGAAGCAAAGCCTTACACTTAATCATTACAATAAAGGTGTTATTCACTGGTACATGGCCAGGTGCTATGATAAACTAAACAGAGTTTCTGAAGCCAAAAGTGATTATAAAGAGGCTGGCGGATTCCTTGAAAAGAACAGAAAAGTTTATCCTGAATTTCTAGCTGACAGAGCACAATTTTTGTCCCGACAAGGAGAGCAAGATGCTGCCCAACAGGATTTGACATTAGCGTCTTCTTTAGATCCACAATACAGCAGCACAAAGCTCAACGGTGCATCTGATAAATCAAGAGGTGCAAATGATAAAGGATCAAACACAAAGGTGATTGTTACAAGTAAACCTAAGAAAGAAGAACCTAAGAAAACTACGGTTACACAAAATCAGAAACCAGCACAGCAAACAACCCAGCAACAAGAGCAGGAGGTTGTTGAGCCTGTAAAGACTTTACCAGTTTCTCTTGGTGAAATGTATAAAGATGAAAAGCGCTATGCGCTGGTTATAGGAAACAGCACCTACTCACAGGAGATTGGAGTTTTGAAAAACCCTGCCAATGATGCAACAGATATAGCTCAGGAGTTGAAGAGCTCGAATTTTGAAGTTCAATTGTTAATTAACGCTACCTATGTTCAGCTTCGTGAGGCTGTTCGTAAATTTCATGAAAAGCTAACCAATGGTCCACGCGACCAAACGGTTGGTTTATTTTATTACGCCGGTCATGGAATCCAGTTTCAGGATGAGAATTACCTCGTGCCTATTGATGCAAAAGTTCAATATGAAGATGACATTGTAAGGATGTGTTTCCCCGTACAGCGAATGGTGCTGGCCAATATGGAACGATCAAACTCAAGAATGAATATTGTGATTCTTGATGCGTGTAGAAATAATCCTTTTCCCGCTGCAACACGTTCAGCTGGCGCCGGTGGCCTGAGTGAAATGAAGAGAGCGCGTGGTTCTTTTATTGCCTATGCCACGGCTCCTGGTTCAGTAGCCGCCGATGGTTCCGGACGGAATGGCCTATATACTCAGGAGTTGCTGAAGGCTATGCGTAAGCCGGGCCGCTCTATTGAACAGGTATTTAAGGATGTTCGGATGAGCGTATTACGACTTTCCGGTGAAAGCCAAAATACATGGGATAGCTCGAATATAGTAGGGGAGTTCTATTTTAAATTCTAGGGGCGAGCTATCTGCACGCTTATTTCATCTTGATTGTTTTTACTCTACTGGTGTGTTTATCCTTTTTGCGATCATACCATCGGTGATGGTATTTGGGCTTAACCACTTTTGAATTAGAGTTATTGGCGTTTTTGCTACACGAGGGCAGTAAGAGACAGATCAGCGCTGGTATCAGTAGTATTCTCATGTAAATTAATCCCCAAAAATAGGGATTTACTTCTTATTTATCATTCACTAACTTCGTAGCAGGATAAAAAATTGACTCTATGAAATTGAAATTTTACGTTCTGATAATACTGGTTTCAATATCCCTCACATCAGTAGCACAAGACGAGGGTGTAATTGTAAAGAAAGAGAGAATAGGAAATGACAAGAGTTTGTTTCTGGATTTTGGTCCATCTTTTACATTAGGCAAAAATATTGGTGATTATAAGACTGGATTTAACTTTGAAATAGGATTTACAAAGAGATTGAACAGGTTACTTTCCGTAGGACCCTCGATCTCATATGTTGCTTTTAATTATGATCCGGATGTTACCAGTATCCAGGGCGGCAATGCTTATGTAGGGCATGGGGATCCCAATAACTGGAAGGCTGATTTTGTAATAGATGATTATGATTATGGCTATATTTTAAAACTTGAAGGAGGAGATTTGTCGTTGACTTCTCTTGCCGTTAGCCTAAAGCTAAATCTGGTTCCTGTAAAAGATAAATCAATTATTTCTGCTTATGTTTTCGCAAAGCCATTTGTTTCTTATTCATCACGAACGGAAGTAAAAGGCTCTGATACAAGATATACCTATCAGATTTATGAAGATAGTGATGGGCAAGTTTGGACTACTTCGGATGACACTTGGTATCCTGATGGTTTTACAAGTACATGGGATGGATCAAAGTATGATGCATTAAAGGCCAAGAATAAAATAACAGGTGGAATTTTCGTCGGTCCTGGCATAGAATTATTCCCAGCAAAGAAATTTTCATTTTACCTGCAGGCATCCTTTGGCTATACGTTGCCTGTATCCTATGTGAGTACTAAATCGTATGACAATACAGTTTCTGATTATGTGAAAAAAGAATTCCCTATGGTTACTAAAGGATTCCCATCTGTCAACGTTCAGGTTGGCGGAGCGTTTAACTTTTAATCATCGATGCGTAAAGTAATTCTCATGAATAGAATTATTCAGTTAGTTTTTGTAGTCTTTATGTTTGTGTTACCTATTTCAACACAAGCTCAATTTCGTCTATACGAAAAAGGTCATGATAGTTATACGGCAGGTAAGTATTCTGAAGCCATTAATTTGTTTAATGAATATTTAACCAAAAGAACAAGAGATAAATCATTAGATGGTGATGTATTCTATCTGCGTGCGTTATCCTATTATAAAACGAACAATTACCAAAAAGCTATTGATGATTTCGAAGAGGCAATTCTTGTAGATCATCCTAACAGTGGTAATATCTATTGGTTTAAAGCTAAGTGCAATATCAATATCGGTAATACAGAAGCAGCGTTAAGTGATTATAATAAAGCCTTGTCCTATCTTGCTGCTGACAAACAGGCAAAAGCCAAACTTCTTTATGAGCGCAGTCAGATATATATCAAAAATGGTGATCTAACAGCCGCTTATACTGACTTGCAAAATGCTAAGACAGCAAACCCTTCTAACGCTGATGTTTCAAAAGAAATTGAGAAACTGGAGAAACAGAATGTGGCATTAAGAAGTACCGTGATAGAGACTCCTGCAAAAGTTGTTAATACACCAGTTAAAAGGGATGATAAAAATAAGCAGGTAAACGATGCTACTTCGATAAAGACAACAGCAACTGAAACCAAGCCAGTAACGCAACCTGTAAATGCACAGCCACAACAAAATTTAGCAGCAGTCACTAACCCAACCTTGGCTGATCAGTATAAAGATGAGAGACGTTTTGCTTTGGTTATCGGCAATTCGAATTATCCTAAAAACATTGGAGTATTGAAAAATCCGGTTAACGATGCAACTGATATGGCGCGAGAGTTGGAGCGATCAAATTTTCAGGTTCAACTCTTAACCAATGCAACGTATGGACAGATGCGTGCAGCACTTCTTAAATTTAAAGAGCAGGTAGATGCCGGTGATCGTGATAAAACTGTTTCGCTGTTTTACTATGCAGGCCACGGTCTGCAACAAGATCAGGAGAATTTTCTAGTACCCATTGATGCATCTATTGAATATGAAGATGACATTGCCAGGTATTGTTTCCCCGTGCAGCGCATGGTGCTTGCCAATATGGAGCGTTCTAACTCTCGTATTAATATTGTTATTCTTGACGCCTGTCGTAACAACCCATTTCCATCCTTAAACAGATCACTGGGCGATCAGGGACTTGGTGAAATGAGAAGGGCAAGAGGTTCCTTTATTGCTTATGCTACCGCTCCAGGCTCTGTTGCATCAGATGGTTCAGGTAAGAATGGTCTCTATACACAAGAACTTATCAAAGCCATGCAAAAGCCAGGATTAACCATCGAACAGGTTTTCAAAGAAGTTAGACAAAATGTGCTTCGTTTTTCGGGCGACAAGCAAAACACCTGGGATAGTTCTAATATTGTTGGCGATTTCTACTTTAAGTTTTAATTAGTCCACAGTCGACAGACGACAGTCTACGGTTATTACTTCATTGTTATCCATGAGTCTGTTGACCGTGGTCTGTGGTCTGTGGACTTTTTTGCTTATTTTGGAAGAAAAATTGAGGATTGAAAAAGTTATTTCCGCTGCTTACCATTCTGGCCTTTGTAGCGTCGTGCAGACATGATAAAGACTCATCTCAAAAGAAACAATTCACCCTCTTACCGAGTACTGAAACGGGCATCGATTTCATTAACAAACTGGAAGAGTCAGAAAACTTTGATGTATTCAGGTATCGTAATTACTATAATGGCGCGGGTGTTTCAATTGGTGATATAAACAACGATGGCCTTTCTGATATCTATCTAACCTCAAACCTGGATAAGAACAAACTCTATCTCAATCAGGGGAATTTTCATTTCAAAGACATAACAGAATCAGCAGGTGTTGGCGGCACCAGAGCATGGTCTACCGGCGTTAGCATGGTTGATATTAACGCTGATGGGTTGCTGGATATTTATGTCTGTAACTCGGGTGATATAGAAGGTGATGATAAGGAGAACGAACTGTTTGTCAACAACGGAAATTTAACATTTACCGAACGTGCAAAAGAGTACGGCTTGGCCGATGAAGGCTTTTCTACCCATGCAGTGTTTTTTGATTATGACAAAGATGGCGATCTGGATTGCTATTTGTTAAACAATTCATTTCGATCAGCATCAAAGCTTGGTTATCGAAACATTCGCAATGAGCGTGATAAACTTGGCGGCCATAAATTACTTCGAAATGATAACGGTTATTATAACGATGTTAGCGATCATGCCGGAATCTATGGAAGCCTTATCGGATTTGGACTAGGTGTTACCGTTGGTGATGTTAACAATGATAACTGGCCAGATATCTATGTGTCTAACGACTTCTTCGAAAGAGATTACCTCTACATCAACAATCGTAACGGCACCTTCTCTGAGAAACTTGAAGATGAAATAGGACATACCAGTATGTTTTCTATGGGCGCAGATCTTGCTGATTTAAATAACGATGGCTATCTCGATATTTTTTCTACTGATATGCTTCCTAACGACGACTACAGATTGAAAACAGTAGCGTCTTTTGAATCGTATGATATTTACAAACTGAAAGTAAAAAATGGCTACTATCATCAATACATGCGCAACATGTTACAACTTAATAATCAGGATGGAACATTCAGTGAAGTGGGTCAGTTTGCCAATGTATGGGCTACAGACTGGAGCTGGGGTGCATTAATGGCCGACTTTAACAATGACGGCGATAAAGAGATTTTTGTTGCCAACGGAATTTTACGTGACGTAACCGATCAGGATTTTTTAGACTACATGGCCAACGAAGAAAATATCCGTGCTGTATTGGAAGGTCGTAAAATAAATTATCAAAAGGTTATTAAGGATATGCCATCGCATAAGCTTAGCAACTTTATGTTTATAAAAGATGGTGAATTGCATTATAAAAATGTTTCAGAAGAGTGGGGGCTAAGTGAACCAAGTTTCTCCAACGGTTCTGCCTATGGCGATTTGGATAACGACGGAGATCTGGATCTGGTTGTCAACAACGTTAATCAGCAGTTGTTCGTTTATCGAAATGAAAATCAGCAACAGAATAAATCCAACAACTATCTCAGATTACAGTTTAAAGGAAAAGAAAAAAATTCGTTTGGTCTGGGAGCAAAGGTAGAGGTGTTCACTGACAGTGGAATTATCACACAGGAAAATATGCCGATAAGAGGTTATCAATCGTCTATGGATTACAAGATGATTGTAGGGCTTGGCTCCATTAAACGTATTGACAGTATGCGTGTAATATGGCCTGATGAAACATCACAACTTTTAACAAAAGTTGAAGTGAATAAGTCGTTAGTACTCAAACAAGATGATGCTGTCAGGTATACGATAAAAGAAAAATATAAACAGCCGTTACTTCAAGAGATTAAAGGTGGAGTTAACTTCGTTCATCATGAAAATAATTTCAATCAATTCAATGCAGAGAAATCAATATACCAGATGATGTCGACAGAAGGTCCGGCATTGGCTATTGGTGATTTGAATAATGACAAACTTGATGATTTTTTTGTAGGTGGTGCGCATGGTCAGCCTGGTACTATTTTCATTCAGGGAAAAGAGGGATCGTTCACTCGCTTAAGCACAAAAATATTTGATCAGGATTCGGTATCCGAAGCGACAGATGCTATTTTCTTTGACGCTGATAATGATAATGACCTTGACCTGTATGTTGTTACTGGTGGATCTCAACCAGATTTGAAATCAGACAACTTAGCAGACATACTTTACCTGAATATGGGTGCCGTTAAAGGCACACCTGTATTTCAAAAATCTGCAGACTTACTGCCATTGATAAAACAAAACGGAAGCTGCGTAAAGGTTGCTGATTATGATAAAGATGGTGATGAGGATCTTTTTGTAGGAACCCGATCTTTGCCTGGGAAATATGGTCTGCTTTGCGATCAGTCCATTCTTCAGAACGATGGTCATGGTAAGTTTACAGATGTTAGCTCTAACTCGCCAGACCTCAAATCACTTGGTATGATTACAGATGCTCAGTGGTTTGATTATGATAAAGATGGTTTATCTGATTTGATTGTTGTTGGAGATTGGATGCCGGTAACAATTCTGATGAATGGAAATGGAATTTTCAAAAAACTTGATGTTCCATCATTAAAAGATTTGTCAGGCTGGTGGAATACAATAGAGAAGTCAGATATTGATGGCGATGGAGATGTTGATTTTGTCCTTGGCAACCTTGGACTCAATACTAAGTTTAAGGCCTCAAAGCAACAGCCAGTGTCTTTATATGTAAATGATTTTGATCACAATAATGCACTTCAGCAAATTTATACTTATCGCAAAAATGATATAGATTTTCCTTTTGCAACTAAGCAGGAATTATCTCGTCAGATAAATTCACTCAATAAAAAATTTGTCTATCATAAGGACTATGCCAGCAAATCCATTAACGAAATCTTTAGCTCCAGCCAGCTTGAAGGAGTATCAGTTCTTCAGGTAAATGAAAGTAGAAGTGGCTTGCTGATTAACGAAGCAGAGAGTCATACGTTTTCCTTTAACCCGCTTCCTGCTAATATTCAATTTTCTCCTGTGTTTGATTTTCAGATTGCTGATTTGAATGGAGATAAAAACGATGATTTGATTTGTGGTGGAAATTTGTTTTCTGTGCGAACGGAGGTAGGTCGTTACGATGCATCGTATGGTAATGTGCTTTTGGGAAATGGCAAGGGTGAGTTTAAATTACTATCCAGCAAAGACTCTGGTATTAAACTGAGGGGAGAAGTTCGTGCTATCGCTGCTTTGAAAGGCATCAAGACTCAGTTTCTTTTTGGATTGAACAATGACACTTTAAGATTATATAAGTTATCGGTGCCCCGATAATAACCTATTCAATTTTAGATTTTTGAATTTCAATTTCTGAAAAAAAACTACGATTAGGTTGTTTCATGTCTATAAGAATCTAATTTTGACATCCAAATTAATCCTTTGTATGAAGAAAGTGCTTTTTCTCGTCTTATTAGGTGGTATAGTTTTTACGTCTTGTAAAAATGATGGAACCTGGAAAAAGAAAGCCAACAATCCGGAATTTTTACATCGATCTTTAAGACAAGTTACAGATGTTATTGTACATGATATATTCTCGCCACCAGTGGCCAGCAGAATTTATACATATACAACGGTGGCTGCTTATGAAGCGGCACTACCGATGGATACTACAAATCAATTTGTATCAATGTCTGGTCAATTACACGGTCTTGATTCAATTCCTCAACCTGAGAAAGGTAAAGAGTATTGTTTTGCGCTGGCATCTACACAAGCAGCTATAAAAGTGGGACGTACACTTGTTTTCTCTGAGGATAAGATGGATGCATTCTATTCTAAGTTGATGCAGGAGTTTAAGGACACAGGCATGCCTAACGATGTTTATGAACGATCAGTTGACTACGGATTAAAAGTAGCTGCCCGTATTATGAAGTGGTCGTCAAAAGATAATTACAAGCAAAGTCGCTCTTTCCCCAAGTACTCAATCTTGGATGATCCAGCAACATGGAAGCCAACGCCTCCGGCATATATGGATGCTGTAGAACCTCATTGGAATAAGATCAGAACTTTTGTATTGGACTCGGCTTCTCAGTTTAAACCAGCTCCTCCAACAACATTTTCAAAAGAGAAGAATAGTCAGTTTTATAATGAAGCGATGGAAATTAAGACGCTGGTAGATTCTCTATCGCCAGTTCAAAAAGAAATAGCTTTTTTCTGGGACTGCAATCCTTTTGTAATGAATGTAAAAGGTCACGTAATGTTTGCTACCAAGAAGATTTCTCCAGGTGGACATTGGGTAAATATCACACGCGTGGCTTGTGGTAAAGTGAATGCTAATTTTCTACAGACAGCAGAAGCCTATTCCCGTGTATCTCTATCTCTCGTGGAGGGTTTCATAAGCTGCTGGGATGAGAAATATAGAAGCAAGGTTATAAGACCTGAGACTTATATTAATCAGTATATTGATGAAAACTGGGTTCCTGTTTTACAAACCCCACCGTTTCCTGAATATACAAGTGGTCATAGTGTAATCTCGTCAGCAGCAGCAGTATGTTTAACAAAACTCTTTGGTGATAATTTTGCATTCACAGATTCTACTGAATTAGAATTTGGATTAACATCGAGAAGTTTTGATTCATTCATTAAAGCTTCTGAAGAAGCAGCCGTAAGTCGTATGTATGGTGGAATTCATTACCGCCCTGCATGTATGAATGGAATTAAGCAAGGACGTGATCTTGGTATGTTCATAATCGAGAGATTGAAAACCAGGAAAGAAGATTTAGCTCACGCTAATTAATTTTCGATTACGGCAGAACAGATTTCGTTCTCAAATTCTGTTTCAATGGTAACATGTTGAACATTTAAATGTTCAAGCGAGTGCCGTAAGTCTTTTTTAATTTTTTCGACGGTAATCTGAGGCGTAAGATCCTTCAA
>Ga0310811_10012023_pt1 | contig 11238 bp, 8 predicted proteins | sample YCmetagenome_FD_207642 | JGI IMG/M metagenome (GOLD analysis project Ga0310811, IMG submission 207642) | Soil microbial communities from experimental microcosm in Duke University, North Carolina, United States - YC | ecosystem: Engineered > Artificial ecosystem > Soil microcosm > Unclassified ... | reverse complement strand
CACGAGCGCGGACAGCGTAAGGGCCGCAGGCAGGCACAAGCCGATAGGTCTGCTCGGCTATGGTGAGGGCCACAGCCACATCGATCCCAACTCGGCGCCGAGCCTGGCTGACTTCCCTGCCGCCACCATCGCGGCGAACACCGCGTTCGACATGGCGGGGGTGTCGCGTGACGCGATCGACGTGGCTGGCATCGGAGACCACTTCACGATCAACGTGCTGTTCGGGATCGAATCCGCCGGCTTCTGCAAGGTTGGCGAGGGCGGCTCGTTTGTCGAGCACGGCGCGCTCAAGATCGGCGGTCGGCTGCCTACCAACACCTCGGGCGGGTTCCTGTCCTTCAGCCACGCTGGATCGTGTGGAATCTTCACCCTGATGGAGGTCGTGCTCCAGTTGCGCGGCGAGGCGGGTCCGCGCCAGGTCGCCGACGCGCGCTACGGCTACCTCAACGGTGTCGGCGGCGCCATGCAGAACAACTTTTCCGCGATCCTCGGAGAGGTCTGAGCGATGAGCGACTACGCCAAGTTCGTCCCCGAGGGCGTGCCCGCATGGCAGATGCCCTACTGGAGCTCCGTGAAGGAGCACCAGGTCAAGGTCCAGAGATGCGATGACTGCGGAGCGCTGCGGTACGTGCCCAAAGAGATATGCAACCGGTGCCAGAGCCTCTCCGCGAGCTGGGCACCAGTCTCAGGCAGGGGCGAGATCTACACCTACACGGTAATCCGCAGAGCGCCGACACCCGCGTACCAGGAGGACGTGCCGTACGTCATTGTGCACGTGCAGATGGAGGAGGGGTTCCGCATGGTCGGCGCAATGCCCGGGATCGCTCCCGAGCAGGTGAGCATCGGCATGCCCGTCGAAGTCAGTTATGAGGACGTCACACCAGACTGGACGCTCCTCCAGTTTGCGCCGGCGTCGGCGTAGCGAGACCGCGTCTGACTCGGAGGAACAGTGGAACTGGATACCAGCAAAGAGCTAAAGGAATTTCGCGAGGAAGCGCGGACCTGGCTGTCGGAGAACGTTCCGTCGGAGGCGCGGCCGCACACCGTGGGACCAGAACTCCGCGAATACGACCAGGAGTGGCAGCGGCGCCAGTACGAAGGCGGATGGGCAGGCATCGACTGGGAGCCCGAGTACGGCGGACGCGGTCTATCCCTGGTAGAGCAGGTCGTGTGGTACGAGGAGCTCGTCCGCGCCAGGGCCCCGAGAGACAGCGTCTTCTCCGTGGCGTTCGGTCACGCGGGTCCGACGCTCATCATGCGGGGCAACGAAGAACAGAAGTCGTTCTACCTGCCGAAGATCCTTCGTGGGGAGACGCCCTGGAGCCAGGGCTTTTCCGAGCCTGGCGCGGGCTCGGACCTTGCATCGCTGCGCACCCGTGCCGTGGTCGACGGCGACGAGCTGGTCATCAGCGGATCGAAGATCTGGACCAGCTACGGGCAGTGGTCGGATTACGGCGAGCTGCTGGTCAGGACCGACCCCGACGCGCCCAAGCATAAGGGGATCACCTGGGTGATCATGGACATGCACGCTCCTGGCGTGGATATCCGCCCGATCACCAGCATCGATGGCTTCCCGCACAACTGCGAGGTCTTCTACGACGAGGCCAGGATCCCGCTGGCCAACGTCGTGGACAAGGTCAACAACGGCTGGAGTGTCGCCATGTCGACCTTGGCAGCCGAGCGCGGCCCGGGCTTCCTCGACCACAGGCTCTCGGAGATCGTGTTCATCGACGAGCTGACTGAGTATGCAAAGGAGCACGGCAAGCTGGCAGACCAGTCGATCGCCGACCGGCTCGCGACGGTCCGAGCCGAGGCAGCTGCCATCCGTTCCATGGCCTATTACCAGGTCTCAACGGCGCGCAAGGGGGAGATGCCTGGCTCGGAGACCACGGCCATCAGAAGCTGGCTCGTGGGCGTGCAGACCAGGGCTGCGGGCCTCGCCCTGGACATCCTCGGCGTCGAGGCCCTGGAGTGGAAGCCATGGACCAGGCAATGGCTCAGCAGCTTCAGCGCGCCCATCGCTGGCGGCACCACGGACATCCAGCGAAACATTATCGGCGAGCGAGTGTTGGGACTGCCTCGATGAACCTTGCGCCATCAGAAGAGCAGGCGAGCATTGCGGCCGCAGCCGCGGACTTCCTCGCCAAGGAACTGTCGATCGCACGGATCAGGGACCTCGGCGCGGACCAGGGAGCCGCGGCGATTGATGACGGGACTTGGCACCGCTGCGCCGAGCTTGGCTGGCTCGGCCTTGGCCTGAGCGAGGAGGCCGGCGGGGTTGGTCTTGGCCTGCCCGAGGAGGTCATGCTGTTCCGGGAGCTTGGCCGGTTCCTTGCGCCGGGCCCGTTCCTGTCTTCCGTGCTCGGCGCCAGAGTCGCGTTCCGTGCAGGACAGGCTGACCTGGCCGAGTCGATCAATTCCGGTGAGACGCGGGTCGGCATGCAGGTCGGTGACCTGGCTATCGACGCTCGATCCGACGATCTCATCCTGGCGCTGGACGAGTTCGGCGGCCGCCTCTACCGGGTCGGCGAATCCCAGCCGGTGGCAGGCGTCGACCCGGGCATACGGTTTGCCAGGGCACAGACCGCCGGGATGGTCGCGGAATACATGGACCAGACCCTGCTGGCCCGTGCCCGGGTACTCGTCGCGGCGGAGCTGCTCGGCATCATCGAGGCTGTCCGCGACATGTCCGCCTCCTACGCTCAGACGAGGATTCAGTTCGGCAAGCCGATCGGCACCTTCCAGGCGGTCAAGCACAGGTGCGCCGACATGGCGATCGCGGCTTACGCCTGCGCGGCCGAGCTCTTCCAGGCCGCGCTTCTCGTCGAGGCCGAGACAGCGGACGCCGGTTTCCACGCGGCGTCCGCGTACGTGCTCGCCAGCAACGGCGCGCGGCGCAGCACGGCCGACAACATCCAGAACCACGGCGGTATCGGGTTCACCTGGGAGCAGGACTCGCATCTGTTCCTGAAGCGAGCGCTTGTGTTCGAGAACCTGTTCGGCCCGCAGCGGGCTGCCTACCGGGACATTCTCGCTCCCGAACGCCACGAGTTCTGACCTGCGGGACGGTCTAGCGTCCCCGCGAGCCGGGCACCCGCTTCGGTGCCCGGCTCGCGGGGGGTAGCGCCAGCATGCCCGCATTACATCGAGAACTAGCCAAGTTTCTGATAGCTAAACGGAAGGCCAGGAGACCCGGATTATGACGCAGACTGCGGCGCCCGCCGGTACTGAAACACGGATCGAGTCGCTCTACATCGACGGTAAGTGGCGAGAGGCTGAGTCCGGAGGGTCGTTCGAGGTTCGTGACCCCGCAACCGGCGCGCTGGTCGGCGTGGTGTCCGGCGGCGGACGGGCCGACGTACGTGCCGCCATTGCTGCCGCCGCCGAGGCGCTCCCCGCATGGGGTGCCCGCACTGCCTACGAGCGCTCGGCCTATCTGTACGAGATTCACCGCCGCATGACGGATCGCAGCGAGGAACTTGCCCAGCTGATGACGGCAGAGAACGGCAAGCCGATCAGGGCAGCGCGCATCGAGGTTCAGTACGCGGCGGACTTCCTGATCTGGTTCGCGGAGGAGGCGAAGCGAGCCTACGGGCGAACCATCCCATCCTCGAGGGCGGACCAGCGGTTTCTGGTAATGCATGGGCCGGTCGGCGTGGTCGGCGCGATCACACCTTGGAACTACCCAGTCTCCATGATCACCAGGAAGATAGCGCCGGCGCTCGCGGCCGGGTGCACGGTGGTGCTCAAGCCTGCCGAGCAAACCCCGCTGACGGCGATCGAAGTGTTCAGGATCCTCGACGAGGTGGGGCTCCCGCCGGGAGTGGCCAACCTCGTGACGGCGGCGGATCCTCGGCCGGTGGGACAGGAGTTCACTACCAATCGGGCAGTCGCGAAGCTCACGTTCACCGGCTCGACAAGCGTGGGCAAGCTGCTTGCCCGGCAGGCGACAGACCAGATGAAGCGAGTCTCGCTCGAACTCGGCGGCCATGCTCCCTTCCTGGTTTTCGAGGACGCCGACCCCGTGCATGCGGCGAAGGGCGCGGCCATGGTCAAGGTACTGAACACCGGGCAGGCGTGCATCTCACCCAACCGTATCTATGTGCATCGGTCGATTGAGAAGGCGTTCGTCGGCGCGTTGACGGAGCGCATCACCCGTATGAAGGTCGGCAGCGGAATGAGCGATGGCGTTAACGTGGGCCCGCTGATCGACGAAGACTCAGTGCGGCGGATGGAGCGCCAGGTAGCAGACGCGGTCGCCAAGGGGGCCACCGTGGAGACCGGGGGCGCCCGACTTAGCCAGGATGACCTCCGCGCGGGCAACTTCTTCGCTCCGACCGTGCTGACAGGTATCACGCCCGACATGGACATCTACCGCGAAGAGACCTTCGGTCCGATCGCCGCGGTGACCGTGTTCGACAGCGAGGCCGAGGCGATCGCCATGGCAAACGACACCGAATACGGCCTCGCCTCCTACGTCTACACGCATGACCTCAGCAGGGCGATGCGAGTCGCGGAGGCCCTCAAGTTCGGGATGGTGGGCATCAACGACATCAACCCCACCTCCGCGGCGGCGCCGTTCGGCGGTGTGAAGGAGAGCGGTCTGGGGCGAGAGGGTGCCAGGGAGGGCTTGCTGGAGTACCTCGACACCAAGCTCGTCGGCATCGCGATCTAAGAGAAAACAGTCGGAACGGGTGCGGTGAACTCTGGAGGGCTCACGATGACTGACACCGCCGTTGAACGGCTTACGGCCTGCTGGCCAGAGCTGACCGATCCTGATGCGGTGGCCGGCCGCCTGGAGACCGTTGGTTATCTCGCGGACCGTCGTACTGCGGCGACCGTGCATCTTGGCATCCAGCTTGCGAAGCCGATTCTCGTGGAGGGGCCAGCCGGCACCGGCAAGACGGAGCTGGCCAAGAGTGTGGCCGCGCTAACCGGTGCCCGGCTGATCCGGCTGCAGTGCTATGAGGGCCTCGATGAGGCGAAGGCGCTTTACGAGTGGGACTACAAGAAGCAGCTGCTCCGCATCCAGGCCGAACGGATCGCCGCGGCCGACGATGTCTGGGCAGGTGTGCAGTCGGACATTTTCGGCGAGAGCTTTCTCCTGGAGCGGCCGTTGCTGGCGGCGATCAGGTCAGCGGAGCCGGTTGTGCTGCTGATCGACGAGGTGGACCGGCTCGAGGTCGAGACGGAGGCCCTGCTGCTTGAGGTTCTTTCCGAATATCAGGTCTCGGTGCCGGAACTGGGGACCATCACCGCGCAGAGGCCGCCGCTCGTCTTCTTGACTAGCAACGGCAGCAGGGAACTGTCGGAGGCGCTGAAACGCCGATGCCTGTTCCTTCCGCTCGGGTATCCGTCGCTCGAGCGGGAGCGAGCCATAGTGGACCGAAAAGTACCGCTGATCGACGCGGTGCTGCGGGACAAGCTCACCCTGGTCGTTCGATCCCTGCGCGAGCTCGACCTGAAGAAACGGCCCTCGGTCTCGGAAACGCTCGACTGGGCCAGGGCTCTCGTGGTGCTGGGCGCCGACGATCTCGGCGACGAGCTCATCAGGGACACGCTGCACGTGTTGCTGAAGTACGAGAGAGACCTCGACAAGGCAGCTGCCGCCCTGCTCGCCGGCTAACCGGGTCCGCCTAACGCGCTGATGAACGCCAGCGCCTGATCAATGACGCGGAAATCAGAGGGGGTGGCGAAATGGTCGAGACCGGGCAGCACGACTGCGGTGCCGTCGGCCAGGGATCCGGCCAGCCGTGTAGCGGGACAGGCGGCGTCCTCCTGGCCCACGATGATGAGTACAGGGCAGTCAACCTTGGCGAGCTCCCGGTCAGTGAGCGTCGCCGCCGGACGGCTGAGGAACGCGACGAGAGCCTGCCTGTCGTTCCCTGGGGAATCCGCGAGCCTGCGGAAGACCGCGCCGTTCAGGTCCCCGTCCGTCGGCCCGTCCTGGATCGCCGCCACAAGCGGCGTGGGGTCAGGCTCGTGCAGCAGCCCGTCGCCTACGCCAAGGAGCACGATTCTCCTGAATCTGGCGGGATCCCTGACGGCCAGCCGCAGCAGCACAAGCGCCCCTGCGGAGAAGCCCACGGCATCTACCTGGCTGTCGGCGGGAAACTCCGCCGCCACCAGGTCCTCTACAGCGTCATAGGCGCCGGGGTCGTGCGGACGCGGGCTGCTTCCATGACCGAGCAGATCAACTCCGACCACGGTACGACCCGCATCGGCGAGCAGGTCCGGCCAGCCATGACGAGCCCATCCGTGCTCGTAGGAGGAAGCGAAGCCGTGGACAAGGACGACCGGGGGAAACGGAACTGCCATTCCGGCATCCTAGCCGCCGGAGGGACCCCATGACATCGCAGCTCCGGGGCACGATCGACGCCTTTGTCGCGGAGTTGCGTTTCATCGGGATACCAATAGCCCTTAGCGACGGCATGGACGCGCTGCGGGCCCTAGCAGTTGTGCCGCTCGGCGACCGTGAACATGTCAGGGCCGCCCTCCTCGCCACACTCGTGAAGCGCCAGGAACATGTCGCGAGCTTCAACGTGGTCTTCGACGTCTTCTTCGGAGGCAGGGCGGGCGAGGAGACAGTCACTGGATCGCCGCTCGCGGCCCTCACCGACGATGAGCTTGCACCGCTCCTGGTGCGAACGCTGGCGAGCGGCGACGAGACGCTGATCCGGATCCTGGCCAAGGAGGCAGTGGCCAGGTTCGGCGGCTTCCAGCCGGGACGCCCAGTGGCGGGCACCTATTACGTGCTCCGCACGCTGCGGTCGCTAGATCTCGGCGCCATGGAATCCGAACTGCGCGCCGTGTCCGCGCGTGAGCTAGATGCCGGGCGTCTCGACCCGCTTGGCAAGCGCCTGGCCGACGACAAGACAGCACGACTGATCGACTTCACCCGCAAAGAGGTCGAAGCGGAGGTACGCGCCCTAGTCGCCCGCGATCGCGGTGCCGCCGTGCTCGCACGGACTCTGCGCAAGCCACTCCCCGAGAACCTCGACTTCCTCAATGCCTCGGCCGAGGACATCGCGGCGATGCGGCGTACGATGGCGCCTCTCGCCAGGCGTCTCGCCTCCCGCCTCAAGCGGCGGAGGCGCGGGCGCGGAGGGGCGCTCGACTTCCGCGCAACGATCAGGCGGTCGATGGGCCACGGCGGCGTCCCCGCGGAGCTGAAGTTCCGCGCGGCCAAGCCCGCTAAGCCCGAACTGGTCGTCGTGGCGGACATATCCGGATCGGTCGCGTCTTTCGCCGGCTTCACACTCCAGCTTCTCTATGCACTGCACGGCCAGTTCTCCCGGGTCCGCAGTTTCGTTTTCGTCGACGGGATCACGGAGGTGACCGAGCTGCTGGCCGGTGCACGGGACCTGACGGACTTCGCGGCAGCGGTGAACGAGCGCACAGGCATGCTCTGGATCGACGGCCACTCCGACTACGGGCACGCGCTCCGCGTGCTCGCGGACAGGTGGGGATCGGAGCTTCGGCGCAGGACAAGCGTCATCATCCTCGGCGACGCGCGGAACAACTACCACGCGGCGCAGGCTTCCGCCCTGTCCGAGTTGCGGGCGCGGGTCCGCGGTGTGTACTGGCTGAATCCCGAGCCAGTGTCAGGCTGGGACACCGGTGACTCGATCATCTCCGAGTACGCGCCGCACTGCGATCAGGTCCGGGAGTGCCGCACCCTCGCTCAGCTCGAGCGATTCATTGAGGAACTTGTCTGATCTGCGTCGTTTCATATCTCGTCGGTTGACTGCCCCCATCGAGGCAGTTAGATTCAGCAAATATGTCGACTGTTGTCAAAATGTCGAACTTAGCCAGAGGGCAAGTGAGGAGTAGCATGAACGGGCCCAGCGCCGAATCATCCGCGGTTCTGTCGGGCGGAGGACTGCCGCGACCGTCGCTGCACCGGGTGCTCAACCCGAAGACCGTGGCGATCATTGGCTTGAGCGACCAGTCTTCCTACGCGGACGGCGTCCGGCCAACGCTGGAAAGCGACGCCGAGGTCTTCTTCGTTCACCCCAAGCGTTCGACCGTCTTCGGCCAGCCCGCCTATCCAGATCTCGCCGCAGTGGGCCGTCCGGTGGACGCGATCTTCAGCATGATCGGGGCAGAGGGAACAGTCGGCATCGCAGAACAGGCCGCGGACCTGGGAGCGGGCGGCCTTATCTCGATGGCAGGCGGATTCGCGGAACTCGGTGCGGCCGGGGCTGAGATGCAGCAGCAGCTGCTCGCGGCGGCCAGGCGAGGCAACTTTCCGGTTATCGGTCCCAACGGCGTTGGGATGATCAACGTGCCGCGCAAGCTCAACCTCACGATGCTGCCTCACTTCCGTCGGCGGTCCGGCGGGCTGTCGGCCGTCACTCACAGCGGGGCGATGATCGAGGCCATCGGCGCTTCCTCCTGGCGGCCGGGCGGAGCCGGACTCAACCTGCTCATCTCGGCGGGCAACGAGGCGGTCACCGACGTGGCGGACTACCTCGACTATCTGGTGGACGACCCGGGGACGACCGTCATCGCGCTGGCGATCGAGAAGATACGGCGTCCGTCGGCGTTCTTCGCTGCGGCCGAGCGCGCGCTGGCGGCAGGCAAGCCGATCATCGCGATCAAGATGGGACGGTCCGAGCGGTCCCAGCGGATGGCGGCCTCCCACACCGGCACGCTGACCGGCGATGCATGGGTATACGAGATCGCGCTCAAGCAGGCCGGCATCCAGTCTGCCCACGACATCGACGACCTGGTTGACCGGGTTCAGTTCCTCGAGCAACTGCCCCGGAGCCGGTGGACCCCCGTCAACGGCCTCGCCGTGCTGACGGCGACCGGCGGCTTCGCCCAGCTCGCCAGCGACCTGTGCGAGGAAGAGGGCGTCGCGATCCCCGAGCCTGCCCGGTTGCGGGACTTCGTGGCCGCCCGAGTGCCTGGCGGCACGGTACCTAACCCCCTTGACGCCACCGGCTTCGTGGGCGGCATAGAGGGGTTGTGGGAGGAGATCGTCGGTGAGTACGCGGCGGCACCGGAGTTTGACGCGCTGCTGTTCACCAGCCAGCATGCGGACTGGGACACCGGATCGCGCCGCTTGGCCGACCGCTTCGTCGCCACCGCCGCGAACTCGGACAAGCCGCTGGTGGTCGCCCCGCTCGCGGGAATCGGCGGACAGTGGCTCGACGAGTTCCGTGCCGCCGGGGTCGCGGTCGGCAACGGGTTGCGCGGCTGCCTGCGCGGCTTCCACACGATGGGCGCCTACATGCGCGTGCGCAGAGACAGCCGGGTTCAGGACCCGGCGACGGTTCCGGCGCTTCCCAGGCCGGCTGGCGCTTTGCAAGAAGTTCCCGAGGGGGCGATGCTCGGCTTCGCGGACACCATGACCCTCTTGGCGGCGGCGGGCATCCCGGTCGCGCCGTATGCCCTGATCGGCTCGGATGACTCGGTACGCGAACCGTCCTTCAGCGGACCCTATGTGGTCAAGCTCGCCGACGTGGCCCACAGGACCGAGCACGGGGCGGTCCGGGTTGGGGTGACCGTCGAGGGGCTGCAGACGACGGTGAATGACCTGCGTGAGCTGGCCGAGGCACACGGGCTGCCCGCGGCCGTGGCCGTGCAGCCGGTGATCGCTAGTCACGGCGAGGCCTTCATCGGGATTCAAGGCGAGAGCGAACTGGGGCCCGCGGTCGCCTTCGGCCTCGGCGGGATCTTCGTCGAACTGCTGCGCAAGATTAGCGGACGCCTGGCCCCGCTGAGCGCCGCGGATGCCGCCGAGCTAATCGATGAGTTCCGCGGCACCGGGGTTCTCGACGGCTTCCGCGGCGCGCCGCCCTGGGACACGGCCGCCCTGGCTGAGATCCTTGTTGCTGCTGGCGGCCTGGCAGCGGCCGGCCGCGACTGGATCCGGAGCATCGACGTCAACCCGCTGATCATCGGCCCGACCGGACCCGTCGCAGTCGACGGCCTCTGCCTGGTCCGCACCGAGGAGCAGCACTGACATGATGTCATGGCGGCCGCGGCTCCTACGGGAATGGGATGCCGACCTGCGCGGCGGTGATCCGCTCGACTTCCCTGGGTATGCCCGCGCGCTCAAGGAGGCCGAAGCCGAGTCGGTTACCACCGGGCTCATCGAGGTGGACGGTCACCGAGCGGTTCTGATCGAGATGCGCTTCGACCGGTTCGGCGGGACGATGGGAGCGGTCGCGGGAGAGAAGGTGGCGCGGGCGTTCGACCGCGCCGCGACCGGATCGCTTCCGGTCCTCGCGGTCACGGCCACGGGCGGGGCACGCCTCCAGGAGGGCATGATTGCCCTGATCCAGATGGGGCGCACCGTCGCCGCCCGCGGTCGGCACGCGGCCGCAGGCCAGCTGATGGTGGCCGTGTACGACTCGCCGACTACGGGCGGCGTTTACGCGTCCTGGGCTTCGCTCGCCGATATCAGGGCTGCGCTGGCCGGAGCGACGATCGGGTTCGGCGGCCCGCGAGTAGTGGAACAGGTCACCGGCCAGTGGCCAAGGCTGACCTCGCACACCGCTGAGGCCTGTTACGACGCGGGTCTAGTTGACCAGGTGCTGCGGCCGGGGACGGAGCTGGATTGGCTGCGTGCCGTTCTTGGCCAGGGCAGCCGGCCGCTGGCGCTGTCGTCACGGCGGCACGTCGTAACCGGCTATCCGGGCTCTGGCGCGGTTTCGGGAGGCTGGGCGACTGTCCAGGCGGCCAGGGCCCTCAGCAGGCCATCGGGCCTTGAGTGGGCGGCCGCGCTGACCACCTCGTGGATCGATCTGCACGGTCCCACTCCGGTGATCCGCGCGGGCCTGGCCAAAATCGGCGGCCGCCAGGTGGTGGTCGTCGCCATGGACCGGCACGCCCTGGCCGACGGCAGTGCGCGTCCGGTGCCTGACGACTACCTTCTGGCTCAGCGTGCCATCCGGCTTGCCGCTCAGTTGCGGCTGCCCCTCCTCACCCTGGTGGACACGCCAGGAGCCGACCCTAGCCCCCGCGCGGAGGCCGAGGGCATCGCAGGCGAGATCGCAAGAACGCTCCGCGCGATGGCTGAGTTCCCTGGTGTCTCCGTCTCTGTGTGCGTCGGTGAAGGAGGCAGCGGCGGCGCGATGGCTCTTGGCCACGCCGATCGCGTCTTCCTTCTGGCGGGCAGCGTGTTCTCCGTGATAGGCCCAGAGGCGGCCGGCGTCATACTCGAACGGGATCCACGCCGCGCGCCGCAGATGGCCGACGCGCTCGGCATCACCGGCGACTCGCTGC
>Ga0310811_10012022_pt1 | contig 11239 bp, 8 predicted proteins | sample YCmetagenome_FD_207642 | JGI IMG/M metagenome (GOLD analysis project Ga0310811, IMG submission 207642) | Soil microbial communities from experimental microcosm in Duke University, North Carolina, United States - YC | ecosystem: Engineered > Artificial ecosystem > Soil microcosm > Unclassified ... | reverse complement strand
TTGTTTCTCCTCAATGAGCGGCCCGCGGCTCAACGCCGCGAGCCCCGTCATGCACTCGTCAAGCTGCCTTCTTACGTGCGACCACCCGGTCATGAAACGACCGCACGAACGTCGCGATCTCGTCGCAGTGGTCCTCCAGGGCGAAATGGCCTGTGTCGAGCATGTGCAACTCAGCGTTCTTCAGGTCGCGCTGGAACGCACGGCCACCTTCCTGCGTAAAGATCGGGTCGTTTGCGCCCCATACGAGGAGTGTCGGCGGCTGATTCTTACGAAGATACTCGTGCCAGCGGGGATACTGCTCGACGTTGGTTCGATAGTCGTAGAAGAGTTCGAGCTGAATTCGGTGATTCTGTGGCCGGCCCAGGAAGAACAGGTCCGTGTTCCAGTTGTCCGGGCTGATCTTTTCAGGGTTGCGCGTGCCTTCACTGTAGATCCATTTCACGCCGTCGGCTGTGAAGAACCCAGCGAGAGGCGCCTCCGTTTCCGGAGTGCGAGTTTTCCAGAGCGCCGTCCGAAGTGCGTCCCACACCCCAGTAAAACCCTCCTCATAGGCGTTCCCGTTCTGGCAGACGATGCCTTGGATCCATTCGGGGTGGCGCAGGGCAATGCGAAAGCCGACCGGAGACCCGTAATCCTGGATGAACATTGTGAACTTCGTGATGTCGAGCGATAGGAGCAGACTCTCCACTACCTCTGACAACTTGTCGAAGGTGTATGGGAAGTCGTCGGGCGACGGTGCCCCGGAGTTGCCGAAGCCGGGGTAGTCTGGCGCGATAAGGTAGAACTTGTCAGCCAGCTTCTCCATCAGGTTGCGGTACATGTGTGAAGACGATGGGAATCCGTGTAGAAGAACCATCGCCGGGTTTTTGGGGTCGCCTGCTTCCCGATAGAAGACCTTCAGGCCGTTGACGTCTGCGTATTTGTAGTTCAAGGGTGTAATTCCTTTCGACATGCCTAGGAAATGCAACGGAAGCGCCAATTCCTTGGTGGTTTGTTATCAGAATCTTAGGCCGCAAAGCAAGAACTGCCTCTTGTGATTTTTCACAAAGCTGGAATAAACGCTCACGAATTTGTGATTCTTCACAAGAAGACATGACATGGACCTTTTGCCCGTAATTCTCTCGATCGCCCAAGCGGAAGACCCGCCTTCCGTGCTCGGACAGATCATCAGGGCGATCATGACGAACGAGCATGTCGCCCTCGCTCGGATCTGGTTCCTCGACCAGGACCACAGCTGTCCGGTGTGCGGCAGAGCCGGTGAAGAGACAGCCCTACATATGCGCGCAAGCGGTGGGCGTGCGCTGGAAACTCGTGCCGATTGGAGCCGGATCGACGGTTCGCATCACCGAGTCCCGCTGGACTCCGAACGAAAGCTGGCGCACATGGCCCGGACCGGAGAACCGGTGCTTATTCCGGATATTGCCGGAACTCACGATGCCCTCGTCGACCGTGACTGGGCAATGCACGAGCAAATCGAAGGATTCATCGGTCATCCACTTCGCTTTCGGGGCGGCATCGTGGGGGTGCTGGCGGTGTTCTTACGCGTACATCCGAATCAGAGCACACTGGATTGGCTGAGCACGTTTGCCGCACACGCAGCGGTCGCTATCGGCAATTGCCGCGCATTCCAGCAGATCGACGACCTCCGGCGCCAACTGGAACTGGAACGAGACTACCTGCGCGAAGAGGTCGTCGAGACCGGCGACTTTCGCGACATTCTTGGCCATAGTCCGGCACTGATGCGGGTGTTGCAGCAAATCGATCTGGTAGCGGAAACCGATTCGAACGTGTTGATCCAGGGTGAATCCGGCACAGGAAAGGAACTCATCGCGCGCGCAATTCATCAACGGAGTCGCCGGGCAGGCAAAGCTCTCATTCGCGTCAACTGCGGCTCGATCCCGAAAGACCTGTTCGAAAGCGAATTCTTTGGACACGTCAAGGGATCGTTCACAGGGGCAATTCGCGATCGCGCTGGCCGCTTCCAATTAGCTGATGGAGGAACGTTGTTCCTGGATGAAGTTGGTGAAATCCCGCTCGAACTGCAGTCGAAATTACTTCGGGTTCTCCAAGAAGGAGAGTTCGAACGGGTCGGCGATGAGCATACCCGGCACGTCAACGTTCGTGTCATTGCGGCTACCAACCGCGACCTCGGAACGGCCGCTGAAGACGGGCGCTTCCGGCTGGACTTGTTCTACCGCTTGAGTGTGTTTCCGCTGGAGCTTCCCACTTTGCGGAACCGTCGGGAAGACATCCCGCAGTTGGCAACGCATTTCGTAAGACAGGCCTGTAAACGGCTACATGTTTCGGAGGCGAAGCTGTCGCGGCGCGAAATGGAGCGTCTGCAAGACTATGACTGGCCCGGCAACGTGAGAGAGTTACAAAACGTTGTAGAACGAGCCGTGATCCTCGCCCAAGGCGGACCTCTGCATTTTGAGCTTCGGAGCGGCAGAAAAGTTGCACCAGCGCCTACCGGGCAAGATCGCGCTGAATTCTACACCGAGGCTGAGTGGAGGGACAAGGAACGAGCAAATCTGCTGAGCGCGCTGAAGCATGCCAGAGGCAAGGTGTCTGGCGATGGAGGAGCCGCTGAAATGCTTGGCGTCAACCCAAACACCCTCGCCTCCCGACTTCGTGCGCTAGGCATTTCGCGCGACTATGGCGCCTGATTGATACGGATGCTTCGGAGTGGAATATCGGCGGCCGCTCCCGGAAAATCGCCAGGAACCTACCTGCAAGGTCCGGGGCCGCCTCGCAACACTCCCGTCCGTCTCGTCACCTTTAACTCGCCAAAGGGGGTAGCTGGTCCATACGCTGGGGTGATGAAGACACTTGTCAGCAACGATGCTCTGAACAGGATGGCGCTCTGCTTATGCTTCCTGTCGGCAACTCCTATTGCGCGGGGCGCGGAACCGAACACGATCAGCATGACGCCTGACCACTGGCAGACTAAGGAAAACGCGGAGTTCCTCCGGCAGTTGGGCTTCTATCACGGCCTGATGCGGCTTAACAGCGGCAGGGCGGCACTCAAAGACATCACCTTCAGCGACGGAACGATCGAGTTCGACGTCAATACGATCGGGCGTGGCATGCCCGGGATCGGTTTCCGTGAGCAGGATGAGAACAACTTCGAGCTCTTATACCTGAGGCCCGATCCGAGTTGTCCGGCCTTCCGGGCATGCGTGCAGTACACTCCACAGACGCATGGCGTGTCGCTCTGGGACCTATTTCCGCAATATCAAACGCGGGCTCCGCTCCGGGAGAACGGTTGGAACCACATCAAAATGGTCGTATCCGGCCGCCGGATGAATGTTTACGTGAACGACGCGCCATCGCCCACCCTGGAGGTCGGCAGGTTGGAGGGGGATGCGATGAAGGGCGGCCTGCACCTGCAAGGGCCGGCTACTTTCGCAAACATGATAATCGCTCCCGATGCAGTGGAGGGCCTTTCTCCGGAGCCCGCCAGAGATCCGCTGGATGGTGACCGCGGCCTAGTCCGAAATTGGCGCCTCTCCACGTTTTCCGCGTTGCCGAACGGCAAGGACCCCGTGTACACCGAAATGCCTGGCCCTTCGCAGGAATGGAAGACGATCGGCACGGAGCGGAGGGGCCTGGTAAATATCAGCCGCGTATTCGGCAAGCCCCTGCCCGAACCAAACCGAGCCGTAGCATGGCTGAAGACGACCATAACTTCAGACAGGAAGCAGACGAAGAAGGTGGACATTGGATGGACACGCGAACTGTGGGTGTTCGTGAACGGGAAACCGGTGTTTGCCGGCCAGAACTTCTTTGAGTTGGATGGTGCGAGAAAATTTCCCGACGGGCGATGCTCGCTGGAGAATGGCGCCTTCACGTTGCCTCTGGAAGCGGGCGATAATGAAGTCGCGGTGGCAATCGCGAACAACTTCTTCGGATGGGGAATGATGCTGCGCCTACCTGATCCGAAAGGGGTTCATCTGGCAGAAAAGTGACAAACCCGATGGCCGGCAAACAATGGATGAAGACCCGTCCCGGCCACATTGCGCTTGGAGCCCTGGCATGGACGCTCCTCGGCGTTGTGTTTGCGTTGCCGGACCTCTCGGCCCCAGCCGGCCGGCGCTATGCCCTCCTTATGTCTCTCACGCTCTGGTGGTCCTGGGGCATCGTCACACCTTTCATTCTTTGGGCGGACCGGCAGATCCCCGTCTCAAATAAGCAACTCGCCCGACGAGTTCTGGCGCATCTCCTTCCGAGCCTCCTAGTGACGGCCGTGTACGTTTATCTCTTAGGAATCGTTCGTGCCACGTTTGGGATGGTTCCATGGCATCGCTTGCCGAGCATTCGGTATCTTACTGATGGACGCGGCCTGGTTCTCTGGAACTGGCTCGTCTATTGGCTGATTCTCGGAGCCTGGCAGGCATATCGATACTACGATCACTACATTGCTGCCGAGTTGCGTCTGGAGCGTCTGGAAAAAAACTTCTCCGAGGCTCGTCTGAACGCGCTTCGAATGCAATTGGATCCGCATTTTCTTTTCAATGCGCTGAACACGATCTCTTCCCAGGTGGAACGGGACCCGAAGCTCGCACGAGGGATGATCGAGCATCTGGGCGACCTTCTGCGCCTGTCGTTGGAATCGAAAGACAGGCAGGTAGTCCCGCTGGCGGAAGAGATGGCCTTTCTGGAACACTATCTGGCGATCCAGAAGATCCGCTTCGGGGACCACTTACGGATCGAGACGCAGATCGCGCCGGAGGTGAAGTATGCTTCCGTCCCCTGCCTTTTTATTCAGCCTCTGGTGGAGAATGCAATCCGGCACGGGATTTCAAGGCGAGCGTCGGGCGGAACGGTGATCGTGTCGGCACACCGTGTCGGGGATCGGCTCGGCATTCGTGTGCTCGATGACGGCCTGGGGCTTCCAGGAGGTTGGACGCTTGAGAACTCCCGAGGCGTAGGGCTTTCCGTGACGCGGCAGCGTGTGGCAGGACTTTATCCCGATGGAGAAACCTCTTTTGCCGTGAACAGGCGCGCCACTGGTGGAACCGAGGTCGAAATATCGCTGCCTCTGCGATGGACCGGAAAGGACGCCCATGCCGCTGCCCGCGTCTGAAGCCCTGTCCGTTCTGGTGGCCGACGACGAGATGCCGGCGAGGCAACGGATCATCGATCTACTGCGCAGCCATACTCGAGGAGTCGCAATCATCGAGGCGTCTGACGGACTCTCCGCGGTGGAGATCATTCAAGACCGAAGGCCCGATCTGGTGTTTCTCGACGTGCAAATGCCCGAGCTGAATGGATTGGAGGTCATCGCGGAGGTGGGAGCTGAACATATGCCGTTGACGGTCTTTGTGACCGCTTACGATCAGCATGCAATCCGCGCTTTCGAAGCAAATGCGCTTGACTATCTCCTAAAGCCGTTCAGCGACGAGCGCTTTGAGGCGACCATGGCTCGCGTGAGCATTCGGATGGATGAACGCAGCGTGAGGGAGTTTGGACGGAGTATTCTTCGCTTGATTTCCGCAGGGCCGGCAGCGGACGTGCCGCTGGACCGTCTGGTGGTGAAATCCGGAGGCTCAACCCGCTTCGTACGGGCGGCCGATATTGACTGGATCGAAGCTGCAGGGGTTTATGCAAACCTGCACGTCGGAGGAAAGGAACTGTTGTACCGGGCCGCGTTGAGCGAGCTTGCCGAGAGACTCGATCCCCTCCGTTTTGTCCGCATCCATCGTTCGGCTATCGTCAATATCGAAAGCATCCTGCACCTGGAGCCGATCTCCCATGGCGAATTTGAGGTGATTCTGAAAGACGGTTCGAGATCGAGAATTAGTAGAAGTTATCGCGCGCAGTTGGAAAAGAGATTGGGTCAATCACTGTAATCGGCTTTCCCGATACCAGACTGGGGTGGGTGGTGTCTTTGCGACTACGTCCTGCCCCTAACTTAACTAGGCGACGTGCTGGTCTACAGTAGAACGGCTCAACCCGGGAGCGCACCGATTGCGGTCCCCGCGTATTTCCGAATCTTTCTCGACGCACCATCTGGCGCATGCTGCACATCTCTAACGTTTCGTGTGGAAGGTTCCACGCTCTCCCGCGGTGCACACGGAGGTTTGGATCAACCCACCGTGTCCTTCTTAGGCCGGCCCGCCGCTAGCCCCAGAGCCAGCGCTTGTCGAGACTGTCACTTCTTGTCGTAGATGTTCTAGCTAAAAACTAAGCAGCGGCGACAGCACCGGCAGCCGTGATGAAACTCGGGGCGTTTTGTTCAGCCCTCCGACGATAGACTTCGACCAACATGACTTCGCTTGGTAGCGTACCTTCGGATTGACACTTCGCTACACATCACATCACTGAACCGAGTCCTTTAGTGGCGTCGCCGAGGACTTCCTGCAGTTGACGATTCTACTTCTCGGACCGTTCGTCGAGGATTGAGCGAGCAGCGTTAATCGGAATTTTGACACAACGCGGGAATATTCTGCCGCCGAGGGGGCATTTGTTTCCGAAACAAGGTAACGGAGCGGTCATCGGCGTCGGAGTCGCGGCTCTTTAGGTAAGCCGCTTCTCGATGATGCCACTTCGCGGCCACGGTTCAGGGAGCCCTGCAGCTGATTCTTGGTGAGCCTTTTGGAGGTACATGAAGATGAAGAACGAACCGAATGGACACTTTCGAGTGTCCGTGCATAAACAAGGAGACACTGCTGTGTCTAGGCTTTGTGACCGGCGTTTATTGCAGACGCCCGCAGCGCCTGCGTGTGCGCTCGGGCTCCTGCTTATTTCGTTTTGCGGAGTCGCGGTCGCCCAGGGCAACAGCCCCACCCAGTTGCGTCAGTTTATAGACCAGCAGGTGGGCGGCATCAACAAACTCAAGGTTCCAGCCACCGATGCTGAGATTCCCGTACCGCGGATGCCCGATGGGACCGTAAACCCGCGATACCAGACAACTGAGGCGAAACGCTACCTGGGAAAGATGCTGTTCCACGACCCGATCCGGACCGCGCGAATCAACATCAACAAGGGCCAGCCCCTTGACCTGCCCGCGGGGACGGTCTTCGGCGGGACTGTGAGCGCATCCGAACCGAACATTCAGGAGATCGTCAATGCTCAGCGACAGGACACTTCGTGCGGCAGTTGCCATCTGGGCGAGGCGGCGGGTAAGGCCGGTCAGCTGCTCAACTTCGCCAGCGGAGGCGAGGGCCGCGGCTATACAGACGAGCACGGCAACTTCATCCCCCGCCGGCGGCCCCAGTCTATCCTCACTAAGCTGCGCACAGCGCCCATCTTCCCCGGCGATGCGCTGGTCGATGCGCTGCCGACGCTTGCGGACATCTTCTCCGTCGGCGGCCAGCGAGTCGTCACTACGCCGGCCCGCTTCTACCATTCGCCGCCAGTAGACGCACTGCTCCAGACGGGCAGGCTCGATGAACTGGACAGCGTCGGGCGCCAGGCGCCATCCATGATCGGTTTCGCGTTTAACAACCGCCTCCTCTTTGGCGGCCTCGGCGGGGAGGTGCAGTCCACCCCAGGATCGCTCAACCCGTTGAACGACCCAGCTGGCGAGAACCTCACGCTCCTGCTCCTCGATGCCCACCGCATGCTTAACTTTCAGTCGGCGGAGCTCATCAACATCCCGGCGTTCGTTAAACTGTTCCGGGATGCCTTTCCGCAGGAAGCCGCCTTGGCCGATGCCAAGAAAGACATGACGCTCCTCGTGAACGACCAGACCGAATTCCGGGCGCAGGCGACCTTCCTGCGTACGGTAATCACCCGGAACACGCCGTTCGACCGCTTTCTGGCCGGCGACAATGGCGCGCTAACGGAAAGTCAACGGCGAGGCGCGAAGCTGTTTTTCACCCCGTCCACAAACCTGCAGGGTGGGGCCGGCTGCTTCTCGTGCCACAGCGGACCGATGCTCAACAAGCAGGCCGATGACCCTGACGTTGCCGGAATCGGGCAATTCGTCGAGCAGAACTTCTTCAACGTCGGCATCGGCGACCACCCGGTCCAAGCGTTGAACGCGGCGGCAAGGGGCCATCTCGACCCCACCAAACTCGGCAAGGACAACTTCCCCTATCACGCCGAGGACACCGGGCGGGAAGAGGTTACCCACAACGCGGACGATGTATTCAAGTTCCGCAGCTTGACCCTGCGTCAGCTCAAGGACGCGCGAACCTTCTTCCACAACGGCTCGTTCACCAAGATCAGGGATGTGGTGCAGTACTTCAACGCTGGCATACCGCAGGACCCCACCGCTGGCGCCGCACTCACGCTATCGGCACGATTCACACACCCCCGCGGACCGGGTTCTCAACCTGGGCTCGGCTTGGACAACGACCAGGTAAATGATCTCACTGACTTCCTCGAAAATGCGCTGTACGATCCCGCCTTCGTCAAGCATGATCCGAACTCGTCGACCCGAACCTTACAGTTGAACGAACGCGACGTCACCTACTCGAAGTACCGTCCGGATCTTGCCGCATTGGGCGCAAGGGATGGGTTCGTGATCAGTGGCCTTGCGTCGGACAATAATGATCCTCTATCGCGGCGCGACCAGGGCCTCGAGTTCCTGGACGTGAGCCAACAGACGACCACCGAAAGGATTGGTTCCAGCAGCCAGGGCGGCCGGCAGACCGATCAGTATAAGATCACGAACAAGAGTCAGTCGGTCGTGGATACTCACCTCCTAATCATTGTGCGAGGACTCTCTGACGGAATTCGGTTGGAAAATGCCAGTGGGAACACGCGCAGCGGCGACCCGTATATCCGCGTCTTTTTGCCGGATGGTGTGCTACAACCCGGCCAGAACATCGTCCAGACGCTGATCTTCAGACGCCAGGGCGGGAACAATACTGGAGTAACTTACGTTCTCGATCTCCTGTCGGGACAGGGCAACCCATAATTCCTCACGGTCTCGCTCTCCCGGCATGTCCACAAAGACTGAAGCCGGGAGGGCCGGTCATCGCGAGCTTCGTAGCGTGTTCCTCGCGGGCCCGGAGCTGCGCATTCGAGCGGAGTTCTGGGCCCGCTGGCTTCCGATTGAGTCGCCAGGGCAGCTTGGTCGACTCAGCTCCCGCTCTGGGAGCGACTGGACCTGGACCTGTCGGTGGGCACTGCGGAATTGAGACCGCAGGAGGCTGCGGAGCTACCGGTGCGACACCTTCCTTCGTGGACTCACCGAACACCAACTCGTAGGGTGGAATACTCACCATCGGACAGGGTCGTAGCCTCTCCCGTTCTTGTGATCTCTGCCACACGCGGCGAATTATCTTCGCGTAGAGCGCTCCAGGGCATCGATCTCGGCGGGCGATAAGTAGTCTCTGCGCTTTTCCGGCAACGTACCAGGAGGTACGTGCTCGTAGAGCCAAACCCGGTACTCCTTGAGACCTTGGGCGTATCCTCGGCGCAGCGCCTCGACATCCGCGCGTTTCTCGAATCGTTCTCTGAACCCTTTAGCAGGAAAACGCAACAAGGCGAGAAGGTGGAGCCGATTGCCCTTGGCGTAGTACGCCAGGTGAGCCAGTTCGTGAGCGACGATCGCCTGCCTAGCATCCTCGGGCGCTGGAAGAAGAGTAGCCCCTGAATTCACCCGAATCACATAGCGCATCCGGCGCCCGAGGATGAAGCGCGGGATGCTGAATCGCGCCTGAAAGTAATCGGAGTCGCTGGTGAACTGATCGATGCGAATGTCCTTTTTGGCGAGTTCCGGGAAAGAAGTAGACTGGACGTTGCGGACCAGCCGCTCCGCCCATTCGAGAACGACTGGCTGACCTGGAGCAACTGGAACACAGGCGAGGAACACAGCCACAAGGATTGTTGATCGACATCGAATCATCGCGGATTTGGCCAACCTATGTAGTTTACCGGGGGAACATGGGGCAGTCGCGAAAACATCTAAAGCTGGTGATGCAATGAGTCCCGATCCCGGGTCCGCGGCATCTAAATGAAAAGGAGATTACCCCAAATGCGAATCCTCGCCATATCTGGCAGCCTTCGGGCCTCCTCTTCCAATACCGCTCTTTTGCAGGCAGCGGCAGCATTGGCTCCGCAGGACGTCGAGGTAGTTCTTTACGACGGACTCGGCGATCTCCCGCACTTCAATCCGGACCTTGATGGCGAGACGGTGGCGCCGGCCGTGAGCGACTGGCGATCCACGCTACGGGACGCGGACGGCGTAGTTTTCTCTGTCCCCGAATACGCGCACGGTGTTCCTGGCGTCTTGAAGAACAGCCTTGACTGGGTGGTCGGTAGCGGTGAGTTGGTAGACAAACCCGTCACGCTGTTCAATGCGTCGCCGCGTGGTACGTATGCACAGGCATCGCTCACGGAAACGTTAACCGTGATGTCAGCCAAGGTTGTGCCCGAAGCGTCGGTTACGGTGCAGCTTCTGGGGAAACCAGTCGCCGCGAGCCAGATCGTTGCAGATCCGGGGATGGCGGCTGTCGTGCGCTCGGCCCTCACAGTATTCGCTGGTGCGATCGAGACTATCAAAGCTGTTTTCTAGATTCTTCGTTGTCCTTGGGAATAATCCGCAGTAGTCGTGGCCTTTGTTGACACGCTGGAGAGAAAGATCCAAATGACACACGAAGAGCTCCGACTGGAAGAGACGCGGCAAAAAAGGGCGCACTGGCAGCGCTGGGGCCCTTACCTCAGCGAGCGCGCCTGGGGAACAGTCCGAGAGGACTACAGCCCGTATGGCAACGCCTGGGAATATCTTTCGCACGATCACGCGCGATCCAGAGCGTACCGCTGGAACGAGGACGGTATCGCGGGAATCTGCGACCGACATCAGTACATCTGTTTTGCCGTGTCCATGTGGAACGGGCGCGACCCGATCCTGAAAGAACGGCTCTTCGGCCTGACGGGCAACGAGGGCAATCATGGAGAGGACGTTAAGGAGTGTTACTACTATTTGGACAGCACTCCCACGCATTCCTACATGAAGTACCTGTACAAGTACCCGCAGGCTGCGTTTCCATACTCCCAGTTGGTGGAAGAGAACCGCCGGCGAGACAAGCACAGCCCGGAATTCGAGCTGATGGACACGGGCGTGTTTTCGGACAACCGCTACTTCGACGTGTCGGTGGAATACGCGAAGGGTGCTCCCGACGACATCCTGATCCGGATCACCGTTACCAACCATGGTCCTGAGCGCGCTGAATTGCATCTGCTTCCCACCGTGTGGTTTCGGAATACATGGTCATGGGGAAGTGAGAGCGGGCAGCGCCCCGTCTTACGAGAGCTGAACGACGCGATTCAACTTGAGCATCGC
>Ga0310811_10012021_pt1 | contig 11239 bp, 11 predicted proteins | sample YCmetagenome_FD_207642 | JGI IMG/M metagenome (GOLD analysis project Ga0310811, IMG submission 207642) | Soil microbial communities from experimental microcosm in Duke University, North Carolina, United States - YC | ecosystem: Engineered > Artificial ecosystem > Soil microcosm > Unclassified ... | reverse complement strand
TCGTGAGAAAAGAATACTCCATCGAACCATGATGACAAATTATTGCCGCTTGTGTGCGAGTGAATTTCAATATGCGCAAATCCTGTGTTATTTTCGAAAAAAACGATCCACAAAAACCCAGCTACCTTTAAAGGTAGCGGGAATTTATTCAACTGAGTATTTGTTCGCCTTGAATCAAACATGTGTCATGTCCCTAAAAGGGACTCGGGGTTTTTGGCGCGTAGTCGCCGGTACCCATACATATACTTTATAATCTTGTTGTCCCGCCTTGTTTGTACCTCAGCGCTTCTGTTCGTGACGCTGAGGTATGTTCGATGTTTCTTGTACGCTGTCTTTATCTCATTGTATCACGTCTCCAGACTTTGTCTTTAGGTCCACTTCTAGACTGTGTGCCTGCGTGTTGCGAGAAAGGTAAAGTAGTGGAGAGCACTACGCTACGACAACAAAGTCCAGAACTGAGCAGACACTAGGTAGCTGACTAAGCTATTACGGTGCTACCCGGCTGCTACTCCGCTCCTCGCCCGTAAAAAAATGATGACTATTGCCAGTGGTCCATGACTCCATCTTATTCCACATGCAATCATATTAGCACAGTCATGTCTCATGGTGTCTAACCTCGTGGGCCGTGGCACCGCTAAATGAATCTACCACAAGTATCTACTGATGTCAGACGGCCGCCGTATACCTCGGTGAACGGTTGCAGTTGCTGACACTGCGCGCCAAACCACACCCGCGACAGACTTGCAAATTCGCAAATGTCTTAACATCGCAGGCAGCTACTCGTATATGACAAGTCTCAACAATGATCATATTCGACGTGTGCTCGTGCACGTCCCGTGCTTCATGTTTCGTTAGGCACTTCGAATTGCTGACCTCGTGCTGATCTGGGGCTCATTCTCACCAGTTTAAATATCTGTCAAAGCTACCTTGCAACGCTCGAATCTGTTGCTGGCGACGCAATTTATGCAGAAAGTGCCCATTCGTTCGCGACATCAAGTTAAAAATTCATCATTTACTTGGTGAGTAATTTTTCATGTAGGTGCTGAAACTCCTGCCCTCTCATGTTGCTGCTGCAGTCTCGCTTGCTGTTACACATCCAGTGTTTGAGCACTCGTAAGGTACAAAATTTTTGCTAATCAAAATGAAAGGTTTTGAACCGGACTTTTGTGAGCGCATTCTCGTTGGTCCGATCCAGGGTTCACTCTCCTTACCTGAACCTGACCGAAGGTTCGGTGTTGGGTTCGAAATAATACCAGATTGAAACGGACTTCGGTAGCACTAGCTTCAAGGGAGGAAAAAAAGGGGGGGCAGAGTGTATCATATCACACCCAACTCAGACGCCGAATTCCTCACTCCCACCAATGCACCATCCCAAAGCGCAGGCCCCTCGGATATTTGTTCTATACCCACACATCATACTCATCATAGTATCCCTCAACACAGCCCTTATAGCACCCCGCCTTAATGGTTTCCTTTGTCTGCGGTGGTATATAAATACAGAAGTTCTCACACTCTCTGAAGTCATATTTCAATTCTCAGGACCGTTCTGCCTTGCTTCCATCGTTCACCTTCACCGCGGATACATCAGTGACACCTCTTCCCTTTGAAAACTAGTCATTTCATCAGGCCTCAACCCCGAACGGCAAGCATCCCATCATGCAGCCACCAGGGACTCGGTTCGGTATGTCAACTATCGCTACTGTATTCCAATACTTACTACATTATGATTTCACTGCTCCAGCGTCCTGGATGACTCGCTCGAAAAATCACTCAGAAAATGACAGCGGATCGTTTTCTGCACGCGCATGTTATGTGTTGCATGTCATTTTGGTCACGATACACATCGTGCTCATCGCGTCTTATATACGTCGATGGGAACACCGTGTTACTCTCCCATTCACGCCCATGAACACAGATTTTTGGCCCGTGGTGTTGAGTGCCTCACTACAGGCATTTTACACAGTGCGTCCGCTACTTTCAGGCTAATATACCAATGACGCGCTTTGTTTAGCTCTACACAGCTGTCTTGGTGTTCCTTACCCAACGGGTTGCAATGTCAAGGGTGCTTGTACACCGTCTGAAATTGACTACCATACACGACATCTCCAGCGCATGGGCAGGCCTTGGTTCCGCACTCAGCAGTGTCTGCAAACAAACTCGTAAACCTGCATCGTTGTGGGCAACCATTGCCGTGACAATCTACCTTGTATGCATTTCTGTGCTGCATGTCACCTCTTCCACTCTTTTACAATTTCAAACATCCAATTCTTCTATTACGACTAATATTTCAACAACTCTAGGATGGGTAGATATACCAACCAGCGAGAACCCGGTAGCTATCACTGCATCTTTGCCGTCTATCAGTCGATTTCCTGGATTTCTTTCTGCTGGGATATCCAATAATACAGTCTACGACACCCTGCAGACGAGCTCTGTAGTCGGACGTGCAATAGTGAATGCAACGACGATAACCTCGAGTTGCGGATTACTTCCAAATATCACGTACTCTCCGAGTTACAGCATGGCAAATGTTACGCTTGACAATGGAAGTTTTATGTCCATGACTGCATTTACTCCCTGTACGTGAGCGTAGTGTGAAATGTAGTCCTATCATATTTACAAAATACCTACAGGGACAGACCAGATACGAGTACTTCAATTCGAAGGCACTTGGATTGTTTGTGCCAAGGCTTTTAGTGCTTACTCTGAAGCTAATCAGCGGTTGTCCCATATTAGCCGCAAGCTCACACACCGCCTGCTGTCTTGTTAATGGTCTCTACCTTGTTGGAGATTGAGCCTTCGGTACAAAACGAAGTTGTGGTACCGATAATTTGGGGAAATCCAGGTGCGTTTACATTTTGGAATGTAACCGCCATAACAAACTTTTCTGCAGCTATGAACCAAACCATTGATGCCTATTTTGTGCAATGCTCACTGTCAACCAACAGCACCACGGTGGTGATCGACATACAAACTAACGCTCTAGAGAATCCCATGCCCGTCCCACAATTATCCACGCAATGGGAGCAACCGCTTCAGTGGACATCTACTGATTGGTCACAAAGTGTACGTGAAACACCATCCATTTCTAGTGGTTATCAAAGTCCAACGATCCGTTTTCTACACCAGATTGGTTACATTATCTCTGTTGCAGGTGGCAGCGGGTATACATTTAGAGATGGAACCGGATATACCAGCGAACCCTCGATTGTGGATGAGTTCAGACCTTACTTTCACTATCATGCTACTTCAATGCCTTACCTGTGGTCTTTTATTCTAGGTATATAATGTCATTGGTAGGATTGAACGTGTCAGCTCAATATCTCCAATGGGCCAACAATGAACCTCCTGTTTCTAACTTCACTCTGAGCCCGGATAAACTAGAAGCCGCTATTGCGCAAACAGTTGCAGAACTCACTTGGATGGGTATGGTATCATACTAGTATTCATGGCTGTGATTACTCACACTGTATCGCCAATTCAGCAGGGCGAATGGGACTCGCATCCACTGGAGGAATTAAACCTGGCGAGGGGATGGCCCTTGCCAATGAGGAAGTGACTATCCTACGCCTGAATGTCAGTATCATAGTTGCACAAAACCTCTTTCCATTTGACTGATACATACATGTCGTAGATCACCCTTCTTCCTGTGAGTTTCCGACACTATCTATGCAATGATAGTTTGTCGATGTTGATTCTAGCTACTGTTTGCGACCTCTGCATCGGTGATCATGTTGGGATTAGCTCTACACACGACAAGAGCATTTCACAGTGCATCCCCCAACAATCAGGCTCCCGTCTCAAATACAGGCGCACTGCAACTCCTGTGGTTGGGTTATAATTCAACATCTGTCCACAAAGCTTTGCAAGATGTGGAAGATCCGACGGAGGCCAATTTACGTCGTGCAGGCATGATGGACATTTGTTTTGCAAGCATGATAGATGACGAAGAACTGCCGATGAGGAGTTTAATTGATGGTCTCCCTTGTCCAGGCAGTTGACCGTGACGATGGGATGTCACAATTAGCTTGAAAACAACGGAGATTATAAAGGCTGTAATATCCTGATATTGGCTATGTGTCAAACGCTTGCCAGAAGCCTTCGTCGAATACCATGCATGGCAACTCCAATATTCTCGTTGGCGCATATTTAGTTCTATCTGATTCTCTATAGCTAGTTTGCCTTCTCCTTCCAGAAAATTCCATACCATACAATATAAAATTCGTGTTGATCTGCTGATAGACTGGTCGATCCCCACAGAAATGGTTAGTTCGGCCAGTTTGCTCCGTTCGATATTCAAACTCAACTTTTCTCTCGTGCTGAACGCCACACTATGATGCGATTGCATCGAGCATTTCGGACCTTGGTAGTCTCATCCCGGCTGCTTGAATGGGCAAACTTGAAATACCCCGCATGAAAATTTCATCTAGTTGTCGTTGGCGACATGTTCGTTGCCCCTCACGCGATTCTGCCACGTATGCTTACCTTTAGGCAGAACTAGATCTGCCGCACAGTTGATATAAATTGAGATGTGGCAGGTTCCAAACTTGAGCTTGAGCTTGGATTCTGAAAGACAATCGTCCCGTCTCAGTGAGTAATCCTCTGACTTGAAGACTTGGGCAACCTGAACATCATATTTATTTCACATTAAATTAGCTTTTCCTGGACGTACCAACATTAGTGCCTTCGCATACACCACACAACCAAACTCTGACGGTTGGTGTTTTTTTCCCCCAGCATTGGCGGCCGTCACTGACACATAGTATAGGCTACTAGACACTATGAAGATCCAGTTCGCCTACTTCCTCCCCATCCTTGCTGCCGCCGCAGGGGCAAATGCAGCTCTTGCTAGTACATGCATATATGATTGCTTAGATCCTGATGCTTCCGCTAGCTGCGGTGCAGGCTGGGGACCCGTCTGGAACCCTAGCCTAAACTGCAACATCTGCTGTACTACCTCGTTGGAGTAGTCATTGAGTTTGTACATGTGATATATTTCATCTTTATCTAGTCACCTATCAAAGCACTCGACAGCATTTGCGTCCTCCGATGTGCACGCTTGAGACATTCACCCGCCTTTGTGTCTGGGTGATTATCACGCAGATCCTATTTAACGCATCACTCGTAGGGAACATATACAAAATTAGTTAGCATCTAAACAGCGAGCTTGGAAACAGGGCTGCGAAGATTGAGAGCCTCGGATTTACCTATTTCCCATGAAATACCTTGCTTCACCACCTCGTTCTGAAGGGAAACATAGCTCAGATGCTAATCAACAGCTTCTGGAACATACAATAACGATATTATATATTACATGTTGACAGTTTGTCCATGAGCGCAGGGCAAGGTCTACACGACGATCAGCCACGATGATTTCATCGAGCCAGCATCATGATCGAGTATATCAGAGATCAAAGAAATGGGATACACGGCCCTGTATTCAAACCAAAAATTTAATATGTAAATGATGGGCCAATCAAACCGACTCCGTACATCGACAAGCACACCCCAACGTCCAAACCCGACCAATTATCTTATAGATCAAGTTCCACTTCACAAACAACGCCGAATGAGTCTAGTGCTGCCGCGGTCCGGTCCAGAACCACGGTTCGAACCGGACTTTTGGTCCGGTTCTCCGTGGTTCGGTCCACGGTTCTCGCATCAGCCAAAACCGGACCGGAAGGCGGTTCTCGGTTCTACATATCCCCGAACCGTTCTATTTTGGTTCGGCCTTCCCGAACCGTTCCGAACCGTTGTCAACTTCGACTTCGACTTCGACAACATTGGCCTCAACGTCAGACTGTCGTCTTCGGGATTTGCGCTCTAGGTTAATCAGGCAATCTTTAGCATTTTTGAAGGTAAGCACTAACTAATCAAATTATCAATATCCTTGCCTACTGACATATGATTGACTATGTCACAGATATATGTTAATTCAAGTCTGCACACTTCCTAGACAGTCATGATCCTCCACCGGCTCTCAAGTCTTTGTTCTGGGGCGCGTGGGTGTTGGCTCCCTGCTCCATGTACAAAACGAGGTACTGATGACAAAATTGTGAGTTATCTCTGACAATGTCTCAAGACGCCTGTGCGCTTAACGCTGATGGCTCCCTCAAGGACGCCTCCGATATCACTTTCTTCAATGACCCTGACGACGATGTACCGCTTCCCAAAGTCCCACCTTCCACCCAGCCATCGACATCAACTGCATCTACAAGAGATGCCTACTCCGTTCTACTCAAGGCTGGACATACCCCAGCAACAGTTGCAGCCGGTTCTCGGCGGTCTGGCCGTCCCTTAAAGCCCTCAGCTCGTATGCGTGATGCTGACAACGCCTGTGGGCTGTCTTCGGGCACGAGGAAACGCGCATTGTCAAGCGCTACAGACCATCCGGCACCGAAGAAAGTCACTATGCGATTTTTATCGCCTCTCGACTCTGAAGATGAAGACAAAGACGAGGACGTCGATCCAGGAGAATCATCCGCTGATGAGCTGGTCCCTCAACCTGATGTCGAAGACTTAGGTGATACCGATGACGCCAAGTCCGAGAATGGAGTTGTCACTCAGACGGTATGTATCTTTCATGTTGATTGTCTTCCTTCCTTCACTAACACCTGTATATTTAGCTTTCAAAAAATGAACGTACAGCAGATGTCAGGACTATATTCACTCGCGGTCCTGATGGGTGGGTGTGTACCCTGTGCAAGTAAGTCGTCCATCTCATTTTCGATATGTTTTTAAAACTTTCACACAAGGGATGCTGGTGAACCAGCGCACAAGCACACCTTTCGCGGAGGCACTTCAACACTGCGCACACACATTGTTCGCCACAAGAAGACCCACTTTCAAGTGTACAAGCAGCGCTGCGATGCCGCAAGCATTAGTATGCACCCTCGTGCTATTCCGCCAGGAGAAGATCATCTCACCGTGACGCAAACAACTCTTGACACCAACCTTGTTTCGAAACCCCCCATGTTTACCAAGGATGGACTACTCGAATATATTATGGAACTGGTTGTGACGGAAGACGAGGTATGTCAATTTTTTTAATTTTATTCATTCGAAGTTTATTTACATCATGCTAGGCAATACAGTTAATCGATAAGCCAGCATTCCGACGTTTACTGCAATATGCACGTCCATCTCTTACCGAAAAAGACATCCCGCATCGCACGAAGTTAACTGATACAATCAAGGCTCGAGCAACCTCTATTGTTCAAACTATCAAAGAACGTCTGGTGGTATGTTTTTATTCTAATTATATTGTGACCAGTCCTTTAAAACATTTTGGTAGCATGTTGACAGCGCAGTTTCCATGACATTTGACTCGTGGACGTCGATTCACGTGATGGGGCGTCACACCGTACAGTCCTGTACAGGTGGCATGTCGGACATAGAAATGTACACCAGGGCCTCGGAACCGTTTACGTGCCGCTCTGTATGCCAGAGGTGGAGGTGCATGCGCGTGGCGAGGATTGCGAGAATAAAGATCTGGAAACTGTACATACGTATTTGGAGAAGCTGTCAGTAGGAATCCGTAATAGAATTGTGACGTGCATACCATACGAGGGAGGAGTATATGAAATCCACCTGCGAAACATCAATGACTACATTGTGTCGAGAGGTATTGTGTACAAACATCTGAAAGCAGTATTGACAGCAGAACGTTCACAGCCGAGAAAACTTTTGGAACAGTGATCTTCGCTGATGAGCACATATATGTAAGGCCTTACTCACGTAGACCGCATGCATCGTAGAATATGTTATGTTTCACCAGTATGGCGTACAGAGGGCCCTTGACCGACCGCCAGTTCTGTATAACGCGCGTGATCGTGAGACAGACCAGTCCTGGAGAAAGCGTCAGTTAACGTGTGAGCCTGCAATGCATGCTTTAAGTTTCCCTACTACATACCCAGTTGAAACACAAACATGAGAATCAAAGGCAAGACTAGTAATGGAAAACCGTGTAAGTTCCAGGAGCAGCCTTGGATACCTGCGATCGCGCCTGTCGTGACTGCGAAAGTGAAGTGAATATAGCGAATAGTATGATGGCAGGGAAAGTGAGCGCAAACCGTCAGAGGTAGCACCAACGACGGCAAAAATGCAGATGGACGATACGACGATTGCCTGACGGGTGCGTCAAACATGAGCTAGGATGTGGAGTGGGCATGTGACTTACAAAAAGGGCGGACACCATGGCTATGAGTACAATTCTATTGTTGTTCCAGAGTGCATACATCCTGAGGATAAAAAAGCCTGGATAAATCTGATCAGGAGAACATCCATATCGCGGGATAAGGAGAGTTACATTCAGAGAACGCGAGTGATATCACTGCGAAAACTGAGAGGAGAGAGCATCGCCCGGTAAGGACGTGCATGCAGCATGGACACGTGTGCGTACATGCGAAAATATCGCTCAATATCTGGCATTCCTAGCGAAGTCATACGGTAAGCATTCTCACTAGGGCAGTCCGCGGCACATACCTTAGGGTTCTCATTTGGGGTCAAGGCCACTGAAGCGAGACATGTCAGCTCATTATCGGGGGATCTGCGGTGTTAGGAAGGAACGCACAACATAGGTCCAAGATAATGAGAACAAATGGGACATATCGTGCAATGATATACAAGCCTTTGACTTTTGTCCAGCGTGATCGAAGTAGGAATGTCCACTTCGAAGACATGTTATCTACATCCAAATCACGGAACAAGTGCATTACCTCTTCATGAAGTGAACAAACAAAATCATAGGTCTAGATAAGCCTGTTTAACGACGGACGAGAATAGATAAGAACAAAACCTACCCAGAATGTCGCCGTCGATACTGCACTGTCAGGTTAGAATGAGGAAGAAGTAGTTCAGATAGTACGCACTGTAAATGTACTGCCAGTGGTGACCACATGTTCGTTATTTTCCTACTCGTATCAAGAAAGAACGCACCGCCAAGTAGATTCCCGGCCGTTGCAATGTCATCAACCGAATATTCCATCTGCATTCACTCAAGAAGTAAAAAACGCACGCATGCTTCGCGCACGCGCCTTTATATCTCTCTTATTAATGGGCCAGGAAACCATCAAGGGGAGGCTGTGAATACTGTTACCATTTAGCTGAGCTTTATTATCATGATATTCAATAGATTGATGGACTAGTCACAGGATGCATAGGCGGGGCGCAGTAGACACGCAACTGATGGTGTATGAGACGATACATGCAAGTAGCCTTATATGTTATGACTCCGGACACCTGTGTGTAAGAATTGAGCATCCTTTAAGCACCGACCAACACTGCAGAATAGAGTCGTACTTTAGCGCAGCACGTGACTTACAACACGAATAAGCCTCACGTCTCACATGCACACCCGAACTACGGAGATACATTCCTTTCTCTTTCACTATCTTACTGTGTGTCCACAGCACACTATATCCGTTCCTTCACCCTTATCTTTCTCTTCACAATCTTCACGCTCCTTCAGGCCTAGTCAGAAAAGCGCTCAAACGTATATACTTATACTGCGCATGTACACTCATATCAGTAGCAGAAATCCATCGTTGATCTCCCGCTCTAAGTACGACTAGAGATACATAGAGGCTGTAACATCGTGGTATTGGCTATGTGTAAAATGCTTGTAAGAAGTCTTCGTCAAATACCATGCATAGCAACTCTGATGTTCTCATTGGTGCATATTTAGTTTCTCATTTTCTAGTTTCCCTTCTCCTTCCAGAAATTTCCATACTCTACAATATAAAAATCTATCATATTTCCACCTTTTCATGCAAGGGAAACAAAGCACGGATACTAATCAACAGCTTCTAGCACTTATAGTTGTCAAGAGCTGCTTACAGAGTCCGTCTGACCACCCAGACGTCACAATATATACATCAGAGACACCTTATATGACGAAGTGATGAGACTCGGACTAGGAAATGAGTAATGGAGAACTGAGTCTTAGTTGGAAAGACTAAGGGAGCCTATTTGACGACGAGATGAATTAATATGTTGATTGAGATGGAGAATCAATGGGGAACATGTAGGACGCATGGTAGTGAGAGTGATTGTGTATGTAAAGGAAAAGGTGAGGTACGTATATATAGATCATATCTTGATACTCCCACTCAGATGCAAATCACTAGAGGCGCATGTGTAGCTTATTCAGCTGATTCCTTGTTTGAAGGTGAACGGAGGGCAAGCGAGTGGTGATGGTTGCGGAAAAGTTTCCGAGGTAGGGATTTCATGAAAATGTCGGCAATCATGTTGTGTGTAGGTACATATGGAATGATGATGGTCCTGTTGCTAACGAGATTGTGAATGAAGTGGTAGCAGACACAAATGTGCTTTGCCCGGTTGTGGAATTGCGGGTTTTTTGTCAGCGTGCGACTTCCGTTGTTATCACCATATAGCGTGGTAGGGGTGATAAGTGCCATGTCAAGACCGAAGTCACATAGCAGCTGACTGAGATGAATCTGCTCGCGCGCAGCATTGGAGAGGGAGATATACTCTGCTTCAGTGGATGAAGTCGCGATGACGGTTTGTTTCTGTGAATGCCAGCTAATGGGGGAACCAAAAAGGTAGTAGACGTAGCCCCCAATTGAATGGCTGTCATCTTTGTCAGACGTGAAGTCTGAGTCCGAGTACCCAACGAGTCCTTGATCAGATAAGCTGAAGGTCAGGGAATGATGCGTGGTTCCACGAAGATAACAAAGGAGATGGTGAAGCTGATGGTAGTGCTCTATGCCAGGGTTACTCAAGAATTTTGACATTGTTGATACTGCATATGCAATATCTGGACAGCTAATGCGCATGGCAAAGTTAAGCTCCCCAACAACACGTGTGTATGGCATGTGCACAAATTGTTGCACTTTGGTTGGAGTGAGAGGTGCAGATGCCTTCGTCAAAGAAATGTTTGGGACCATGGGGGTAGACACTGGCCGACAATCCGACATCTGAGTTTCGCTGAGGATTTGTTCAAGAAAGGAGGATTGGTTGATGATGAGGAGCTTCTTGGAGCGATCACAGGTAATATGCATTCCTAAGAAATGCCATGCTTCACCAAGGTCCTTCATTTCAAAACATTTGCTCATCTCCAACTTAAAACCATCAAAAAAACCCTGACAATTTGATGCAAGCAACATGTTGTCAACATAAACAAGGAGCCAAATGGTCTTGTCATCCTTGTGCAGGACATACAGACTATAGTCTGCTTCACAATGGACAAAATTGAAACCTTCCTTTCATAAGAAGTCAT
>Ga0310811_10012020_pt1 | contig 11240 bp, 6 predicted proteins | sample YCmetagenome_FD_207642 | JGI IMG/M metagenome (GOLD analysis project Ga0310811, IMG submission 207642) | Soil microbial communities from experimental microcosm in Duke University, North Carolina, United States - YC | ecosystem: Engineered > Artificial ecosystem > Soil microcosm > Unclassified ... | reverse complement strand
CAGATAGGCAGGCATCCAGGTCATGCAGAAATAGACGAAATACATATAGGCGAAGGTCGCCACGATGACACCCAGCAGGATCGGGCTCGCAAGGAGCCGGCTCATCGGCATGTCCGGCGCCGATGCGCTGTCCGTCACCGGCGCAATCGTTCCGCCGTCATTCTTCGCGAATAGGATCCAGGGCAGAAGCCAGACGATTCCGGCAACGCCGAGAATCAGGAACATGGCGCGCCAGCCGTAGGACTGGATCAGCAAAGCCGACAGGGTGGCGCCGACCGCCGGTCCGAACTTGGAACCGGACATGTAGATCCCGATCGCAATGCCCCGGCGCTTCTCCTGGATGTGATATCTGATCCAACGCATGCTGGCGGGGTGCATCATCGCCTCGCCCACGCCCAGCAACAGGCGCACCGCGAACAGCATGGCAAAGCCGGTGGTAAAGGCCGTGAGCGCGGTCAGAGAGCTCCAGACCGCAAAGGAAATCGCCAGCGGATATTTGGCGCCATACCGGTCGACCAGCCAGCCCGCCGGTATCTGGAGCGCGGCATAAGTCCAGAAGAACGCGGAATTGACCAGGCCGCGTTCGGTGTCGCTGATCTGGAAAAAATGCTTGAAGTTGGCGTCAATGACCGCGAAGGACAGATTGACCCTGTCGACATAGGCGATGATGCAGCTAAGCGCCAGCAGCCAGACGCCAACCCAGATGGCCGCGGGCACTTTCGTTCCCGCACCATCCAGGTCGTCACGATAGACATTCGCCACGGATCAGATCTCGCCCCACCATTTTTCACCAGGCGCCAGATGCGCCTTGACGACATCCGCGTTGAGTTCCGTCCCGCAACCCGGCTTGTTGCTCACCTTGACGTATCCCTTGTCGATATAGGGCCCGTCAAGCTTGAGGACCTGGTCCATCCAGCCGCCCTCGCCCGTGACTGTTTCCAGCATCATGAAATCGCGGATCGAGGCGGCCCATTGGGAAACCTGATAGGTATAAAGCTGGCTTCCGGTGCCATGGACCGTCATGGGAACATTGAACACGGAGGCAAAATCGGCGATGCGCTTGCCCTGCAGGAAGCCGCCGCTGTTTCGCAGGTCGGGATTGGCAATATGACAGCCCTGGTTGACGATGAAGGGTGCGAAGTCCTCCACACGCCAAAGATTTTCGCCCGTCAGGATCGTCACCGGTGATTCCGCGACCAACCGTTTCCAGGAATCGTTGTAATTCACCGGCATCGGATCTTCCAGCCAGACCGGCTTGATCGGCGCGACCGCGCGCGCCAGCTCCAGCGACGTATTGAAATCATATTCCCAATGGCAATGGACCATCAGGTCATGGTCCCAGCCAATGGCCTCGCGGCAATTTTCCATTCCCTGGGCGATGCGCATCAATTCCTGGGTGGTGAGCTGGCGGTTCGCCAGATCGCGCGCGGGATCGGGGAACGCGTTGGGCCTGCGATCCTCTGCCCATATGCTGGAGGTATGGGGAAAATCGATTTTGTGGGCGGTGAAGCCGCTGGGATGGGCCCTCACCTTCGCGGCCCATTCGCGGCACGATGCCTTGTCCATCATGTCGCGCGGGCGAGCATGATCGTAGACCCGCACATGGTCCCGGAACCGGCCGCCGAGCAAGACGGAAACCGGAACGTTCAATATCTTGCCGGCAAGGTCCCACAGCGCCATCTCGATGCCGCTCACCGCCCGCATCAGCGCATGCGCCGACCCGTCGGTGCGCCCCTGCCCCGATCCGATGGAATCGTTGCCCATGAGGGTATAGAGCTTGTCGATCTCCAGCGGATTCCTGCCGAACAGGTAGGACTTGATCGCCTGGATCTGGGCGGCAACGGCGATACCGGGCGAACCATAGGCCTCGCCGATGCCATAACGACCGTCATTGGTCACGACGCGCACATACACGTAGGTGCGCGGCCCTTTGATGGTGATCGTATGAACATCCTTGATCGTGACGGAATTGGCTTCAGCGGCCTGGGCCTGCTGCTCGCTGCCGAAACCGGCAGCAGCGCCCGCCACTGCCAGACCCAGTGTCCCATTGCGCAGGAATGCGCGGCGTGAGGCGCTTTGACGTTCGTTCTTCATGGCAATCTCCCCAAACGCTTTCGCGCCTTTCAGACCGAACGGCGACGGTCCTTTGTTGTTTCTTCGATTATTGCCGTATCAGCTCGCTTTGTCCTGTCTGTCGCAGATGCGACACTGCACGTCCTATCTGTTCTTTTCCGCGCGCCATGCTTCGAAGCGGCGTTCGTTCTTGGCTTCCGTGAGAGGATAAAGTCCCACGATCGATTCCCCATTTGCCACCATCTCGACGACAAAGTCCTCATAGACCGTCATGACCGTCGCCTCCTGGGCGATCTCGTCCGCGATTTCCGCCGGAATGACGATGACGCCATCCGCGTCGCCGACGATGACATCGCCCGGGAAGACCGGCGCGTCGCCGCACCCGATCGCGACATTGATGTCGATCGCCTGATGCAGCGTAAGATTGGTCGGCGCCGAAGGCCGGCTATGAAAGGTCGGGATCGCCAGGGCGGCGATCTCCGCGCTGTCGCGGAACCCGCCGTCGGTAACGACCCCCGCGCAGCCCCGCACCATCAACCGGCGCACAAGGATGGATCCGGCAGACGCCGCCCGCGCATCCCCCCGACTATCGATCACAAGCACCGCGCCCGGCGGGCACAGTTCGATGGCCTTGCGCTGAGGATGTTCCGCGTTGGCGAATACCGAGATCGGGTTCAGATCCTCGCGCGCAGGGATGTAGCGAAGCGTAAAAGCGAAACCCACCATATTCTCTTTCAACGGACCAAGCGGCATGACCCCCTGGATCATCTGGCTGCGCAAGCCGCGCTTGAACAGGGCCGTTGCGAGCGTGGCGGTGCTGACCTGGCGCAGCTTGGAAATGGCCTCGGGCGAAACAGGTTTGGCGTTCGGTGTGCTCATTTGGGATGCCATGGAGTCAGGCGGCCGGAAAGGCCGTGTGGATCGATGGCGCCGAACCCGCGCCTGTCTGGATCGTGTTTCGGTCTTGCATTGCGCCTCCCACCGGCCGCTCCTGTTCCCGAGCGTTGGATCGATGTCTATCGCGATGGAGGGGAAGCGGTCTAATCATAATATCCTATCGACCGATACGCATTTTTAGCGGCGCCCCTCAGGCACTGGGCGATGCCGGGAACAGGTTTTCACACACGGTAAGGAAAGCGGGCAATGCCGGATTGCTGTTGGCCGGGCGCCATACCATGTAAAGCTCCAACGGCTCGACAGGCGTCACCACGACTTCCTTGAAGACCACGTTTTCGCATGACACGAATGTCATGGAATAGGGCAAGAGCGCGGCCCCCATGCCGGCAGCGACAAAAGCAAGGATCGAGGCGTTCTGGTCGAGATAGTGCGTGAAGGTTGGCGTTACATGCTCGCGATTGAACATCGCGGTCAGCAGGCCATGGCTGTATGACGCGCCATCGGCGGAATACATGATGAAGGGCTGCTGGTGGAAGTCCTTCGGTGTCAGGGCTTGCTTCTTCGCCCGGGGATCCTGGACATGTACGGCCGCGATGTATCTTTCCTGATGCAGGAGCCGTTCGGAAAAGCGGCTGCGGTCGATGGAGGGGCGCAGGATCGCGACATCAAGCTCGTCCGCCAGCAACGCAGCCTCCTGCTCCGCCGACGTACCCTCCTTCAGGCTGATGCGCAGCTCCGGCAGGTCGGCGGCGGCACGATTGAGCAGCGGCGGAAGCAGGGAATAGGCGGCCGTGGCGGTGAAACCCAATCGGATCGTGCCAAGTTCTCCCCGCCAGGCCTGGCGCGCCAGATTGGCGGCGCTTTCGGCCAGCCCAACGATACGTTTGGCTTCCGGCAGAAATATCCGTCCCGAGGCCGTCAGCTTGACCGCGCGATTGGCGCGTTCGAACAGGGTGACTTTCAGCGCCTGCTCAAGGCCCTGGATCTGCCGGCTCAAGGTGGGCTGCGCCATATTCAGACGCTCGGCGGCGCGGCCGAAATGGCCTTCCTCGGCAGCTGCAATGAAGCAACTGAGCTGCGCCAGCTGGAACATGAGCGTCGCTTCCCCGACGTAGGAATACCCCGGAGTTTTATAGCTTTTGCGGCTCACACTGTCCAAGCGCGCAAGCATCACGTCGCCGAATAAGGCGCAGCGGCCTGTGCCGAACCCCGCATCACACCAGAGTGATCTTGAACACCGATGCGCCGGACGGGCTGTTCATCGGCGGATAACCGGGATGCTGCCACTCCGGTTTGTCGATGGACCAGCTGGGATGCTCGCCGGCGTCAACACCGTAAAGCTCTCCCTTGTAGACCGCCACGTCATGGATATCGCCCTGGTTTGGCAGGAAGGTCACCGTTTCCACCACCTCGCCGGTTCTGGAGTCGTACTTGACCAGACCCGGCGTGTAACCTTCGTAGCCCAGGCTTCCTTTTTTCTGGATGCCGCCAACTTGCCAGATGAAGCCATTATCGAACTCGATGCCATGCACGCGGCTGGCGAATTCCGGAATGCGCGTCTCCCGGAACATATACTCCACCTGCCAGCTCTTAGGATCGATGCGCATCAGGCAGCCCATGCGGTCCGCCGCGATCCATAATTTGTTGGTGGCATGATCGTAAGCCATGCCGTGGCTCGAGCCGCCGTCCTCCGGCGGACCGAATGGGATTTGGCGGCGGCTGATCTGCTTGCCGGTCTGGATATCGATCTGGAAGACACCGTCGATCGGCGGATTGGGATGGTTGATCTGGGCGGCGCCTTCGCAGGCGCTCCAGATATACCCGCCGCCAACCGTCATCCCGGTGCAGTCGCGTGTGCCCTGATGGAGGGTCTTCAACAGCTTTCCGTTGAAATCCACCAGCCAGACCGCTTCGGGGCGTCCGTCATGGCGCTGCTCGGCAATCCAGAAGCCTTTTCCTTCCGGATCCGTAGCGATGCAGTTGGGATATCCCGATGGCGTGAGCCACATCTTGGTGGTCTTGGCCATGCGGTTGGGCACCTTCTTCTCCGGCGGCGGATGGGCCAGGCTGCGGCCTAGCATATCCGTACCAGGCTTGCGGCCTGCAATTGGCTGCTCAATCTGGGCCAGCGCCGCGCTGGCGCCCAGACTAAGCCCCGCCGAGAGAAATGCCCGCTTTCCAATCAGCTTCGTCATCCGATAGATCCTTGCTCCATTGATCAGAAGTTGAAGCGAACGCCGGCACGCATGAAGCGGCCCAATGGATCGTACTGGTTGGAACCATAGCCGTTCTGCCCGCCGCCACCGGCCCACACCGGCTCGATATCGTTGAACAGATCGGTCACGTTGAAGAACACACCCATCACGCCATTGTGCACGGGAATGTCGTAGTTGAGGTTCAGGTCGATCAGGATCTGCCCCCCGACATGCATGTAGGGAAGCTGGGCCGTGGTCAGGGTCTTGGTGAAGGCACCGGCACCCGAATAGCGCGCCTGGACGAAGGTCGAGAACGGCCCGCTGGAATACTGGGTCTGCAACGTCCAGCGCCATTGGGGATGGCTGTTGTCGCCGGCATAGTTGATCAACGCCGCGCCCGGTGTCTCCTGGGTGTACAGACTGACATAGTTGGCGATGCCGTGCAGCGTCATGTTGCCCTGCAGTTCGTCCCACACGTCTCCCAGGGCAAAGGAATAGTTCGCCTCGAAGTCCGCGCCTTCGGTCTGTGCAGCCACCAGATTTTGCGGCGCGGCGATGGTTCCGAACAGGCTGCCGTCGGAATTGCGCAGCACGAATTTGCATTCCGCCGTCACGCCTTGTGCGCATTGCTGCACAATCAACTGGCTGGCGATATTCCCGATATTGCCGGTGATATTGATGCTGTACCAGTCGGCGGACGCCATCAGTCCGGGCAGCCATTCCGCCTGATAGACGACACCTGCCGTCGTGGTGTCGGCATATTCCGGCTTCAGGTCGGGATTGCCCTGGCTGTAGTTCTGGGCCTGAGCGTTCACCGGATGGGTGCCATCGGGCAAGGTGATACCATAGTCGATCAGGCTGCCATGGCCGCCATTCACCGCCGCGAAGAGCTCGGTGAGGTTGGGGGCGCGCGCATCGCGCGAGCGGGTGCTGCGCAAACGGAACTCGTCGGTCACATCCCAGGTCAGGCCCGCCTTCCAGGTGAAGGCCGTGCCGCTGGTGCTGTAGTTGGTCAGACGCGCGGCGCCGTTGAACTCCATGTCCTTGGCGAACCAGGCGTCATGCGCCAGGGGCACGACGGTTTCGAAATAGCCTTCCGCCACGTCGTAATTGCCCGACTGCGGGAAATAGTTGCCGACGCGGAACGGGCCGGCAACCCCGGTGATGGGATTGAAATCCAAACCCTGCGGGGCGACGGTCTGACCCATGGACTCGTACCGCCACTCGAAGCCGGCCGCGACCGAAACGTCGCCCGCCCATATGGAGAAGGGCGTGCCGGTTATGTTGGCGGCGAAATTGTCCTCGACGATTCGCGTCTTGCGCCAGTCGGTGCCGGTCAGATACTTGAGCTGGCCATCCGTCGCGGTGTTGACGCCCTGGCCGTCGATCGGCGCGGCGATGCCGGAATTGCCCAGCATATTGAAGGGCACGCAGCCATTGGTTGGAGCGGTGAGTGTGGAGCGGCAGACGATATGGCCGCTGTTCGGATCCACCACCGCGTCCGCGGCCAGCGCCGTGTTTCCAAGAATCTGATCGTCGAGCGCTGTGACGCTTTCGTCGGTCTGGCCGTTCTCGAAATGCGCGTTCCAGGTCCAATCGCCGAAGATGCGCCCCTTCGCGCCGGCCACCAGACGCAGCACATTGTTGTCATGCTTGATCCAGGTACGCGGCAGGTTCGCGAAATACTTGTTCAAGGTGAAGCTGGCGATGTTGTGGGCGGTCATGTAGTTCGCCAGCTCGCTCGGAAGATAGGCATTGTCCGACCGGATCGTCAGTGCCGTTGCGCCCAGATTCTGGTCGTACGAGCCGATCTGATAGTCATAGTTGGAAACGCCATAATCCATCGTGGCGTAGACGCTGAAGTTGCTGTTGAAATCCCAGCTCACCTGGCTGTAGAGCACCTCGCGGGCGATCGGCTCCGAGCCCGGCAGGAACTGCAGCTTGATGCCGTCGCCGCCCACCATGGTCGTGCTGGTGACCTGAGTCCCGTAATTGAAGGGGATGGCGTTGCCGTTATTGTCGAAGGTGGTGCCCTTGAGCAGCGACGAGGCTGCGCCGGTCCTCAGCGTGCTGCCGGAGATAATGCCGCCATAGTTGGCTTGCGAAGACCGCACGTCGCAGGCAAAGCCCTGACCGGTCGCGCTACCCGCCGGCAGCGTGATGGTTTGGCAGCTTTTCTTGCCCAGAGGCGTGCTGATCAGCGAATAGATGCCCGCGGAATGGTACATTTCCGCGCCGAACATCACATGGCCGTGGTCGCCGCCGAAATTCATGCCGGCAGCGAAGGTGAACTTGCTTTCGAAGTCGCCGCCCTGCTGGCTGAGACCGGCCTGCGCGCCGCCTTTTATGCCCACGAACTTGTCGTCGAGGATGAAGTTGACCACGCCGGTCACCGCGTCCGAGCCATAGGCAGCCGAGGCGCCGCCGGTCACCACTTCCACACGCTGGATGAGAGCGGTCGGGATCAGCGAGATATCGACGCTGCCGGCCGCGGTGGAGGCGACGAAGCGCTCGCCGTTCAACAGCACCAGTGTATTGTTGGCGCCCAGGTTGCGCAGGTTGAGGAAAGTGCCGCCGCTGCCGCCCGACCCCGTCGAGCCGCGCGGCTGCGTGCTGGAGGCAAGCACCGGCATCATCTGCACCAGCGCATCGCCTGGGCCACCCGGGTTGGCTGCAGTCAAAATGTCGGCCGACGTCACGGTGAGCGGCGTGGGCGCTTCATAGCCCTGACGCGCGATGCGCGAGCCGGTGACGGTGACCGCTTCCACCTCGCTTTGCTGGGCGTAAGCGGCCGCACCCCAGCACAGCCCCAGAGCGAGAACGGATGTGGTAGCAAGAAGATGGCGGCTCATGGTTTTCCCCTTCGATCGATATTTTGTTATTTGTTTTTCGGCGGCATAACGCACCGCCATGGTCGCTGCTTTTTTTTGCGCAGCGTTGTAACGACAGTGTCGCGCGCACCCCCGCAAGTCAAAGCCAATTGCGCTATCGATTGATGCGGCATACTCATGAATACCGCATCGATATTTTCCGAATTGCACAGGCGCACGAAAGCAGAGCGAAGCAAATCACTTCGCGCCTTTCGTCAGCACAACAGCGAATCAGACGATGTGCTTTTCGGCGTCAATCAGGCCGCGGATATAGCCGAACTCGAAGGGAAAATTCTCTCGCTGGGATTGCTCGTTGGGCTCGCCAGGAACGCGCGGCGAGTGATCGGGCATCAAGAGGTCTTCGTATCCCACTTCCCGGTAAACCTTCAGCGCCTTGACGAAATCGACCACACCTTCATCGGGAAACATCTCGGCCACGAAGTCATCCCGGTGACCGCGGATGTTGCGGAAATGCACATTGAAGATCTTCTTGCGGCTGCCGAACCAGCGGATGACCTCGCCGATCTGTTCGTTGGGGTTCTCCAGATCCTCGCTGACAGTGCCCTGACAGAAATTCAGCCCGTGATAGGGGCTTTCATGCATGCCGACGAACTTCTTCAGCCCGTCGATGGTGCCCAGCACCCGGTCCACACCGCGATACCCCTGCGGCGGCATGCCGGGATCCTGCGGATGGCAGGCAATTCGCACCTTGTTCTCGTTCGCCACCGGAACGACATGAGACAGGAAATAGTCTATGCGCTCCCAAAAGGCTTCCGCATTGACCACGCCGGCGCGCGTTAGCGGGGGATTCTTCGCCGCGGCCTCCTTGTAGTTCCACTTGTTATAGACCGTGTCACCGCGGCCCGGCACCTCCTCCGATCGCACCACGCCCAGGATGGACATGTTGTATTTCAGGGTGCGAATGCCGGTGGCGGCGCAGGTGCGGATATGATTCTGGAACGCTTCGATATCGCGATCGCGCTCGGGCGACTGGGCCAGCATGATAGCCGGATGCTTTTCTCTGTCGATCAAAGAAGAGGTCAGCAGAACACTGTCGACGATCTCGACCTTGAGCTTGAACTTGTTGGCCATATCGAGCATCGCCTTCATCTCGTCCACGGTGGGATAAAGGCGTGTCGGATCGGACGTTTTCGGATTGGTGCAGACCGCATCGACACCGAAACGCGAGACCCAGCCCGCGCTTTTTTCGGAGAGTGTGCCGAACTGATGTCCCAGGCGCGCCTTCAGCGGTGGCAGTTTCGCGCTGGCGCAAGCGCCCGTCGCCGCGCTCTTCGCGCCCGCCGCATCGGCGGCACCTTGAGGCAATGCAGCGGCTGCGGCTGCCGCTGCACCCATACCGGAAATCGACACGAATTTGCGACGGTCCATAATAACTCCCCCTTCATGGTTTTCGCGAGGCGGTCCGCAATAGGCAGCCGCCACGTGGCAGACGCACGCCAGATGCGACTGCTCTTTGCAAAAACGATAGCGGGATAATTTCGCACCGTCTAAGCCAAAGCCTCTATTGATCGATGCAGGATTTGGCTCGGTCCGCTTCTGCGCGCTTGCTTACGCAGATCGAGCCATCGCATGCTGCCCCTGACCAAAAACGATGTTGCAACGCGGCGTATGATTGACAGCGGAAATATCGCCACTCTTGCGCGGCTCAGGAGTGCGATCGAACGCAATCCGGAACGCGAGGCTAACTGGCTTGCCTATGGCGAAGCACTGGCAGCGCAAGGCGAAATCGCGACCGCCTCGGCCTTGCTGGAAGCAGCACGCCGTAACGGCCTGAACAGCCCGCCAATCCAGAAGCTGGCTGCCCGATTGCGCGCCCGCCTGGAAGCGGAACATCTCCTCGTCCGGGCGATCCAGCATCACCAGAACCGCCAGCCGGACGTCGCAATCGATTTGTATCGCAAGGCCCTGGCTGGGTGGCCGGGTCTCGTGGAGGCGGAACTGAACCTGGCGACCGCGCTGCAGGAAACGGGCGCGGTGGCGGACGCACAGGCACTTCTGCGCAAAGTCGTCGCCGAACATCCGGATCTGGCCGTTGCACACTATAATCTGGGCAACACCCTGGCACTCTTGGACGAGGATCCGCGCCCGGCTTTTCGCAATGCCATTGCGCTGGACGGCGGCTATGCCGATGCCTGGTACAATCTGGCGCTGGCCGAAGAAGCCGCCGGCGAGCTTGCGGAGGCCGAAAAGGCCTATTGCGGCGCCATCGCCGCAAAACCGGACCTCGCCTCGGCCCACATGAATCTTGGCGTCCTGCTATTCTCCCAGCGACGGTATGACGAGGCGCTTGCGGCTAGCGATCGAGCCATCGCCGCCGCACCCGGGCTGGCGGCAGCCCACAGCAATCGCGGCAATGTGCTGCGGGCCCAGGGCGCACATGCTGCGGCCATCGACGCTTATCGTGCCGCCATTGCCTGCGATGCCGGTCTGGCCGAAGCGCACAACCATCTGGGGAACCTGCTTCGTGAGGAAGGCCGGCTTGCGGAGGCCGCAGACTGTTATCGCAACGCTGCCGCGGCAGCACCCGATTTCGCCGAGCCTTCCTACAATCTGGGCTATGTCCTCATGGAGATGGGGGCCATAGACGAAGGCTTCGCGCACCTCACGCAGCACGCTCTTCTGACATGTCCTGCCCTCCCGCAACAGACGGCCGAGCACAAGCGCCTCCACGATCGGGAGCAGCGCGAACATCTGGGCACAGATAGCTCAGATCCCTCGAGCGGTCTGGTGCTTGCCGGCGGCGGGGCCGTGGCGGGGCCGGCTGTTGCGCGGCACTCCGAGATTGAGGCGCAATGGCAAGGCGCCAATCCCGTCGTGGTGATCGATGACTTCCTGACGCCGTCGGCGCTGGACGGTTTGCGACGCTTTTGCAACGACTCCACCATCTGGCGGGAGGTCTATGAAGGCGGTTATCTGGGCGCATTTCCGGAACATGGCGTGGCCTGCCCGCTTCTGGCACAAATCGCGCGCGAACTGCAGCAGAGCTATCCGCGCATTTTCGGAAGTCATCCGCTCCTGCAAATCTGGGCCTTCAAATATGGAAGCCGGCTGGAGGGCATTCCGCTTCACGCCGATTTTGCGGCGATCAATGTGAATTTCTGGATCACGCCGGACGAGGCCAACCTGGACCCGGCACATGGCGGACTGGTGATCTGGGACAAGCCCGCCCCTCTGGATTGGGATT
>Ga0310811_10012019_pt1 | contig 11241 bp, 13 predicted proteins | sample YCmetagenome_FD_207642 | JGI IMG/M metagenome (GOLD analysis project Ga0310811, IMG submission 207642) | Soil microbial communities from experimental microcosm in Duke University, North Carolina, United States - YC | ecosystem: Engineered > Artificial ecosystem > Soil microcosm > Unclassified ... | reverse complement strand
CTTGGATTGCGTTCTGCTCAATCACTCCCTACCAGTTGAGTCGGTAGGGAGAACTTGGAGCATGATTTCTGAGGCAAGCGTCCGGCGCGCTATCGACCATTTGGGTTCATTTGGCGACACCGACCTTTTCCCCCGCCTGCCCGAGATGCGATGTTTCATTGAGCGCCCAGCCGCCACAGCTATCGATTGTAAAAATATCAATATTGGTCAATACACGCCGACTGGCGTGGTCGAGACTTTAACTCCTAAATCGTGGCTCGGATTTCGGATCGCCCATCAGCTTACAGCATCCGATAACGTAATATATCTTGCTGCCTTGCTGGATTGTGCGCCAAATTTGGAGGCGGCACGGTTACCAAAAGACGGTAACGAAGCCTTTGCCTACCGTTTTGAAGCCGGTGAATCGGTCCGCATTTTTGAATCCGCGCGCGGGTACCACCAGTGGATAGCTTATCTCGCCGACTTTGGACGCGCAAAAAGTCCATTTGCCCCAGATAGGCCGGCCGTTGCCACTGACATCTCGGATTTTTACCAGCGGATTTACTTTCATCGGATAGAAAATGTACTGCAAGACGCCGGATGCCCAAAAGGCCCAGCGGAGCTGATAAAGAAAGTAATTAGGACGACTCGAGCTAGGCAGTCATACGGATTGCCCGTGGGAAGTACTGCGTCCAGACTGCTTGCAGAATGTCTTCTGAACGACACTGACGTATTTTTGTGTAACATGGGCGTCGAATTCACGAGATATGTTGACGATTTTCGTATCGCCATCCCGCCGGGCCTGGAGGCGCACTCAATTCTGTGCCGCCTTGCGGAGCATCTTATGGTTACAGAGGGTTTATCTCTCAATGTATCTAAAACCAAGATGACAACTCTCAACGACATTGGGGAGTCGGCAAGGTCAAGATTGCAAGACGTATTTACGTCTGCTGAGATGGAGCGAATGCATGCGTTTATAACGCTTAGTTATGGCGATATTGAATCAGACAACGCGGCAGAGGAAGACGCCATTTCCAACCCGTTTCTGACCGCCGATTTGTTGATGGGCAAGCTTGACGATCTTGGAAGTAAAAGGGGCGCTGATTTATCGGTATTTAAGGCGGTGCTTAGGGCGCTTCGATTTTTGCCTGGAATTGATTCCCTGCGGCTAATAAACAACCATGCAGATCTATTATATTATATACCTAGAGAATTTTGTCTGGTCCTGAACGCTGCGGCCAAGCAGGATGATTTTCCGTATTCGGAAGTTAAGGGCCGGGTCATAGATATACTACGGATGTCGCCCTACTCGGACTTAGCCTACGTCCGATCTTGGTTGCTGAATCTTTTTGTTGACGGCACCCTACCAATTTCTCCGCCGGATTGGGTCGGGTACGATTTCAACAGGAGCGTCATCGAACGCCGTTCGCACTTTTTTCTGAAAGGGCTGACGAATGATAGAGCGTTTTTTCGCGCGCTAAAGACTCAACTGGGCATGCTTAGTGAATGGGAAAAGCCAGCTGCCCTTATGGCCGGGATGTGTTTGCCGTTTGATGAGTATAAGAATTGGCTTGATGGGGCGGTGCACCAGATATCAACGCCATTCTCGTCCACCTATGTCTCGTGGTTGAAGGATAATCACGGAAAGTTGGATAAGCTTCTTTCAGAGCCTCATATGCCAGTTTGCACACCTTTTTGATTTTCCGAAACTGATATTCTGCGAACCGCACCCATTGCGGTTGCTTCTACTCGGACTGATGGCGGCGATAACGCGGAATTCCGGAGGAACACGCCGCCGATGAACCCCGTTCTTCGCGCGATCCCGACCGCCATGCCCATTCGGAAGGGCTCCTGTGCGCTCACATGGTTGGAATGGCAGGGCGATCTGCGGGCCGAGTTCTCGATTTCGGCGCCCGATGATCCGTGCTGGTTCGCCGTACGGGTGTCGATGCCTCAGGTGATTACGGCACGGGTGCTTGACGAGTTCCTCGCCAGCGTCTCTGGCCCGCTATTGGTTGGCCTGGATCAAGCCGGCTTCGCGTACGAGGTCGAGAACGGCGAGCTGTCGAACTATGTCCCCGAGGCCGTGAAGCTCTCGTACCCGAAGCTGCGAGAGTACTACTTCCTCAGCCTGACCGCGTGCCTGAACGTGCTGAGCGAGCATCCGCCATCGTTCCAGCTCGTCGAGATCGTGCCTGCGGATGCGCGGGAGTCCGAATGGCCTGAGCGACGGCGGATTGACGCCGACACCGACCACCTCGTCCGACCCGCCGACCCCTCCGATCCGCGGCTCAACCTGCGCGCCGGCCGATGACTCCATCCGGTAGCGTTTCCGCGCGAACGGGCTGAGGATCAGGCCAGCTCTCCAAGCCCCGCCTTCCGCAACCAGAAAAAGCCTGAGTCCCGCCTTTCGCCGGGATGAGCGGCCTGGTTGCACGCCCCTGTTCCCCCAATCTGCCTGAGGTCTCCCATGCCGTTCCTGCAGAGGGCGCGCCCCCGCGCGTGTGCGTCGTGAGCTTTCGTGCGCTCGCGGCGGCGGTGGGGCAGGCCGCGCCTTCGGCTTCGGCCAAGCTGGTGCTGGTGGTGCTGGCTGGGTACGCCGGGGAGGACGGGGCGTGCTTTCCGTCGCAGGCGCGGGTGGCGGCGGACGCGCAACTTTCGCTGCGGACGGTGCGGGACGCCTATCGCGACCTCAAGGCGGCGGGGCTGATCGAGACGACGAGCCGGCGGCGGGCTGACGGGTCGCGGACCACCGACCTGGTGCGGCTGACCTTTCCTATTGCGCCGGGCAAGCGGCGGGCGGCGCCGGTGGACAGGCGGCAGATGGCGCCGTCGCCGGCGGCGGCTGGCGCCGGGCCTGAACCGGCCAGGGAACCGGCAGGGGAAGGACCTGAAGGTCCTCCCTCTGACGCGGGCGCGGCGGGCGAGGATTGGTTCGAGCAGGCGTGGGCGGCCTATCCGGAGGGCGGGCGGCAGACCTCGTCGCGGCGCCAAGCCCGCGGCGCCTGGGCGGCGGAGCTCAAGGGCGGGGGCGATGGGCGGGCCATGGCCCGGGCGGCGGGGGTCTATGCGGCGGAGCGGGCGCGGTGGGGGCGGTCGGGCTCGCCGCTCGCCTTCCACAACTTCCTCAGCCTGGGGCGGTGGGTCGAGTGCGTGGCGGCGGCGGGGCAGGGGCCGTCACCCGAAGCGCGGGCGCCGTTCGACGGGCCGGCCGAGGTGGCGCAGGCGCTGCGGGCGGGGCTGGGGGAGGCAGGGTTCGCGAGCTGGACCGCCGGGGCGACCTGGCGGGCCGGGGCGCGGGCGGTGGCGGCCCCCACGCGGCTGGCGGCGGGCCGGCTGAGGGACCGGTGCGGCGCCGAGCTGCGGCGGCTCGGCGTGGCGGTCGAGGACCCGCCGGCGGAAGTTCCCCGGACTTGAAGCCCAGGAACGCGAAGGGCGGCGCGGAGTGCGCCGCCCTTCTTCGTTTTCAGGCTGTCGCGCGTGTCCCGGCTATTGGGGGGTCACCGTGGTGGTCGCGGTCACCTGTTCGGACGAGGTCGCGGGCGCCGTGCGGGTCGTGGTCGTCCGGCTCGGGGTCACCGGCGCCTTGGGAGCCGTCGTGGTCCGCGTCGTGCGCTGGCCGTTGACGGACCGTTGGGTGGTGATGGTCGTCTGGACCTGCGGCGCGGGCTGGGCGGCCGCCGTCGTCGCGGCCTCGCGCGCGATCGCCGCATCGGTGCGGGCGTTGGCCGCCTCAGCCGCCGAAGCGGCCGCGGCCTGCTGGGCGGAGTCGGCGCGGGCGGAGGCCTCGGCGGCCTGCTGGCGGGCGGCGTCAGCCTGGTCCTGGGCGGCTGCGACCTGACCCTGGGCCTGGGCGGCGGTCGCCCGCTCGGCTTCGTTCGCGGTCGCCAGGGCGTCGTTCTTGCGCTGCTGGGCCTGGCCGATGGCGGTGTCGGCCAGCGCCTGGGCGTGGATGGCCTCGCCGATCGCCGCGTCCTTGCGGCCGGACGCCAGATCCTCCTTGGCGCCGGCGAGGGCCGCCCGCGCCTGAGCCGTATCGCGCGGGGCCTCGACCCCGGCGCCGACGGTCTCGGCGGCGTGGAGCTTGGCCTCGGCCGCGGCGATGGCTTCGCGGGCCCGGTCGCTCTTGCTCGCCGCCGCCGCCGGCGACGCGACGGCTAGGGCGAGGGCGCTCGATGCGAGCAGCGAGACAATGGTGGGTGAGCGAAACATGGTGTTCTCCTGTCCGTGGCAAGGGCGGTCGCCGCCGGGGGCGGGTTCCCTCAAAAGACGGTCGGAAACGCCTGACGGGCGGTATGGTTCTGGCTACGGTTCGAACCTTCGGAGGAAGCGGCGCCTGTCAGGCGGGTTTCGTCAGGCGGGTTTCGCCGGGCGCGGGTCATAGGCCTTCCGGCGCTCAGGTCTCCTGGAAGCGGTGCGCGCGGTCGCGCAGGCCCCTGAAGCAGCCGACCATGCGTTCGCTGGCGCCCCGGCGCAGCGACAGCGACCAGCGGTCGAACACCAGGTCGAAGCCCGAAGCCCTCTCGCCCGTGGACAGGGAGACGAGCACCAGCTCGCGGTCGGCGCCGTCAGCGTAGCCCATGCCCATGTCGCCGTTCGACAGCCTGAGCAGGGAGCCCGAGAGGAAGGGGCGCTTTTCCGGCGCGATCAGGCGGGCCGCGTCGGGCCCGAGCCCCGGCGCCAGCACCAGTTCGTCCTCGATGGTGGCGAAGGCCCCGCTCATCTCGGCCAGGGGCACGGGCATGAACTCCAACTCGTCGGCCCGGACCGGCTTGAAGGTGAGGATGGTCCGTGCGGCCCCCTCGCCGACGCCCGTCGCGAAGCAGACGGTCGGGCCCCGTTTGAAGGAGGCGCTGAACCATCGACCGGGCCGAAGCGAACTTCGCTCGAGCGTGCGGGGGAAGCCTTCGAAACGGGTGGGCATCGGCCTCGGAACGGGTGGACGCAACACGGGACGGCGCGGCGCGCCCGCCGCGAAGCGTGGGCGGGAAGTCTGCCGCCATCCGCCCGGCGCCACAAGCGCCCATGACCGGATGACCGGCGGCCGTCAGGGCGTGTAGGTCAAGGTCCCGTCGGGGTTGCGCTTCCAATGCTTGAAGTAGTCCCACTCGAACTGGGCCTGGCGCTCGGCCTGGCCGTGGGGCATGTCGGTGACCCAGGCCCAACTGAACAGGTTCAGCGGCTTGGGGTCGGCGCTGACGTAGTCGTAGCGCTGGATCCGGCCGCCCGGGAAATGCGGCTCGATCCCGGTCATCACCAGCTTGGCGCCGGGGACCAGCACGTCGTACGGGGCGGTGTTGGGGCTGGCGAACCTCTGGACCCGGTCGGGCGTCTTGATGTTGTTGAAGCGCTTCACCAGGTCGATGGCGTTCCGCAGCGGACCTTCGGCAGGTATCTTGGCGTCCGTCGACGAGGCGACGTCCACCGCGCCATAGACCACCAGGGTGGGAATGCGGATGTCGGACTTCGCCTTGACCCGGGCGATCCAGTCGGTGACCGGCTTGGGGAAGTCGCCGATGCCGCTGTTGGGCGAGATGGCGGCGAACAGTTGCGGATGGGTGAGCCCCATCATCAGGGTCTCGCCGCTGCCGAACGAGAAGCCCTGCAGGTAGACCCGCGAGCGGTCCGCCCCGTAGTCGGCGACCACCCGGTCGATGACCTGCTCGATGTACTTGGCGTCGCCGCGGTCGGGATTGTCGATGTCCCAGACGTTCCCCTCGGCGTTGAGGTAGACCGTGATGAAGCCTTCCTTCTCGCCGACCTCGTGCATCCGGAGTTGGTTCAGGTACATCCAGGCCGGGTAGATCGCCCCGTGGGCGGCGAGCACCACGGGGAGCGACTGCCCCGCGCGGTAGGTCGAAGGCGTCTTGACGTAGTACCTGTAGGCCACCCCGCCGACGTCGAAGGTCTTGACCGTGAAGGTCCTGTCGACCTCGGCCTCGGTCATCATCGGCCCCAGCCGGCCGTTCGGCTCCGAGGTCCAGCGGGCGGTGCGGGCGAAGAACCCGCTCCAGATCGCTGAGGTCAGGGATCGGTCGTACTTGGCGTTCGCCGGTAGGGCGGTGAGCCGGACCTGCTGGGTCTCGTTGGCGGCGCTGGCGTAGACGGTGGTCTGCAGCCCGTCGAAGACCTTGCTTTCAGGGGCCCGCGGCGTCCCGTTGGCGCGCCGCCAGTAGGCCACGTCCTTGGCCTCGGCCGCGCTGGCCGGGCCCCTGGTGAAGATCCATATGGCGGCGGGGACGTCCTTCTTCAGCGGCCGCCAGACCGGGACGGCGTTCTTGCCGCCGCGCTGGTTCTGCAGATAGCCCTGCACGACCTCGTCGCCCCTGGCGTAGGCGGCGTCGTAGGGGGCGCCGCCCAGAGTCGCGGCGGCGGCGAAGACCCCGGGATGGTTGATCAGGTACTCCTGGGCGATCCTGGCGCCCTCGCCGACGCCGGTGAGATACTCGAACGGCTGCCAGGTGATCACCCTGGGCTTGCCGCCGGTGATCCGGGGAACCACCTCGCTTTCGGGCCGCCCGGCCGGGATCGGGGTGCTGGACAGCAGCATGTGGGTGCTGGCGTCGCGATACACCGCGTCGAGATAGGCGTCCTCGCCGCCGCTGTTGGGCAGCCAGGTCCGCAACGGCTCGGGGAACACCACCGCAAAGCCGTTGTCCTCGGCCAGCTTGGCCCAGCCCGACTGCTCGGCGAACTGCTCGGCGGTCTGGCCGTTGTCGCGCAGGGCGAAGACCACGAACTGGTAGGCGTTCCGGGGGGACTTGGTGGAGACGTAATAGGCGTAGGTCCGGTCCGCGCCGTCGACGCTGAGGGCATTGGTCTTCAACCGCAGCGCCGCGGCGGCCTGGGCCCTGGCCGGCGCCGGCGCCGCCAAGGGCCCGGTCAGCGCCAGGGCGAGCGCGATCGCGGCGGGCGCCTGCAGGACGCGCAACGCCCGCCCGCGCGACCTGACGCCGCCGTCGGCCCGCGTACGGCCCGCCATCGTCCTGCTCGACCTGACCATCATGTTTCCTGTCCGTTTTCCCCGGTGTCGGGCCGGCCGTTTGCCGGCGGCCTCGCGGTCTTGTTCCGACGCTTCCCTGGATCCCCGCCCTCGTTTTGGTCGATCCGCCTGGGCAAGGTCAACGGCCCGCGGCGTCGGAATCTTTCGTCCCGCGCCGGGACCGGCCGGCCGGTTGGGGCGTTAAGCCGGCGAGCCCGGCGGGGGCGGCCCGCTTTCGGGATGGAGACTTTCGATGCTCGGCTGGGAAGACTTATCGGCGGACCAGAAGCTGACGGTGCTGAAGGAGAAGATCATCAAGCTCCATGCGGCGCTGGAGGAACGCGACACGAGAATGGTCGAGCTGATTCGGCGCGTGGCGAAACTCGAGGAAGATCAGGTCATCGTCGTCGGCTGACCGGGCGCGCCGGTTTTCAGGCCGTGGCGCGGGCTATGCCTTCGAGCAACAGCGCCCGGGCCCGGTCGGCGTCGGCCCAGCCCAGCACCTTCACCCACTTGCCCTGTTCGAGGTCCTTGTAGCTCGCGAAGAAGTGCTCGATCTGCTTCAGGGTGATCTCGGGAAGATCCTTATAGTCCTGTACGTTGTCGTAGCGCTGGGTCAGCCACGAGGACGGGACGGCCAGGAGCTTCTCGTCGGCCCCGGCCTCGTCCTCCATCAGCAGCACGCCGACGAGGCGGCAGCTGATGATCGATCCCGGCATTAGAGCCCGAGTATTGGCGATGATTACGTCGCATGGGTCGCCGTCTCCCGACAGCGTGTGCGGGATGAAGCCATAATTGCCGGGATAGCGCATCGACGTATACAGGAAGCGGTCGACGACCAGCGCGCCGGACTTCTTATCCATCTCATATTTGATCGGCTCGCCGCCGATCGGCACTTCAATAATCACGTTGACGTCGTTGGGGAGGTTGTCACCAAGCGTCACTTCACTCAAAATCATCGTCGATCATCCAAAGCATTGCGCACCGTTCGGACTGAAACGGTACAGAGGTCGCGTAGAAAGCAAGTCGGGCGCCGCGTCGGCGAAGGGGCGCGATCCCGAAGCCGCCGCTTCAGCGGCCATGCCCCGGAACCCGCCGCCCCCGCGGGCCGTCCGCGTCGAGTCAGGCCGCGCCGCGCCGCACGTACTGGTTGAACCATTCGATCGTGCGCGCCCAGGCCTGGGGCGCGGTGACCTTGTTGTAGCGCTCGGGCGTGGCGTCGTTGAAGAATCCGTGGACGGAGTCCGGCCACAGGTGGCCCTCGTAGCGGATGTTGTTCTTCTTCAACTCGGCTTCCTGCGCGGGCCAGCCCTTCACCGCGTTGGCGTCGAGCGCGCCGTGGTTGACCAGGATGGCGGCCTTGATCTTTGGCACGTCCGCCGGCGGGGTGGGGTTGCCGTAGAAGGGCGCGGCCGCCGCTAGGTCCGCACCCATCTGGCCGGCCAGGGCGTTGGCGACCCCGCCGCCGAAGCAGAAACCCGTCGCGCCGATCCTGCCGGTGCAGTCGGGGCGGGCCTTCAGCCACCGGGCGGCGGCGAGGAAGTCCGCGGCCATCTTGGCGCGGTCGATCTTGGCGAACATCTGGCCGCCCTTGTAGTCGTCGCCCGGATAGCCGCCGACCGAGGAGAGCGCGTCCGGCGCGAAGGCCATGAAATTCTCCAGGGCGAAACGCCGCGCGACATCCTCCGTGTGCGGATTCAGCCCCCGGTTCTCGTGCACGACCAGGATGGCCGGCAGTTTCGCCGGGGTGGCGTCGCGGCTGTCGGCGCTGAACGGGCGGACGAAATAGCCGCGGATGGTCCCGTTGCCGTCGGGCGAGGGGATGGTCTCGTAGCTGGCCTTGATGCGTTCGTCGTCCTTGCGCACCACTTGGCCCAGGGCGTAGTTCGGCATCAGGGCGTCGATGATCGCCCCGGTTGTGAGGCCGGCGACGGCGAACTGCTTGGCCCCGTTGACGAAGGCGCGGCGGCTGATCTCGCCATGGATGAAGCGGGTGTACAGGTCGACGGCTTCCGCCGGGATCTTCTTGCGTTCCTCGTCCATGGCTTTCGGCTCCTCCAGGTCCGGCGGACCGTAGCATCGCTGGCGCGGCGGCTGGAAGCCCGATGCCGCAGGCCGCCCGCATCCTTCCGATGCTGCGCCGCGCCGAGGGCGACGGCCCAGGCGCGTTTACGGCCGGCCCGAGCGCTCCATGACCTCCGTCCGCCCCCGCGATCGGCCCGGCCGCGGGCCCTTAGCTTGAGATCTGCGGCGAACGGCTGGAGTCTGTCGCCTGGCTGGAATCAGGTCCGCCGTCGACCGGCCGCGAGGTCCGTCCTGCATTTTCGGGCGCGCTGCGGGAGCCCCCTCGCGCTGCGGTTTTAGTGGGGTCCGCGCGATCTTGCGCCACTAGAGGTTGCGTTCTAGCGTGTAAGGGGGAACCGGGGGAGCCTGTTAAGTGGAGGTGCGTGACGCCTTTTTCGAGTGGCTCACGGCAATCGCCATCGGCGTGATCCCGCTTTTAGCCCACCTGCTCATGCATTACGCAGGGCCGCCGTCAAACGGCCCCGAGGGGGCGTGGACGGTCGATGTTCTGTTTGTAGCGATTACAACCTCGGGCACCAGTGCGGTAAGCGTCTTCACCCGGTTTGCGAAGGGCAAGATGAAGGACTTCCGCCTAGGACCGACCAGCATTTTCCTTATGACCTTGACGATCCTGTTCCTGGTCATGTCCGGGATGCTGTATGGCACCGTCGCCCGCGGCCAAGTGAGCCCGTATGCCCCACAATTCGCCTGGGGGTTGTTAGTTGGCACATGTCGTCCAAGCTTTTGAGCTTTCTTGTCGTAGCCGTCCCCATCGCGATGGGTCTCGCCGCGCTCGCCATGAGCGTGCGGCAGCTCCGGTTCATGCGCCGCCAAACTGCCGACAACAGCCGTCTTACCAAGCTGCTCAGTGTGTCCTTCCACGATTTCGGCCCTGACGACCGTACGGGGATCGAAGGGCCTCATGGTCTGGAGCTCCACGGTCGCGAACTGGGCTCCGCGCTGATTGTGATCGTCAGCCTCGCTTTGCTCATCGCCGGGACCATCCTGGGCAGCGGCGTCATCGAATAGCCGCAGAGCGCCGCCTCACCCCGCCAGCGTCACGTACAGCTCCTGGGCGATGACCCACTGGCCGCGGACCTTGGTCCAGGCGGCGAGGTAGCGGCCGGTCATGTCGGGGCGGCCCAGCCAGCGGCCGGTCCAGCGGCCCGCCTCCGCCGCCGTCTGGCCGTCGGCGGCGACCTCGACGGTCTGAGGGGTGCGTTCGTAGGTGACGAAGGCGGCGTCGCGGAACTGGGCGTCGAAGGCCGCGACCACAGTGTCCGCGCCCAGCAGCGCCGCGCCGCCGCCGACCATGACGCTGGCGTCGTCGGCGAAGAAGGGCCGCAGCCGCGCCGCCCGGTGCTCGGCGATCAGCCGGTTGGTCAGCTTGCGCCGGGTGAGGATGGCGGTCTCGGCGGCGTCCATGGTCCCCTCGGGCGGTCGGCGGACCGGAGGCTATACCGGCGCCGCCGCGCGATGCGATAGTCTGGCGCGATGAACCCCGACGCCCGCACCTCCGCGGCCACCGCGCGCAACCGCGAGCCGATCCTGGCCGTGCTGCGCCAGCGTCTGCCGGCGTCGGGCCTGGTGCTGGAGATCGCCAGCGGAGCGGGCGAGCACGCGGTGTGGTGCGCGGCCGGCCTGCCGCACCTGGCCTGGCGGCCCACCGACCGGGGGGACCTGGCCAGCATCGCCGCCTGGCGCGCCGAGGCGGGCCTGCCCAACCTGCTGGAGCCGCTGGCGCTGGACGCCGCCGCCCCCGACGGCTGGCCGGTCAAGGCGGCCGACGCGGTGGTCTGCATCAACATGATCCATATCGCGCCGTGGAGCGCGGCCGAGGGGCTGATGGCGGGGGCGGGGCGGATATTGCCCGAGGGCGGGCGGCTGTTCCTCTACGGTCCCTTCCGCGAGGCCGGCACCCCGACCGCGCCCTCGAACGAGGCCTTCGACGCCGACCTGAAGCGCCGCGACCCCGCCTGGGGCCTGCGCGACCTGGGGGCGGTGGCCGTCCTGGCCGCCGGCTGCGGCCTGCGGCTGGCCGAGCGCATCGCCATGCCCGCCAACAACCTCGTCGTCATGTTCGAGAAGACCTGATGTCCGACCCGGCCGCCCTGCTGATCGAGCTCGAGCGTCGCATGGCGCAGGCGGTGGCGGCGCAGGACTACGAGGCGGCTGCGCGGCTGCGCGACAAGATCGCCGCCTTGAGCGTCGAGGCC
>Ga0310811_10012018_pt1 | contig 11241 bp, 11 predicted proteins | sample YCmetagenome_FD_207642 | JGI IMG/M metagenome (GOLD analysis project Ga0310811, IMG submission 207642) | Soil microbial communities from experimental microcosm in Duke University, North Carolina, United States - YC | ecosystem: Engineered > Artificial ecosystem > Soil microcosm > Unclassified ... | reverse complement strand
CGGACATCGGGCGCCGGGCGATCACCGCGGCGGTGAACATGACATACAGCGCGTCGGTGGCCGCAGTGGCGAGGACGACGCCGGCGGCAATCGTGGGGTTTAGCTCAAGCTGCATCTGGATGTGCTCCCGGTGAAGATCGGTGCCGCGGCCGCAATGTCCCGCTCCCTGGATCAGGCAGCCCCTGGCGGGCGAGCGACGGGCCATGGTGGCCATCGGGTGGCCAGCGGCGATAGCCGTCGCAAGCCGGCTTCGCTGGCTTGCGTTTCCGCCGCTTCTCCGCCATATCCCGCGCGCCGGCCCAGCCGGTAATTCACACGCGGGGCGCCTTTCCCGGCCAGGGTCATTCCTCGGGCGGGTCCGGTGCGGCAACGCAAACCCCCGCGGAGGCTCAACCGGACGTAACGAAAGGAACCGCCCTCATGGCGATGCCCGATTATTCCATGCGCCAGCTGCTCGAAGCCGGCGTGCACTTCGGCCACCACACCCGCCGCTGGAATCCGGCGATGGGACCGTACCTGTATGGCATCCGCAACCAGGTGCACATCATCGACCTGCAACAGACTGTGCCGCTGCTGGACCGTGCGCTGCGCGCCGTGCGCGACGTCACCGCGGCGGGCGGACGCGTGCTGTTCGTCGGCACCAAGCGGGCCGCCGCGGAGTACGTTGCGGACGCAGCCAAGCGGTGCGGGCAGTACTACGTGAACCACCGCTGGCTCGGCGGCACGCTGACCAACTGGAAGACCATCACCGGCAGCATCAAGCGCCTGCGCCAGATCGAGGACATGCTCAGCGGCAACATCGAGGGCCTCACCAAGAAGGAAGTCCTCGACATCACCCGCGACAAGGACAAGCTCGAACGCGCGCTGGGCGGCATCAAGGAGATGGGCGGGCTGCCGGACATCCTGTTCATCGTCGACACGAACAAGGAGAAGCTCGCAGTCGAGGAGGCGAACAAGCTCCATATTCCGGTGGTCGCCATCCTGGACAGCAACTCCGATCCTCGCGGTGTGACCTATCCGGTGCCTGGCAACGACGATGCGATCCGCGCCATCACGCTGTACTGCGATCTGGTCGCGGGCGCGGTGCTGGATGGCATCAGCGCCGAGATGGCAGCCTCGGGCCAGGATCTCGGCGCGGTCGAGAACCTGCCGCCGGAAGTGATGCCGGAAGTTGAGGTCCCCGCCGAAGCCGCCGCCACCGCCTGACCCTCGGGTCTGATCCTTGGGTCGAAGCCCGAGGACGATGGCCTGGAGGACGACGGCCGGGAGCCAACCCAAAGACGACGCCTCCGGCCGAGCCCGGAGGCAATGGGAGATTGAACCATGCCTGAGATCACCGCCGCCCTGGTGAAGGACCTGCGCGAGAAGACTGGCGCAGGCATGATGGACTGCAAGCGTGCGCTGACCGAGACCACTGGCGACGTTGAAGCCGCGGTGGACTGGCTGCGCCAGAAGGGCCTCGCCGCCGCGGCAAAGAAGTCGGGCCGTGTCGCCGCCGACGGGCTGGTGGGTATCGCCTCCGCCCCCGGCCGCGCGGCGATGGTCGAGGTCAACGCAGAGACCGACTTTGTCGCGCGCAACGACCAGTTCCAGGCGTTCGTCGAAGCGGTGGCGAACGTTGCGCTGCAGGTCGGCGAGGACCTGGATACCATCAAGGCCGCGCAGTTCCCGAACAGCGCGGTGACTGTTGGCGAGCAGCTGACCGAGCTGATCGCCAAGATCGGCGAGAACATGACCATCCGCCGTGCCCGTGTTCTGTCCTCCCCGAACGGCGTGGTCGCGACCTACGTGCACGCGGCGCTACGGCCCGGATTGGGCAAGATAGGCGTGCTCGTCGCCATCGATGGCAATGGCGAGATGTCGGCGCTCGAGACGCTTGGGCGCCAGGTCGGCATGCACATCGCGGCGAGTCGCCCCGAGGCGCTGGACATCACTGGTGTCGATACCGCGGCACTGGAACGCGAGAAGGCGGTGCTGATCGCCCAGGCCCGCGAGTCCAAGCGACCGGAGAACATCATCGAGAAGATGGTCGAAGGCAGGATCCGGAAGTACTACGAGGAAGTGGTGCTGCTCGAGCAGGTCTGGGTGCACGATGGTGAAAGCCGTGTGAAGGCCGTGCTGGCCAAATCCGGCGTCAAGTTGCTCGGCTTCGCCCGCTTCCTGCTGGGCGAAGGCATCGACAAGGCGCAGGACTCCGACGCCGCGTAGGCGACCGGATGGGGAGGAATCACGTTCGGTCTTGGGTTTGCGGCGAAGTCAGGTCGTCGGAGCTGACTGTCTGCGGCGGAGCAGTTCGGGAAGCGCGACGAATGTCGCAACTGCCGTGCCCAACAGGATCTCCAGGACGCGATACATGGGGCGACTGAAATCAGTGCCCTCTGGATCCGGGAGCAGGACGATCGTCAGTGTGATGCACGACAGGCGCAGGCTTGGCCAGACGGCGGTGAGCATTGCCAAAGGCACCAGGCCCGCTGAATAGAGCGCGAGCGTCGGCAATCCGTGCAAGCGGCCGGCTATTGCAAGCGCGCCGACTGCCGCGCCTATCAAGGTCCCGACCAGACGATCCCGACTTGCAGTCAAGGTGCCAGGGAGATCGGGGTGCGTTACGACGATCACCGTAATGAGACACCAATAGCCTTCCGGCAGGTTGAGTAACCAGGCGATGCCGTAAGCCAGTGCGCAGGCTACAAGAATCTTCGCAGCATGGCTGAGTTCATCCAGGCCGAAGTGAGGCAGACTGCCGCTCATCCCCATCGCCCTCCGTCATGGCCGGGCTTGACCCGGCCATCGCTCACCCGCACCAAATTGCAAACGATGCAATCCCGGTCAGCAACCATCCCATAGAAATAGCCAGGTTATGATAGGCTCGGCAGCGTGCACAGTAGGTCAACAATCAAGGCCCCTGCGATCCTGCGATAAGGTAAGTGCCAGTGCGTCCTTGTCCACCGCGTCGCGTCGTTGGGAGCGGCATTCGGCTGCGTTGACCGTAGTCGCGTCGGCGACCAACCTGGGCCTAGCGCGTCTGACATGGAGACCGGAATGACCATCGCGGCGCAACCGCTTACATCATCACCATTCGCCGCCGAGGTCATCGACGCTGACCTCAGCCAGCCGATCAATGCGGCAACCGTCGATGCCATCTGGTCCGCGATCGATCGCTACGCTGTCGTGATATTCCGCGACCAACGTCTGACCGATGCGCAGCTGCGCGACTTTGCCGCCGGGTTCGGCCCATTGGAGATCGGTCGCTCCGCTGCGCGCCCGGGCCGGCGCCGCCTCGCGATTCCGCAGATCGGCGATATTTCCAACCTCGACGTGGACAACAAGGTGCGCGCACTGGACGACAGACGCCGGCTCGACAGTCTGGGCAACCGGTTATGGCACACTGACGCATCCTACATGCCCGTCCCTGTGGTTCTCGGCATGCTGCACGCCGTCGCATTGCCGCCGTCGTCACCATTCGGCAACGGCGAGACCGAGTTCGCCGACATGCGCGCCGCCTACGATGCGCTGCCGGAAGCAACACAGCAGGCGATCGACGACCTTGTTGTCGAGCACGACGTATTCTGGTCGCGTGGCCAGATCGGCTTCACCGAATTTCCGCCGGGCGAGCGTGAGCAATACCCACCGTCGCCGCAGCGCCTGGTACGCGTGCATCCCGGCTCACGTCGCAAGACGCTGTATCTCTCCGCGCACGCCTCGCACATTGTCGGTTGGCCGGTGGCTGATGGGCGGCTGCTGCTATGGGACCTCACCGCGCATGCGACACAGCGGCAGTTCGTCTACAGCCACACCTGGCGCGTCGGCGATCTGGTAATCTGGGACAACCGCGTCACCATGCATCGCGGACGACCGCACGACGAAGTACAGCCGCGAGATCTGCGACGCGCCACCACGCTGGATACGGCATCAACGTTTGAACAGGTCGCGTAGGTCACGGCTCGGCCGAAGCCTCGCCCACACGTTGTGTCGAGATCGTGCACATGCCGTGCGGCGCTCCAGCTGACCACGACAATAGACCAACGGGGCAGCGAGTTCTGATCGACCGGCACGATTCGATCTTGCCGACCACAGACGTGCCTCGTCGATGCGATTGGTGGGAAAGCAAGAATAGGCACAGTCCGCCAGCCCGCGTGCGGGCACCACGATAGATGAAAATGCCAGCGGCATGTTGCCCAACCATCATGGCCGGGCATGTCCCGGGCATCCGTAGCGAGAGCCTGTCACGACTGGTGGCCGGGACATGCCCGGCCAAGTCGGTTGGGCGGACCGCCGCGCCCGATCAAGACCCCGCCAGAATGGCGTCCGCGCACTTCTCCGCGGTCATCAGCACGGGAAAATTCGTGTTGGCACACGGCACGACCGGAAAGATCGAGGCATCCACTACGCGCAGCCCGTCCACCGCCCGCACGCGCCCCGTTGGGTCGGTCACCGCCATCGGATCGTCCTCGCTGCCCATCCGGCACGTGCAGGAGGCATGCCACACTCCGACCGCAGCCTTGCGCACGAACGTCTCCAACTGCTCGTCGTCGCGCATCAGCCCTTCCAGAGTGAAGCCCTCCATGACCAGGTTCTTGATCAGGTAGCTGCGCAGGGCCGCCGGACCGTCCAGGGCCTTCGCCAGCGCAGCGGTGATCCACTTGTTCTTCTTGCTTACCAGGCCGACCTGGCGGACCTTGTCGCTATAGCTGGCGGGGAACGGATCAGCCGTCACGGCCTGCATCGTCGGCGTCAGATGCATGGCCCCGAACCGGCGCACCCCGTCCATCATGCGCTCCAGGTCGCGCTGATCCGACAGCAGGTTGAAGTCGACAATCGGTTCCTCACGCCAGTCACCCGAGGCGAGCTTCACCTCGCCCGTCTCGGAGTACGTCTTGTAAACCGTGACGATGAACGAGCCGATCTGCTCGCCCACGGCGTGCCAGGAGGTCTTGTTGGTCACCACGGTGAACATGTCACCCGGCGGAATGCCGTCGAGCTTCGATGAATACCGCAGCGCCAGATAGATATGCCGCCGCGTATAGTCGTTCACGATACGCGCGAACGGCTTGATGAACGCAGCGACCGCGACCGCAGGATGGTCCTGCAGCCGCTGGCCGACGCCTGGGACCGCCGCACGAACCTCGATGCCCATGTCGCGCAAGTGCGCCACAGGTCCGATGCCCGCGCGCAACAGATGCGCTGGCGAATGGATCGCGCCGGACGACAGGATCACCTCGCGCCCACGGAATTCAGTCTCGCGCCCGCCCACCCTTGCCTTCACGCCGACGCAGCGCATGCCGTCGAACAGCAGCGCGCTCACCTGGGTGTCCGTGGATATCGTCAGGTTCTCGCGCATGCGCGTTCCGGGATCGAGATAGCCGATGGCCGCCGACACCCGCCGCTCATAAACATTGGAAATCGTGATCGGGAAATAGCCGTCCTCGAATTCAGCGTTCTGATCGATCAGGAACTTGTAGCCGGCGGCCTTGAACGTTTCGCCCGCCGCCTTGGCATGTTGCGGCCACAGATCCGGAAAGATTCGGCGCACCGGGATGCGGCCTTCCTTGCCGTGCCACGGACCGTCGAAATCCATGTCGCGCTCGACCTTCTTGAAGAAGGGAAGCACGTTGTCCCAGTTCCATCCCGTCGCGCCGCGCGCATGCCATTCGTCGTAGTCGGTCGGCGCGCCGCGATTGGCCAACTGGCCGTTGATCGATGAACCGCCTCCCAACACGCGCGCCTGCTCGTACGTGCGCAGCTTCGGGCGGGGTTCGTCGGGGCGGTTGTGCGGAATGACCTCGGTGGTGACCTTCAGAGAGGACCACGTATACGCGGGGTTGAGGTAAGCAGTGCCCGGATAGGAATCGAGGATCGCCGCCGGCACCTTGCCATGTGGCGTGTCCTGGCCGGCTTCCAGCAGCAGCACCTTGTTGGCCGAACGCGCGGACAGTCGATTGGCCAGCACAGAACCGGCGGACCCGCCGCCAACGATGATATAGTCGTAGTCCATGTTCAGCGCGTCTCGGTGTGGAACGTCTTCGAGACGATCCGCCAGCCTTCCGGCAGCTTCACGAACGTCAGGTAATCGGTGAAGTAGCGTGGCGGGATCTGGCAGTGCACCTTGGCGAAGGCGGTGGTGGGACCGGACCGGTCGATCTGCACCACCCAATCGTGCCGCTTCAGATCCTGGGTCTGCGGCGATTTGCGACTGCGCACCATGTCGAACCAGTGCGCGCGTGGCCAGTCCGTCAGCTTGCCATCGGCCACGCCGAACAGGTGCGCGACCTCATGGAACACACTGTCGAGTTTGTCCGTGTCGCCTTCGTACATGCCATCAAAATACGTCTGTAGTGCTTGCTCTATCTGTTGAAGATCGGATGCCATGGCGTGTCCCCTGAACACTGATGCGATAGCATCACGCGATCCGCGCGGCACGGCAAGGGATTGGCGTCTCAAAGATGCTGGAGAGAACCGCGCCCTTCGCAAGACCTGGACGCCGGACGAGTTCTTCACCTGGGCCGCCGACCAGGAAGCCGCTACGCATTTCGACGGGTTCGAGCCGCCGCCGTCCTGATGCCTGAAATTGGCATCGAGATTCCCGTTCCCGAATTTTACGAGGACCTGCAATTCGCCGGAGAAACCCCCGACACCTGATCGGGCCGATGAACGCCGTCAGGTCACCGGCGTGGCGGCCATGGTTCGCGAAGAGCGATATCCAGCGCCATCAGATACGCGATACCCGACGTGGATAGCATCCCCGCCATCACCGCGGCATAGCTTGCCGGACCTGGCACGACCCCAACCGCCGCGGCATTCACCAGTAGATACACCGCCATCAGCAATTGCAGCACCAGCAATACCCGCACAAAGAACGGCGCTGGCCCACCAACTGCGGCACGCCGGCGGCGCGGCACGGTGAACGCGAACAGCAGAATGGGAACCGCCGCGACCGCACTCGCTACGCGCCACACCGTCGTCGTGGTCAATCCGAATAGAGCCAGCAACTGTGGCAGCATGGAGCCGCCGGCCACAATGAACCCAACTTGCATGAACGCCAGGATGAAGTAGCTGTCGTAGCGCGTCGTGGCCCCGCCCGCGGTCTGGCGAAACACCAGGATCAGCGCGGAAAACCCAACGAAGGTGACGGAGATGGTGGCGAGGGCGTACAGGTAACCCGAGCCAGGATGCTCCATGTCAGCCCCTCAGCACCCCAGCTTGGTCGCCATGTCCTCCAGGTCCGTCGCCACCACGTCCCATTCCTGATCGGCGGCAAAATCGCGCTTCTGGTGCGGTCCGTATTCCATCGGACGCGGGAAGAACCCAGTCATCAGACCGCACTTTCGCGCGTTCGCCAGATCGTTGTTGTGTGCAGCGCCCATCATCAACTCGCCAGGCTCCAGGTCGAGCAGCTTCGCGACCCCGAGATACGTCTCCGGATCCGGCTTGAAGTGCTGGAACAGGTCGGACCCGAACACCGCGTCCCACGGAATACCCGCGTTCTTCGCCATCTTGGTCAGCAGCGCCACGTTGCCGTTGGACAACGGACCGATGATGAACTTCCGCTTCAGCCGTGTCAGACCAGGGATCGCATCAGGCCACGGCGTCAACCGATGCCAGCCGAGGTTGATGTGCTTCAGATCGGCCTCGCTCAGGCCCTTGATGCCGAACTCCGCCACCAGTTTGTCCAGGGACGCGCGATGCAGGTTGTCCAGCGTGGTCCACGGGTCCTGGCCCTTGCGCACGCGATCCATTGACGGGTGATAAGCGGCGCGCCAGGCGTCCACCAATGCCGTCCAGTCCGCGCTTACGCCGCGCTCGCGCCCAAACGCGGTCAGGTCGGCAATCAGGCTGCTGCGCCAATCCACCACGGTGCCGAACGTGTCGAACACGATCGCGACGGGTTGCTTGTTCGCCATATCTTCCTTCCCCCTGGGTTGCAGGCGATAGCCAAGCGGTGCGACAAGGCGCGGTCAAGCGGGGCCTGTGCCCCTCCATCATCCTGCGAACGGAAACCCACGATGTCCGCCAAATTCGCCACGGCGCTGCTCGGGGCCATCCTCGGCAGCTTTCTACTGGCCGCTCCAGCATCGGCCGCCGCACCGGCGCACGTCGCGCTGGTGATCGGCAATGGCACCTACACCACACTGCCGCAACTGCCAGCTTGCCTGCAGTCCGCCCACGCGGTGGCGGCAGCGCTTCATGGTGCCGGTTTCGACGTGGTCGAGCGCGAGGACACCACCAGTGGCGCCATGGATGCCGCGATCGGTGAGTTCGGGGGCAAGCTGACGAAGGCGCCCGATGCGGCGACTGTCATCTACGTGTGCAGCTACGGGACCGAGTACAACAACCGTCCATTCATGCTGCCGGTCTCAGCCAACATCACCCGGCCCGCTGACGTGCTCACCCAGGGCATCCTCGCCAAGTCGCTGATCGATGCGTTGCGGCGCGGTAACGCCGGTCCGACGATGGTCGCGATCGACGTTGTGGCGGCGCCAATCCCAGGTGCTCCGCTGGCGGTTGGCCTCAATGCCGCGGTGCAGAACCTGCCCGACCGCACCTCGTTGATCGTCGCGGGCGACATCCGGCAATCGAACGCGCCGAGCATCCTTGCGACTGCGCTGGTCGAGCAATTCAAGAGCCCGGAGCTTCAGACATCAGACCTGCTTGCAGCCTTGCAGCAGGCGCTTGCGATGCGGGCGGTCTCGGCCGCGGCGCTGCATCAGGCGAACACGCCCGGCTATCTGGTCGGGACAGCGCCTGCCGGTACGCCAGCGCCACCGACGACACTTGCCGGCGTCGCGCCGCCACCGCTTACCAATCCTGCCGTCACGCTGCCCGGCGATGGTCAGATGGGCGACGGCGATCGCCGTTTCGTCCAGGGCGCGCTGCAAAAGCTCGGCTACTACTCGGGCCAGGTCGATGGCGTGTTCGGCCCGGATACGCGCGCGGCGATCCGCCGCTACCAGCATGAATTGGGCGCGCCGATGACCGGCAACCTAACGCCCGAGCAGGCGACCAGGCTGGCACGCGGCGGCGGCTGACGGCCGGGGAGAAGACGCAAATGGGCCTGAAGGCCAAATTCAACCTCATGATGCTGCTGGCGCTGCTGGTGGGTCTGGCGCTCGCCGCCGCCCTGTCCTGGCGCATCGTGCATGATGAAGCGCGCCGCGACGTGCTGCAGGAAGCCAACATCATGATGGCGCAGGCATCCGCCATCCGCGACTATACCAACAACGAGATCGCACCGCTGCTGGCAGATCAGATCAAGACACGCTTCCTGCCGCACACGGTGCCGTCCTGGGCGGCACAGACGAACCTGCGTGACCTCGCCAAGCAGTTCCCCGACTACACTTACAAGGAAGCGGCACTCAATCCGACCAATCCTGCCGACAAGGCGACCGACTGGGAGAGCAACATCATCGCCGAGTTCGGTAACAAGCCCTCGCTGCACGAACTCGTCACGACGCGCGATACGTCCGGCGGTCCCATCCTGTCGATCTCGCGGCCGATCCGCATCACCGACAAGAATTGCCTGACATGTCATTCGACGCCGAGCGCGGCGCCGGCGTCAATGATCGACCTCTACGGCACCGCCAATGGTTTCGGTTGGAAGCTTGGCGACGTGATCGGGGCGCAGATCGTTTCCGTGCCGATGAGCGTCGCACTGGACCGCGCCGACAGCGCATTCAAAATCTACCTCGGTGCGCTGGTCGCCGTGTTTGCCGTCACGATCGTGCTGATGAACCTGCTGCTGCACTTCGTCATCGTGAAGCCAATACGCCGGATGTCGGCAATCGCCAGTGAGGTAAGCCTCGGCAACATGGACGCGCCGGAGTTCCCCGAGCGAGGGCGCGACGAGATCGCCTCGCTGGCCGGCTCGTTCAACCGCATGCGCCGCAGCCTGGCCAACGCGATGAAACTGCTGGAGCGCTGAAATCTCCGACGCACTCCCCGCCACGATCGGCCGTTACCGCGTCGAACGCATGCTCGGCCGCGGCGCCATGGGAGTGATCTACAAGGCGCATGATCCAGTGATCGACCGCGATGTCGCGATCAAATTGATCCGCGCCGATCTGCTCAGCGGCGATGACCACAGCGACTACCTTGCCCGCTTTCAGCATGAAGCGCAGGCGGCCGGCCGCTGTACGCATCCCAACATCGTCGCGATCTACGACTTCGCCGTGCACGAGGGGAACCCGTTCCTCGCGATGGAATACGTGGAGGGCAAGGACCTCGGCCAGGTGATGGTGCGAACCGGCCGGTTCACCCCGGATGCGGCGATCGCCATCATCGGCCAGGTGCTGGATGCGCTCGCCTGCGCGCACGGCCTCGGCATCGTCCATCGCGATGTGAAACCAGCGAACATCCTGCTACTGGCCGATGCACGCGTGAAGATGACCGACTTCGGCATATCGCGCTTCGACAACTCCGCCCTGACGCAGACCGGATCGGTGATTGGCACGCCAAGCTACATGTCGCCGGAGCAGTGCCGTGGTGACTCCGTGGATGCGCGCTGCGACCTGTTTTCCACCGGCGTCGTGCTGTACGAGATGCTGAGCGGCGAGCGGCCATTCACCGGCCGCAGCCTGACCGAAGTCGCGTTCAAGGTCATCAATAACGAGCCTCCCGATATCGTCTCGAAATGCCCGGGCCTGGCGCCATCGCTGGCTGCGGCAATCCGTCGTGCACTGGCCAAGCAACCGGACGATCGTTTCGGATCCGCCAAGGACATGGCGGCGGCCCTGCGCCAGACAGCAGCGCCATCGCCCGCGGCCGAGGACCACACGGTGGTGCTTCGCCGCACGCCGACAGCGTTCACCGATGCGACGTTAGGCACGATCGAGCGCGAACTGGCAACGCATATCGGTCCGATCGCGCGCCATCTGGTTCGCAGCGCCGCGCAGAAGGCGGGCTCGGTGGAGGAACTGCGCGAGATGCTCGCCCAGGGGATCGATCAACCGGCGTTACGCTCCCGGTTCCGCTCGGAACCCACGACAGCGCCAACGCCCAGCACCGACATCGCACCGACCATCGTGCAGCACGCCGAGCGTGAACTCACGCGTCGCCTCGGCCCGATCGCCCGCGTGCTGGTGAAGCGGGCGCTAACGACCGCGCATTCGCCCGATGATCTGTGGGAAACCCTTGCGACGCACATCGAACGCGACACGGATCGACAGTCGTTCCTCCAGGCGCGAACACGCTGATCAGAACAGTGGCTTCAAGTGACGGCTCGCCGTAGCCTGTCATAATATCTCGGCA
>Ga0310811_10012016_pt1 | contig 11241 bp, 9 predicted proteins | sample YCmetagenome_FD_207642 | JGI IMG/M metagenome (GOLD analysis project Ga0310811, IMG submission 207642) | Soil microbial communities from experimental microcosm in Duke University, North Carolina, United States - YC | ecosystem: Engineered > Artificial ecosystem > Soil microcosm > Unclassified ... | reverse complement strand
CGCGCCGATTCGTCGAGCTTCGAGCGTCCCCGGCGGAAGCCTTCCGCGGCGTAATCGCGGACGCTGATCCACGTGACGTTTTTCTCGCTGTAGTCCGACCAGCCGCGCTCCAACTCCGGTTCGACTTCCGTAAACTCGCGCTCGAGGAAGTTCGGGTTGTGGCTCGCGATCTGACCGAGATAATAGGCGGGACGAACGTCGTCGTATGCGCGGTCGGCGGCGCGGTTCGGAACGTTGTCGTAGTGCTCGCGAAAGTACGCCTCATCCTCACGAGACAGCGAGCTCGCTGCCTCCACGACGGCACGGCCCGCCCACCACCCGCCGATTGCTCCCGCGATTCCGCCAATCACGGCGCCGACGGGGCCCGCGGCCGAGCCGATGCCGGCTCCGAGCAGCACTCCGGAGATTCCCCCGGCGGTCTCGCCGATCTGGTCGGCGACGGTCGGATTGTGGTGATGGCTGCCCAGTGCCGCGTCTTTCGCCCGCTCGAGCTTCCCGTCTATGGAATCGTTCGACCGCCGATCGCCGCGCATGCCTTCTCCGGGTGGGGTGCTGTAACGGCGGGCAAGAAAGAGACCGCCCGCGGCTGCTCGAACTCTTGACGTCACCCAACCTTGCGTGCCGATTCCATTTATGCCGGCGCGAATCCGAATAGGCACGCAGGGGTGGAACTACGACGCCTGGGTCGGGCCCTTCTATCCGGAGGGCACGCGACCCGCCGACTACCTGACAATCTATGCGCGGGGGTTCGACACCGTCGAAGTCGACTCCACCTTTTACGCCATCCCGGTCGCGAAGACCGTCCGTGGATGGGCCCAGCGCACCCCGGACGATTTCCTGTTCGCGCTCAAGCTGCCGCAGGAGATCACCCACGAGCGCCGGCTTCGCAACGTCGATGATCTCGCGGCGGAGTTCTTTGATCGGGTGCGGGAGCTGGGAGCAAAGCTGGGTCCGGTTCTCATTCAGCTCGGTCCGGATTTTGGGCCGACGGAATTGCCGGCCGTCGCGCAGTTCCTCCCCAAGCTCCCCCGCGACATTCGCTTCGCGATCGAGTTTCGTCAGCGGGGCTGGATCCACGACGGCGTTCTCGCTCTCCTGGCGGAGCACAACGTCGCGCTCACACTGAGCGACGGACGGTGGATTCCGCGAAAGCAAATGATGCAGCTTGCGTCCCGTGCCACCGCCGATTTCCTGTACGTCAGATGGATGGGCGCCGACCAGAGCATCGTCGATTATTCGAGAATTCAAATCGACCGGAGCAGAGAGCTGGAGTCTTGGATGAGCGTGTTGTGGCCCTACGCCGAGCAGGGCAGGGAGGTGTTCGGCTATGTGAACAACCACTTTGCCGGTCATTCACCGGAATCGGCGCGCGAGCTTCAGCGGCTCGTCGGGCAGCCGGTCGTGGATCCCGAGAATCTCGGGGAGCAGATAAGTCTGTTCTAGCGGTCCACGGTTGGTACCGATGCGATAATAGATTCCATTCATGGCAATCGCCGTCCATCCTGGAACGACAGTTGGATCGAACGAACGGAGTGTCGCGCGATCCGCACCGCTCTGGCACGCCCACACCGTCCTCCTCGGCGCGACGTGCGTGATGGTGGGCGTGTACTGGGACATCTCGTGGCACATGTCGATCGGACGCGACACGTTTTGGACGCCGGCGCACCTGCTCATTCAAGCCGGTGGGCTGATCGCCGGGCTGAGCTCGGGGTACGTGGCCCTGCACACGACATTTCGAGGAAGCGACGCGGAGCGTGAAGCGTCGGTGAGTTTCTGGGGTTTCCGCGCGCCGCTCGGCGCCTGGATCTGTATCTGGGGATGCGGCGCGATGCTGACGTCGGCGCCGTTCGACAATTGGTGGCACAACGCCTACGGACTCGATGTCAGGATCATCAGTCCGCCGCACGCCGTGCTCGCCCTCGGCATCTTCGCGATATGCGTCGGCGCGATGTTGTTGACGCTCGCGCAGCAGAACCGTGCCGACGACACGCTCCGGCGACGATTGGCATGGGTCCTGGCCGGCGCCGGCGGCCTGTTCATCATGAATTTCGCGCTCTTCCTCACGGAATACAGCGAGCGTCGCATGATGCACAGCGCGTTCTTCTATCAGGTGACCGCGGCGGTGTTCCCGTTCGCACTGACCGCCATGTCGCGCGCGATCAAGCTTCGATGGCCGGCCACCGCGGCGGCGACGGCGTACACCGCGGTGATGTTGCTGCTGATGTGGATCATCCAGCTCTTTCCGGCGACACCCAAGCTTGGGCCGATCTATCAGCACATCACTCACATGGTGACGCTGTCGTTCCCGCTTCTTCTGATCGCGCCGGCGATCTGCATCGACCTCATTCTCAGACGCGTCGGTGACCGCTGGAACACGTACCAGCTAGCTCCCGTCGTCGGCATCGTGTTCGTGCTTGCCTTCCTCGCGGCGCAGTGGCCCTTCGCGACCTTCCTCGTGACGAACCCGTTGGCGCGCGGCCGGCTGTTCAACGCGGACAATTTCGTCTACTGGATGAGTCCCACCTACGAATCGCTGACGTATCGCTTCGATCCGCCTCCGGCCGGCGCGCCGCCCTTTGTCGTCGATCTGTTGATCGCGATCGCCATCGCGACCGTTTCAGCGGCATTGGGTCTCGTGCGCGGCCGATGGATGACGCGCGTCCAACGATGAGGCGATTCATCGCCGTATTGTTCGCCGCCGCGCTCACCGCGGTCACGACGGCGCACATCGGCAGCCCGAACGTTCTCTTCGATGGCGCCGCGGGACCATATCCGGTCCGCGTGATCATCCGTCCGCCGAATGTCGTGCCGGGGCTCGCCGAGGTGATCGTGCGGACGATGGCGCCCGACGTTCAGCGAATCGTCATTCAGCCGGTCTTTTGGCGCACCGGCGTCGCCGGGGCGCCGCGTGGCGACGAGATGTCACCGGTCGCCGGACAATCGAACACCTTCACTGGGCAACTGTGGTTGATGGTTCGCGGCTCGTACAGCGTTTACCTCACGGTCCATGGCGCGCGCGGCGACGGAAAGGTCATCGTCCCCGTCAACTCGTTCGCGACGGGCCGGCTCGGCCTTTCGACCGGAATGACCGTGATGCTTGTCGTACTCGGACTCGCACTCGTCGCGGGGCTCGTCACGATCGTTCGCGCCGCGGTCGGCGAGAGTTTGGTTCCGCCCGGCGGGTCGCTCGAGCCGGCGAAGCGCCGCCGCGCCAACGTCATCGCCATCGTGGCCGTGCCGGTGGTCGCGCTCATTCTTTTCGGCGGCGCGAAATGGTGGAGCGCCGTCGACGCGGACTACCGTCGATCGATCTTCCACGCACCGGTGGTCGACGTGTCCGTCGGAGCGACCGGACGGACGCTGCGCTTGACCGTCCACGATACGAACGGATTTCGCGCCATTTTCAGTCCGGTCGCGCCCGAACACGGGAAGATGATGCACCTCTTCCTGATTCGTTCGCCGGCGATGGACGCGTTCGCGCATCTGCACCCGTCGGAGGTCGACTCGCTCGTCTTCACGACCACGGTGCCCGATCTCCCCGCCGGCGACTATCGGCTGTTCGGCGACATCATGCTCGAGAACGGATCGAGCCTCACGGTCTCGAACAGGATGACGTTGGCCGAGGGAGCCCATTCCACACCGTCCGACAGCGACGACGCGTGGACGCCAAGCCTGACCGCTGTTCCCGCACGCGCCAACGCCGTCGCCGCAATGGGGCATGGTTATCGTCTGGCGTGGGCCGGCGGCGACGGGGCGTTGCCCGCGAACGCGCCGCTCGACCTGCGATTCATCGTCACGGATTCGGCCGGCAACCCCGCGCGCCTCGAGCCGTATCTGGGTATGGCCGCGCACGCTGTTGTGTTGCGCGACGACGGATCCGTTTTCATCCACTTGCACCCGATGGGCACCGTCGCGACGACCGCGCAGCAGATCTACGAGGCTCGCGACCGCGGCGACACGACGGCTCGCGGGCGTCTCAAACCCGGCGCCTTCACGGATTCCGCGACGATGCCGATGTCCTTTACCGGCGCGCTGTCCTTCCCATACGAGTTTCCTAAGGCCGGTCGCTATCGTATCTGGGTCCAGGCCAAACCCGCACGCGAGATCCTCACCGGCGCGTTCGACGTCGAGGTGCGGTGAATCCACTCCGGCTTCGCGTATTCGTCCTGTTCGCCGCGGTGAGTGCGGCGGTCTTCATTCGTCTCGGTATTTGGCAACTCAGTCGGCGACACGAACGGCGCGCGCACAATGCCGTCATCGCGGGGCGGATTCGCGAGACGGAACGGGATGCCGGCGCGTTGCCGCTCAACGACACGGCCGGAATTCGCTTCCGCCGCGTGCGAATATCCGGCACGCCGGACTACGATCACGAGCTGATCCTTGCGGCACGATCGCACAAAGGCGCACCGGGGGTGAACCTGCTCACGCCCGTGCGGCTCGTTGGCCGCGATACGGCGGTGCTCGTCAACCGTGGTTGGGTCTACGCGGCCGACGGGGCGACGATCGCCGAGGAGAGATTTCGCGACACTGCCTCAGCGTTCGTCGGCTACGCGGAGGTGTATCCGTCGCCGACCGGCGCGGCGTACGCGGGTAAACCGCGAGTGCTGGCGCGGCTTGGAACAGAGGTGGCGGCGCGGGCGATCCCCTATCCGATCGCTCGGTTCTATGTCGTCGCACTCGGCGACTCGACCGGCGCGGCCGACCGGCCTGCCAGACTCACGGTTCCCGCTCTCGACGATGGCCCGCACCTCAGCTACGCGGTCCAATGGTTCTCGTTCGCCGCGATCGCTCTCGCCGGCGCGGGGTTCGTGATCAAGCAGGCGCGTGACGCGGGGCGGCAGCGTGCGTCGGGCCGTGTAGGCGACGCTTCCGCCGAATCCGGCGTATCAGGCTGATCGTCAAATCGCCGAGCGCGGCGATGACGATGATCGCGAGCGGCTGGGTTATCATGACGGTGGACCCGATGACGAGCAGGGTCAGAATCGAAAGCGTCGACAGCGGGCAATGCGCGAGGAGCCATTCGGCCAGATCGTCGGCCAACAGCGCATAACCGGCGACGCGGGATGGGCGCGGAGGATGCATACTTGGAGATGGATCGGGGTAGGAAACCACAGGATCGGGCGGCGTCGCCGTACCCCAAGCTGATGGTCGACAGCCCTTTGAGTGAGTAATCCATGTCACAGCAAACTTCCGGACTGGCCACTGAGAAGGAGGCCCGCGACGTCGCCGAGGCGGCGCGCGAGAGCGAATGGTCTGGTCCGAGCTTCGTTCGCGAGCTGTTCCTCGGTCGCTTCCGGCTCGATCTGATCCATCCGCACCCCGAAGAGGATCCGGCGGAAGCTGCGCGCGCCAAGCCATTCCTCGACCGTCTCGCGGATTTTCTGCGGCGGATCGACTCGGACATGATCGATCGCACGGGCGAGATCCCCGAGGAATACGTCCAGGAGCTGCGCGAGATGGGCGCGTTCGGGATCAAGATCCCTACGGAGTACGGCGGGCTCGGATTGTCCTATTCGAGTTATGTGAAGGCGATGGCGATGGTGACGTCGAAGGACGGATCGCTCACCGCGCTACTATCCGCGCATCAGTCGATCGGCCTGCCGCAGCCGCTCAAGCTGTTCGGAAGCGAAGAGCAGAAGCAAAGATTCTTTCCACGTCTCGCCAAAGGCGCGATCAGCGCGTTCGCGCTCACCGAAGTCGACGCGGGCTCCGATCCGGCCAACATGCGGTCGCACGCCGAGCCTTCCGCGGACGGATCGCACTTCATTCTGAACGGCGAAAAGCTCTGGTGCACGAACGGCACGCGCGCCGATCTGTTCGTCGTGATGGCGCGGACGCCGGACGTCGTCGCAAATGGAAAATCGCGCAAGCAGATCACGGCGTTCATCGTCGAAGCGTCGTGGCCGGGCGTGGAAGTGGTGCATCGCTGCCGTTTCATGGGTCTCAAGGCGATCGAGAACGGCGTGATTCGCTTCACCAACGTGAAGATCCCGCGCGAGAACGTGATCTGGGGAACGGGCAAGGGGCTCAAGATCGCGCTCATCACCCTGAACACCGGACGGCTTACGCTGCCGGCGAGCGCCGCCGGCGGAAGCAAGGCGCTGTTGCTCGCGTCGCGCACCTGGGCGCAGGAAAGAGTTCAATGGGGCGCGCCCATCGGAAAGCATGAGGCGGTCGCCAAGAAAGTCGGGATGATGGCGGCGAACACCTTCGCGATGGAGGCGATCTCCGGGCTCACCGTCGCCCTGGCCGAACGCGGCGACTACGACATTCGCCTCGAGGCGGCGATCGCGAAGATGTACAACACGGAGCACGGCTGGCATATCGTCGACGACGCGCTGCAGATTCGCGGCGGACGTGGCTACGAGACTGCCGATTCACTCCGCGCGCGCGGCGAACGGCCGATCCCGATCGAGCGCGCCATGCGCGACGCGCGCATCAATCTGATCTTCGAAGGCTCGTCGGAGATCATGCGACTGTTCATCGCGCGCGAAGCCGTGGACCACCACTTCAAGACGGCGTTCGCGCTCGTCGATAAAGAGTCGAATCGGTCTGAGAGAATGGCGGCGCTCGGCCGCGTAATGCGCTTCTATCCCACCTGGTATTCGAGGCGTTGGATCGGGCGCGGTCAGGTTCCGGGTGCGTTCGGCGACTTCGGCGAGCTCGCGGGGCACATGCGGTACGCCGAGCGACACACGCGAAAGCTTGGACGCGCGATCTTCCACGCGATGGTGCGCTTCGGTCCCAAGCTCGAGCGGCGACAGCTCGTGCTCTTTCGCGCCGTGGACATCGGCGCCGAGTTGTTCGCGATGGCCGCGGCCTGCGTGCGCGCGACATCGCTCGCCAAATCCGGAAACAGGGACGCCACGGCGCTCGCCGACCTGTTTTGCCGCGCGGCACGCGAGCGCGTCGACAGGTTATTCGACGAATTCTATGGGAAGTACGACGCCGCGCTTTACCGGGTGGCGCAGCAGGTCATGAAAGGGGAGCACGCCTGGCTCGAAACGGGGATCATCAGTCCCCTCGAACCGTCCGCCGAAGCACGCTTGGAATCGCGACCGTCAGCGACCGCGCTCGCTGCTGACTGAAGGCCATCGCCGAGCCGCCGAGCCGCCGAGCCGCCGAGCCGCCGAGTCGCCTAATCCGCGACGAACGCGGTGTACCCCTCGTCGGCGATCGCTTCCTCGATGTCGTCGACCGACGTCTTTGCGGGATCATAGTCGATTACCGCCGAGCCGATGCTCACGTCGTCCACCTTCACGCCGTCAGTTCGCTCGAGCCGCCCGCGCACGGCGCGAACGCAGTGCTCGCACGACATCCCTTCGATGGTGAGATGAAGTTTTTCCATGCTGGAAAGGTAAAGCAATGAGAACGGGGCGGCCCAGCCGGGCCGCCCCGTTCGACAACGGACCAAGGGCTTACGCCGAGACCGCGGCCGCAGGTACTCCTTCTTCCTTCGCCATGAAGCCGACGGCTACGAGAACGACGCCGAGCAGACAGTGCAGCCAGATGTCATTGCCGCCGATTGGGATAAGGCCGAACGTCGTCGGCACGACAAAGCCCAACGCCGCCAGCGCGAGGTATGCAAATCCAAGGAGCTTGCAATAGGCAACCGCGGTCGCATACGCGCGGCCCGCGATGAGCCCCCACACTCCGACAGCGATGTGCACGACGTTGTGGAGCAGATTCACGGGGAACAGTCCGAGGAGCTTCGGTGCATTGGCGGGATCTCCCATTTGCATTCCACCAGGCACCGTGAAGCCGAGCACTCCGACGACGATGAACACGGCACCAAACAGCATCGCGAGACGCTTGACCATTTGGACCTCCGGAGGGCGTGAGGGGGCTGCGTGCGATCAACGATACGGGTCCCGTGGGGAAGCGTCCAGTGAGAAATGCTCGCCGCGCTCCCGAGGGCACACCGCGTGTGCTCTCGCGCTCACCTCAAAAGGATGTGCAACGCCACGTTGAAATAAATGATCAGCCCCGTCACGTCGACGAACGTCGCGATAAAGGGCGCCGACGCGCTCGCGGGGTCGAAGCCAAGTCGGCGGAACGCAAACGGGAGCATCGAGCCGACGAGCGTTCCGAACATCACCACGCCGAGCAGCGAGAACCCGACGGTCAGCGCCAGCAAATGATGTTGCCCGCGGGTGAGGACTTCTACGTCCTTGAACGCTCCGTCGGGCATCGCGGTCCTGACCGTGGAGAGATCGTAGTTATGGCCGAGATGGAAGCTGCCGATCGACCAGCCGTGATCCGACATCCACTGCCACAGCTCGATTCGCGAGAAGCCGATCACGGCGAGGATCACGCCGAGCGCGAGGCCGGTCGCGATTTCCTTTCCGGCGACGCGCCACCAGTCGCGCAACGTCACTTCACGCAACGCGAGGGCGCGAATGAGCAATGACGTTCCCTGCGACCCGGAGTTGCCTCCCGAGCTGATGATGAGCGGCAGAAAGAGAGCGAGAACGGTCTGCCGATCGATCTCTTTCTGATAGGCGCCGAGGGCTGTGGCGGTCAACATCTCGCCGAGGAAAAGGGCGCTCAGCCACACGGCGCGCTTTCGGATCATGCGCCAGAACGAGATCGTCGAGTACGGCTCGTCGAGCGCCTCCATACCGCCGAGCTTCTGGACGTCTTCCGTCTGCTCTTCCTGCATCGCGTCGATGACGTCGTCGACGGTGATGACGCCCATCAGATGGCCGGATTCGCTCACCACCGGCACGGCGACGATGTCGTAGTTCGCGATGACGCTGGCGACCTCTTCGCGGTCGGCGCGCGGACTCACGGCTACGACTTCCGTCCACGCGATGTCGCTGATCTTCGCGCCCGCCGGCGCCGCCAGCAGCTCGCGCAACGACATCACGCCGACGACGCGGCCTTGCTCGTCCGTCGTGTAAATCGCGTGCATCGCTTCCTTGCGACCCGAACGCGCCACCGAGCGCACGTTCTCGAGCGCCGTTTCGACGCTCATGTCGGCCGAAACCGACACGACCTCGGTCGTCATCAGACCGCCGGCGGTGTCGGGCTCGTAGGCGAGGAGCTTCTCGGTTTCGTGCCGCGCCTCGGCGGGAATCTCCGAGAGGATCTCTTCGACGTGTTCTTCGTCGATCTCCTCGAGGGTGTCCGCCCGGTCGTCGGGCGTCATCTGCGTCACGAGCTCCGCGGCTTGGCGCGGCGTGATCGCTTCGAGGAATTCGGTGCGCAGCTCCTCGTCGAGATACTCGAGGACGTCGGCGGCGCGGGCGGGGCCGAGGGCCGTCAGGAACTGCTGCAGCTGGTCGCGCTCGAGCAGCTCGGCGACGTCGGCGAGGTCGGCGGGGTGGATCTCTTCCGTCTCCACCGGGATGTCTCCCGGCGATTCATCAAGGAGCGCGAGGATATCCGGCGCGAGCAGCGCGCCGACCGGACGATCTTCGGGATTCCGCTGCGGTGGCGTCATGGGTGCCCCCTCGTCTTCACCGTGGTGCGCCGGGGCAACATACCTATGACGGTCGAGTGGCGACAACCCTGTGGTGGGATCTTTGTCGGGCATGACGGCGGGAGCACGCTCGCTGTCGCTCGCTGGGAGCACGGGCGCGGCGCGCCCTGGGTGCACGCGCGGCTGGCGCCGCGCTGGGTGCAACGTCGGAGGAATCGGAGAGGCCCCACTCGGGCGAGCTTTTTTGTCGCCGGCGAGCGAAGCGAGCCACTACACCAGCGGCAATTCTCGGCGCGACCGGACGTCTTCGCGGACTGAATAACCCGCGACCGCAACGGCATCCCGAAGCGCGTCTACCGTCACCGACCCGTCGTGCTCCACCTCGGCCGAACCGATGCGCACCTCCGCTCGTGAGATGCCGTCGACCGCGGCCAGGGCCGTGAAAACGGCGCGGACGCAATGCTGACAACTCATCCCCTCGATGCGCACACGCGTGATCATGCGAGAAAGCTATTCGAGTGGTAACTTCTCCGGCATGAAGACCGCGTTTTTGGGCCTCGGAGCGATCGGTCGGCCGATGGCCGCCCGCGTGGCGGCGGCCAAGATCCCGCTCACCGTATGGAATCGCACGGCGTTCCGTGCCGCCGAATTCGCTGAGAAGACCGGCGCGCGTCACGCCGCCACCCCCGCCGAGGCGGTTCGTGGCGCCGAAGTCGTGATCACCTGCCTGCCGACGTCGCACGACGTCTACGATTTGCTGGACGGCCCGGATGGAATCCTGGCCGGCATCGAGCGAGGGTCGGCATTCGCCGATTGCACCTCGGGCGATCCGGCCACGTCGCGGCGCATCGCCGAGCGTTTGGCGGAAAAGAACGTCTCGTTCATCGACGCGCCGGTCAGCGGTGGCGTGGCGGGCGCGGAGAAGGGAGCTCTCACCATTATGGTAGGCGGCGACCCGGCCGTCCTCGATCGCGTGCGACCGGTGTTCGAGTCGTTTGGCCAGAAGATCGTGCATTGCGGCGAGATCGGCGCGGGTGATGCTGTGAAGGCGGTGAACAACGCGTTTCTCGCCACGCACATCTTGGCGGCGGCGGAAGGGCTCGCCGCGCTCGTAAAGATGGGCGTTTCACCCAACGTCGCGCTCGACGTCATCAATGCGTCGAGCGGCCGCTCGAACACGTCGATGAACTTGTTTCCGGAGCGCGTTTTGTCGCGCGCTTTTCCCAGGACATTTCGGTTGGCCCTGCTCGAGAAGGACGTCGGCATCGCCGCGGAAGTGGCGCGTGAGACGCGCGTCCCCGCGCCGATCCTGCAACTCACCGCTGATCTCTTTCGAATCGGGCGCGGCGAGCTCGGCGAAGTCGCTGATCACGTCGAGATCGTGAAGATGGTCGAACAATGGGCAGGAACGGAGATCGCATGACGGCAACGTCGGCTGCCCCAGCCCCTCAAACGACGCCACGCGTGGCGAGCGTCGACGAGATTCGCGCAGCATTTCCCGCGATGCGCCGGACGCACGCGGGAGTTCCGGTCGCGTACCTCGACGGGCCAGGGGGTACGCAAGTACCGCGGCAGGTCGTCGAGGCGATGGGCGACTACCTCTATCATCACAACGCCAACACGCATTGGCGGTATCCGACGAGCGAGGAGACTGATGAGCTCATCGCCCGCTCACGTGAAGCGCTCGCCGACTTCCTGAACGGCCGGCCGGACGAAATCGCGTTCGGGCAGAACATGACGAGCCTCACCTTCCATCTCGCCCGCGCGATCGGACGGGAGCTTGGCAAGGGCGACGAGATCGTCGTCACGGAGCTCGA